>OIWM01000709.1_pt1 | contig 38466 bp, 29 predicted proteins | sample 1587451 | NCBI WGS metagenome assembly OIWM01 (sample SAMEA3888907, study PRJEB22519) | human gut metagenome | biome: human gut; feature: human-associated habitat; material: faeces | place: Denmark | collected 2011
AAAGGCTTCCCCCTCGGGGCTGCGCCCGCAGGCGCGTGTCGGAGCGCAACCGCCGCAGGCGGCTCTTAGCGCGGAGACTGAAGCTGTCCGCGAAGCGGACTGATGAGGGCAACGTTATCGTGGCCGCCCGTTTACGGGTTGAAGCCGGAAGGTCGCCCCTCATCCGGCCTCGGTCGGAGCCTCGGCCACCTTCCCCCATAGGGGAAGGCACGTAATTTTTAGTTTTCAGCCGGATTTTCAGCGGGTTCGGAATACGCCTCCGGCGGGAAGGTGTAGCGGCCACGGTATTTCTCGTAGCGGCGCTCAAACTTCACGCTGCCGCCGTGCTTGACGTTGTTCAGGTACTCGTGGGTGTCAAACTTGTCCGCCGCGACCTCGATCATGGCCACCGCAATGTTCGAGCAATGGTCGGCGATGCGCTCGTAATTCGTCAAAAGATCATCCAGCACAAAGCCGTACTCGATCGTGCAGACACCGGCCTGCAGACGCGCGATGTGGCGGGTCTTGACCTCGCGCACCAGGCCGTCCACGACCTGCTCCAGCGGCTCGATTTTGCCGGCGGCGTAGGTGTCGCACTTCTGGAACGCATCCACTGTGCGGTTGACGATGTCCTGCACGGCGGCCTCCAGCACGGACAGGTCATTCAGCGCTTCTTCGCTGAATTTGATGTCCTTGTCGCGGATCTCCTGCGCCGTTTTGATAATGTTCACGGCGTGGTCGGAGACGCGCTCAAAGTCGCCGATGGTGTGCAGCAGCGTGTTGACGGAGCGGTTATCCTCCACGGACAGATGCTTGGCGCTCAATTTGACAAGGTAGGTGCCCAGCACGTCCTCATAGTGGTCAACGGCGTCCTCCTTGCGGATGACCTCGTCGGCGATGGCGTCGTTCCAGACGCGGGTGGTGGACATGGCCTGCAAGAGCGCGGTGCGGCAGATCTCGGCCATATCGCCGCCGGTCAGCATGGCGCGGCCAACGGCCACGGACGGCGTAGTCAGCAGACGCTCGTCCAGCAGGGTGTTCTCCTGCTTCGTGTCGGACGGGGAGTCGGGCACGGTCAAAATGGCCAGCTTTTCCAGCAGGCGGTTGAACGGCAGTAGAATAGCTGTCGTTACTACGTTAAAAATTGTGTGCACGATGGCGATGCCGAAGGTATTGGCCGTCTCGTTGAAGAAGGCAAAACTGATCAGCGCGTTCAGCCCGTAGAACCCGCACAGGAAGAGGATCGTGCCGATAACGTTAAAATAGAGATGGACGAAGGCGGTGCGCTTTGCGTTCTTGTTTGCACCCGCCGAGGAGATCAGCGCCGTGACGGTGGTGCCGATGTTCTGGCCCATGATGATGGGCACGGCAGCGGAGTAGGTGACCGCGCCGGTGCTGGTCAGGGCCTGCAGGATACCGACGGACGCCGACGAGGACTGCAAAACAGCCGTCAGCACCGCGCCTGCAATGACGCCGAGGATCGGGTTTTTGAAGCTGAGGAACAGATCCATGAACCACGGCTCGTCGGCCAGCGGGGACATGGCATGGGACATCGTGTTCATGCCGGCCATCAAAATAGAGAAGCCCAGCAGGATTTTACCGACGCCGCGCTTGCGGTCCTTGCCGATCATATACATCCAGATGCCGATGAAGCCGAGGATCGGGCTCCACGCGGTAGGGTTCATCATTTTTGTGAGGAAGCTGTCGCCCTCCAGGCCGGACAGCGAGAGCAGCCAGCCGGTGACAGTCGTACCGACGTTTGCGCCCATAATGACGCTGATGGCCTGATGCAGCTCCATCAGGCCGGAGTTGACGAAGCCGACGGCCATAACGGTGGTGGCACCGCTGGACTGAATGACGGCAGTGACGGCCATGCCGAGCAGCAAACCGCGGATGGGGCTGCTGGTCATGGTGGACAGAATGCCCTGCAGCTTACTGCCGGCGGTCTGTTCCAGAGCTTTCCCCATCAGGTCCATGCCATACAAAAACATGGCAATGCCGCCCATCAGGGTGAACACATTAAAAATGGTCATCCGGTGTTACACATCCATTCTCTTATTGAGTTTTACACTATACCGCCTTCTATTATAATGTATGCGCCGCAGGTACACCACCACGGGAAGGTAAATGTTGTGTAAAATTTGTGTAAAACGGGCTATTAACGGCTGCCTCCCGGGAACTCCTTTTTTCTTTTGTGACCAAAAGAAAGAAGCAAAGAAAAGTCCCGCTGTTGCGGATGCAGCGGACCCCGCCTTAGGGGCTACACGCCCCTAAGAACCCCAAAGCGGAGGTCGGAAGGGGCGGGGGCTAAACGAAAGCAGTATTACTTTTCGTTCTTAACGCCCCCGCCCCTTCCTCCACCTTTGAGTCGGGTGTTCCCCCGAACCCCCGCAGGGGGAAGAAAGGCCCCCTTGTCAAAGGGGGCTGGCCGCGTTAGCGGCCTGGGGGATTCCGACGGGCTTTGCGTGGCCGCCCGTTACACCCGCAGACGGCCAGGAATCCCTCCGCCTCGCTTGCGCTCGGCACCTCCCTTTGACAAGGGAGGCTTTGACGGGCTTTACGTTACCGCCCGTAAACGGTCACCCCCCTCCCTTTCCCAAAACTTTACAAACTTTACACGCTCTACACAAAACCTGCCCCCTCTTTGCAAAACCTTTACCGCGATTGTACCGTACTATGGTCGAAACCGGCGCAAAACCGCGGTACAATTAGCTTGCTTCCGGTGAAGCACTGGCAAAACATCCAAACTATACCACATAAATTTGGGAAAAAGGGAGAATACACACATGAAACGTACTTCTGCAATTGCTGCCGTTACCGCTGCTGCGCTGGCCCTGAGCCTTGCCGCCTGCGGTTCCTCTGATTCCACCGCTGCTTCCTCTGCTCCTGCAGAGAGCACCGCCGCTTCCACCGAGGCTGCCTCCTCCGAGGCCCCTGCTTCTGAGGCTGCCCCTGCTGCTGACTTCGACGCCGATCAGGACATCACGGTCATCTCCCGTGAGGACGGCTCCGGCACCCGCGGCGCCTTCATCGAACTGACCGGTGTCGAGGAGAAGAACGCCGACGGCAAGAAGGTCGATAACACCACCGAGGCCGCCGCCATCCAGTCCAGCACCAACGGCGTCATGACCGCCGTCGCCAACGATGAGACCGCTATCGGCTACATCAGCCTCGGCTCTCTGAGCAATGACGTCAAGGCTGTCACCGTCGGCGGCGTCGAGGCCTCCGCCGAGACCGTCAAGGACGGCAGCTACGTTCTGTCCCGTCCGTTCAACATCGTCACCAACGGCGACGCGACGGACCCCGTGGCCGTCGATTTCATCGCCTATGTCTTGAGCAAGGACGGCCAGGCCATCGCTACCGACAACGGCTACATCGGTGAGGACGGCGCGGACTTTACCTCCACCCAGCCCGAGGGCAAGATCGTCGTCGGCGGTTCTTCCTCCGTCTCTCCGCTGATGGAGAAGCTGATCGAGGCTTACAAGACCGTCAACCCCAACGCCGAGCTGGAGCTCCAGACCACCGATTCCACCACCGGCGTCTCCGGTGCGCTGGAGGGCACCTACACCATCGGCATGGCCAGCCGTGAGCTGAAGGACTCCGAGGTCGAGGGCGGCGCCAAGGCTACCGTCCTGGCGCTGGATGGCATCGCCGTCGTCGTCAACCCCGGCAACACCACCGACGACCTGACCGTTGACCAGATCAAGGGCATCTACACCGGCGAGCTGACCACCTGGGCGGATGTGCAGTAAAGTGTAGCGGCACCGTAGGGGCGGGGCATGCCCCGCCCGCAGCGTACCCGTGACCGCGCGGTTATGGGAAGGCCGCGGGCCGGACATGTCCGGCCCCTACATGGCATAGAACCAAAGGAGTATAGGAAAATGACCTCCAAGCTAAAAGAAGGCGTTATGCAGGGCGTGTTCACTCTCTGCGCCTGTGTGTCCATCCTGGCGGTGGCACTGATCTGCATCTTCCTGTTTGCCAACGGCGTGCCCACCCTGTTCAAGATCGGCCCGCTCAAATTCCTGCTGGGCACGACATGGAAGCCCGGCAACGACATCTTCGGCATCCTGCCGATGATCCTGGGCAGCATCTACGTCACGGCGGGGGCTATCCTCGTCGGCGTGCCCATCGGCCTGCTGACGGCCATCTATATGTCCAAGTTCGCGTCGCCCCGCATCAATAAGGTCATGCTCCCGGCGGTGCAGCTGCTGGCAGGCATCCCGTCCGTCGTTTACGGTTTCTTCGGCATGATCGTGCTTGTGCCCGCCGTGCAGGCCATGGTCAAGTCACCGTTCTTCAAAACCGTGCTCCACGTCAAGAGCGGCAAGGGCATGAGCCTGTTTACCGCCGCCGTGCTGCTGGGCATCATGATCCTGCCCACCATCATCACGGTCAGCAAGACGAGCCTCGACGCCGTGCCCGACAGCTACTACGAGGGCAGCCTTGCCCTTGGCGCGACGCATGAGCGCAGCGTGTTCTACGCTGTGCTGCCCGCCGCAAAATCCGGCGTGCTGTCGGCAGTCATCCTCGGCATTGGCCGCGCCATCGGTGAGACGATGGCCGTCGTCATGGTCGCGGGCAACCAGACCTGGATGCCCAAAGGTCTGTTCCAGGGCCTGCGCACGATGACCTCGAACATCGTCATCGAGATGGGCTATGCCGCCGACCTCCACCGCGAGGCGCTGATCGCCACCGGCGTTGTGCTGTTCGTATTCATCCTGCTTATCAACCTCTGCTTCAGCCTTGTGAAAGGGGGGAAGGACTATGCCTGAGATTGCCGCAGCGCAAACAGCCGCCGATATGACCTACGCAAAACCGCATGCGTTCCTGCCCACCGGCGGCAGCAACCGCCGCGCCGCCCGTGTGCAGGCCGCCGCGCTGCGCTGGCTTGTGCGCATTGCCGCCCTGCTGACCGCCGCGGTGCTGGTGTTCCTCATCGGCTATATTTTGGTCATGGGCATCCCCAATTTGAAGCCCGAGCTGTTCGCCTGGGAGTATAACTCCGAGAACGTCTCGCTGACGCCCGCGCTCATCAACACGGTGCTGATGACCGCCTTCTCGCTGGCGATCTCGACGCCGCTGGGCATCTTTGCGGCCATCTGGCTGGTCGAGTACGCCCACCGCGGCAGCAAGCTGGTCAAGGTCGTGCGCGTCACCACCGAGACGCTGCAGGGCATCCCGTCCATCGTCTACGGCCTGTTCGGTATGCTGTTCTTCGTTACCAAGCTGCACTGGGGCTATTCGATGATCGCCGGTGCGTTCACGCTGGCCATCATGGTTCTGCCCGTCATCATGCGCACGACGGAGGAGGCGCTGATCGCAGTGCCCGACTCCTACCGCGAGGGCAGCTTTGGTCTGGGCGCGGGCAAGCTGCGCACGGTGTTCACGATTGTGCTGCCGTCCGCCATGCCCGGCATTTTGTCCGGCGTCATTCTGGCCACGGGCCGCATCGTCGGCGAGACCGCCGCGCTGATCTATACCGCAAGCTCTGTGGCAAAGATCCCGTCCAGTGTGTTCAGCTCCACCCGCACCCTGGCCGTACACATGTACCTGCTCTCCAACGAGGGCCTGTACATCGGCCAGACCTACGGCACGGCAGTGGTCCTGCTGGTGCTGGTGCTGGTCATCAACGGCCTGTCCGGCTTTGTGGCCGGCAGGCTGGCGAAGAAGTAAAGCCGCCTGCGGGGCGTCGAGGACGCCGCCCCCTACATACGCAGCAGCTTGTAGGGGCCGGGCATGCCCGGCCCGGAGGTCGGCGCGGCCACCCTTTAACGGGCAACTGCCTTTAATGTCGCGGGCCGGGCATGCCCGGCCCCTACCGGGCGGCAGACACCTTCCGTCCGGCAGCCCCTTCCCCGGCGCCGCGCATGTAGGGGCCGCATATATGCGGCCCGCAGGTGTACGGAAAACGGGTGCTCGCGGTCCGGGCCGAGGGCCGGGCATGCCCGGCCCCTACCGATACAGGGAACGGCTTTCCGGGTTGATGACGAGCATCGACCCCTATACCGTAGGGGCGGATTCCATATCCGCCCGTGGGAGTATGCGGCAGCGCAAACCCCGCGGAGGGGTCAAGACCGCTTGGCGGCGCACAACGAGCGCCGCCAGCCAGCAAAGCTGGCCCGCTCATGCGGTTGTTTGCCCCGCAGGGGCAAACATTGTTCGCTCCCCGGTTTCGCTACGCTCAACCGTGGTCCCACGCTTACAACCCCGCACCTCCCTACGATTCGCCGTTCACGGGTGCCATGTAGGGAGCGGTCTTGACCGCTCCGGGAACCTTCCGTCCGGCAGCCCCTTCCCCGGCGCCGCGCATGTAGGGGCCGCACATGTGCGGCCCGCAGGTGTACGGAAAACGGGTGCTCGCGGTCCGGGCCGCGGGCCGGGCATGCCCGGCCCCTACCGATACATTGCACAGAGCAGAGATAAAAATGTGAGGTCATTTCATGAACAAATTTGAAGTGCGCAATATGGACCTGTACTACGGCAGCTTCCATGCGCTGAAAAATATCAATATCGACATCCCGGAAAAGGAGATCACCGCGTTCATCGGTCCGTCCGGCTGCGGCAAATCCACGTTTTTGAAAAGCCTGAACCGCATGAACGACCTCGTCGAGGGCTGCCGCATCTCTGGCGACATCAAGCTCGACGGCGTGGACATCTACAAGGACAAGATGGATGTCAACGTCCTGCGCAAGCGCGTCGGCATGGTGTTCCAGAAGCCGAACCCCTTCCCGATGTCCATCTATGACAACATCGCCTACGGCCCGCGCACCCACGGCATCCGTAATAAAGCGCAGCTGGATGAGATCGTGGAAAGATCCCTGCGCGGCGCGGCCATCTGGGACGAGGTCAAGGACCGTCTGAACAAGAGCGCCCTGGGCATGTCGGGCGGCCAGCAGCAGCGCCTCTGCATTGCGCGTGCCCTGGCCGTTGAGCCCGAGGTCCTGCTGATGGATGAGCCGACGAGCGCTCTGGACCCCATCTCGACGTCCAAGGTCGAGGAGCTGGCCACGGAGCTGAAAGAGAATTACACCATCGTCATGGTCACCCACAACATGCAGCAGGCCGCGCGTATCAGCGATAAGACGGCATTTTTTCTGCTGGGCGAGCTGGTGGAGATGGGCCCGACGGAGCGTGTGTTCGCCACGCCCGTGGACAAGCGCACCGAGGATTACATCTCGGGCCGCTTCGGCTAAGGAGGTACGACAAATGGGTACGAGTGTACGAAAAATGTACGACGCCGAGCTGCTGCAGCTTGACACGATGCTGGCCCGCATGGGCCACGCCGCCGGCGGCGCAATCGAGAGCGCCATGACCGCCCTGCGCACCGGCGACACCGAGCTGGCCCGCAGCGTTATTGCCCGGGACAGCGAAATCGACTCCGCCGAGCATGAGATCGAACACCGCTGCTTAACGCTGTTTCTGCGCCAGCAGCCCGTGGCGGGCGACCTGCGCAAGGTCTCCACGGCGCTGAAGATGGTCACCGACATTGAGCGCATCGCTGACCAGGCCAGCGACATTGCCGAGATAACGCTCCATCTCCACCCGGACGGCGCACGCACCGTCGGCGTGCTGGACGACCTGTACGCGATGGGCGACATTGCCCTGCACATGGTCAAGGACGCCATTGCCGCCTACGTGCAGGTGGACCTGTCCACCGCCGCGCAGGTCATTGCCCGCGACGACGACTGCGACGCGATGTTCAGCCGCATTTCCAAGGAAATTGCGGCCTACATCGCTGCCCACCCCGGCGATGCCGAGACGGCGCTGGACTTATTTATGATCGATAAGTACCTTGAGCGCCTGGGCGACCACGCCGTGAACATTGCGGAATGGGTCGAGTTCCTCAAGACCGGCGTCCACAAATCCCGCAAGATCGTGTAATGCGGGGATAAACAAGCCATTTTCTTATTATTTTCCTATACCAACCAAAACGGGACCTGCCGAAAAGCGGGCCCCGTTTTGGCGTGGAGGGAGGCTGCCCGGAGGGGTCAAGACCCCTCCCTACAAGACACCCGTGAGCGGCAGTTTGTAGGGAGCGGTCTTGACCGCTCCGGGGGCTTTGCGGCAACGTCAGCTTCCCTATAGGGGCCGCGCGGCGGCAAAAAAGCAGCCGTCCCTTTCCGGAACGGCTGCTTGCTATCATTTCGCCCCTTTCCCCGCGAACACAACGTAAATCGTTTTGAACAAAATCTTTACGTCGCCCCAGAGGGACCAGTTGTCGATGTAGGCTACGTCGAGCTTGACGACCTCCTCAAAATCCTCGATGTCGCTGCGCCCGCTGACCTGCCACAGGCCGGTGATGCCCGGCTTCATCGACAGGCGGCGCTTGTGGTGGCTCTCGTACTGCTTGTACTCGTCCACCGTCGGCGGGCGGGTGCCCACAAGGCTCATATCGCCCCGCAGCACGTCAAAAAACTGCGGCAGCTCGTCAATGCTGGTGCGGCGGATGAATTTACCCACCTTGGTCACGCGGGGGTCATCCTCCATTTTGAACATCAGGCCGTTCATTTCATTCTGGGCCATCAGCTCCTTCTTGCGGGCCTCGGCGTCCACGTACATGCTGCGCAGCTTGTGGATGTAAAAATACCGCCCGTTGCGGCCCACACGCTTTTGTTTAAAAAACAGCGGGCCGGGGCTTTCGAGCTTGAGCGGGATGGCGACCACTGCGATGATCGGGATGCTGATGATACAGCCGATGACAGCGCCCACCACGTCCATGCAGCGCTTGGCGATCTGGTCGCGCAGCTGCAATTCAACGGTGCCCATCGTGACGATGTTGCCCCCGGCGCAGCGCCCCAGGGACCGGCTCAGCCGCGCGGCGCTCGTCTCGTCGCAGCAGGCTTCCTCAATGCGGTCCAGCAGCGGCAGACGGAAGTGCACGGTCAGGCCCATGCTCTCCATCTCGTCCAGATAGGGGATGAAGCTCTCGCCGCTGTCCATCGGCACATCGACATAGACCTCGTCGAGCGCCTCGCGCCGGATCCAGTCCATGAAGTCGTCGAACGTCGCCTTGACCTCGACGCCGCAGACTCTGGTGGAGATCGCGGCGGGCGTGGCCTCCAGCAGCGAGACGCCCACGACCCGGCGGGACCAGTCCTTTCGGATCTCGGGGATCAGCCGCTCGGCCCGGTCCGACGTTGTGACGACGCCGACGAGCGTCTCCATGCCCCAGCTGCGCTGGAACCGGATGAGCAGCCGCTTTAAAATCGCATGGGAGAACGGCAGCAGCACCGCGTTGACCGCGGGCACTGTGACCGCAAAATAACGGGAGTCCAGCATCGTGGCCTTGGCCAGCAGCATGCAGCCTGCATAAACAAGGCCGAGCGCGATGTTGAACCGGAGGGAAAGGCTGATTTCCTCGTTTTCAGACCGTGTTACGATGTTTTTGTCCTGGTCAAAGAAGAAGAAGGTGACGACGAACGCCACAAACAGCAGGCACAGGGTCTGGAGCCAATCGGTGCTGGTGTAGGGGATCAGCACGCCGAACAGCCCGTCGGTGATGAGCCACGCCAGCAGAACGCTGACGGCCATCGTGAGCAGGTCGGCGAAAAATACATAAGCGTATTGCAGCTTTTCGCGTTTACTTGTCATGAAGAAGGAAAAGTCCTCTCTAATAGTTATCTTCTTATTTTACCATAGACAGAGGATATTTTCAACAGAATCCGCAATATCATAACAATTACATAATTTATAAGGGCGCGGTAGGGGAGGGCTTCATCCCTCCCGGGGAGGTTTCCGCCGCCGCGCACGGGCACGGAGCGGTCAAGACCGCTCCCTACAAACCGCTCGTTATCGTGGCATCGTAGGGAGGGGTCTTGACCCCTCCGCAGAGGTTTCCGCCGCCGCGAGCTCCGATTCGTTCTCCCGCCCGACGATCTCGGCCTTTAAGACGTCCTGAATATCCACCAGACATTCCAGCAGCAGGGGGTTGAACTGCCCGCAGTCGCCGTGCAGGATCATCTGCACCGCGGTGTCCGGTGAGTAGGCGGCCTTGTAGACGCGCTTGCTGACCAGCGCGTCGTAGACGTCCGCCATCGAGACGATCTGCGCCGAAATCGGGATGTCGTCCCCGGCCAGGCCGTCGGGGTAGCCGCGGCCGTCCCAGCGCTCGTGGTGCCAGCGGCAGATGTCGTGGGCGGTCTTGACAAGCGCTTCGTTTTTATAGCGGCCCAGACGGTCCAGCATGTTTGCGCCCACAACGGTGTGCGTTTTCATAAGATCGAACTCCTCCGGGGTAAGCCGCCCGGGCTTGTTCAGGATCTTATCGTCTATCGCAACCTTTCCGATGTCGTGCAGCGCCGACGCCATGACGATCAGCTCCTGCGTTTCGGGCGGCAGGTCATACCTGTCGGTTTTCTGCGTCAGCCGCTCCAGAAGGCGCTGGGTCAACGTGCCGATGTGCAGCACGTGCTGGCCGCTCTCGCCGTTGCGGAACTCGACGACCTCGCTCAGGATCGAGATCATCATCTTGGTGTTTTTCTCTTTTTCCTTGATCTGGCTCGTCACCAGCGAGGCGAGCCGCCGCTGCTTGGCGTAGAGCTTGATCGTGTTGAAAACGCGGCGGTAGACGATGCCCGCATCGAACGGGCGGCTGACATAGTCCGAGACGCCCAGCTCGTAGGCGTGGCGCACAACGGTGTCGGCGTCCTCGCTCGAGATCATGATGACGGGGATGTCCTCGATCCAGTGGCTGCGGTTCATCTCGCTCAGCACCGCAAAGCCGTCCATGACCGGCATGACGATGTCCAGCAGGATCAGCGCAATGCCGGTGCCGTACTGCTCCAACATGGCCAGGCATTCCTTGCCGTTCGTCGCCTCCAGAATGTTGTAGTCGCTGCCCAGGATCTCCGCCAGAATGGCGCGGTTCATCTCGGAGTCGTCCACAATTAAAATGCTCTGGCGGGAATGGCTTTCGCGCCCGGCAGCGCTCAAAGCGCCGTCCCGGGCGTTGTCCTCGGTCACGACCATGTTTTTGCGGTTCTTGGCCTGGTACATCAGCTTGTCGGCGCGGGAGACTGCCTGCTCCACGGTCTCGCCGGGCTGCGTTATCACGCCGCCGATGCTGGAGGACAGCTGCAGACGGGAATACCCCGGTACGCCGGCAGCGTGCAGCTGCTCCCGGATGCGGTCCAGCTTGGCCAGGAACGCCGCGCGCCCAATGCCCGGCAGCACCAGCAGGAATTCGTCGCCGCCGTAGCGGATGAGCACGTCCGATTTGCGGATGCAGGCGCGCACCACGTCAACGCAGGTGCGCAGCGCCATGTCGCCGGCCTGATGGCCGTAGGTGTCGTTGATCAATTTAAAGTCGTCCAGATCGAGCACGGCCACACCGGCGGGGTCGGTCTTGTCCTTGAGCACGTCCTCAAAGTAGCGGCGGTTGTAGCTGTCGGTCAGTGCATCGTGGTAGAGCTTGGTGTGGTAGCTCGTGATGCTGTCTATCAGGCGGTCCCCGTTTTCGGGGTCAATGAGGGTCTCGGCGTCCAGCTTCTGGACCAGCTCCATGATACAGGGAACGCCGTCGACCTCGCGGTAGACGGCGGTGACCTGAAAGACCTCGCTGCCCCTGTATTCCAGCTTGGTGCGCTGGCGGTGATCCTCCAACACCTGCCGGGAGATGCAGTTCCGGCGGGGGGTGTTTTTGCCCCAATAGCTGTAGCAGCTGCAACAGCTGTTGACGGACTCCTCGCCGCCGACCTGCGCAGCATCCAGCAGCCGCACCACAGTAAAGATGTTGCGGTATTGGGCCATTTCCGTTTCGACCTGTTCTCTGGTCATAGTGCTTCCGCCTTTGTGTGAAGGAATGGGTAGATAAAAATCATGTTATATATAAAAATCATGTTATATATAAAAATATTATAGCATTGCAGGGCGTTTTTTGTCAATGTGGTAAAGGGAGACCCCATGACCGCCCGGCAACGGATTGCCTCCCGGCGGCCCTGTCCTACCCGCTGCCCGCCCCGCATATACATACCGCAGGAGGTACATGCCATGCGTCGGATCGGATTCTACTTATTTATAATGGCCGTCTTTCTGCTTGCGCCGCTGCTTGCACTGCCGCAAAAAGCTGTCCCGGCCCCCGCTGCGGCGCCGACCCCCACCCCAACCGTCGCCGCCCGGGCCGCCGCGCCCTACCGCGCTGTGTGGGTCAGCTATCTGGAATGGGAGCAGGTCGATTTCTCGTCGGCGGAGGCGTTCACGCAGGCAATCGGCACAATGCTGGACAATATACAGTCGATTGGCGCAACAGTCGTGCTGGCGCAGGTGCGGCCCTTCGGCGATGCGCTCTACCCCAGCGACTACTTTCCGTTCAGCCACCTCTGCACCGGCACGCAGGGGCAGGACCCCGGGTTTGACCCGCTGGCACTGCTGGTGGACGCCGCCCACGCGCGGGACTTACAGCTGGAAGCCTGGGTCAACCCTTACCGCATCCAGGCCGGGCAGACCCCGGCGCTGTGCGGCGCAAGCCCGGCGCGGCTGCACCCGGACTGGGTCAGGTACACCGACACCGGCGCGTATCTCGACCCCGCCAGCGCGGACGTGCAGCAGTACATTGCCGACGGGGTGGGGGAGCTGTGCGCAAGGTACGCTGTGGACGGCATCCACTTTGACGACTATTTTTACCCCACCACCGACCCGGCCTTTGACGCGGCGGACTACGCGGCCAGCGGCAGCACACGGACGCAGGACGACTGGCGGCGGGAGAACGTGAATGCCCTGATGGAGCTTTGCCACGCCGCGGCCCGGCGGTACGGCGTGCGGTTCGGCGCAGCCCCGGCGGGCGACCCGGAGCAGAACTACACCCTGCAATACAGCGACGCGGCCCGCTGGCTGCGGCAGGGGACTGTGGATTACCTGATGCCCCAGCTTTATTGGGGGCAGGAATATATAAAAAACGGCGATGCGTCGCACAGCTTTGCGCAGCTGGCCGCCGCGTGGGCCGCACTGCCACGCGCGGCGGGCGTGAAGCTGTACGCCGGGCTGGGGGCCTACCGCGTCGGCGCAGGGGATGGGTCCGATGCCGGCTCCGAGTGGTTTTCCGGCCATGCGCTGGCCGACCAGCTTGCTTTGCTTGCCCGCTTAGGGGTGCAGGGCGCGGGGCTCTACCGCTACGGCAGCCTGTTTGCCAATTCCGACGCCCCGGCGCTGGCGGAAAGTGAAGCGGAGGCAATAAAAGGTGTCTGGCAGGGCTGACCGGAAAATCCGGCGCAGACAAAGATTTGGTACTTGCAAAAGCGGTAAAAATGCAAGATAATAGAGAGGCGGGCGGCTTGCGGCTGCCCGCAGGACCCAAGGGAAGATAAAGGAGAAACTCCATGAACAATACAAACGACCTCTATAACCGCTGGCTTGCCCAGCCGGATCTGGACGACGCCGTCAAAGCCGAGCTCGTCTCCATCGCGGGAGACGCCGACGCCGTCACGGACCGCTTTTACCGCGATCTGGAATTCGGCACCGGCGGCCTGCGCGGTGTGATCGGCGCGGGCACGAACCGGATGAACCTCTACACCGTGCGCAAGGCAACGCAGGGGCTGGCGGACTACCTCAATGCGTCCGGCCTGCCCAAAAAGGTAGCCATCGCCCACGACAGCCGCCATAACGGTGCGCTGTTCGCCCGCGAGACCGCCCGCGTGCTGGCCGCGAACGGCATTACCGCCTGCATGTACCCCCGGCTTGAGCCGACCCCTGCGCTTTCGTGGGCGGTGCGGTACCTCGGCTGCGGCGCGGGCGTCTGCGTGACGGCCAGCCACAACCCCGCTAAGTACAACGGCTACAAGGTCTACGGCGCGGACGGCTGCCAGATCACGCTGGAGGCTGCCGAGAAAATTCTGGCAGCTATCGAAAAAATTGATTGCTTTGACGATGTCCGGCTGGCAGATTTTGACGCTGCCGCCGCCGCGGGCCGCATTGTGACAATTGACGAAAAATGCCTCGATGATTTTGTGCAGGCTGTCTATGACCAGCGCGTCGGCGACGGCGCGGGCATCGACGCGCTCAAGCTCGTCTACACCCCGCTGAACGGCACGGGTCTGGAATGTGTGAAAAAGCTGCTGAAAAAGCTCGGCGTGACCCATGTGACCGTTGTGCCCGAGCAGGAAAGGCCCGACGGAGACTTCCCGACCTGCCCCTACCCGAACCCCGAGATCCGCGAAGCTATGCAAAAAGGCTTGGAGCTGTGCGACAAGGTCCGCCCCGATCTGCTGCTGGGCACCGACCCCGACTGTGACCGCTGCGGCACCGCCGTGCCCGACGGCAAGGGCGGCTACCGCCTGATTACCGGCAATGAGATGGGCATCATCCTGCTGGACTATATCTGCCGCACCCGTCTGGCACAGGGCACGATGCCCGCCGACCCCGTGGCGGTAACGACGATTGTCTCCACCGATATGGCTGCGCCGGTGGCAAAAAAATACGGCGTTGAGCTGCGCCGCACCCTGACCGGCTTTAAGTTCATCGGCGAGCAGATCGGCAAGCTGGAGGCCGAGGGGCGTCCCGAACGCTATATCTTCGGCTTTGAGGAGAGCTACGGCTACCTGTCCGGCGGCCATGTCCGCGACAAGGACGCTGTCAACGCGACGCTGCTGGTCTGCGAGGCCGCGGCCTGGTACGCCCAGCAGGGCAAGACGCTGCTGGACGCCATCGAGGCGTTGTACAGGGAGTTCGGTTACTACCGCAATGCGCTGTGCAGCTTTGCCTTTGAGGGCGAGAGCGGCATGCACACGATGCAGGAGCTGATGAAGAAGCTGCGCGCCAACGCCCCGGAGGACATTGCCGGGTACAAGGTGGAGTCCGTCGTGGACTACGACACCGACGGCACCGGCCTGCCCCGCGCCAACGTGCTGGAATACCATCTGGACGGCGGGCATAAGCTGATGGTCCGCCCCTCCGGCACCGAGCCGAAAATTAAAGTTTATCTTTCCGCCGTTGGCGACAGTGAGGCAGCCGCCGATGCCGTGAACGCCGCGCTGGCCAAAGCCGCTGCGGACATGATGAAAGCGTGAACGGTATGGCAATTCTGAAATTGACCCCGAGCTGCAAGGATTATCTGTGGGGCGGCAGCCGCCTGCGCACCGATTTCGGCATCAAGAGCGACCTTGAACCGCTGGCCGAAGCGTGGGTGCTGTCCTGCCACCCGGACGGCCCGAGCTATCTGCCCGACGGCACGACGCTGGCGGACTACGCGGCCACGCACCCCGAAGCCCTGGGCACGGACTGCGCAAAATTTGAGCAGTTCCCGATCCTGACAAAGTTCATCGACGCCAGCAAGAACCTGTCCATTCAGGTGCACCCGTCCAACGACTACGCGCTGAAAAACGAACACCAGTACGGCAAAACCGAGATGTGGTATGTGCTGGACTGCGTGCCGGGGGCGTATCTCTACTACGGCTTTACGCACGAAATCTCCAAAGAGGAGTTTGCGGAGCGCATCAAAAATAACACCCTGACCGAGGTCCTGAACGCCGTGCCCGTACACAAGGGCGACTGCTTTTTTATCCCGTCCGGCACGCTGCACACCATCTGCCAGGGCATCGTCGTGGCCGAGGTGCAGCAGAACTCCAACGTGACCTACCGCGTCTACGACTACGGGCGCGTCGGTGCGGACGGCAAGCCCCGCGCCCTGCACATTGAAAAGGCGCTGGATGTGACCCGCCGCACGCCGCCGCAAAAGCACGATTTCGGCAGCCATCTCGCGCAGTGCGAGTATTTCACGGTGGACGCGAAAAAAGGCGCGTTTGACGGTGCGGCTGACGAAAAGAGCTTTGTCTCGCTGCTCATCACAGACGGCGCGGGCACGCTGACCTGCGGCGGCGAGACCGTGAAGGTCAAAAAGGGCGAAAGCTATTTTATCCCCGCGGGCAGCGGCAAGTACGCCGTGACCGGCGACTGTGAGACGCTGGTGACGGTGGTGTAAACGGCCCCAAGGACGGTAGGGGCGGCCATTGGCCGCCCGCCAACCTGCTGCAGCAGCGCATTTTCCCATTGCAGAGACAGTAGGGGCCGGGCATGCCCGGCCCGCAGGTGTCCCATAGACGGGCGCTTGCGGAAAGGTGCAGGGCCGGGCATGCCCGGCCCCTACAGGGCAGAAGTGAATACAGAAAAGACGCACTACGGAAAAACTTCCGTGGTGCGTCTTTTTTGTAACCTTCTGGCAGAAAGCAGCCCTCGACGTGTTCCGCGGGCGGCGCACGGTATACTCCCAATTGACCCGGCGGGAGGACAAGCCCCGCGCGGGAAACCAGCAAAGGAGGAACCGTACATGAAAAAACGTCTGTTGGCTGTGCTGCTGGCCTGCTGTATGGCGGCAGGCATGGCCAACGCTGTGTTTGCGGCGGATGAGCTGCCCGCCACGGCGGAGTCTGCGGCGGCGATTGCGCCCGCCGACCCGGACCCGCCTGCCCCGGAACCCGAAATAGAGGCGGAGCCGACCCCGGCGCCTGCCCCGGAACCCGAAATAGAGGCGGAGCCGACCCCGGCGGCTGACCCCGCGGCAACGCCCGAGACCGCACGCACCCTTGTGATGGAGACGCTGCTCGCCGCGCCCGACACCGCGGCGCAGACTGCCGTTGTCACAAGCGCAGAGCTGGTGGACAGCATTCGGACCGACGGCTGCTTTACAGCGAAGGTCAACGGCAGCACGGACAGACTCGACGGCGCTGTGTACACCTGGTACCGCAGCAAGGACGGCACAAACTGGGAGGAGGTCCCGCAGCAGCTCTGCTCCGGCGATGCGTGGAACATCACGCCGGGCAGCGAGCACCGACTGAACGCTGCGCTGGATGCCTGCATTGCCGGTGTCAGGGATGCGGAACGGCTGTACTATAAGGTCGAGGTCACCGGCACCGACGGCGCAAAACTCACCGCCGCGGCCATGCAGGTACCCTACTGCATCCAGCTGCAGAACGGCAGCTTTGAAACGCCGGATATTGCCGGGCTGAAGGCGTATCACGACAAAAACAACAATACGCCCGCATCCCGGCTGTATTATTCCCCGGACGGTGAGACCGGCAGCTTCTTTACCCAGTACCCGTCGGGGGAAGGGGGCATCGTCTGGCAGACCACCGGCGTGGCCAGGCACTGGCAAACCGGAAGCGCCGGCCTGTACATTGAGCTGGCGGACGGCTCCAACCGCAGCTATAACGGCACGCGGAACTACCCCGAGGCCAGCTACAGCATCGACGGCGCTTACGACGGGCAGCAGTTTGCCGAGCTGAACTGCGAGGCCTACGGCGCGCTGTATCAGGATGTGCTGACCGCGCCCGGCACTACGCTGCACTGGTCGCTGGCCCACCGCGCCCGCGGCAGGGGTATGCAGGACTCGATGGCGCTGCTCATCGCGCCGGTGGATGTGGCAGCGCAGATCACCGACATTCTGGCGGGCGTTTCCAGCGAGGACGACAACAGGGGACTTCTGGTGCGCGCGGCGCTGGACCGGACCGTGCAATACAACGGCGAGGAGGTCCCCATCCGCAGCTTCATGGTCGGCGGTGAGATCACCGACGGCAACGACCAGTGGGGCGTCCACAGCGGCGACTACACGGTCAGGGCGGGGCAGTATGTCAGCCGGTTCTTCTTCCTGGCGCTGTCCAGCGGCAAGGGGGACCGGCGCGAGGGCAACCTGCTGGATAAGGTCTGGTTCAGCACCGAGCCTGCGCCGCCCGTGGCCGGGCACGCCAACCTGACGCTGCGCAAGACGCTGGCGGGCAGCCTGACCGTCGACGAGCTGACCGCCGTGCGCACGGGGCTGACCTTCACCGTGACCCGCTCCGACGGCACGGCTGTGGCCGTCATAAGCGGCGCGGATATGACCGTCGGCACCGACCCGGCCCAGTGCAGCTATACAATACAGGATCTGCCTGTGGCGTCGGAGAGCGGCACGCCCTACACCTACACCGTGACCGAGACTGCCCACGCCGCCCCGGCGGCGGTGCTCTATTTGGCGAGCCGCGCCGCCGTCAACGGCGACGCGCTGCAGCCCGCGGGCGACCCGCCGACGCTGGCCAACATAACGCTGCAGCAAAACGGCACGACCTACGCCGATTTTGAGAACACCTACGCCCGGCAGACCGGCAGCCTGCGGCTGACGAAGGCCGTGGACGACACGGCCCTGCGCGATGAGGCCGAGGCCGTGACGAACACCTTCACCGTCGACAGCCTGCCCATCGGCAGCTATACGCTGGTCTATGACGACGGCACGGCCCGCACCGTCACGCTGGACGCGCCCGGCGCACTGACCGTGCCGCTCAGGGGGCTGCACAGCGTAACGGTGGAGGATGTGCCCGTGGGCAGCTACACCGTGACCGAGACCGACCACCCCGACTTAGCCGGCTGGTACTGCACGACCACCGCCGCCGCGGCGGCCGGGACGGTGCAGGTGCCGTCCGGCGGCGTGGGGGAGGCTGTCATCACCAACACCTACGCGCCGTTCCTGCGCGTCACCGTGACCAAGCAGGTCACGGGCGGCATGGGCGACACGCGCCGCGGCTTTGCGTTTACGGCGGCCATTGACGGCGCGGCGGTCACCGCGGATACCCCCTATGTGCAGCCCTACGGCGGCGCGGCGCTGACCGCGGACGGCTTCACGATCCCGCACAAGGGCAGCATCGTCATCGGGCATCTGAAGCCCGGCCAGACCGTGACCGTCACCGAGGAGACGCTGACCGACTATGAAACGACAATGGACGACGGCAGCAGCGTCACGCTGGGCAGCAGCTATACCGCGACCCTGACCGGCGACGCGGCGCTGACCTGCGTCAACCATAAGGACGGCGTGCCGCCCACGGGTCTTGCGCAGGACGCGGCCCCGGCAGTCTGGCTGCTGGCGGCGGGCATGGCGCTGGCCGTGGTCTGCCGCCGCCGAAGGGAGGCTGCACCGTGAACGAGACACAGCGCCGCCGTGCGCTGGCGGACGTGAAGGAGTTTTTTCTGCGCGCCGGGGCGCTGGCCGCACTGCTGCTGGTGTTGTTCGGCGTCGTGTTCGGGCTGGCGATCCAGCCGGACGACACGATGTACCCGCACCTCAAGCCCGGCGACCTGCTGCTCTACTACCGGCTGCCGCGCAGCTTTGCAGCGGGGGAGGTGGTCGTCTTTACACAGGATGACCGGCGCTGCACGGGGCGTGTTGCGGCCCGCGGCGGCGACACCGTGGAGGTGACAGAAAACGCACTGCTGCGCATCAACGGCAGCCTTGTGGCCGAGCCGGACATTTACGAGACGACCCCCCGCTACGACAGTGACGTGACCTACCCCCTGACCCTGGCCGATGGCGAGTATTTTATCCTCTGCGACGCCCGCGAGGGTGCGCCCGACAGCCGCCGGTACGGCCCGGTGACGGCAGAAAATATCGCCGGGCGGGTCATTGCGATTGTGAGGAGGAATGAGATTTAGAGACTATAGGGAAGAAGGATGCAGAGATACACTCGGCCCTCATCCGGCCTCGGGCGGGGCCTCGGCCACCTTCCCCCGCAGGGGAAGGCACCCAGCCCCAAGCCTTCCCCCGCGGGGGAAGGTGCCGCCCGAGGCCGGATGAGGGCCGACCTACCGGAAACCACCCACATAACCATACACCACCCCGAAAGGAGCACATACTTATGAACATCATCAAGATTTCCGCCGTTCTGACCGCTGCTTTGCTCACGGGTGCGCTCTCCGCCACGGCGTTTGCGGCAGAGACCCTGACCACGACCACCGGCAGCATCACCTTCCGCAAGGCCATCGACGTGACGAACGCCACGGGCGCGGGCGGCATCACGGGCACGATTGCCTTTGACGTCACCGCCGCCGACGAGAGCGACCTGCCCGACGACGGAGAAAAAAACTATGTCGGCAGTGTGGATCAGCTGGACGGCAGCGACATCATCGCCACGTTTGCGGCGGATGACAGCGGCATTGCCAACAAGGAGAGCGATGTAAGCGTCAGCTTTGACACCTCGAAGTTCGAGGCCCCCGGCATCTACTACTACCACCTGACCGAGCGCGACCCCGGCATCCACGGCCTGACCGCCACGACGGCGACCTACCTGCTAAAGGTGCGCGTTGTCAACGACAATACGTCCGACCCGGACGGTACAACGTTCAAAATCGACTACGCTACGCTGACCTCGCTCGATGACAATACCAAGAGCGACCTCATCACCAATACCTACACGACCCACGGCCTGACCGTGACCAAGGCGCTGGCGGGCGACTGGGCCGACTACACCGACCACTTTATCTTCACGCTGGAGATCACCGACCCGGACGCAGACCCGGGCCGCATGGCGTCGGTCACGGTCCAAACCACAAGCGCGGCGGGCGTGAGGAGCGACGCCGAGGTGAAGCCCTTTACAAACGGCAAGGTCAGCTTCTCGGAGACGATCCGGGGCGGCGATATGATTAAGGTGACCGGCCTGCCCACTGGCGCGGCCTACACGATCACCGAGAGCGGCCTGGACGCTGAGAAGTATACGACGGCCTGGACGCTGGACGGCGAGACGCTGAGCACCGAAAGGGCCCTGCCCACGCAGACGGTGGGTGCCGCCGACACGGCCCTGACCGTCACGAATACCCGCAGCTCGATTGCCCCCACCGGCCTGCTGCTGGACGCCGCCCCCTACGGCGCGATGCTGGCGCTGGCCGCGGGCAGCGGGCTGGTGTTCTTCCGCAAGCGCCGCCGTGAGGACTGATGCCGGACCGCGCGGCGCGGCTGGCACGCCTGGGCACACGGCTGGTCAGTGCGCTGGCCGGGCTGCTGATGCTGGCGCTGCTGGCCTTCGGCGGGTTCGCGCTCTGGCAGGACGCCGCGCTGCGCCGCGGGGCGTTTGTGGGCGCGGAGCTTTTACAGTATAAGCCCGCCGCACCGGCTGCCGACAACCCGACGCTGGCCGGTCTGCAAACCGTCAACCCCGATGTCTGCGGCTGGCTGACGGTGGACGGCACGGGCATCGACTACCCCGTTGTGCAGGGCGCGACGAACATGGACTACGTCAACCGCGACGTCTACGGTGATTTTTCCCTGTCGGGCGCGATTTTTCTCGACAGCCGCTGCGCTGCCGACCTGACCGACCCGTACACGGTGATTTACGGCCACCACATGGACAACAGCGCGATGTTCGGCGATGTGGCGCGGTTTGCGGAGGCAGACTATTTTACCGCGCACCCCGCGGGCAGCATAAGTCTGCCCGACGCCGCCTATACGATCGAGCTGTTCGCCTGTGTGGTGACCGATGCCTACGATACCGCCATTTACACGCCGGAGCGTTACCCAGACGACGTGGGGGCGCTGCTGGACTATGCGGCGGCGCAGGCCGTGCAGCAGCGGGACATCGGTGTGACGGCGCAGGACCGGCTGGTGGCGCTTTCGACCTGCGCCGGGAGCGAGACAAACGGGCGGGTCGTCGTGCTGGGGCGGCTCTGCCCCCTGAAAGAAGGAGATGAAATGCAATGACCTTTGGCAAAACGGCCCTGCGGTGCTGGCTGCCCGCAGCGGCCCTGCTGCTGGCGCTGCTCTGCCCGCTGCCCGTGGCGGCTGCGCGGGCGGGCACGGCAATCCCCGTCAGTGTCCGCACCGACGGCGCGGCGGCGGACGCCGTCTATACGGTGGAAATGACGCCGCTGGACGCGGCCCCCGCGCCTGTGCAGCGTGCCCTGACCGTAAAAAACGGCGGCACCGTGTATTTTACGGGCTTTGCCTTTGACGAGCCGGGGGATTACCGGTATCTGGTTGCCGAGCGCAGCGGCGGCGCTGCCCACACGACCTACGATACGCACAGCTACACGGTCACGGTCCGGGTGACGGGCCGCCCGGACGGCGGTCTTGCCGCCGGGCTCTGGGCCGTGCGAAGCGGGGAGACCGCGAAGGCCGACGGCGTGCTGTTTGTGAACCGGTATGACCCGCCGGAGACCGCCGCGGCAGCGGTGACTGCGTCAGCCGCGGCGGCTGGCACACGGACCGTGAAGGCTGCCGCCCCGGCGGCGCTGCCGCAAACCGGGGACGGCTTCCCCATAGAAGCGCTGGCCGCCGCGTTTTGCGCAAGCGTCATCGGGTTTGGAACGGCGTGGAAAAGGCGGTGAACAGGGAACGGCAACCCCCGCCCACGGCAAAGGGGGAGGGCTGCCGCCCTCCCTTGCCCCTCTCGTCCGCAACCCATTTGTGGCACCCCGTAGGGGCCGGGCATGCCCGGCCCTCCACCTTGCTATTACCGCCCATGTATCTTTTGCTCCGTAGGGAGGGGTCTTGACCCCTCCGCAGCCTCCCGCCGCCGCTCTCTCGCCCCAACACAAAAAAATCGCCCCCATCCGGTTGCGGCTCCGGATGGGGGCTTGGGGTATCGGTTTGTGTGAGGAGGAATCATGTTCCAGAATTACGGTTGCGGCTCCGTAACCCTGTGCCTATATACTACCGGATAACTGCTAAAAAACTATGTTTTTCCTATGAACAATTTGTAAATTACCGCGCAGCCGGGCCCAACGTCCCGGCTGCGCCTTTTTTTGTTTGCATTTGGAAACGATGCAAAGGAAGCTGGCGGGAGTGATGTAATTGCAGACAGGCAGAGGCCGGGCATGCCCGGCCCCTGCGGCGCAGCAAAACAAAAACGGGCAGTCACCCATTTTGAGTGACTGCCCGTTTGGCTTACATTCAGATAACGTTATACTCCTTCAGCAGCTTCTCTACTTCGGTGCCCTCGATCTTCTTGAGGGCCTCCTTCATGGCGAGCTTGCCGATGAGAGGCATCTCCATATCGGTGATCTTGCGTCCGTCGCGGAGCTTGACCGTGGCATCCAGCAGGCAGCGGATGTCGTAGACGCTGCCCCAGACCTCGGGCACGCCGCGGTCCACATTCAGCAGAGTATAGACGGCCTCCATGCCGGTGCGGATGGAATACTCGGTGGTGAAGATCGTGTCGCGGGCGGTCTCGGCAAACTGGCCCAGGAACGCGAAGTTGACAGCGCCCTCGGGCACGATGTCGGGGCGGTCACCCGCAGCGCGCGGCATAAAGAACGCATCGATATACGGCATCATGCAGGGCACGGTGTTGGCGCTGTTCGCGGCCATGTCCTCGATCTGATCCTCGGGCACGCCCAGGTGGTACAGCCACTCCATGCAGATCTCCTTGCCGGTGCAGTCGCGCATGGGCTTCTTGATATAGTTGCCGGGCTTGTCGGTGAACAGGCTGTAGACCCAGACGCAGAGCTGATCCTTGGGCTGGTCGCGGAACTGCTGCTGACGGTTCAGCGTCCAGCTCAGCAGCCAGTTGGAGTCGGTGACCGTGACAATGCCGCCGGTGACGACCTTGCCGCTGAACGGGTCGCGCTTGCAGATCTTCTTGATATAGGGCACGATGCGCTGGTCCAGCGTCGTGACGGTGGCGCTCATCCAGTTGGACAGCTCGGGGTCATAGCAGAACTTGTCGGGGTGGCCGAAGCTCGGATCCTGCGCGGCGATCTTGCGCCACAGGTCCCAGCCGCCGCCCTCCTTGATTTCGGGCTTGAACTCGGCGGGGGTGTCCTGGCTGCCCAAGGTGGAGTTCTCGACGCAGCCGCCGTTCGTGATAAAGACGAGGTCGTTCTCGGTCAGGTCGATGGAGCTCTCCTGATTGTCGTGCAGGATGTCGATGCGGGTCGCCTGCTTCTTGCTGCCCGCGCAGTCGAACGCAATGTTCGTGACCTTTGTATCGTAGTGGAACTGCACGCCGAAGCCCTCGAGGTACTTGACCATGGGCAGGATCATCGACTCGTACTGGTTGTAGCGGGTGAAGCGCAGCGCCGTAAAGTCGGGCAGACCGCCGATGTGATGGATGTAGCGCTGCAGATAGCGCTTCATCTCCAGTGCGCTGTGCCAGTTCTCAAAAGCGAACATCGTGCGCCAGTACATCCAGAAGTTGGAGTTCAGCACCTCATCGTCAAAGAAGTCGGTGATCTTCTTGTCGTACAGCTTCTCATCGGGGGACATGAACAGGTTCATGATCTCCATGGCGGCCTTGTCGGACAGGCCGAACTTGCCGTCGGTGTGGGCGTCCTCGCCGCGGTTGCGGGTGGCGCGGCAGAGGCTGTAGTTGGGATCGGCCTTGTTCAGCCAGTAGTACTCATCCAGGACGGTGTGGTTCTCGTCCTCGATGGACGGGATGGAGCGGAACAGATCCCACATACACTCAAAGTGGTTGTCCATCTCGCGCCCGCCGCGCATGACGTAGCCGAGGTTCTCGTAGTGGTAGCCGTCGCAGGCACCGCCCGGGATGGGGTCTTTCTCGAGAATGTGGACGTGCTCGCCCTTCATCTGGGCATCGCGGACGAGATAGCACGCCGCAGACAGCGCCGCCAGGCCGGAGCCGACGATGTAGGCAGATTTGCCGTCCACATTGGCGGGCTTTTGGGGGGTGGCAAAGGCTTCATAGTTACCGGCGGAATAATACATAAGAGTACCTCCTGTGATGATAAGGCCGCGTGCTTGTTGGGGAGCGGCCTGTGATTTACTTGGTATGTCTGTAGTATACCCGGCGGGCGGAACGGTTACAATCAGCAAAAAATCCCCTTTGATAAGAATTTTATCAAAGGGGACGGATTGTATAGATTGTGGCAGAATTGTTAAGGCGGCGGTTTGCGGGAAAGTTACTTATCGATCCGGCACGCCTCCAGAGCTTTTGTAATATCCCCGTGGATAAGGGTCGATACCCGCTCGATGAGGGCGGCGGGGTCGTCCTTCATGCCGGTGCGCACCCATTCCAGCGTCAGGCCGACGAAGGCATACTTGTAAAAATTCGCGATGAACTCCTTGTCCTCGGGGCGCACGGTCATCCCGGCAGCCTTCTCCTCGACGACGCCGATCATCAAATCGTAGGTCAGGCGGTAGAGGTAGTTCTCGATATGCTCGCGGCTGATGGAATGATAAACTTTGGTGACAAAGACCTTGTCCTTCTGCACGGCCTGCAGGATCTGCAAAAAGCCCTGCTGCCAGGTGTCGTAGGTCTTTTGCCCGGCCAGCGCACGGGTCGCGCTCTCGATGCAGGCCCACTCGACCAGATCGTAGATGTCCTTGAAATGGTAGTAGAACGTCATGCGGTTCACGCCGCAGTGTTCGGTCAGGTCGGTCACGGTGATTTTGTCCAGCGGCTTTTCGGCCAGCAGGTCCTTTAAGGATGCGACCAGCGCGCGCTTTGTCATTTGGGACATGGGTGCGTTCTCCTTGTTATAAGCGTTACGGCGGATGCGGGGCGTCGGGGACGCCGCCCCCCTGCAACCGTAGGGGCGGATTCCCTATCCGCCCGCGGCCGTTTGCGGCAATATCATTATTATAAAAGAAGATTATGAATTTTTAAACCCCTGCACCCGCTCCCATAGCGTCACGACCCGCTTGCGGGCCATGCAAGAAAAAATTGCGGAAAGGGCGAAACTGTGGTATAAAAAGGATAATAAATCTGATAAGGAAGTGTTCCCCATGCCCGAAATGCTTGATATTGTCGATGAAAACGGCGTCCCCACCGGTCAGAGCGTGCCGCGCACGACGGCCCATGCCGAGGGGCTGCGCCACCGCACCAGCCATGTCTGGATCGTGCGGCGCAAAAACGGCAGGGCGCAGGTGCTTTTGCAGATGCGCTGTGCCGCCAAGGATTCCTACCCCGGCTGCTACGATATTTCCTCTGCCGGGCACATCCCGGCGGGCGCGGAGTTCGTCGGCTCGGCCCTGCGGGAGCTGCGCGAGGAGCTGGGCGTGACCGCCGCCCCCGCCGACCTGCACGAATGCGGCCTGCGGCGGTTCCGCTTTGAGGCTGAATTCCACGGTAAACCGTTCAAAGATAATCAGGTCAGCAAGGTGTTCTGCCTCTGGCTGGACCGCGAGGCCGAGGACTTTGCCGTGCAGAAGTCGGAGATCGACTATGTAAAATGGTTCGACCTGGACGAGGCCGTTGCCGCTGTGGAGCAGGGCACGATCCCCAACTGCATCTTCCCGGAGGAGCTGGGGATGGTGAAGAAGTTTGTGGGGCAGACCGGGGGCGGCTGCTGACGCTGACTGCGGCGGGGTGAGGGCACCCCGCCCTACGTACAACGTTTAAGAGGGATTGTAGGGCGGCCTGCCCCAGGCCGCCGCGGACGTGTGCGGCGGAACGAACAGCCCGGGTGGAGCGGCTTCCCCCGAGGGGCTGCGCCCGCAGGCGCGTGTCGGAGTGCAACCGCCGCAGGCGGCTCTTGGCGCGAAGACTGAAGCTGTCAGCGGCCCCGCCCGCTGACTGATGAGGGTGAGACTTGTCTCTGCTGCCTGTTTATGGTTTGCCGCCCGGAAACTTACCCCCTCATCCGGCCCTGCGGGGCCACCTTCCCCCTTGGGGGAAGGCAAAGGCTCTCCTCCTGTGTTGCCAAATCTGCAATCCTGTGTTGCCTAATTCAGAAAACCATGCTATAATACATACGTCAACGCGGGATATACACGAGGGATTGCATATTTTTGCAGGCGCGGGCAGTATAAATGTATAACTATTCGTCAACCTGCCCAAAACAACCGCGAAAATGGAGAATCCTTTGGCAGTTTTACCGCTTGCAAAATGTATAAAAGAGTGTATAATATACAGCAATGAATGAATAAATATTCAAGACAAACGGCAAGCAACATACCCCGCGCGTCTTGGTAAAGAAACAGAGAGGGGATTTCATCATGAAAAAGGATAAGAAAGACATCAAAAAGGTAGTTCTGGCGTACTCCGGCGGTCTGGACACCTCCATCATCATTCCCTGGCTGAAGGAAAACTACAATAACTGCGAGGTCGTCGCAGTCTCCGGCGACGTCGGCCAGGGCACCGAGCTGGACGGCCTGGAGGAGAAGGCCATCAAGACCGGCGCGTCCAAGCTGTACGTCCTCGACCTGAAGAAGGACTACGTCGAAAACTACATCTGGCCCTGCCTGAAGGCCGACGCCAAGTATGAGGACTACCTGCTGGGCACCTCCCACGCGCGTCCCTGCATCGCCGCCGCACTGGCCGAGATCGCCAAGAAGGAGAACGCCGACGCCATCTGCCACGGCTGCACCGGCAAGGGCAACGACCAGGTCCGCTTTGAGCTGACCCTGAAAGCGCTGGCCCCCGATATGGCCATCATCGCCCCGTGGCGTGAGTGGAGCATCAAGAGCCGTGACGAGGAGATCGACTACGCCGAGGCCCACAACATCCCCCTGAAGATCAACCGTGAGACCAACTACTCCAAGGACAAGAACCTGTGGCACCTGAGCCATGAGGGCCTCGACCTTGAGAAACCGTCCCTGGAGCCGCAGTACAATAAGCCGGGCTTCCTGGAGCTGGGCGTTTCCCCCGAGCAGGCCCCCGACACCCCGACCTACGTCACCATCCACTTTGAGAAGGGCATCCCCACCGCTGTGGACGGCAAGGAGATGGAGAGCGTCGAGCTGGTCGAGTACCTGAACAAGCTGGGCGGCGCCAACGGCATCGGCCTGCTGGACATCGTCGAGAACCGTCTCGTCGGCATGAAGAGCCGCGGCGTCTATGAGACCCCCGGCGGTGCCATCCTGTACAAGGCGCACGATGTTCTGGAAACCATCACGCTGGACAAGGAGTCTATGCACTTCAAGGCACAGCTGGCCCAGAAGATGGGCGAGCTGGTCTACAACGGCCAGTGGTTCACCCCGCTGCGTGAGGCCATCAGTGCCTTCACCGACGACCTGCAGAAAACCGTCACCGGCGACGTCAAGCTGAAGCTCTACAAGGGCAACATGATCAACGCCGGTGTCACCAGCCCGTACACCCTGTACGATGAGCAGACCGCGTCCTTCGGTGAGGATGAGGATTACAATCAGGCAGACGCCAACGGCTTTATCAACCTGTTCGGCCTGCCCATTGCCGAGCGCGCCAAGCTGGCCAAGAACTGGCCCGCACAGGACTAATAAGCGAACGAACGCCGAATAAGCAACCGCCAAGGGGCGTGGAAACCCTTTGGCGGTTTTGGCATTCTACAAAAAAGCCTTCCCCTGAGGGGGAAGGTGGCCCGCAGGGCCGGATGAGGGCAGACCTTGCTGCAATTGCTGCAATTGCCTGTTTTACGGGTTGCTGCCGGGAACTTTGCCCTCATCAGCCGCCTGCGGGCGGCAGCTTCAGTCTACGCGCTAAGAGCCGCCTTCGGCGGTTGCGCTCCGACACGTGCCTGCGGGCGCAGCCCCTCGGGGGAAGCCTTTGGAACAACAGATAAAACGGAGGTAAAACTTATGCCCCAACTTTGGCAGGGCCGGGCCAGCAAGGCCGTTGACAGCCGCGTAAACGATTTTAACTCCTCCATCCGCTTCGACGCGCGGATGATCGAGCAGGATATTCAGGGCAGTCTTGTCCACTCGGCCATGCTGGGCAGACAGGGCATCATCTCCCGGCAGGATGTGGACGATATTCACAAGGGTCTGCACTCCATTTTGGACGATTTGCACAGCGGCGCACTGGAAATCGACCCCAACGCCGAGGACGTCCACACCTTCGTCGAGCAGACGCTGACCGCCCGCGTCGGTGACGCCGGTAAGCGCCTGCACACCGGGCGCAGCCGCAACGATCAGGTCGCGCTGGACATCCGCCTGAACCTGCGCGCCGCCAGCGAGCATATTCAGGGCCAGATAAAAGAACTTATCACCGTACTTTGCGACCAGGCCGAGAAGGGCGCAGGGTACGTCATGCCCGGCTACACCCACCTGCAGCGTGCCCAGCCCGTGACCTTCGGCCACCAGCTGATGGCCTACGCCTGGATGCTGCTGCGCGACTTGGGGAGATTGCAGGACGCGACCCGCCGCATGGACGCCGAGTGCCCGCTGGGCAGCGGCGCACTGGCGGGCACGACCTACCCGCTGGACCGCTTCTACACCGCCGAACAGCTCGGCTTTGCCGCGCCGTGCGGCAACTCCATCGACGGCGTGTCGGACCGCGACTTCTGCATTGAGCTGTGCAGTGCCATGGCGACCTGCATGATGCACCTTTCCCGCTTGAGCGAGGAAATTATTTTGTGGTGCAGCTGGGAGTTCAAGTTCATCGAGCTGGACGACGCCTTTACGACGGGCTCGTCCATCATGCCGCAGAAGAAAAACCCCGATGTAACGGAGCTGATCCGCGGCAAAACAGGCCGCGTCTACGGCGATTTGAACACGCTGCTCGTCATGATGAAGGGCATCCCGCTCGCCTATGACAAGGATATGCAGGAGGACAAGGAGGCCATTTTTGACGCCGTGGACACGCTGGAGCTCTGCCTGCGCACCGTCACGCCGATGCTGGCCACGATGACCCCGCTGCCCGCCAACATGCGCCGCGCCGCCGCGAAGGGCTTTATCAACGCGACGGACTGCGCCGACTACCTGACGAAGAAGGGGATGCCCTTCCGCGATGCCTACAAGTGCACCGGCACGATGGTGGCCGCCTGCATCCGCGAGGGCAAGACGCTGGAGGAGCTGACGCTGGACGAATTCAAGCAGTACAGCGACCTGTTTGAGGATGACGTTTATACGGCCATCGACCTGACGACCTGCTGCGAGGGCCGCACCAGCTACGGCGGCCCGACGAAGGCAAGCGTGATGAAGCAGGTTGCGGATGTGAAGGGGAAGCTGGCATAAAAGCCTTCCCCAGAAGGGGAAGCCTTTAGAACTGACAGGAGCCTTCTCCCCTTGGGGGAGAAGGTGTCCGCGGCTCCGCCCGCGGACGGATGAGGGGAGAGCCTGAGGAGGTTGCCCGTTAAAAGGGAGGCTACGCGAACTTTGCCCTCATCAGCCGCCTGCGGGCGGCAGCTTCCCCCGAAGGGGAAGCCTTTGGAAGTAAGGGGTGTAACAATGGGAAAGTACAAAATCTTTGTGGACGGTTCCTCCGGGACCACCGGTCTGCGCATTGCGGACCGGCTGGCGGAACGGGACGAATTTGAAATTCTGAAAATCTCCGAGGCGGACCGCAAGGATGTCCGCGCACGGGCGGCGGTCATCAATGAGAGCGACCTCTCGTTCCTCTGCCTGCCGGACGACGCCGCGCGTGAGGTCGTGCCGCTGCTGCGGGACGATGTGCGCATTCTCGACACGAGCACGGCGCACCGCACCGCGCCCGGCTGGGTCTACGGCCTGCCCGAGCTGCACGGCACCCGCGAGGCGCTGAAAACCGCGACCCGCGTCGCCGTGCCGGGCTGCCACGCCACCGGCTTTATCGCGCCCGTCGCGCCGCTGGTGGAGCTGGGGATCATCCCTAAGGCCGCGCACCTGAACGTGACGAGCCTGACCGGCTACAGCGGCGGCGGCAAAAAGATGATCGCCGAGTACGAGGCCGAGCGCACCAACAAGGCACTGAACGCCCCGCGCCCCTACGGTCTGGCGCTGCACCACAAGCACCTGCCCGAGATGGCCGCCGTCACGGGGCTGGACACCGCACCGAATTTCGTCCCCGTTGTGGCCGACTACTACGCGGGCATGGAGACGATGATCCCGCTGGATGTAACGGCGCTGGGTGTTTCCGCGCCGCAGGTCGCGTCCGCGCTGGCAGGATATTACGCCGGTCAGCCGATGGTGAAGGTGCATCCCCTGTGTGAGGGCACGGACGGCGGCTTTTTGGCCGCCAACAAGCTGGCGGGTAAGGACACGCTGGAAATTTACTGCCTGGCCAACCCGGACGGCACCCGGATGCAGCTTATCAGCCTGTTTGACAACCTCGGCAAGGGCAGCTCGGGCGCGGCAGTGCAGTGCATGAATCTGATGCTGGGGCTGGAGGAAACGCGCGGCTTAGCGCGGTGAATGGCTTCCCCCTTGGGGGAAGCTGTCAGCGGCCCCGCCCGCGGACTGATGAGGGGCGGCCTTGCCGGAACAACCCGTTTACGGGCGGCAATGGCGGACTTTGCCCTCATCCGGCCTGCGGCCACCTTCCCCCTAGGGGGAAGGCTTTTGAAGTTCGATATAAAATAGCAAGAGGGGTACATACAATGTCTGATTTCAAATCAATTCCCGGCGGCATCTGTGCGCCGAAGGGCTTTTCCGCGGCGGGCGTGCATTGCGGCATCCGCCATAACCATTCCAAACTCGACCTGGCGCTGATCAAGGCGGATGTCCGCTGCGCGGGCGCGGGCTGCTATACCACCAACAAGGTCTACGGCGCACCCATCACGGTAGACCGCGAGCACCTGAAGGACGGCTATGCACAGGCCATCGTTGTGAACAGCGGCAACGCCAACACCTGCGCGCCCAACGGCGTGCAGCTGGCTAAGGACACCTGCGACATCGTCGCCAAGGAACTGGGCATCCGCGCGGACGACGTGCTGCCGTCCTCCACCGGCGTCATCGGCCAGGCCATGAGCATCGAGCCGTTCGCCAGGGGCATCCCGGAGGCCGCCGCCAAGCTGGCCGCCGACGAGGCCGGCAGCCACGACGCGGCTACCGCGATCATGACCACCGACACCCACCCGAAGGAAATCGCGCTGGAATTTGCCGTCGGCGGCAAGGCCGTGCGCATCGGCGCTATCGCCAAGGGCAGCGGCATGATCCACCCGAACATGGCCACGATGCTGCTCTTTATGACCACCGATGCCAAGGTCGCGCCCGCCGCGCTGCAAAAGGCGCTGTCCACCGTCGTGCCCGCCACCTTCAACCAGATTTCGGTTGACGGCGATACCTCCACGAACGACACCGTGCTGCTGCTGGCCAGCGGCCTGTCCGGCGCAGAAATTGCCGAGGGCACGCCCGATTACGATACGTTTGTCGCCGCGCTGACCGAGGTCGCCGAGCATCTGAGCCGTGAGCTGGCCGGTGACGGCGAGGGCGCAACGAAGCTGCTGGAATGCACCGTGACCGGTGCGCCCGACCTGGCGACGGCCCGCGCCGTGTCCAAGAGCGTCATCCACTCCACCCTGTTCAAGGCCGCCATGTTCGGCGCGGACGCCAACTGGGGCCGCGTGCTCTGCGCCATCGGCTACACGCCGGGCGATTTCGACATCAGCAAGACGTCGGTGCGCCTCAAGAGCAAGGCCGGTGAGGTCTTTGTCTGCGAGAACGCCGCCTACCACCCCTACAGCGAGGACGAGGCCGCCGTGGTGCTCAAGGAGGACGAGATCGACATCCTCGTGGACCTTGGCAGCGGCGACGCCACCGCCAAGGCCTGGGGCTGCGATCTGACGTATGATTATGTGAAGATCAATGGGGATTATCGGACTTGAATAAGTATGGCTTCCCCCTCGGGGGAAGCTGTCGGCGAAGCCGACTGATGAGGGCAGAGCTTACGGCGATAACCCGTTCATGGGCAATCGCAGCAGGCTTGCCCCTCATCCGGCCCTGCGGGGCCACCTTCCCCCCAAGGGGAAGGCTTTAGGAGTAGGGGATGTGGAGGAGCACAATGAAAAACGAACAAATGGCCCTGCTGTTCAGCGAGGCTACACCTTATATCCAGAAATACCACGGTAAAACGCTGGTTATAAAGTACGGCGGCAACGCGATGGTCAACGATGACCTCAAGCTGGCCGTCATGAACGACCTGGTCACGCTGACGCTGCTCGGCGTGCGTGTCGTGCTGGTGCACGGCGGCGGCCCGGCTATTAACAGTATGCTGAAAAAGGTGGGCAAGGAGTCCAAATTTGTGGGCGGCCTGCGCTACACCGATGAGGAGACCATGGGCATCGTCCAGCAGGTGCTGGCCGGGCAGGTCAACAAGGATCTGGTCGCGCTGCTCAAGGGCCGCGGCGTCGGCCTGTGCGGCATGGACGGCCACATGATCATGTGCAAGCGCAAGTCGGACGTTGATCTCGGCTACGTCGGTGAGATCGAGAAGGTCAACACGACGCTGATCGACCACCTGCTGGCCGACAGCTTTATCCCGGTCATTGCCACCGTCGGCATGGACGACAACGGCGTCCCCTACAACATCAACGCCGACACTGCCGCAGCGGAGATCGCCATTGCCCTGCACGCCGAAAAACTCGTCAGCATGACGGATATTGTCGGCCTGCTCTACGATAAGAACGACGAGTCTACGCTCATCCCCGAGGTCGAGGTCTCCGAGATCGAGGGTTACAAGGCCGCGGGCGTCATTGCGGGCGGTATGCTGCCCAAGATCGAGGGCATGGCCGACGCCATCTATCAGGGCGTCCACGAGGCCGTCATCATTGATGGCCGCGTCCCGCACTCGATCCTGCTCGAGATGTTCAGCGACAGAGGCGCAGGCACGATGTTTTATCGGAGAGGAAACCGGTAAATGGCTTCCCCCTCGGGGGAAGCTCAGACCGTCAAAAAATTGCGTTCTTGCCTTTTTGCGTGTGTAGGGGCGACCATTGGTCGCCCGTCAACTTGCCGCAGCAACGCATTTTCCGGGAAAGCTCCTTGCAAGGCAAACGGGCACGGGCGAGCAATGCTCGCCCCTACAAGCGTTTTTCGACAGCCTGGGCTTCCCCCTCGGGGGAAGCTGTCAGCGGCCCCGCCCGCTGACTGATGAGGGCAAAGTGTTTGGCGCTGTCCCGCAAGCGGGCAGCTGCAGGACACTTGCCCCTCATCCGGCCTGCGGCCACCTTCCCCCAAGGGGGAAGGCTCCAAAGTGGGCTGCCTTCCCGCGAAGGGGAAGGCTTTTGCGTATGATAAAAAGGGGGTCACCCAATTGAATACCGAAAAAGTTATTTCCCGTGATAACGACTATATCCTCCACACCTATGGCCGCAGCCAGGTCGTGCTGGCGGAGGGCGAGGGCATGACGGCCAGGGACGCCGACGGCAAGAGCTACCTTGACTTCACGTCGGGCATCGGCGTCAACTCGCTGGGCTACTGCCACCCCGCGTGGGTCAGGGCTGTGGCCGACCAGGCCGCAACGCTGCAGCACACGTCGAACCTGTATTACACCGCCCCCGACGGCAAGCTGGCGAAAAAGCTCTGCCGCCGCACCGGGCTGGACGCCGTGTTCTTCGGCAACTCGGGCGCCGAGGCCAACGAGGGCGCGATCAAGTGCGCCCGCAAATACAGCGTAGATACCTATGGCGAGAGCCGGAATAAGGTCATCACGCTGGTCAACTCCTTCCATGGCCGCACACTGGCGACCCTGACCGCCACCGGCCAGGACGTGTTCCACCACGACTTCGGCCCCTTCCCGGGAAATTTTGACTACGTGCCCGCGGGCGACTTTGCCGCGCTGGAAAAGGCCGCCGACAAGGACACTTGCGCCGTCATGATGGAGCTGGTGCAGGGCGAGGGCGGCGTCGTCGCGCTGGACGCGGACTACGTCGCCAGGGTCGCGGCGTTCTGCAGGGAAAAAGACATCCTCGTCATCGTGGACGAGGTGCAGACCGGCGTGGGCCGCACCGGCAAATTCCTGGCGTGCGAGCATTTTGATCTGCACCCCGACATCGTCACGCTGGCGAAGGGGCTCGGCGGCGGCCTGCCCATCGGCGCGGTGCTGATGAACAAAAAGGTCGCCGACCACATGAAGCCCGGCTCCCACGGCTCGACGTTCGGCGGCAACCCGGTCTGCTGCGCCGGTGCGCTGGCCGTGCTGGACGAGATGGACGACGACTTCCTCGCCAACGTCAACGAGCGCGCGGCCCAGCTGCGCGCCGGGCTGGCAAAGCTGCCCCATGTCAGGGAGGTCAGCGGCCTCGGCCTGATGGTGGGCATCGCGTTTGACGACGGCATCAAGGCCGCCGACGTCCGCGCCGCCTGCGAGAAGGCGGGTCTGCTGGTGCTGACCGCCAAGACCCGCCTGCGTCTGCTGCCGCCGCTGATCCTGACGGCGGACGAAGTGGACGACGCGCTGGCGATTTTGCGCAGCGTACTGGAGAAATGCGTATGAAACATCTGCTGAAGCTGGGCGGCATGACGCCCGAGGAAATTCTGCACATTCTGGATGTGGCCGACGAGTACAAGCGGCTGCACAAGGACGGCGTGGACCCGAAGGATCTGCAGGGCAAGGCGGTGGCGCTGGTTTTCGCCAAAAACTCCACCCGCACCCGCACAAGCCTGGCGGTCGGTATCTACCAGATGGGCGGCCTGGGCACCTACCTGAGCGCCGGCGACCTGCAGACCGCCCGCGGTGAGCCTGTGCAGGACACGGCCCGCGTGCTGGGGCGGTACTATGACGCCATCGTCTGCCGCACCTACAAGCAGACGACGCTGGACATGCTGGCAAAATACAGCGGTATACCGGTGGTTTCCGGCATGACCGACTATGCGCACCCCCTGCAGGTGCTGACGGACCTGATGACCGTGCGCGAGCGCAAGGGCACGCTGGCCGGGCTGAAGGCCGGGTTTGTCGGTGACGGCTACAACATGGCAAACAGCGTCATTGTGGGCTGTCTGGCCGTGGGCATGACGGTGACGATTGCTTGCCCGAAGGGCTACCGCCCCGCCGCCGACGTGCTGATGCTGGCGAAGCAGTATGGGGATAAGTTTACGCTGACGAACGACCCGGACGAGGCCGCGCGGGACGCGGATGTGCTGTTCACCGACGTGTGGGTCAGCATGGGCATGGAGCGCGAGGCCGAGCAGCGCCGCCGCGACTTTACCGGCTTTACGCTGGACGCCGCCCGCATGGCGCTGGCAAAGCCGGACTGCATGGTGCAGCACCCGCTGCCCGCCCACCGCGGCGAGGAGATCGCCCCCGATGTGCTGGAAGCCCACGCCGACGAAATTTTCGACGAGGCGGAGAACCGCATCTACGTGGAAAAGGCCGTGCTGGCGGTGCTGCTGGCGGGGAAATAAGAGTATTGCAGTAAGAGGAACGGCAGGGGAGCGCGAGCGTGCGAACCCCTGCTTTTTGTGCGGGATAACCCGAAAACGGGCGGCAATGGCAAGGCCGCGGGCCGGGCATGCCCGGCCCCTACGGACTGTGGAAAAGTGGGATGTAGGGCGGCCTGCCCCAGGCCGCCGTGCCCGTTTGCGGCAATGAGAAGCCTTGCCAGATCATTGTAGGGGGCGGCGTCCCCGACGCCCCGCGGAGGGGTCAAGACCCCTCCCTACGATGCAAAAGATAAACGGGCGACAATGGCAAGGCCGCGGGCCGGGCATGCCCGGCCCCTACGGGGGCTGTTTCCGGCCACTTGACGCGATGTGGTATACTGGATATATCACTGTCAAGAGGTACACTATGCCAAAACAAACGCTCCAACAAAAAATCCGCCGCGCACTGGGCCGGTTCACCGCCAAACGGATCGCTATGATCCTGCTGGGCACGGCCATCCTGTCGTTCGGCATCCATAATATCCACCGGCGCACCGCCATCACCGAGGGCGGCGTCATCGGCCTGGTGCTGCTCATCAACCATTGGCTCGGCGTGCCCGCGTCGGTGGCGTCGCCCCTGCTCGACGCGGCCAGCTACGCGCTGGCGTTCAAATTTCTCGGGTGGGACTTTTTGCTCTCGGCAGGGGTGGCCAGCGTGAGCCTGGCCGGGTTCTATAGGATCTGGGAATGCCTGCCCCCGATGCTGCCCGACCTGACGCCCTGGCCGCTGGCGGCGGCGCTGCTGGGCGGCGTGTTCGTCGGCGTCGGCGTGGGGCTCATCGTGCGGCAGGGCGGGTCCAGCGGCGGCGACGACGCCCTCGCCCTTGTCATCCATAAGCTGACCGGGTGGCGGCTCTCCCGCGCCTACCTGTTCACCGATCTGACCGTCCTGTTCGCGTCGCTGTCCTACATCCCGTTCCGGCGCATCGCGTTTTCCCTCGTTACGGTCACGGTGTCGTCGCTGCTCATCGACTTTGTCAAGGAGTGGCAGCCGAAAACAAATGTGTAAAAACGCGCGGAACGCTTGTACATAGCGGAAAATTGCGGTATAATAGGCTGTGTATTTTTGCAATGACACCCACGGAGGTCTGCGATATGAAACTTACCCGCAAGCTCGCGGCACTGGCAATGGCCGTGCTGCTGGCAGTCAGCCTGACGGCCTGCTCCCCGAAGCAGGTCGCCCAGGATATGGTCGTGCATCTGGTCCACAAGCTGGGCCTGGTCGAGGAATCCGACGAGGATGACACCGACACCACCACAAAAGCGCCCGCCGGCGGCAGCGTGGAGTTCCCTGCCGAGATGGACACCACCGCGGCCCGCGTTGTGACCTACCCGGTAGAGAACACGCTGTATGTCTCTTTTAACGGCATTGCCAACCGCTCCACCGAGTATTTCGTGGCGGGCGGTGACAGCATGACCGTGACCGGCTACGCCACCACCGAGGCCAGCAACGAGAAATATATGTACTTCAAGATCGCGTTCTGGGAGCTGTCTGACGACAAGACGATGACCAGCTACGTGCCGGACTCGACGATCTACTACTGCGCCGACGGTGCCGATTACCAGTACAACGTGACCGGCCTGACCGCGGGCAAGCAGTACAAAATCACGATCAGCTATGACAACGGCAACAAGTATTATGTCACCGGCGGCCTGAAGGTCGAGGGTCTGGGCAGCACCGAGCTGAACACCTACGGCGACGATACGACGACCGGCTGATAACGGCAGCAATGCCGCCCGTGCCGCTTGCGGCAGGGCGGCTTTTTGGTTTGTATTGCAGGGACCGCACAACACAGAGAGGAATTGGAACATGGATAAAAAACAGCTGCGCAACACGCTGATGCTTATGGCCTGCGCATTCATCTGGGGCACGGCCTTTGTGGCGCAGAGCGTCGGCAGCGATTATATGGGCCCGTACACGTTTCTGGCCAGCCGCAGCTGGCTGGCCTGTGCGTTTCTGCTGGGCCTGATGGCCGTGCTGCGCAAGATGGGCAAAACGAACCCCGCCGCGGAGCCGGGCTTCTGGCAGAACAAAAAAGTGCTGCTGCGCGGCGGTATTTTCTGCGGTGTGGCGCTGTTTGCGGCGTCCGCCGCGCAGCAGATGGGCATTGGCACGACCAGCACGGCCAAGGCGGGCTTTATGACGGCGCTCTACGTTGTGCTGGTGCCGGTGGCGGGGGTTTTCCTGGGCAGCCGCCCCGGCATTAAGCTGTGGTGCTGTGTCGCGGCCAGCGTCGTGGGGCTGTATCTGCTCTGTCTGGCCGGGCGCGACACGCTGAGCCTGACCGGCGGCGAGTGGCAGCTTTTGGTCTGTGCGATCCTGTTCACGGCGCAGATCATGCTGGTCAACCATTTCAGCCCGCAGCTCGACGGCATCCAGCTGAGCTTTGTGCAGTTCTTTGTGGTCTCGGTTTTGTCCACAATCTTCGCGTTTGTCTTTGAGGCTCCGTCGCCCGACCAGTTCCGCGCCGCGGCGGTCTCGATTGCCTATTGCGGCATCATGTCCAGCGGCGTGGCCTACACGCTGCAGATCGTCGGCCAGAAGGAGCTGGACCCGACGATTGCCAGTCTGGCGATGTGTCTCGAGAGTGTGTTCAGCGCCTTGGCCGGTTGGCTGATCCTGGGCGAGACGCTCTCTGCCACCGAGCTGTGCGGCTGCGCGCTGATGTTCGGCGCGATTGTGGTGAGTCAGCTGCCGGAGAGAAAGAGAGGCTGAACCGGGAACGGCAGCCTCCCGGGAACTCGCTTTCTTTTGGCAGCAAAAGAAAGCTTGGCAAAGAAAACTGCCGCTGTTTCGACGCAGCGGACCCGCGACTTAGGGGCTGCAC
>OIWM01000721.1_pt1 | contig 38268 bp, 33 predicted proteins | sample 1587451 | NCBI WGS metagenome assembly OIWM01 (sample SAMEA3888907, study PRJEB22519) | human gut metagenome | biome: human gut; feature: human-associated habitat; material: faeces | place: Denmark | collected 2011
TTATTTCCGTCGGCAACATCATCATCCAGAGCGTCATCAACAGCTTCGGCGCGGCCGTCATGGCAGGCTACTCTGCGGCGGTGAAGCTCAACAACATGGTTATCACGTCCCTTACCACGCTCGGCAACGGCATTTCCAACTATACGGCGCAGAACCTCGGGGCCAGCAAATATGATCGCATCAAGTCCGGCTTTCGGGCTGGTATCAAACTCGTCTGGGCGCTGTGCGTGCCGCTGGTGGCACTTTATGTGTTCGCCGGGCAGCCGCTCGTTCACATTTTCCTCGACAGCCCCACGGGGCAGGCAATGGATACAGGCGTTGCGTTCCTGCGCATCATCGCGCCGTTCTACTTCATCGTGTCTGCCAAGCTCGTCTCCGACGGTGTGCTCCGCGGCGCGGGCCTTATGAAGAAGTTCATGATTGCGACGTTCACCGATCTGGTGCTCCGCGTGGCGCTGGCGGAGGTGCTTTCCCGCACCGCGCTCGGCACGACCGGCATCTGGATTTCCTGGCCCATCGGCTGGACGATCGCAGCGGCGCTCTCGATCGTGTTCTACGCGACTGTCCGCTGGGAAAAGGTCTATACAGCGGCATAAACCAACAAAACTGCCTGTGAGAGAAGCGTCTCACGGGCAGTTTTTTAAGTTCACTGCGCAGGAGATCAAGATCTCTGACGTAAAATTCGTGCTGTAGGAGATGTTACAGCGGACTATTTCATTTTTTAGATGAAGTTATGCAAAATCCAATATATCGCGCAGAAAAATGATATTAGTAATTGCGTATTTCTATGTTATAATGATAAAAAATGAATATCGGGTAGTTCGCGTAAGCCATGTGCTTGCAGGTGGAATGGGGTGAGAAGCCCCGCGAGTCGGTCACTGTGATGTCTGCTTGGTCAGAATAAGTCAGGTCTTCTGAGAGCTGCCCTGTGCCTTGCCATGACCGGAGCCGAAATATTCAGCACTTATCTAAGTAGATAGGGGCTTTATTTCCGTGCGGCCATATCAGGCAGCACGGTTTTTTGTTTGTAACCGCAGTCGTGTGGGAGCGGCCGTGCTTACATAAATGGGGATGTAACGCTCATCCCTGCCTCTTCTTTAGCGGTCCCAATCCGCTACTTTCTCCTGTCGGACGTCCGTGCGCCGCTTGCAAGGGAAACGGCGCATTTTCCGCAAAAAAAAACGCAGAGCAGCTCATGCTCTGCGCCTTTTATGGGTTCGGGTTACTGCAGAAGCGCAATCGCATCGGAGAGCGTCTTGCATGTTGCACAGCACAGCGCCTGCATTTCCGGCGTCGGCTCAATGAGATCCGGCACCAGAAACACGGGAAAGCCGCCGGTTGCGCCGGCAAGCAGACCGTTGCGCGAGTCTTCAAACACCGCGCACTGCGCAGGGCTTTGCGCGCCGAGCTTCTGCATGGCAAGCAGGAACGTCTGCGGGTCCGGCTTGCTGCGGGTGACCTCGTCGCCGCAGACAAGGACGGAAAAATAATCCGCCAGATGCGCGTCTGCGAGATAATAGTCGGCGACGCTGCGGTTGGAGGAGGTCGCCAGGGCGCATGTGCACCCGTTTGCCTTCAAAAAGTCCAGAAGCTCGCGAAGCCCCGGCTTGACCGGCACGCCGTGCGTGTCAAAATAGTTCTGCATCCAGACATGGCTGATGGCGTATGCCTCGTCACAGCTGACGGGGCAGCCCGGAAACAGCTGCGGAAACAGCTCCCGCGTTCTGCTGGCGTTTACACCGATGAGCTTTTTGAGCTGCTCGCGCTCGAAGCGGTAGCCCGTTGCGCGGCTGACCTCGGTCTCAAACGATGTGACAAACAGGTTTTCCGTGTCGAACATCAGACCGTCCATGTCAAAAATGGCGTAGGAATATTTCATGTGGTTCCTCTTACTCTTTACTCTTCATATTTAAGCGAGTATCAGCTTGATATTTTTTTTGCGGATTTCGTCGCACAGATCCGCCGGAAGTCCGGTGTCGCTGATGATCAGATCCACGCGCTCGATCGGACAGAAGCTGAGAAAGGAGCCGGAGAAGAATTTGGAATGGTCGGCAAGCAGGACCAGATAGCTGGTGGATTCGACCACTTGCCGCAGCAGCCCCACCTCGTCGGCGTTTGCGATGTAGCAGCCGGTCTGGATATCGATGGCGTCGCAGCTGACGAACGCCGTGCCGGTCTTCATTACGCGCATGCTGTCTTCCGCGAGAACGCCGCGCAGCGCGTAGTAACCGGGGCGCACCGAGCCGCCCGTCATGGTCAGCGCGATGTTCTCCATCTCGGCTGCATCCATCGCGATCTGCAGATCGTTCGTGACCAGATTCAGAAAATCGACCTCGGACAGTCCGGGCAGCACGGCGCGTGTCGTCGTTCCGCTGGCAAGAAAAATCGTCTCGCCCGTCTGGACCAGCTGTGCGGCAGCCGCGCCGATGCGTTCTTTTTCCGCGGTGTTGGTACTCTGCTTGACGTGGTATGGCGATTCCTGCACAAACTGCTGATTGGTGGATGCCGCTCCACCGCGCACAAACGCAATTTTTTTCTCCTCCTGCAGCTCCATCAGATCCCGGCGGACGGTCGATTTGGATGCACCGATCTGCTCCATCAGCGTGTTGATGCTTGCAAATTGATGCTTGTCGAGATATTCACAAATGCGGGCATGCCGTTCCTGCTTGATCAAGCCGCTACCTCCTGCGCATTCGCCGGACCAAAGGACCTTCGAAATGCTTCCAAATATTTTCTTTTTATTTATATAGTATATCGGCAGGTTTCTGTTCTGTCAAGCTTCGATGCGGGGGCGTTTGCGCCGTCTGCGCATCAAGCCTTTTCCTCTGATGGGAGCTGCCAGATTCTCTCGATTGCGGCTGCGACGCCGTCGTCATTGCAGCTGCGCGTGATCATTTGCCCGTGTTCTTTCACGTCCGGGCTTGCATTTTCCATCACGACGCCGATGGCGGCAAGGTCCAGCATGGGGATATCGTTCTGTCCGTCTCCAAAGGACACGAGACTTTCCGGACCTGCGCCGAAGTTTTCCAGAAGCGCGCGCAGCGCCGAGGCTTTGTTGACGCCGGTGGTCATGACCTCGATAAAATACGGCGCTGAGCAGTAAATATCGCACACACCGGCAAACTGCTTCTGCAGGGGCTCGAGTGCGGCGCGCACCGTTTCCGGCGGCGCAACCAGCAGCAGCTTATCCACATGCGCGGGAAGGCTCTGCGAAAGGTCCCGGACCTCTACGACCGGCAGATGGTTCAGCCGTGCCTCGAGCTGGACGTATTCGTTCTGCGCATCTTCGCAAAGAAGCGTGGTGTCCGTATAGGTCAGGGGCTGAAGACCAAAGGCGCGGCAAGCGCGAATGACCGACACGGCAACCGAGCCGTCCATGCAGTAGCGCACCAGCGCGTTTCCCGTCCGGCAGTCTACGGCGCAGCCGCCGTTGAAGCAGAGGATCACGCCGCTTTGCGCCGGGAAATCCAGCTCCTGCGCCAGCGGCAGAACGCCCTTCGGATGGCGCCCGCTTGCCAGAATCAGCCGTACACCGCGCGCTTGCAGCTGCGCAAGTGCTGCGCGGGTTTTGGGGGTCAGTTCTTTTTTGTCGTTCAAAAGCGTTCCGTCCAGATCGAACGCAGCAAAGCGGTATTGCATCAGTTTTTTTTCCTCCAGATCCATCGAAACGCCGCGCCCAAAGGAGCCGGGCGTCATGCATGTGCGCATTGCCATCGCGTTTCCAGTGTGCATGCTCCTCTGAATCAGCGCCGCGCGGAAGCTTGCGTGGTCCTGCGCGCACAGATCGAAGGCACCCTGATCGAGAAGCGCCATGAGCTGCTTGCGACCTTCGATGTATGTGGTGCAGAAGCCGGTGAAGAAGGAATCGCCGGCGCCGGTGGTGTCGAGAATGCCGCCTACCGCGCGATACGGTGCAAGCTCATAGAGCTGCTGCCCATCCCAGACCAGCGCGCCCTGCGCGCCGACGGTGCCGATGGCAATGTCGCAGCCGAGGACGCATGCCTGCCGCATCCGGCGCAGAAGCAGCTGCCTGGGATAGGCGCTGCCGGAGAACAGAATGATGGAGCAGTAAGGCGCAACTGCGTTGAGATAGCCTTCATCCACCCAGTTTTCCGAGCAGTCGAAGGCAATCGGAACACCGGCGCACGAAAGGCGCGGCAGCTGCGGCTCGAGAAAGCCATAGCAGGCGCTGTGAATGAGGTCAAAGCTGCGCAAATACTGCAGAAGCTCCGGCGTAATAGGCAGCGGGTCGCGCTTTGCCGAGCCGTTGTCGTTGTCGTCGGAGATGACGCGGTCGCCGTTTACCAGCTGAATCGAGCCATGACCGGTCTCGCCGTCCGGCAGAATCCGGCAATGCTCGTGCTCGATGTGCCAGGCGTCCAGCGCATCGAGAATCATGCCGGCATAGACGTCCTGCGCCAGATTCCCGCAGAATGCGCTCTCATGCCCCAGCATCCGGGCGAAGACGGCAAAATTCACGGAGTTGCCGCCGGGGTACATGGTGTTCTGAAATAGATACCGGTCGACAAAACAATCGCCGACGCCGATGACTCGAATCATTTGCTGCCGTCCTTTCCTGGGCTGTTTTCAAAAGCCGAGGCTCGCCGGAGCCTCGGCTTTTTGCATGGGATCAATACTCCATCTGGCGGTAGTATCTTCTGGTGGTGAGCGGGTGATTGCGCTCTTTTGCCAGGTGCGCGGACAGGCGCTCGGTGATGGCATAGATCACGATGGGGGAGACGATCTTGCGGAATTCGGGGTCGGTAAAGGGAAGCTCGACCTCTTTGGTGTCGAAAATCGTGATTTCGTCGGAGACGGTCTTCGAGAACTTCAGCACGCGGTCCATGAGCGGTCTGGTCTCGTCTTCACCGTAGAACAGGATGAGGCTCGTGTCCTTTTCCACCAGCTCCAGCGTGCCGTGGAAATACTCGCAGACGTGGATGGACTTTGTGCGGATCCACTGCATCTCTTCGAGAATGCACATTGCATAGTCATATGCCTCGCCCCAGAGCATGCCGCCGCCGATGACCATGTGATAGTCGACGTTCTTGAACTTCTTTGCAAGCTCCTGGCAGAACGGGTCGAACTTTTCCTTGCCCGCGATCAGGTACTTTGTCAGACCGGCATACTGCGCCATGAACTCGTCGTACTTGTCGAACGCGCCGGCGTTCTTCATGAATCTGCCGAGCAGGCAGATGGTGTAGGAGTAGATCGCCTCGCACAGATCGGGGTCTTCTGCCGGGCTGTAGAATTTATAATCGGCATATTCGCAGACGGGGGTGTTGTCGTTGGAGACGTAGACCATCGTGCGCGCGCCTGCTTCCTTGCAGAACTTTGCGGCGGCAACGATTTCCTTGGTGTTGCCCGAGCGGGTCGAGAAGATGCAGACGGAGTCCTTCGAGAACGCCTTATGCCCCATGACCATGAACTCGGCAGCGATGACAGCGTGCGCCTCGACCTTGTTGGTCGTCGACTCCAGCCAGTACATCATCGGCAGCGAGTGGGCGTAGGTGCCGCCGCAGCCGATGAAAAACAGGTTGGAATAGCCCTGCGCGCAAATTTCGTCGACTGCCTTTTCAATCTGCGGACGCAGCGCGATGGCGCTGTCGACAACCTCGGTGTAGCGATTCAGATCAATATCGTACATGTTCAAATTCCTCCAAATTCTATAAAATCCGTTTATATAGGGTCCGGCGCCCTGCGTATTCTGCACCGCAGCACGAGCCGGTTCCTCGTTATGATTGCAGTATAGCACGGCGTGGTTTTTTTGTCAATAGAAAAGTTCAAAATAATTCATTTTTGTTCAAAACAAATGAGCGAATAGAAAAGAAAATAGAAAAATGAAACAATTATCATACAAAATAAGCTGTATATGTATAGAAAACAATGAAAGATACGAATAATATTTTTCTCCAAACGGATTCACACTGGACGCGCCAAAAGAAATCATAAAACTTCACAAATATGCACGGTTATGATTGATTTTGTGTTTTGGAATTGTTTGGAGGAACTACATGGAACGCTATATTCTTGGAATTGACATCGGAACCACATCTGTCAAGGCGCTTCTGATTTCGGAAAGCGGCGCGCTTGCAGCGGAGGGAAAGGCGGACCACGATTTGATTTCCGCCCATCCCGGCTGGGCGGAGGAAAACGCGGAGGTCTGGTGGTCCAATGCCGTCGCTGCTGTCCGCCAGATTACGGACGCGCATCCGGACATGGCAGAAAACATTGTCTCTGCCGGTGTCAGCGGCATGGTTCCGGCACTGGCGCTGCTCGATCACGACGGAAAGCCTGTGCGCAACACCATTCAGCAGAACGATGCGCGCGCGGTGGCGCAGATTGAAAAGCTTACGGCGCTGCTGGATCAGGACGAGCTTTATGAAAGAACCGGCACCCGCACCAATCAGCAGCATGTGCTGCCGCGGCTTTTGTGGGTGAAGGAAAATGAACCGGAGGTGTTTGCCAGAAGCGAATACGTCGTCGGCTCCTACGAGTTTGTTACCGGTCGGATGACTGGCGCACGATATATTGAAAGCAACTGGGCGGTGGAAAGCGGTCTGTATGATATTCGCAGGCAGTGCTGGATGACGGAGCAGTTCTCTGTGCTCGGTGTGGACAAGGGCTACTTCCCGCCGGTCATTGCTTCGCATGAAAAGGCGCTTGCGTTTGCGCAGGAGCTGCAGTCGCCCCTGATGCAGTTGATCTCCGGCGGCGCGCTTCTGGAGGACGACCCCGAGCAGAGCCGCAGCCGCTCGATGGACGGCATCTGCCGGCTGACGAAGCTTGCCGAGCGCGCCGGTGTAAAGCTTGTGCTGGAGGCGGACCCCAACTGCACAATTGCCAATACGAACGATCAGCTCCGCGCCATCCGGGAGATTGCCTCGCCGCAGCTTTCCGGTATGATCGACACCAATGCGCTGGCGCTGAACGGGGAGAACTTTTCTACGGCGGCAGAGCTGCTGGGAAGGGATCTCTGCCACGTGCATTTTATCGACATCGATCTTCCGAAAAATGGAATGTGCCTTGCGCCGGGCGATGGAACGCTCCCGATGAAGGATTACCTGAAGGTGCTTTCCGACCGCGGCTACACGGGCGGCATCACGCCGGAGCTCTGGGGAACAACCTACCACCACTGCGCGCAGCAGGCAATGGAAAAGAGGCTTGCGTTTCTGCGCGAAAACAGCTTGTGAAGCTGCGTAAACCGAAAAACCGGACCTGCCTGAGCAATCAGGCAGGTCCGGTTTTGCTGTCGGAAGCGTGTGCGTTTTCGTGTCAGATTTCGCGGCGCAGGGCGCGGTAGACGAGGTCCATATCGAGCCCCGCGCGCACAGCGTCTGCCAGCAGATCGTACTGTTGGGTCTTGTAAGCGGCTGCGTCGAACGCGCCGAGGACAGAAGCGTCCAGTCCGCGCTTTTTACACAGCGCCTGCAAAATCGCGTCTGCCACGCCCGGCGCGTCAAAAACACCGTGGACATAGCTGCCGTAGACATTGCCGGAGCCGGTGAGCGGCGGCAGCTGCGCCTGGCTTCTTCCCATGTGAATTTCGTAGCCGGTATAGGAAAGCCCGTTCAGCCCGGAAAGAAGCCCCGCAACGCCGGAAAAGACGCCCTTCGTTTGCGTCTGGACCTTTTCGCCGTGGAAGACCGTGTCCATGGGAAGAAGCCCCATGCCGCGGATTTGCGTGACGCCCGCCGCTTCCACCTCGCCGGGGTCTGAAACAGAGGTTCCCAGCATCTGATAGCCGCCGCAGACGCCGAAAATGAGCGTCCCGCGCGCAGCTTCTTTCAGAATCGCCGTTTCCAGTCCGCTCTGGCGCAGCCATTGGAGATCTGCAATTGTGCTTTTGGTGCCGGGCAGCAGAATCATGTCCGGCGCGCCGAGATCGAAAACCCGGTTGACATAGCGGAGGGAAACGCCATCGAAGCGCTCAAAGGGCGAAAAGTCGGTGAAGTTCGAAATGCGGGGCAGGCGAATGACGGCAAGGTCCAGCAGCTTTCGCGCGGTCTTTTTTGTAAAGCGCTCGGAAAGGCTGTCCTCGTCGTCGATGTCGACGTTCGTATACGGCACGACGCCCGCCACCGGAATGCCGCAGAGCGCTTCCAGCTGGCGAAGTCCGGGCTCCAGAATCGAAGCGTCGCCGCGGAATTTGTTGACGATCAAACCCTTGATGCGCGCGCGCTCGTCTTCTTCCAGCAGCGCGACCGTGCCGTAGAGCTGGGCAAAGACGCCGCCGCGGTCGATATCTCCGACGAGCAGCACCGGCGCGTCCACCAGCTTTGCCAGTCCCATGTTGACAAAATCGTCCTGCTTGAGGTTAATCTCCGCCGGGCTTCCCGCGCCTTCAATGACAAGCACGTCATATTCCGCCGCGAGGGAGTTGTAAGCTTCCAGCACCGCGGGAAGCAGCTCCCGCTTGCGCCGGTAATACTCCATCGCGCGCATGTTGCCGAGCACCTGCCCGTTTACAATCACCTGACTGCCGACGTCGGTGGTCGGCTTGAGAAGAATCGGGTTCATGCGCACGTCGGGCGCAATGCCGGCAGCCTCCGCCTGCACGACCTGGGCCCTTCCCATCTCGCCGCCGGAGGCGGTGATGAACGAGTTGAGCGCCATGTTCTGGCTTTTGAAGGGAGCTGCGCGCAGACCGTCCTGCCGGAAAATCCGGCAGAGCGCGGCGCACAGCAGGCTCTTTCCAGCGTTGGACATGGTGCCCTGAACCATAATGTTATATGCCATGTGCTTCCTCCGTCACGCGCCGCATGGTTTCCAGCAGCGCTTCGTTTTCTTCGTGCAGCCGGACCGCGATGCGGTACCAGCCGGGACCGAGTCCGGGGTAATTTTCGCAGCTGCGGATGGCAATGCCGCGCCGCAGAAGCGCCGTGTCCAGTCCGACCGGTGCGCGCAGCAGCAGATAATTTGCCTCGGACGGACAGACCGAAATGTTGAGACTCAGAAGTTCCTGCGAGAGAAACGTCCGCTCTTCGCGCACGATTTTCCGCGCCCGTGAAACCCAGGACCATTCCTGCAAGGCAGCGACGCCTGCCGCCTGTGCCGGAAGAGAGACATTCCACGGCTGGGAGCTTTGGGACATTTTGCGCAGCAGCGCATGATTTTCCGTCAGGCAGTAGCCCACGCGCGCGCCGGCAAGGGCAAAGTTTTTGGTAAACGCCTTTAAAATCAGAAGATTTTCAAATTGCGGCAGAAGGTCTTGGGCGCTTTTCTCGTCCGTAAAATCGAGAAAGCACTCGTCGAGCAGCACGTGCGTGTGCTGCTTTTTGCATTGCTGCAGGACCGATTCCAGAAGCGCGCGGGGGATGGTTTTTCCGGTGGGGTTGTTGGGCGTGCAGAGAAACAGCGCGTCCAGCTTTTCCGACTCTAAAAACGAAAAAAGCGTTTCATCGGGCGCAAAGTTCGGGGCATGGAGCGAAAAGCGCGCAACGCTTGCCCCAAAGTGCGCTGCTGCGGCGCTGTACTCTGAAAACGTCGGAGCCAGCTCCGCAATTTTTTTCGGGCGCAGCGCATCACAGTACGCATAGATCAGCTCTGCCGCGCCCGCGCCGCACAGAATGCTGCGCTCCGGCACGCCTTCGTGTGCGGCAATTGCGCGGGTAAGGGCTCTGCAATAGGGGTCCGGATACTGCCGCACCTGCGCGCAGGCGCGCTGCATCGCGGAAATCACAGACGGCGGCGGACCGAGGGGGTTGACGTTCGACGAAAAATCGAGCCGGACCTTCATGCCGTAGACATCGCCGCCGTGCGGGTTTTGCGTTTCATATAGCATAGCGGTTCCTCAGAAAATCAGAATGGCTTTGACCAGTGCGAAGACGAACAGCGCCAGCGCTGCCGCCGCATACATCAGACGGCACGCGCGCGGAATATCCTCCGGGGAAATTTCCCGCTTTGCGTCTCCGATGAAATCCTTTTTGTGCAGCACCCCGTGGTACCACGCATCGCCTGCCAGCCGGAGCCCCAGAAGCCCGGCGCAGACCGACTCTGTCTGCGCAGAGTTGGGGCTTGCGTGCTTGTAGCGGTCGCGCTGGAACATCTGCCAGCCGTTTTTGACATCCAGATGCAAAAGCACGCCTGCCGCCAGCAGGAAAAGCGCCGAGAGCCGCGCGGGGATGAAATTGAACACATCGTCGAGCTTCGCCGGAATCAAGCCGATATTTTTATAGGGCGGCTCGACATAGCCGAGCATGGAGTCCATCGTGTTGACCGCCTTATAGAAAAAGCCGAGCCCGGCGCCGCCGAGCGCGAGATAAAAAAGCGGCGCGATGACCCCGTCGGATGTGTTTTCTGCCACGGTTTCGACTGCCGCGCGCGCAACGCCCGGTTCATCGAGCCGTTCCGTATCGCGTCCGACGATCATGGAGACCGCCTTCTGCGCGTCCGGAAGCGTCGCGGTTTTGAGCGCAGCATAGACCTTCATGCTCTCGCCCTGCAGAGATTTTGCCGCGAGAATCTGCCAGCACATGACGCTCTCCAGCGCCAGGCGCAGATAGACGGAAATCCGCTGCGCCGCAAAAAGAAGGAGAACCGGAACGGCAGTGGAGATTGCCGCCGTGAAAAACCAGATCAGACCCCCTGCAAGAATCTCGCCGCGCGTATTTTTGGGGCAGAGCCGCCGGAAAAACCGCTCCAGAACGGAAATCAGCTTGCCGATGGCGATCACCGGGTGCGGAAAGCCGTGCGGGTCGCCGATCAGAAGATCGAGAAACGAACCGAGCAGCAGCGCATACAAGGACCATTTCATGAACAAGCGCCTCCGTTTTGCAGCGTGAAAATCCAGACCGGATTCTGCGCCTTCATCAGATGGTAGCTTCCGGCGGCGGAGGCTTTGGAAACCTGCATCGAAATGCAGTCCGCACTCTTGAAATTTTTCATGCAGCCGGTCAGCGCGGCGGCGGATTCGAGCGTCACCGCTGTTGCAACAATTCGCGCGTGCGGGTTCTTGTGCAGGATGAGCGCCAGAATTTCCGGCAGATTGCCGGACGTTCCGCCGAGAAACACATGCGTCGGGGCAGGAAGCGCCTCGCATGCCTGCGGCGCTGCGCCGGGGACGATGTCCAGATTCTCCTGTGAGAAGCGGGTCTTGTTCTCCTGCAGAAGCGCAAGCGCCTGCTCGTTTTTTTCGATCGCATAGACGCGCCCGCGCGATGCCTGTATTGCCATTTCAATGGAAACAGAGCCAGTACCTGCGCCGACATCCCAGCAGACGGCGTCCTGTGTGAGCTGCAATTTAGACAGACACACGCTGCGCACCTCGCTTTTGGTCATGGGGACAAGCTTTCCCGGTTCCAGACTGCGCAAAAACGCCTCGTCCGGCAGACCGTGAGTGACGATGGCGTCGGGATGATCGTTTTCAATCAGCGCGACACTCAGCTTGTCAAAGGTTTGCTCTGACAGCTCTCGTGCCGTGCCGCAGGTGATTTTTTCGTCCGGGTAGCTCAGCCGCTCGCCGACGCTGACGCGCACCTGCGAAAGGCTGGCGTCAACCAGCCGCGCGCACAGCGCCTGCATGCCGTTAGGTCCTCCGACCAGGGCGAAGACCTTCCGGTTGGCGCGCACGGCGCGGGCAATGTCGGCGGTTCTTCCGTGCAGGCTGACGATTGCCGCATCGTCGTAGCTTGCACCCAGCTTCGCACACAGGTAGCTCATGGAGCTGATGCCCGGAAGAACCGTGACTTTGCAGCCGGACAGCAGCGGAAGAAGCTTCTTCGCGCCGCTGAAAAAGCCGGTGTCTCCGGAGAGAACGACGGTAAAGGTCCGGCATTCGGGATGCGCGCGGACCGCCGAAGCGATGTTCTCCGGGGCAATGGCGTCGCAGGTCTGCTGCCCGGGACGCGCGACGGCGTCCAGCATGCGCTGCGCGCCGATGAGACAGTCGGATTTTTGAATTGTCTCGCGGATGGCGGGGAGCTGAAAGCACTCGCTGCCGGGACCGATGCCGGCAAGGAAGACCTCCGGAGTTAGAGGAAAGCCGAAGCGGCTGCAGAGCGTCGAGATGGTTTCCTCCAGGGAAAGACCGGCATCCGCCTCCGGCGGACGACCGATGACGACCAGCTTTGCACCTGCCTGTTTTGCGCCTGCCGCCTTTTCCTCGAAGCCGCCGGGCGCGCCGCCGTCCTTCGTGACAAGAAAGGCGGCTGTGATGCTTTGGAGCATGGTGGCGTTCATTGCAGCGGAAAACGGTCCCTGCATCGCGAAAATGTGCGCGGGCGGGAGCCCTGCCTTCTGGCAGGCATCCAGGGACGACGCCAGGGGCAGCACGCGCACCCAGACCCGGTTTGAAAAGTCTTCGATGGCAGCGTATTGGGATAACTCCTTGCTACCGGTGGTCAGCAGAATCCTGCCGCTTGTCCGGCGCAAAAAAGAGATCGCTTCCTCGGTGGTTTCAAAATACAAAGCATCGGAGGAAACGGCAGAGGGCTTGCGCAGAAGCCGTACATACTGCGTGCCGGTTTCGCGGCAGGCGCGCGCGATGCTTTTGGTGATGGACTGCGCGTAGGGGTGCGTGGCGTCGACGACGAGATCGAAGCGCTGCGACAGCAGCATGGCTGCGATTTCGCCCGCGGGGAGCTTTTTCGCCGAGACGGTCACATGCCCGGACGCGGGCAGCAGCGACTGCGCATAGTCTGTTACCACGCAGGCGGTCACGTTGCAGGGCTGCGCGGACAGAAATTCAACCAGCTCGCGTCCCTCGGTTGTGCCGCCGAAGACACAGATATTATACATTGCGGTATCCTCTCGGCGTCAGGAGCGCACCGGACAGCTCCTTGGTGGACGAGTTTCCAATGAAGACGGTACAGAACATGTCAACCGGCGCAGTCTGAAGCTCTTGGAGCGTCAGAACGCGGTGCGATTGCCCCTCGCGTCCGATGTTGCGGACGATGCCGCAGAGCCGGTTCTCCGGCAGCACGCGCAGCAGGATTTCGCAGGCGCGCGCCAGATGCTCGGGTCTTCCGTGGCTTGCGGGGTTGTAGATCGCAATCGAAAAATCCGCCTGCGCGGCGGCGAGCAGCCGCTTTTCAATCGTTTCCCACGGGGTCAGGCGGTCAGATAAGCTCACGACGGCAAAATCGTGTGTCAGCGGCGCGCCCAGCACCGCGCCGCCGGAGCATGCGGCAGTCAGACCAGGGACCGCTTCGATTTCCGGCTGCGTGCTTTCTCCGCGCAGCTCGAAGACCAGCGCTGCCATGCCGTAGATGCCGCTGTCGCCGGAGCAGACGAGGCACACGGTTTTTTCCTCGCGCGCCAGATCGAGCGCCAGCTGGCAGCGGGCGACCTCCTTCGTCATGGGCGTCTGATAGAGCGCCTTTCCGGGGTAGCGGTCCTTGACCAGATCGACATAGACCGGATACCCGACGATGGCGTCGCAGGCGCAAAGTGCGCGGTCGGCGCGGATGGTCATGTTTTCAAAATTTCCGGGGCCGATGCCCACAACAAATACCTTACCCAAAGTCTACCTCCCAATGCTCGATGGCAACGGCGACGGTGACGCCGCCGCAGATGGTTTTCGGAACCAGAAGCCGCTCCGCGCCCAGCATCGCCGCGCGCTCGCAGACGCAGCCCACGCCTGTGACGGATGCGACGAAGCCGGAATCCGAAAAGCTTCCCGGCACGGCGGCAAGCGCCTGCGCGCTGTAAAACTGCGCCGGAAGACGAAGCGTCCGGCAAGCTGCCAGGAGCCCCGGTTCATCTTTTTTCAGGTCAATCGAATAGACGCCCGCGGCAGCGCGCAGGTCGAGCGCATGATCCGCAAAAACCTGCCGGATGGCGGACACAACCGCCTCCTCGCAAATGCCCCTGCGGCAGCCGACGCCGACGCGCAGCTTCTTTGGAATCAGGCGCAGCGTTTGCTCGAAGGGCGATTTTGTGTCGCAGCCGATGTACACGCCAAGCTTGCCCGAGGCTGCTTCGAAAATTCCGCCCGGAAGTGCGGATGCAATCGGAAACACACTCATAAGCGGCAGGTCGCGCTCTAAAATGGCAGCGGAAAACGCTTTGGCAAGCGCCATATCGGAAATCGCGCAGTCATTTCGCGCTGCCCAGGCATCGACGGAGAATTTTTCGTGGATGTCCGTTGCGGTGGTAATGACCGCCGCAGCATGCAGCGCGGCGGCAAGCGCCTGCGCAAGCTCGTTTGCCCCGCCGATGTGTCCGGAGAGAATCGGAATGACAAAGCGCGCCCGGTCGTCGATCACAAGCACTGCCGGGTCCGTCTTTTTGCTGCGGACGAAGGGCGCAATCTCCCGCACGGCAATGCCGCACGCGCCGATGAAAATGAGCGCGCCGCAGCGCGAAAATTCCACGCCGTAGACGCCTTTTTCAAGCGGCAGAAAGCCGGGCTGGGCAAAGCGCGCAAGCGTATAGCAGACGGTATCGTGTGCGGTGAAAGCCGACAAAACCCGCCGTGCGGTCTCACAGCCGGTGCGGCTGTAGCAGAAGATTGCTGCGGTCATTCGCTTGCCTCGCGGAACTCAGTGGAAAAGCCGGGGTGATAGAGAAGAGACCTCATATACTCGCCTCCGAGGCAGCCGCCGACGACGATCAGGGACGTTTTGGTCAGACCGTTCTGCGTGACCGTCTCGTGAAGCGTTCCCACGGTGCAGCGGAAGATTTTCTGATCGCGCCAGGTCGCCTTGTAAACAACGGCAGCAGGCGTGGTTTCCGCATAGCCGCCCGCGAGCAGGTCCTTTTGCAGCTGCTCGGTCAGGGAGGTGCTGAGAAACAGCACCATCGTCGCCTGATGGGCAGCAAGTGAGCGGATGGATTCTTTCTCCGGAACGGGCGTTTTTCCGGCAGCGCGGGTGATGATCACCGTCTGGCTGACATCCGGCAGCGTGTATTCTGCTTTTAACGCCGCTGCCGCACCGCAGAATGCGCTCACGCCGGGGCAGACGTCGTAGGAAATCTGGAGCTTTTCCAGCTCGTCGAACTGTTCGCGCACCGCGCCGTAGATGCTCGAGTCTCCGGTGTGCAGGCGCACGGTGGTTTTGCCTGCCGCTTCCGCATTGCGCATGACGGCGATGACTTCTTCGAGCGTCATGGTTGCGCTGTTGTGAATCTCGCAGCCGGGCTTCGCGTAGGAAAGAAGCTCGGGGTTTACCAGAGACCCCGCGTAAATGATCACGTCCGCCTCGGCAAGAAGTCTTGCGCCGCGCACGGTGATGAGGTCCGCCGCGCCGCTCCCGGCGCCGACAAAATGTACCATAGTTCAGCCCTCCCTGATTTGCTGCAATAACGTCTGTGCCTGTGTGGTCTGGCACAGAAGACCATATTCCTTCGAAAAAACAATCGCGCCCGCCGTCATTTCGCCGCATTTATGCCCGAGGTTTTCCTCGATGCGGGAAGCAAGGCGCGTGAGCGTCTGCGCGTACAAGCCCTCCTCTTTCAAAATGCGAAGGCAGTCGTCGCACATGACGCAGGCGAGAAGTTCGCGCACCTTTTCCGCGCGCAGCCCCAGCGCCGCGGCGTGCGCGGCAAGAAGCTCCATGCGGCAGTCGCCGTATTTGGAGTGTGTGTTCCACATGCCGCCCGAGAGCTTGACAAGCTTTCCAATGTGCCCCACGAGAAGCGCGCCCGAAAAGCCGAGCTCCCGGCAGATTTCCAGTGCGTCGCCGATAAAATTGGACGTCAGAACCGCTGTTCGGGGGTCTAAGCCGATGCAGGCGCGAATATAGTCCGCGCCGTAGTTTCCGGGCGTGAGCAGCACGTAATCTGCACCGGTTTCGCGCCGCTGGCGCAGCTCGACGCGGATGGTATCGACCAGCGCCTGCTCGCTCATGGGCTCGACGATGCCGCTTGTCCCAAGAATGGAAATGCCGCCGGTGATGCCAAGGCGGGGATTGAACGTCTTTTGGGCGAGGCGCTGCCCGTCCGGAACAGAGATGATCACAGAAATGCCGCCGTGGTAGTCGCAGAGCCTGCAGACCTCGCAGACGTTTTCTTCGATCATGCGCCGGGGCACCGAGTTGATGGCAGCGGCGCCCACGGGCTGGTCCAGCCCGCGCTTTGTGACTCTGCCGACACCGGCGCCGCCGTCGATGAAAACGCCGGGGGCGTCCGTTTTCCGGACGCTTGCGAAAATAAGCGTATCTCGCGTAGCGTCCGGGTCGTCGCCGCTGTCTTTTCGGATGGCGCAGGAAACAAAATCAGGACCCTGCGTGATTTCCAGTACAGAAAGCGTCAGCAAGATGCCCTTCGGTGTCAGAAGCTCGACGGTTTCTTTTCTGCGCCCGGTCAGAAGCATAAAGCAGGCTGCCTTTGCCGCAGCTGCCGCGCAGGAGCCGGTCGTATAGCCGAGGCGCAGGCGCTTGCCGTCTTTGATGATGTATTCTTCCATTTATCGCCGGATCTGATAGAGCAGCGCGTTGCAGATTGCCGCGGCGACGTTGCTGCCGCCCTTTCTGCCGCGCGCGACGATGAACGGAGCGGGGGAGCTTGCAATGAGCTGCTCCTTGCTCTCCACGACGTTTACAAATCCGACCGGAACGCCGATGATCAGCGCAGGAAGAAGCGCGCCCTCCTGCATGAGGCTTTCCAGGCAGAACAGCGCCGTGGGCGCGTTTCCGATGGCAAAGATGCAGGGCTTTTCGAGCTTCGCCGCTTTTTCCATCGACACGAACGCCCGCGTCACGCCGCGCCGCTTCGCCTCCTGCGCAACGTCCGCATCCGACATGAAGCAGTGGACCGCGCCGCCGAGGCTTTCCAGCACCGTTTTGTTGATGCCGGCGCGCGCCATCTGCGTGTCGGTGACGATATCGCAGCCGGCTTTGAGCGCCTCGATTCCTTTTTGCACAGCGTGCGGGGAAAAGACAAGATTGTCCGCGTAGTCAAAGTCCGCGGTGGTGTGGATGGCGCGCTTGATCACAAGCGCATTTTCAGGGTCCAGCTTACGGTCCCCCAGAAGCTCGGTGATGATCTCGAAGCTGCGCGCTTCAATGTCCATGGGTTTCAGCTGTTCCGGCATGGCGGAAAGACTCCTTTCGGCAGGCGTCCAGAAAACGGACGGCAAAGGTTGGATTGGCGTAAAAATGAAAGTGCGGAAAGCCCGCGTAGAGCGTATCGGTTGCGACGGCGCAGGTCCAGCGCCTGCCGGACGGCTTTTCGGCAGTAAAATCGCTGCCGGGCTGTTCTGCGTCCCAGTGGTGAAATTCATGGGCAGGAATCGACTGCCCCGCGCGGCAAAGGAGGTTATCCTTCGAAGCGGTAAGCGTCACGTAGCCGAAGCGCGTGAGTTTGCCTGTGTCGAAGCAGCTGCCTGGCAGCACGCCTGCCATCGGGCAGCCGCCGATTGCCTCGGTCAGATACATGAAACCGCCGCACTCGGCGATGCACGGAAGCCCCGCACAGACTGCTTCGCGGATGCTTTGGCGCATGGTTTCGTTCCCGGAGAGCGCCTGCGCGTAAAGCTCCGGATAGCCGCCGCCAAGATACAGCCCGTCGAGGTCCTCCGGCAAAGCGTTGTCGTGGAGCGGGCTGAAATCGATGAGATTTGCGCCCAGACGGCGCAGAAGATTTAAGCTGTCTTCATAGTAAAAGCAGAACGCGCGGTCGCGCGCCACGCCGATGCGCACGGGTTTTCCCGCCTCCGGAAGAGAGAGCGGTTCAAAGCAAAGTGCGGGAGCCTCGTTTGCCAGCTGCAGCAGCCGGTCCAGCTCCAGCGTTTGTTCTGCCTGCTGCGCCAGACGCTGCATTTTTTCCTTGAGATGGTCGACCTCCTGCGCGGTTACAAGCCCAAGGTGGCGGCTTTCAAGCGTGCAGCCAGGGAGCGCCGGCAGATAGCCGCAGGCGGCAATGCCGAAGCGCGTCTCCAATTCGCGCGAGAGCGCCGCGTAGCTCATGGCGGTGCAGCCGTTGAGAATCACGCCGCGGATGCCGCTTTCCGGCTGAAAGCGCAGGAAGCCTTCGATGCTTGCCAGTACGGACAGCGCCGCGCCGCGTGCGTTCACGATCAAAACGGCAGGGCTTTGCGTCTTTTGCGCAAGCTCAAAGGTGCTTGCGCGTGTAGAGGTCAGCCCCAACCCGTCATAGTAGCCCATGACGCCTTCGATGACGCTCACGCCGCAGCCGCGGCTGTTTTCAACAAGCAGCGCGCGCAGCGTGTCGTCCGAAAAGAAGAACGAGTCGAGGTTCGAGGCTTTTGCGCCGATAATCCGGCTGTGAAACATCGGGTCAATGTAGTCCGGTCCGCATTTGCAGGCGGCAGGCTTGAGACCGCGGTTCACAAACGCCTGCAAAACGGCGCAGGCGACGGTCGTTTTGCCGCAGCCGCTGTTCGTTCCAGCAAGAACCAGCCGGGGGACGGAAGCTTGCATCAGATCACCCCTCCCGCACGACGATGGTTGCAAAATAGCTGAGATCATCCGGCAGATGCCGAAGGTCGCGATAAATTTTCTGCGTGGGAAGTCCGCAGTCGCAGACAAGCGCCGCGCGGTCCAGAAGACCGGCTTTCTCCAGCGCCGCGACGGTATCGCCGAGGGCGGAGCCGGACTTCATCAGGACCTTTGTGCCCGGGAGATGGAGCGCCGCTTGCAGGTCCGTGCTTCCGGGAATGATATGAAGCGGCGCATTCTCCTCCGTCAGACTCCAGCCGAGCTGGGCGGCGACGGCGGAAAAGCTCGTGATGCCGGGGACCATTTTCGCGGGGAAGCCCGCTTTTTGCAGGCGGTCAAAGATGTAGTATGCGGTGGCGTAGATCGAGACGTCACCGAGATTGACCATCGCGACATCCTGCCCGCGCGAAAGAAAGCCCTCGAGCTGCGCGCAGATTGCCCTGTAGCTTTCCTCGCGGACAGCCAGGTCGCGGGACATGGTAAACCTGAGCGGCAGGATTTCTTTTTTGGAGAGGTCCACTGCGCCGCGCGCAATGTCCAGCGCCAGCATTTGCCCGGAGGCGGTCTGCGGCGCGGCAAGGACGGGGCACTGCTCCAGAATTTTGACCGCTTGCAGCGTCAGAAGCGAGGCATCGCCCGGACCGACGCCGACGGCATAAAAGGTTCCGAATGTGTTATCCATAGTATCCCTCAAGGAACAAAGTCCAGTGTGGCAAAGCACGGGTCGTATTTGCCCGGCTCCATGTGATAGAGCTTTGCGATGTATTCGCGCGTGAAAATTTCCTCGGGCGGTCCGACCTTGTCAATCCGGTCGCCCGCGACGCACACGACGGTGTCGGAGACGCGCGCGGCAAGGTCCAGCTCGTGAAGCGACATCAGAACCGCAAGGTCCTTTTCGCGCACCATGCGCTTTAAAATGCTCAGAAGTTCAAGCTTGTAGCGGATATCGAGAAAGCTTGTCGGCTCGTCGAGGACGATCAGCTCCGGCTGCTGGCACAGTGCGCGTGCCAGCAAAATCCGCTGCCGCTGTCCGTCGCTGACGGCGCGGAAGGGCTTATCGGCAAAGTCGAGCGCATCGGTCTGCCGAAGGCTTTCTTCGACGATCTGCTTGTCTTCCGCGCGCAGAACGCCGAGCCTTCCGGTGTAGGGATATCTGCCGGAGCTTACCACATCGCGGCAGCTCATCAGCTCGGGGTTCATGCGAGCGGTCATTAGGATTGCCATGCGGCGGGCGATATCTGACCGGCTTTGCTTGCGCAGGTCCTGCCCGTCGAGAACCACGCTTCCTCCGATGGCGGGAAGCTGGGAGATGATCGTTTTGAGAATGGTGGATTTACCGGAGCCATTGGGTCCGATGAGCGTGACGATTCTGCCGCGCTGCACACGAAGACAAACGTCGTGCAGGATGGCTTTTCCGTCGTACCCGGCGTCCAGATGCTCCGTTTTGAGATAGGCGTCCATGCTAGCCTGCCTTTCTGCGCACCATCATATAAATGACGACGGGCGCGCCGAAGATTGCTGTAACAGAGCTGATGCTGACCTCGGTGGGGGCAAAGGCGGTGCGGGCAATGAGGTCGCACATCAGGCAGAACGCGCCGCCGCCGAGAAAGCACGCCGGAATGAGCAGCAGCGGCTCTGCAGAGTGAAACAGAGACTTCATCAGGTGCGGTACGGCGATGCCGACAAAGGAGATGGGACCTGCAAACGCGGTCACGCAGGCGGAAAGAATGCTCGAAAGGAGAATCAGCGCCGTGCGGAAGGCTTTTAAGGCAACGCCCATATTCTGCGCGTAGACCTCGCCCAGCTGATAGGCGCGGATGGGTTTGGAAAGGAAAAACGAAAGGACCAGCGCCGCGCCGCAGACCAGCGCCATGGTCCGGACATTTTCCCAGCTCATGCCGGAAAACGAGCCCATCGACCAGTTGTGAAGGTTCACGATATTGGAGTCGTCGGCAAAGGTGACCAGAAGGTCCGTCGCTGCCGAGCAGATATAGCCGATCATAACGCCGCAGACGACGAGCATGCTCATGTGCCGGACCTTCTGCGACACGGCAAGGACAAAGCCCATCGAGACCATCGCGCCCAGAAACGCCACTGCGATCAGAGCCGCAGACGAGGCGGTATGCCCGCGCGATAAAAGCGCGATCATGGTGACGGCAATCGTGAGCTTTGCGCCGGAGGAAATGCCGAGGACGAAGGGGCTTGCGATGGGGTTGTGGAAAAACGTTTGCAGCAGATAGCCCGAGACGGACAGCGCGCCGCCCAAAATCAGCGCCGCAACAAGCCGCGGCAGGCGGATCTGCAGCAAAATGCTGCGCTGCGAGCCTTCCGCACCGCCGCGCAGGATTTCCAGTATTTCAGACGCAGACAGCCGGACGCTGCCCGCGAAAAGATTCCAGATCAGAAAAACAATGGTCAGCAGAAGGAGCAGCAGGAAGCCGCCCCAGATGCGAAGGGTTTTATTGTGTTCCATACTGCTCCTCCTTTGGTTATGACAGTCTGCGCAGGAACCGCAGCTCCGCGTCCGGCGTTTTTTCGTCGGTCAGAACGGCGTGGACATCGAGAATCATGTCGCCGAGCGCCAGCGACTGCTGATAAAAATTCTTGGTGATGCACCAGACATTGCCGCTTTTGACGGCTTTGAAGTCCGCCAGAAGCGGGCTTTTTGCCAGCAGCTCGTCGATGCTTTGCAGCTCACCGTCGATGGTGCTGTTGTAGATCAGCACGTCTGCATCCGCAGCGGCGCTGTAAAAGGATTCCATCTGAATGGTCATGGTCGAAAGCGCGTTTTCTTCCCCGCTTTCGTCGAAGGAAAGGTATTCTCCGCCCGCGAGGCGGATTGCCTTTGCGATGTAGTCGCCGGATTTTCGGACGTTGACCGCGCCAGAGTTGTTGATGTAGAAAAACGAGACGGTTTTCCCGGTAGACGGATGGTCGAGAATGCCGGAGAGGGAGGCAAGGCACGATTCAAAATCCGCAGTAGCTTGCGCCTCTTTTCCGACCAGCGCGGCATAGAGTTTCAGCCACTCGATGCGCCCGAGCGGATCCGATTCGTAGCTGGAGCGCTCAACGAGAACCGGCACGCCGACGGTTTGCAGCTGCTCGATGACCTCCGGTGTGTGGTAGATCATGGTGTTTTCAATCGCCAGATCGCAGCCTGCCTCCAGAATTGTCTCATAGTCCGGCGCAGAATATTTTCCGGCATAGACCATGCTGCCGTCTTCCATGGCAGCCTTCGCGCTTTCAATGTACCAATCGGACGCCTTCAGACCGCTCAGGGCAATCCGGTCCACCGCGTCCAGGCGGTCGAAATAGTCCATGGCGGCGGAGGCGACGAGATAGATGTGAGAAAGCGGCTGGCGCAGGATGGTGATGCTGGATGGGACGTTTTCGGGGACGGCAGCGTCTTGCGCGACAAGCAGAAATTCCTGATCGCTGCCGATGGTGATGTCCGTGTAGCCGCCTTCTGCATAGCGGACCGAAAACTGCGTGGCGTAGGACAGCGGAAGGGATGTATCAAAGCGCAGCTCCTCCCACTGCGGTGCGGCGCTCGGTTCCAATTCTGCAGTCTGCTCTGCGGCGGTCTGCTGCGGCTGAGATTCCTGCTTCTGCGCCGCGCAGCCGGAAAACAGCAGCAGCGCGGCAAGAAGCGTCAAAAGAAGCTTTTTCATTCGGCAGGCGTGAGCGTGGCGGACGCAAAGTTCAGGGTGTATTCAATCTCATGCGGCGTGCTCATGGCGGTGGTGTCGCCGATGACAGTCAGGTCCGTATCAAAGGCGGCAACGGGAATTTCAAACGTCGAGCCCGGCTCGGTTGTCAGAACGTCGTAGTGTTCGCCGTCAACGACCATGTAGTCATACTTGCTGCTGCTCCAGACGACCGTCGCGGTGACGGCGCCATCCTTGACCGTCAGCGTCACGGGAGACTCGATATGGGATTTGCCGGAGCCGCCGGAGAAGGCAACCTCTGCGGTATATGAGCCGTTGGCAAGCCCCAGGTCCTGCGCGGTTTTGCCCGCATCTTCCTGCGGCTCAGGGTTCGAGACGGAGACCTTGTGGTCGTACCAGACGCCCTTTTTGCCGATGAGCGCGAGGTCAAACTCGGTATCAAGCGCGGGGACGGGGATATCGAAGCCGTAGACTTCCTCGGAAAGCCCGTCGGAGTAGGTGACAGTGTCGGTTGTGGGCTGCAAAAGCACCGCGCCGTCTTTCTGTGCGTCCTCGGCAAGACCGGGGAAGAGGTTCAGAATCGTCTTGGAGACGAGACTGACATGGATGGTCATTTCGCCGTCCTTGACGGTGAGCGTACCTTTGCCGTCGCATGCCTCGTTTGCGTGGAACATGGAGCTGTCGGTGTCAAAATCGGCGGTATAGACGCCGTCTGCAAGCGCGGGCTCTTCGGCAACCGGTTCTTCTTCGGCGGCAGGCTGCTCCGCAGCAGGTTCTTCGGCAGCGGGCTGCTCTGTCTGCGTGGGCTGGGAATCAGCGGCGGGGGGTTCTGCCGGAGCGCTGGCGCAGCCGGTCAAAACGGCGGCAAGCAGCAGAGCGGCAAGCGTCAATGCAAGAAGTTTTTTCATTTCGGTGTCCTCCTGAGTGTGCGTTGCTCCGGGGCAGAAAATTTCTGTCCCGGAGCATGGGTTTGTGACTTGTATTAAGCGTTCAGCGCGTCAATCGCAGCCTTGGTGTGGGCGACATAGAGCGCCTGCACATCGGCAATCTCGCCGAGACCGGCGATCTGGCAGTCGACGGTAAAGCCGGCAGCTTCAAACATGGTCTTCCAGGAATCGTCCTCGGAACCTGCCATGTCGTTGTTGGCGTGGTCGCCGGCGACAACCATCAGCGGGCGCAGCACGACGTTGGTGTAGCCTGCTGCCTTGACAGCTTCGATAACTGCCTCGCAGGAGGTCTCTTCGGGTTCGCCCTCGACGGTGCCGATGAAGACGTTTTCATAACCGAGCTGCTGCATCTGGGCCTGCATCTGGCTGTAGGTGACCTTTGCAACATGCGCGGTGCCGTGGCCCATGAAGACGAAAGCGGTGCCGGCTTCCTTAGCAGCGTCAACGCTTTCAAAGCCGGAGTCTGCAACAGCGGCAGCAGTGATCGCCTTGGCGACGGCTTCCTTGTCGGCGTTGATGACGGTAGCGTCGGAACCAACTTCGCCGAGCATCGGCTCTGCGATGGCAACGGACTCGAACTTATCCTTGTACTGCTCGAGCGCTTCGCACATCTCGTCGTACTCTGCGCCGTGCATCAGGTGGGTCGGCTGAACAACGAGGTTCTTGACGCCGTTGGCAACTGCGCGGTCCAGAGCCTGCGTCATGTTGTCGATCTTCTCGCCGTCACGAGCCTGAATGTGGTTGATGATGATCTGTGCAGTGAAAGCGCGGCGGACGGACCAGTCGGGGTTCGCTTCCTGCAGCGCATCTTCAATGCCCTTGATGTCTGCAACACGGCTGTCATTGAAGGACGTGCCGAAGGAGACGACCAGCAGCTCATTCTCGCCGATATCGTCCTGGTTTCTGGGATCATCCTTGGAAGCATCGCCGGTGTCGAGTCCGAAGTAGTCGGGGCTTGCTTCGTCACCCTCGACGAGCGCCTTCTGTGCGTCGGTCAGGGCGTCCCATGCTGCCTTTGCGGCTTCGCACTGGGCGTCGGTTTCGTTGGTGCGGGTCTGGACATAGATGGCGTCAATCATAGCGGCAACCTCATCGGCAGCTGCCTGATCGAGCTCTTCCTGCGAGGGCTCTTCGGCAGCGGTGGTTTCTTCGGTGGTTTCTTCTGCGGGCGCATCGGGCGTCTGGGCGGGTTCTTCGGTGGTCTGTTCCGGCTCAGCCGGGGTTTCTGCCTTGCTGCTGCACGCGGCAAGGACGCTCAGCAGCATAACGGCTGCGAGCAGAAGTGCGAGGGTCTTTTTCATGGGGTGTTACCTCTTTTCAAAAATGTTCTGAAAGAAATATAAAAACGGCTGCATTTCCGCAGCCGTTCTCCCTAACCGTATCATCTGTTGCGCGCAAGGCAAAAAGCCCCGGCGCAGTCAAACTTGCAGGAAGGTCAACCCGTAGACAGCGGATTTGAGATTCCACGCCGAGGCAGGTCTCCTGACTTCGATCATCGCAGGTCTGCCCTTCCCAGTTTCCCAGTGGCTTGCAGACGACTCCCGTACACAGTGACTGTATCGCTCCGGATTCACACCGGATTCCCTTTTCACCCGCCGCTTCCGCGGCAGACACCTTGGCGCTACTATTCTATATTTTTTCAGACGCCCACATTATAGCACAGGGCGAAAAGTTGTCAATTATGCAGAGTGCTGATTTTTTTGTGAAAAGAGCGGGAGAACCGTTGCAATCCCAAGAAAAACAATTTTTTACAGCTCTTTCTGCTACTTCCTGCCACGCCGGGGGCAGGCGGTTCCATGCGGCGGCTTGACACCGGCGCATGTTTCCGGTATAATAGGCACAATTTACAGATTAGAAGGAGGCTTACACGGAGCATGGATACCGACGCTGGCGACAATCCCGGGCGAAGACCAGTCTGCCATCTGTTTTTGCGAGCATATCTGCGCTGCATGATGCAGGGCGGACGTGCTTTTTTGCGTCTATAGGCAAAACGGAACGAAATAAAAAAACAGACGACAGAAAGGAAATTCAAAATTGTCTACAACCACATGTATCATTGTTATGGCGGCCTGCCTGCTGCTGTCCGCCTATTTTTCGGCGACGGAGACCGCGTTTTCCTCGGCAAACAGCACACGGCTGAAAACGCTTGCGGAGAAGGGAAACAAAAACGCGGCGCTGGCGTGCCGCCTGCTCGGGCAGTATGACAAGCTGCTGTCTACGATTCTCATCGGCAACAACATTGTAAATATTCTCATGGCATCGATCGGCACGGTGCTCTTTGTCCGGCACTACGGGGACGCGGGCGCGACGATTTCCACCGTCGTGGTGACGGTGGTGGTGCTGATCTTCGGCGAAATTTCACCCAAAAGCATCGCCAAGGACTGCGCCGAGCGCTTTGCGATGCGTTCAGCGCCGATTCTGCAGGTGTTTCTTTACATTCTCACGCCGCTCAATTTCCTGTTTTCCCTCTGGAAAAAGCTGCTGGCAAAGGTGTTCCGCCTGAACGCGGAGAGCAAAATGTCGCAGGAGGAGCTGCTGATGCTCGTCGACGAGGTGCAGCAGGACGGCAGCATCGACAAAAACGAGGGAGAGCTGCTCAAAAACGCGATTGATTTTTCCGAGCAGCAGGCGAAGGACATCCTCATTCACAGGGTCGACCTTGCGGCGCTTCCGATTACGGCGAGCAAGGAGGAAATCGCCGCGCTGTTCGACGAGACGAAATATTCCAGGCTGCTCATCTATCAGGACTCGATTGATCATATCCTCGGCACGGTTTTGCAGAAGGATTTTTACGTCGGCTGCGGCATCACGAAAAAGCCCATCCGCGACATTCTCGTGCCGCCGGTTTTCGTGCTGGAAAACGAGCCGATCAGCCGGCTTCTCAAGAAGCTCCAGAAGGAGAAGACGCATGTCGCCGTCGTGGTCGACGAGTACGGCGGAACCTGCGGCATTGTGACGATGGAGGACATTCTTGAGGAGCTGGTGGGCGAGATCTGGGACGAGCACGACGAGGTGGAGGTCTTCATCCGCAAGACAGGACCCGATACGTATCTGGTCGATGCGAGTATGGACTTCGAGGATTTCGCGAGCTTCTTCCATCTGAAAAGCGACTCGGAGATGACCTCCGTCAGCGGCTGGGTGATGGAGCAGTTCGGGCGCGTGCCGGAGAACGGGGAGCGCGTTTCGTGCGGCAATCTCGACGTGCTGGTCACAAAGGTCGACAATCACCGCATCGAGGAAATCCAGCTCACACAGAAAAAACCGGCGCAGGCGCCGGCGGCACAGGCATAAATCCGGGCGGTAAGGTCCGCTGCGAGTACGCTCGCGGCGGACTTTTTTCTGCGCTGCGGCATTTGCGACTTTTTTTACATTATTTTACGTAGAATTAACATTTGATCATGCATATCGCAACAATTTGCTGTATAATTGAAATTACAAACAGAATGTTTAGGCTTCTTCACGGTGACGAAGCGCCGCGCGTATTTTGGGGCAAAGGTTACAAAATAAACCTGGCTTTTCCTGCAATCTGACATAAATTCCAGAATCAGACGAAATAATCGGCTGAAAGTATTGATTTTGCGATTTCTATGTGCTTCGTTATTGGAACGCAGCACCAATTTGGGTGCACGTTGGGAAAAAACCCTGTTTCTGACAGGTGGGCGGCAAGTCGATGGAAACGCAGGTGACAAATCAGGAAGATCATATCAATCACTTGCCCGAGCCTTCGATGGACGAAATTCTGGAGTCCGACGACGAGCCGTATACCACGGGTCCTGTGACCATGGTCGGAGATTACGAATATATTGGCGTTCTCGATCTTCCGGCGCTGAACCTGTCGCTGCCGATCATGTCCGACTGGGACTATGAGCGGCTCAAGATGGCGCCCTGCCGCCAGTTCGGCAGCGCCGCGACCGACGATCTGGTCATCGCGGGGCACAACTACATCAACCACTTCGGAAGCCTCGGCATGCTCAAAGCCGGAGACTCCGTCACCTTTACCGGCACAGACGGCGCGGTCAATACTTACGTCGTCTCCGAGACCGCAACCATCAGCCCCACCGAGACCGAAAAGGTCACAGAAAGCGGCTAGCCCCTCGTCCTTTACACCTGCACCTACGGCAGACAATCGCGTATCGTGATCTATTGCAGCCGCGCCTGAATCAGTTGAAAACGCTCCGCCATCTCAGATGGCGGAGCGTTTTTGCGCGATTTTGAATCAGACAATGCAAGTCCAGTTGAAGGGGTCGGGCTTCGTGCCCCACTGGATGCCGGTCAGCTCGTCGTAGAGCTTCTGGGAAAGCTCGCCGATCTGGTTGTTATTCACGACGTACTTGTCGTCGTTCCAGGCAAGCTCGCCGATGGGGGAGATGACCGCTGCCGTGCCGACGCACCACGCTTCTTCGAGCGTGCCGTTCTTCGCTGCCTCAAACAGCTCGTCGACGCTGAGCAGCCGCTCCTCAACCGGAACACCCCAGCTCTTGAGAAGCTCGATGCACGATTTGCGCGTCACGCCGCGAAGAATCGAGCCGGTGAGCATCGGCGTGACGACCTTGCCCGCAATTTTGAACATGACGTTCATGCCGCCGCCCTCTTCGACGTATTTGCGCTCGACGCCGTCGAGCCACAGCACCTGCGAGTAGCCCTTTTCGATTGCCTTGTCGCCCGCGCGGTTGGCTGCTGCGTAGTTGCCGCCGCACTTTGCCTCGCCCGTGCCGCCGCGCACCGCGCGAACGTCCTCGGTTTCGACCATGATGGGGACGGGCTTGAGACCGTCGGAGAAGTAGCTGCCGGACGGGGAGAGGATGATGGCAAACGTTGCCTCATGCACGCCGTGCAGCGCCAGGGTCGGGTCGGTGGAGTACAGGAACGGGCGGATGTATAGCGACGTGCCGGGGTCCGACGGGACCCAGCTGGAATCGATCTTGACCAGCTCCTTGATTGCCTGCAAGCCGTCTTCTTCGTCGATGCGCGGAAGACCGAGCCGGTCGCACGAGCGGTTCAGGCGTGCGACGTTCTCCCAGGGTCTGAACAGCTGCACCTCGCCGTCCGGGCGGCGGTATGCCTTGAGCCCTTCAAAGACCTCGGTGCCGTAGTGCAGAACGCTTGCCGCGGGCGAGATGGAAATGGGACCGAAGGGGACGATGCGCGCGTCGTGCCAGCCGTCGCAGTCGGTGTAGTCCATCAGGAACATGTGGTCGGTGAAGACCGTGCCGAAGCCCAGCTTGTCGGACGCAGGAAGCGTACCATGGTTCGGATTGGGTGTAACAGTGATTTTCATAATACATAGCCTCCTATGAGAAAATTCCAGATAAAATCAAAGGTCTTTGAGGTGCTCCATGTTTGTGCGGATGCCCTCGCAGCAGGCGTGGAAGCTTGCCTTTTCCTCGTCGGTGAGCGGAAGCTCCACGACTTCTTCTACGCCGTTTGCGCCGATTACGCACGGAACGCCGGCAAAGAGGCCGGACTCTCCATACTCGCCGCAAAGCTCTGCGCTTGCCGGCATGATCGCCTTTTCATCGTGCAGTACGATGTGCGCCATGCGCGCGGCGGTTGTCGCGATGCCGTATTCGGTGCAGAACTTGCCGGAGAACGTGACCCAGCCGCCGCCGATGGACTCTTTTTGCAGCGCCGCGCGGTCGAAGCGGAAGCGCTCGTCTTTTTCTGCCCAGACATCGAGCGGCATGCCGCGGAAGCTGACGCAGGACCAGGGGGCAAACTGCTGGTTGCCGTGTTCGCCGAGCATGTAGCAGGTGATGGACTTGTGGTCCACGCCGGTCTGCCGCGCCAGGGCGCTGAGAAGACGCGAGGTGTCAAGCCCTGTGCCGGTGCCGAAAACTCTGCCTCTCGGAAGCTTGAGCCCGAGCGCCAGCTCGCGCGTGACGATATCGCAGGGGTTCGTGATGTTAATGAGAACGCCGTCAAAGCCGGAATCTTTGATCTTCTGTGCGTAGCCGCGCACGGCGGGAACCGTAAAATCCATCTCGGTCAGGCGGTCGTGCGTCTCGCGCAGCAGCTCAATTTTGCCGACGCTGTTGACAATCACATCGCACGCACCGAGGTCAGAGAACTCGCCCGCGCGGACTGTGACACGGTGCGGAAGATAGGCGACCGCGTCGCGCAGGTCCTGCACTTCGCTGGCAAGCTTCTGCGCGTTTCCGTCGACCAGTACCAGCTCGTCGGCAATGCCCTGTACCGCCAAAGAGTAGGCGACGTGTGCGCCGACGTGACCGAGACCGATGACACCGAGAACTTTTTTCTGATTCATAAAAACGCATCCTTTCGTAAACAATTCAAAATTGGAAACCTGGCGCCTACATGCCGAACGTCGGGAACAGCACGCAGGTGTAGAGCATCGCGAGTACCATATACATCACCAGAATGACGGCAAACGCCTTGAGCGTCTTTTTCATGACGTTGCTTTCGTTGCCGATCTGGTCGACCGTTGCGCAGGCGGCGACGGTGTTGTTCGGGCAGATCAGATTGCCGAGCGAGGCGCCCGCGTTCTGCCCCGCGAAGATCGTGATGGGGTTCATGGAAAGTGCTTCAGCTGCCTGCAGGTGCATGTCGGCAAACATGATGTTCGAGCCCAGACCGGTACCGGTGATGAATGCGCCGCTCGAACCGATCAGAACTGCCGCTGCCGGATAGAATTTCCCGACAATTGCTGCAATATCGGAGGCAAGCAGGTTCATCATGCCCGTACTGGGAGACTGCATGATGTAGGAAACGACGAGAAGGCTTCCCATCGTGACCAGCACCGGCGCGACATGACCGACCGTACGCCTGCAAACCTCGTGGTAGGTTTTGACGCTGACTCTGAGCGTCGCCGCACCCAGCATGCCGCAGACGAGAATCACGAGGTCGACCCAGAAAATATAGCCGAACGTGCACATGATGGCAAAGCCGTTGGGAACAAGCGCCGGAAAGCCGTAGCGCACTGCCGGCAGCAGGACCAGCATGTAGATGTAGGGAGACATTGCGCGGAACGAGGAATATTTGCGCGCGCGGGCTTCTTCCTTATTGCAGAATTCCTCCGGCGTTTTCACGCCGACGAGCTTCACATACGCAACGGACAGCAGAATCGAAATCAGACCCGTGCCCATCGACGTGACTTCGGCGCCGACAAAATTCGACAGGACAAACATTACAAGACACGTCGAAACGCCTGCGAAGGTCAGATACGGCACGATGCCCTTGAAGCCCTTTTTGCCGTATGCCATCCAGACCATGAGAAACGGAATGACGAGAACGCCGAACATGTGGAATCTTCCGACCATTGCGGAGTTGAGCGCCACGGTCGATACGCCGGCGTCCACCAGTGCCGCGCCGCCGTTGATGGTGGTAAGACCGGCGCCGCCCCAGGAGGCAGGCGTTGCGTCGCCGAGCAGCGCAATGGCAATCGACGTCACCGGGTCAAAGCCGAGGGCAACGAGGAAGGGAGCCGCGATGGCTGCCGGAGCGCCCGCGCCTGCTGCGCCCTCTAAAAAGATCGGGAGCATCATGCCGATGATCACCACCTGCACGCGGCGGTCGACGCTGATTCTCGCAATCGTGGATTTGACGTCTTCGATTGCGCCGGTCTCGCGCAGCAGATTCAGAATCACAAACGCGCCGAAGACCATCAGGACAATCTTGAGACCTTCCTTCAAGCCCTTCCAGACGAGCGAGTCATACGTCGCGACGTTTTCCTTGAACGTTGCGCCGGTGACGTTAAAATACGTAAAGGCGAGAATCAGCGTCCAGACCAGTGCGATCGGGGCAACCTTTTTTGCCGACTGGTGAAACGCCAGAATGCCGACCAGAACGACGACGATTGGACTGAGTGCCATCACAAAGTTGAAAAATTCCATGGGGTAGTCTCTCTTTCGTTGGGGTTTTTATCAATACCGTCTGATCACGGGCTTGATCTTGAAAGGGTACGAAAAAGAGGCTCCGCCGAAACGTGGCGAAGCCTCTGGGGATGCAGCTTTTTCAGGAGCGGAAAATGCTCATGCAAGACATGCACGCGGTTGGCAGATCGTCAGGTTTCGGGCGGCTTGCGCCGGAAGAAGTCGAATGGAAAGAATGGAAATAAGCGCAAAAATGGACGCCGAAATGGCGTCCAGAATCATCATGATGGCAGTGTTCTCAGAGCAGGCAAAGCGCGCGCAGGAGACCTGTGCGAAACGAGCGGTATGCATCCGGTTCATGGTGCTGCGCATGGTTCGGTCTCCTTTCTGTGGTGTCTTTTCTGAGATGGTGCAAGCTTACCACCGGCGGGCGCATTTTTCAAGAGGAAATTGCGCGCGGGAAAAAACATTGTACCATGCGACAAAATTTTGCGGCGCGCGGGAAAAAAGATTGTGCGATTCACACGCCGCATTTCCTGCATTTTCAGTGAGTTTTCCTGCTTCTTCCACTCTGCATTTGCCTCTTTGGGCAGCGGCGCGCGTTTGCCGCAAAATTGGTCAGTTGCCCGGGCGCTGCCCAGTTAGTAGGCACGAGCGCCGGTTTGTCCATACCAGAGCGCAAGCCGGTCCACTATACTGACCTTACAGACAAAAACCCGGAGTTTTACAAACGAAAGGACGGCTTTTATGACGCTCACCGATAAACTATCCCACGCCGCCGAACGAAAGGCGTTTGAGACAATTCTCGACAACCTCATCAAAAAAGGGCAGACGCAGGACGCGGCGCAGGTTGCCACCGACCTTGTGAACATGGTGGAAAAGCTCCACAGCGACGTGTGGAGCGAGAACTCTTTCCAGACGCTTCGCATGATTGCAAACGACCCGGACGGCAAATGGGCGCATTATGCCCAGCGCCTGATTCGCGACAACGACCCGTACATTCTCAAAACGTTCCTGACCAACGCCGTCTATGAAGGCGGCATCCGCGGCTACCATGTGGCGCAGCAGACGGCGGCAAAGTATGATATCAACGTCCCGTGGCTGATTCTGATGGACCCGACCTCCGCGTGCAACATGCACTGCACCGGCTGCTGGGCGGCAGAATACGGCCACAAGCAGAGCCTCACATTCGAAGAAATGGACCGCGTTCTGACCGAGGGCAAAGAGCTCGGCACGCATGCATGCCTGTTTACCGGCGGAGAGCCGCTCATGCGCAAGAAGGATATTATCCGGCTCTGCGAAAAGCACCGCGATATTGCCTTCCACGCCTTTACCAACGGCACGCTGATTGACGACGAATTCTGCAAGGAAATGCTCCGTGTGGGCAACTTCTTCGTCTCTGTGAGCATCGAGGGCTTTGAAGAGGCAAACGACGGCAGGCGCGGCGACGGGCACTTCCAGAAGGCGCTTGCGGCCATGGACCTGATGCGCAGCTACCGCATTCCCTTCGGCGTATCTATCTGCTACACGAGCAGAAACTACAAGGTCGTCACGAGCGACGAATTTCTGGATTTGCTCATTTCCAAGGGCTGCGTCTTCGCGTGGTATTTCCACTACATGCCCGTTGGGCAGAATGCGGACACGTCGCTGCTTCTGACCCCCGAGCAGCGGACGTATATGAAAGACCGCGTGCGCGAAATTCGCGGCGTAACGGGCGGCAAGGAGCTGTACTGCATCGACTTCCAGAACGACGGCGAGTTTGCCGGCGGCTGCGTCGCGGGCGGCAGAATCTACTGCCACATCAACGCCGCAGGCGATGTCGAGCCGTGCGTCTTCATCCATTACTCGAGCGCCAACATCCGAGATAAGAGTTTTTTGGAGTGCCTGCAGCAGCCGCTGTTCAAGCTCTATCGCAAGGGGCAGCCGTTCAACGAAAACCACCTGCGCCCATGTCCGATGCTCGAAAACCCGGAGCTTCTGCCCAGAATGGTGGCAGAATCCGGCGCGCATTCGACCGACCTGGAAGCGCCGGAAAGCGCGGAGCACCTGTGCGAAAAGTGCAGGGCATACGCCGAGTGCTGGCAGCCCATAGCAGAGTCTCTCTGGCAGAAGGACCATCCGGAACGGGTGTAATTCATACAAACCTCCTCATCATTTCTCTCTTCCTGACGAAAAACCCCCGCTGCTTCGCATGGGTGCTCATAAGACAGTAATTCTAAAAATGACGATTATGGCATCTGTCAGGCAGGGTTGGGAACGAAATAACGGGTATCTGGTGAGAGCCGGATACCCGTTATTTTTTTGCCGTCACGAAAAGCAATAGATTTATTCACAGCTTTCAGGTATAATTACCTTAAATCAATCCTATCCCATTCATTCCGAGATTTTTTCAAAAAATCTCAAAAAAGTTTGAAAGCATTGGAACAATTCAGCCTTTCTCATGCCATATATAGTAGAGGGCTGAATACAGAAGTGATTGGAGGTGACGCTGATGGACAAGCAGACAGGCCCAAAAGGTTTTCTTGTGGTGTTGCCCGGTGAAATTATCGAGATACCGCAGGACAGCGACAAATCATGGCTGACGCTGTTTTACAGTTTGCCGCGAGAGCTTGCGGAGAAGTGGAAGCCAGCCTATGAGCTGCCCCGCTGCCCGTATGAGGTATTGCGGACGGACAAATATGACCACATCGTATGTGACGATATGTTCAAGCTGCTTGTGTGGGATTGCTACGCATGGTGCGCATGGCAGTTCTTCCAAGTCAAAGACCGCAAGGGCAACTACCGTGACATCCCCGGCAACTGGAATCAATACGCAGGCTACTTCCCCTTGTGGCGGCTGTCATACAGCATCATCCCCTACATCCGCATGAAGTTTGAACAGAACGGGCTGGGTTTCCAGAACCTTTACAACATCCTGCAGGGCGTGGAAGTGCCGTGGCTGACCTATCAGCAGTTCAGCAATCTGGTCGGTAATGTCACTGACATGGTAATTGCGGAACAGAACTGGCAGTCGATGATTGACGCGATCTGGGAAAACCGCACCGTGGAGGACTATGAAACTACCAGCAGCACCGTCAAGACGGATTTCATGCGGAAGTGGCATCATAACCGCTCTGGCAAGCCGATTTCTCTGGATGAAATGATGGAGAACGAGGACGGCGATATTTTCGAGGTCGCTGATCCTCGCGGCGAGTTTGAGCAGAAAGTCATTTCCGAAATGCAGATCACCGCCTTTGCCGAGCAGAGCATTACCGAGAAAGAACGGGAGATATTGAAGCTGCGCATGGATGGCTTGACCGAACAGGAGATTGCGGACAAGGTTGGCTACAAGACCGCCAGCGCAGTCCATAAACGGATCGCCAAAATCGCCGGAGCTTATGAGGACTATGTGACAGCAGAGTATCAGAAGTATTTGGACAAGTAAACAGACGCAGCAGCGGCAGCAGTTACCGAAATGGTGGCTGCTGCTTTTTTATGCGGGAAAGGAGAGTTTATGAGCAGAGAACCATTTGAAGCCATGCCCGATGTGATGGATGCAAAGCAGCTTGCCGAAGCGTTGCAGATCTCCAAAGCGGGGGCATACAACCTTTTGAGCAGCCCAGACTTCCCGACTTTGCGAATCGGCGGGCGCAAATTGGTGATGAAAAATGAGTTGGTGGAGTGGCTGAAAAGCCACACGAATCGGAAACCTTGAAAACGCAGTCAAGAGCTGGAAAAGTGGCAAATCATCCGATAGGACAATGTGAAATGTACTCCGCATCGTTTGGGGCGTTTCCATCGAAAAATCGCATCACTTTTCCAATTCAAGAGCTGGGAAAAATCTATAAAAATCAGGAGATTTTATGAGAACAGGGCTTACCAAGAAGCAAAAGACAACGGTGATCTATTTTGACGAGCATAGCCGCATCATCGAGGTGCAGACCCACAACACCGATCTCAAAAAACGGCTGACAGCATTTGCGGCAAAGTACCCGCAATGCTGCCGCCAAACTGACGATGACGAGCAAGGCGGGCTGACCTTTGAGATCGAAAAAGGTAGATTGAGTTTTCGGCTGACCGCACCGTATAGTGAGAAACGACGAAAGGCGGCAAGTGAGGGGGCAAAACAGAGTTACAGAAATAATTTGAAGTGAAATATTGGCACCGTATGTTATAATAAAACAATAAGGGGTGCGATTGACACAGAGAGTACAAATCTGCGCTATACAATAGTGATGAAAGGGGGAAAGGTCTTATGAATGGCAAGATCTTGATTGTAGAAGATGAAGAAAAGCTTCGGGAAGTATTATGCGACTATTTTAGAAGCAAGGGAGATGTCCCTATCGAGGCGGAAAATGGTGTACAGGCTCTCAAATTGCTTGATGAGAATGAATTTGACGCTGTGTTGCTCGACATTATGATGCCAGAGTTGGACGGGATTTCTGTATGCCGTGCTGTTCGTAGAACAAATGACGTTCCCATTATTTTTCTTACCGCCTTGTCTGCCGAAGAAGATAAGCTACTTGGCTATGAATTAGGTGCCGACGATTATGTGACAAAGCCATTTACCCTGTCCGTCCTTTATGCAAAAACAATGGCGCTAATTAAACGTAATCAAAGAAATATCCTTTCTGGAGATCGGATGCAAGTCGGTGGTATTACACTTGAAACATCCACAAGGCGGGTCTTTGCAGGAAAAGCTGAAGTAGTGCTTACTCCAAAGGAATATGTGCTGTTGCGTTGCCTGATGCAGAACAAGAATATGGTCATGAGTCGGGAACAGTTGTTGGTCAAGTGTTGGGGATATGACTATGAAGGGGAAGCACGGGCGGTAGATACCCACATCAAACGATTGCGTGAAAAGCTGGGCGAGTATTCTGTCTGTATTAAGACTGTTATCAAAGCTGGGTATAGATTAGAGGAGTGAAAATGAGACAGCTACTTAAAAAGTCTAATTCCAAAGAAACAATACATTCGATAACTGCAATTACCTTACTTTTGGTTTTTTCCATTGTGGGAACGTGGCTTGTTTCTATGGCCGCCCTTACTGTTGTAACCGCTCAGGAAATCTACGATCAACTCTATGAATATAGCCGAGACTTTACAGATTCGGTCAGTCACTTCGGATTACTTGATGAGTTTTATGATCGTAGCTATTCACGCTATGGTTATCAATACGAGCGCCCGGATTTTCTGGAATACCAAATGTTATATGCAATAGCTAATAATAGTTCGGCATCATATTATACTGGTGGATATTATAATTTTGATGATTTTTCCATCAGCAAAGAGCGTCACAAACTCATTCGTAATATTAGCTATAAGATGGAAACCGCTGTGCTGTTTTATGACGCAGACGGTATACTGCTCCATAATAGTGATAGTGATACTCTGTATTTCGATTATTTCACGCAAGAAGAGTGGGATGCTGGAAGGGATACAACATCCGGACTACACTATGGATGGATTGATATTAGTGAAGGAAAAAATGCCGAAAACTATGAAGACGACCCCTACCTTCGTTTTCGCACTATGTACGCTGGCTCTCATAATTTGATGGATATTGCCGCAGTCCGTGTTGAAGGATATTTTGAAGGCAATGAACTTAAGCCTGTTGTGATGCACTATATCACAGATACAATGGTTCATCAGGTAGTCGAGAGTACGGATCAATTTTCTGCGGGTAATAACAGTTTTTCCTATATCGTTTCGGACGTGGACAGAACTGGGAAATTAGAATGGCAGCTTCAGTTTGACCGAAGCGCGGAGTATAATGGACGAGAGTTGATCACCGTTTATATTGAGCATCCGGAAATGTGGAATTACACAGGGACGCCGCTGGTGTATCGCAATGAAGAATACGAAAATTTGGCTGCTTTGACAAAGAATCTCGGCTTTTCTCATGCAGACAGCAAGACCATTTCTACTGAAGACTTTCGCCAAACGAGTATTTTTGAACTGAACAATCTTCTTATTTTCGGGGGACGGGTATACGCCGACTATGAGGGTGCAGATTATGAATCGAGCGGGCAGCCAGAAACAGAGTTTATACTGGTCACAGCAATTCGAAGCAACCCGCTCACCTGTTCTATGAGTGCATTGCGGAATGTTTATATTGCGACAGGATTATTTGCATTGTTATTGCTTTTGCGTCTACGTAGTATGCTCAAAGAGCATTTAGTGCAGCCTGTTTCTGACATCGTAAACGCAATGGAAGACGGCTGGGCGAACATTTATCATCCAGACAATGCTCCAACCATGTGGCATGAAGCTGAAAAACTATCTGTCTGTTTTGCTTCAGAACAAGATCGAAGACGGATGAAGGATAACGAGATTATCCGGTTGAATACCGCATTAGAATATGCCAAAGCTGCTGAGCAGAATCGCCGCCAAATGACTTCTAATATTGCACATGAGTTGAAAACTCCGTTGGCGGTCATCCATAGTTATGCAGAAGGACTGAAAGAACATATTGCAGAGGATAAACGTGACAAGTACATTGACGTTATTCTTTCTGAGGCTGAGCGTACCGACGGTATGGTTTTAGAAATGCTTGACCTCTCGCGTTTGGAAGCGGGAAAGGTCAAACTCTCCCGCGATGATTTCTCACTTGTGGAATTAACGCGCTCGATCTTTGAAAAGTTGGACAAGACAGCACAAGCAAAAAAACTCCAGATCGAGTTTAGTTTTCCGGACAACTTTACGATTACAGCCGATGAAGCTCGTATTGCGCAAGTTGTTGAAAACTTCGCCACGAACGCCATCAAGTATACTTCTGTCGGTGGACACGTCGGCGTAAGGATTCAGGCAGGACATTCAGGTGTCGTTTTCAGCATTGAAAATGAGTGTGAGCCGTTATCCAACGAAGCACTTAGCCAGATATGGGATACATTCTATCGAGGCGATGAGGCTCGTTCTGGTGAGGGTACGGGGCTTGGGCTTGCTATTGCAAAGAATATCGTAGAACTCCACGGTGGAAAATGCTCAGTACGAAACACAAAAGCGGGAGTTGAATTTAGATTTACAATTAAGCAGTAGAAGAATCCCTTTGGAACAAAGGGCGCACTTCTATACTCTCCTGGCGGGAGTATGTGCGTCCTGCGGAGCTTATAGCCCGGACAGTAGACTGTCCGGGCTGTCTTGCGTCACTTCGTTCCGTACAAGGAGCTGCGCACCTTGCGACGCTTGCGCGTCTATCCCAGCGCACTTTGCGGCGGAAACTGTCTGCTGGTGCAGACCATTTCCGCCGCAAAGTCTGAAAATCCCATACCGTAAGTTAGACCGTCTACCGAAAACGTAGGCGGTCTTTTTCTAACCATTTTTATATCAGTCGGGAGGTTGAGATTATGCACGAAAAAGAAATCGAAAAGCTACAAGCCGAGAAAGAAAAGGTGGAGCGGCAGCTTGCACAGGAACAGCACAAGATTCAGCGGCTTAAAAACCGCGCCGCCTACTACGAAAAGGGAGAACGGCGCAAGCGGGCGCACCGGCTTATCACCCGTGG
>OIWM01000722.1_pt1 | contig 38154 bp, 40 predicted proteins | sample 1587451 | NCBI WGS metagenome assembly OIWM01 (sample SAMEA3888907, study PRJEB22519) | human gut metagenome | biome: human gut; feature: human-associated habitat; material: faeces | place: Denmark | collected 2011
ACTCGAACCGGCACGCCATCGCTGGCGGTGGATTTTGAGTCCACTACGTCTACCAATTCCATCACACCGGCATTACCGGAATATTATACTATACGCCCCGGCAAAATTCAAGCCTGATTTGCAAAAATCAGCCGTCCTGCCCCTGCATGCGTTCGTTGAGATGCTTACAGAGCAGCGCCAGCGACGCTGCCATGTTCTCGTTCTGCACCAGAATACCGTCCGGTACGTTCAGATGCTTGGGTGCAAAGTTCCAGATGGCAAGAATGCCGTTTTCGATCAGCAGATCGCACACGCCCTGCGCATACTCCGCGGGCACGGTGATGATGCCGATTTTGATCTTGTAGCGCTGGCAGACCTCGCCGAGCCGCGACAGATGCATGATGGGCTTGCCGCCGTTGGTGGTGCCGATGAGCGTATCGTTGGCGTCGAATGCGGCGACGATGTTGAGTCCGTATTCGGCAAACCCGCCGTAGCCCAGAAGCGCCCGACCGAGCTTGCCCGCGCCGATCAGCACGGCATCGTTGCTGTTGCCGTAGCCGAGGAAGTTTTCAATATCCGCAATCAGGTGTTCGCGGTTGTAGCCGATTTTCGGTCTGCCCCCGTCTGATACCAGCGCCAGGTCCTTGCGCACCTGCACCTCTCCCATATGCAGACCCGCGGCAAGCGCCGTCGCCGAAATGTTCGCCGTAGCATCCGCCGGAAGCGCTTTGAGATACGACAGATAGGTCGGCAGCCGCTTCAGCGTCGCTTTTGAGATTTCTTTTTCCATATGCTGTGTGTCACTCCTGTTGTGCATGCCGTTTTTCCTGTTAAATATCGATAAAAAATATCGATAAAAGAATCGTTATAATAATAGCACAACTTTTGCCAGCAGGCAACCGGAAATATTGCCCAGATTACCCGCACAGCTGACGGGAAATTTCGCGGCGCAGACGCAGCATAATCCGCTTTTCCAGCCTGGAAATGTACGATTGTGAGATGCCCATCAGCTCGGCGACCTCCTTCTGCGTTTTCTCCGGTCTTCCCCCGAGTCCGAAGCGCATCTGCACAATCTGCATCTCCCGCTCGGAGAGCCGGGACAGCGCCTGGCGCAGCAGCTCATGGTCCACGTCGTCCTCCATCGGGCGCATGACCGTATCTGATTCGGTACCCAGAACGTCAGACAGCAGCAGCTCGTTGCCGTCCCAGTCGGTGTTGATCGGTTCGTCGAGCGAGACCTCTGCCTTTTGCCCGGAAATCTTACGGATGTACATCAGAATTTCGTTTTCGATGCAGCGCGAAGCATACGTTGCCAGCTTGATATTCCGGTCAACGCGGAAGGTCGAAACCGCCTTGATCAGCCCGATCGTTCCGATCGAGATGAGGTCCTCCATACCGATGCCGGTGTTTTCAAAGCGTCGCGCCAGATAGACCACCAAACGCAGATTGCGCTCGATGAGCGTCTGCTTGGCGCTCTCGCTTCCCGCAGCAAGCTCCCGCAGCAGCGCCTGCTCCTGCGCCGGGGCAAGCGGCTGCGGCAGCACATCGCTGCCGCCGATGTAAAAAACGGGGTCCGGCTGCAAAACGCCGAGCATCTGTAGTAGTTTCCGAAGTTCCAATTTCATGCCGCTCCTCCTGTCAAAGCTTCATATTCTCCGCCGCCGGACACCGGCGTGGGTGAAAAGGCGGCGAGTGCGGGGATATAGCGCCCGTTCTTTTCCTTGCGTTCGCAGCGCACAGCAAGCAGCATCCCCTGCCGGACACCCACCGCGCGGTACGGAATCAGGCGCAGGCGAATCGACGGCTTTTCGCGCGAGAGCCTTTGCAGCAGCTCCGGCGGACGCGCAAAGTCCTGTTCCGAGAGCGCCACACCGGGCAGCAGCCTTGCCGCCGCCTGCCAGTCCAGCACAAAAACAGGCTCGTTCGTGATGGGGTCTTTGAGCGCGTTTCCGGTGTCGACCAGCGCGCGCAGCGTGATCTCCCGCTCTTCCAGCCGAAGCGTAAGCTGCTCAAACGAGCGCGCCGAATGCTGCGCGCAGGCAGAAAAAAAGAGCCGACAAACCGCTACGCACAATGCTCCGATGGCGCACAGCGCCAGCGCGCTGACCGGATAATACCCGTCGCCCGGAACGCGCATGAGTCCTGTACCGGTCAGCTGCGTGAACGCCGTCACAGCGCCTGCAAACACGCAGCCCATCGCGCAGAACGCCGCCGTCAGCCGCGCAAGGTATCTGCCGGCTCCGAAGGAAAGCAAGCACATCCCCACCGCTGCGCAGAGCTTCACCAGACCGCTGCGCAGAAATCCCAGCTCCGGCAGCACCGCTGCCACCGCGTACACGCCGCCGAGGCATCCTGCCGCAATCAGCCGCCGCCAGAAAAGCTTCTGCCCGCACAGCCGCGCGCTGCATGCAAGAAGCCCCGTATCAATCGCCGCGTTGAGCGCAAAAAGCGCTTCTGCACAAAGCCGCATGCGCCGCTCCCCTTCCCACTCGTTCTGGACAAAGTATAGTCTCCGCCGCGCAAAAAAGCGGTCGCAATTCCAAAAGGAATTGCGACCGCTCGTTCGTCCTGTTTGGCTTGCTTTTGCGCTCAGCCGTTGGATGAAGTCTGCTCGCGCACAATCTGTCGGATGTTCTTTTCCGCCTTTGCGCGCGGCAGCATCACCTCATGTCCGCAGCCGAGACAGCGCAGACGAAAATCCATGCCCGTGCGCAGCACCAGCCAGCGCTTGTCACCGCAGGGATGCTCCTTTTTCATAACCAGAATGTCGCCCAGTCGAACGTCCATCTTGCGTCCTCCTATTTCTTAATCTCGTCCCAGTACCGCTTTGCCGCCTGCTCGGTCTTATTGTCTCCATATTCATAGTAGCGCCGGTCCTTGATTTCATCCGGCAGATACTGCTGGCGGACCCAGGCGTGTGGGTAGTTGTGCGGATACAGATACCCCTGCTCGCGCTCAAAGCCCGTGCCGTCGGCGTGGACATTCTGAAGCTGGCGCGGAATATTGCCGGTTTTTCCGGTCTTCACGTCGTGAATTGCCCGATCGATGGCGATGCAGCCGGAGTTGGATTTCGGCGCCGTCGCAAGCAGAATCACCGCGTCTGCCAGCGGAAGCCGCGCCTCCGGAAGCCCCAGCTGCAGCGCACTGTCAACGCATGCCTTGACAATCGCAATCGCCTGCGGATAGGCAAGTCCAATGTCCTCGCACGCGGAGCAGAGAATCCGCCGGCACGCGCTGGGCAAATCTCCTGCCTCCAGAAACCGCGCCAGATAGTGAATTGCCGCGTCGGGGTCAGAGCCGCGGATGGACTTCATGAGCGCGGACAGATCGTCGTAGTGCTCATCTCCCGCCCGGTCGTAGCGCATCGCTGAGCGCTGGGTGATCTGCTTCGCGTCCGCAAGGGTAAGCGCAACCTCGCCGTCTTTCCTGCCGCTCGCGGAAAACAGCAGCTCCACCGCATTCATCGCCTTGCGGATATCGCCGCCGCACGCCTGCGCGACGTAGGATACGACACCGTCTTCGATCTTTGCCTTCACGCCGTTCTGCTGCTCCAGCGCACGTACCGCCCGCGCAATCGCCTTCTCTGCCTCGTCTGCCGGTACGGGCTTGAATTCAAAAACCGTCGACCGCGACAAAATTGCGTTGTACACGTAGAAATACGGATTTTCCGTCGTGGACGCGATGAGCGTGATCTTGCCGTTTTCAATGTACTCGAGCAGCGTCTGCTGCTGCTTTTTGTTGAAGTACTGAATCTCGTCCAGATACAAAAGCACGCCGTTCGGCGCCAGAAACGTATCGAGCTGCGCGTAGATCTCCTTGATATCGCCGGACGACGCCGTCGTGGCGTTGAGCTTGCAGAGCTTGCGGTGCGTGCGCTGCGCGATGATATTGGCGACCGTTGTCTTTCCTGTGCCGGACGGACCGTAGAAAATCATATTCGGAATCTTGCCGGAATCGATAATCCGGCGCAGAAGCCCGTTTTCCCCGAGAATGTGCGACTGACCGCACACATCGTCGAGATTCTGCGGTCGGAGCGCGTCTGCCAAAGGCTGATACATGCGAGCGCCTCCTTTTGATCATTTGTTTGAATTATAGCAAATTCCATCTCAAATTACAACCGCCGGATTGCTTCCTTTGCATTATGCGAAAAACATGCTATACTGTAGAAAAACGGATTTCCCGGAGGAACTGCCATGGAACTGCAAGAACGTGTCAGCGGTATCATTGCCGCTTTGAAAGACGCCTACCCGGACCCGGTCTGCGCGCTGCAATACAAAAAGGACTATGAGCTGATGATCGCCGTGCGGCTGTCTGCCCAGTGTACCGACGAGCGCGTCAACAAAATCACGCCCGCGCTTTTTGCGCGCTTCCCAACCCTCGACGCCTTTGCCGATGCAGATATCGCGGAGGTCGAGGACTATGTCCGTTCCTGCGGGTTTTACAAGCACAAAGCACGTGACATCGTCCTCGCCTGCCAGCTGCTGCGCGAAAAATACGGCGGCAAGGTTCCCGGCACGATGGAAGCGCTCCTGTCTCTTCCCGGTGTTGGCAGAAAAACTGCGAATCTGCTGCTGGGCGATCTTTATAAAGCTCCCGGCTCGGTCGTTTGCGACACGCACTGCATCCGCATCACAAACCTTCTGGGACTCTCCGAGGGCAAGGACCCGGCAAAGGTCGAAACGCAGCTGCGCGCGATTCTGCCGCCGGAGGAGTCGTCTGATTTCTGCCACCGGCTGGTGCTGCACGGAAGAGCCGTCTGCATTGCCCGCCGCCCGCAGTGCAGCCGCTGCTGCCTCGCGCCCTACTGCAGAAGCTTTTCGGGACAGTGAGCAGACCTGAGCGGCAGCAACAGCGTGTTGCTTGTCTTCGTCTTCGCAGTATGCTACGATGTTCCCAAGGAGATGATCATTATGGATACCAAAGATATTTTATTGCAGCTCAGAACCCGGAAGGGACTTTCGCAGGAGCAGCTTGCCGAGCAGGTTTTTGTGACCCGGCAGGCGGTCTCGCGCTGGGAAACCGGCGAAACGACGCCGAACACAGACACGCTGAAACTGCTTTCCAGACTCTACGACGTTTCGATCAACACGCTTCTCGGGTCTCCGCGGCAGCTGATCTGCCAGTGCTGCGGCATGCCGCTGGATGATACAAGTCTCAGCCGCGAGCCGGACGGCACGTTCAACGAAGATTATTGCAAGTGGTGCTATACAGACGGCGCGTTCACCTACACAAGCCAGGAGCAGCTGATTGCGTTCTGCGCCGAGCATATGGCAAGCGACGCCTTCCCAAAAGAGCAGGTCCGCGCGCATATGCAGGCGCTTCTGCCGCAGCTGAAGCACTGGAAAAAGTAGCGCGCATTTACCCAAATCAACCCAGCAGCCCGTCGGATTCTCCGGCGGGCATTTTTGTAGGGTGTATTCTTCCAACTCCCAATATGACCGGCAGCGAGGAATTTTTGCGCTGAGCAAGACATTTTTTCGCAGGAATACTGACGTATTTCAAGGAAAAATGGTGCGGCGCAGCGTGAAAAGACCCGCTGTCCGGGTGCGTTGGGAGTTGGAAGAATACACCCTAGGAAATTGGACGTGCTGCGGCTGAATACAGTAGCATATGGAGGTGATTCATATGCTATGCGCCAGCGTTTGGCTGATGCTCAGCAGCATGCTCTATTCGCTCAGACTCTCTTCCGGCGGCTCGTTTCCCAAGCCGCTGACACTGGAAGAAGAACGCTATTACCTCGAAAAAAGCGCAAACGGCGATCTGGAGGCGCGCAATATCCTGATCGAGCGAAATCTCCGCCTCGTCGCGCACATTATGAAAAAGTACTACACCCAGACTTCCGACCAGGAGGACCTCATTTCCATCGGAACCATCGGGCTGATCAAGGGCATCTCCACGTTTGATGCCAGTAAAGGCGCCCGCCTTGCAACCTACGCTGCCAGATGTGTAGAAAATGAAATCCTGATGCATTTCCGGTCGCAGAAGAAGACTGCTTCAGACGTTTCGCTCTCGGAGTGCATCGAAACCGGCAAGGACGGCACGTCGCTTTCTCTGATGGACGTGATCGACTCAGAGGAGGATCTTTTTGAGGACCTGAGCACACGGGAAATGCATGGAAAGCTGCATGAAATCATGGACCAGGTGCTATCCTCGCGCGAAAAAGAAATTCTCTCGCTGCGCTATGGGCTGTCAAATCGTCCGCCGCAGACGCAGCGCGAAATTGCCGCCCGCTGTGGCATCAGCCGGAGCTATGTATCGCGCATTGAAAAGAAGGCGCTTAAAAAGCTCGAAGAGGCGCTCTCCCCGTTCCGCCCGGATGGCTGATGCGCCACACGGCAAAAATCCTCTGCATGCGCTCGTCATGCAGAGGATTCTTTTAAATCTTCCGAACCATATGATAAAATACGCCGTCGCCCACCGAAGTCGTCTGGCGGATGGGCTCGCCTGTGATGCGGAAACCCGCTTTTTCATAGCACCGGACAGCTCTGGCATTCCACGTTCTGACCTCCAGATAGAGCGGCTTCCCCGGAAACAGCCTGCCGGACAGATCACATGCCGCTTTCGTCATCTGCTGCCCATATCCCCTGCCGCATGCATCCGGGCGCACGCCAATGCCAAAGAAGACCTCGGTTGGCTCTTCATACAGATTGATAAAGCCAACAAGCGTGTCATGATCAAAGAACGAATAGAAATTGTTTTTGGGGTTGGCAAAGCCCACGCCCTGCTTTTTCTGCTCGGCGTATGGCGCGGTGTTATAAATCGCGTACTGCCCCGCATACTGCCACGCGGTGATGACTTCTTTTTCTTCCTCCGTCGTCTTGTGATAGGTCAGCATCTGCTCCTCCTGTGCCTGTTCCGTTTGTCCTGCGATGCTGCAACTTGTCAATGCCCCTTGTGCTTTTCGAGCTTTTTTCTCTGCTTCTGCTCGAAACGGCGCTGCTGCTCCGCTTCCAGGTAGGCGCGGCTTTGCTGCTTACGCTCGGTTTTCAGCTGCTCGCGCTGCGCGGCAAGCGCCTGCATGGATTTTGTGCCGACCCCTGCGCCGCTCAGCTGCTTTTGCACCTGCCTCTGGCGGCGTTTGGGATTGCTGCATTGCACATGCTGCCTGGCAGAAAGCGCCGGGCTGAAACGCAGCTCGTAAAAATGGCGCAGCACGTATGCATGCACCGCATAGTCCTTCGGTTCCGCGCCAAAGGTGATTTTGCACACAGACAGCGTGCCGTTTTGCGTCCGCTCGAAGACGCCGACCCAGAACGGGTCTTCAAAGTATACCGTGAGCTTCAGTTCCTCCATGTCCAGTCCTCCTGCTTGTGTCAGTTGACAAGGAATGGACAACCAGGACTGGCAGGTTACTTACCCCGCAGAAGCGGGACGGCCGGGCTACCTACCGGCTCTGGCATGCATTATCGCATGCGTTGCGTTTTTATCCTTGCATATTTGATTCTACTGCGGTTTCTTTTTGCGTTTGGAAACCGGTGTGACGCGGTCGATCACTTCCAGAACCTGCCGCGTGAGCGCGTGGTTTTCAATGTCCAACGCCAGATGCACCTTTGCGCCCGCATAGGGATAGACGTCCGGCGCGCCCTGCATGAGCTCCAGCAGCTCCGGGAGCTTTTTAACCATCGGCGTATTGTCGCAGACCATGATTGCCGGCTTGTTGTTGATGTAGATCAGATATTCGCCGAACATCTTTTTGTAGTCGATGCCGGAGATTCCCTCCAATTGTTCCAGCACGAAGTCCAGATATTCCCGACTGCTTGCCATGCGCCGCCTCCTTTCTGCGTTTTCCAGCTGTATCAGCCTGCAGCCGTTTTAAAACTCGTGTTTCAAAACGAAAGCTTTTTAACAGCAACTATACTATACAGCCATTTTTGCAGCCCGTCAAGTATCCTCTGCGGCTTCCGACTGCTTTGCCCGGATGCGGCTGAGCGTCACAGGTGTCATGCCGAGAAACGACGCCACATCCTTGAGCTGCATCACGTTCTGCAGATCCGGATACGTGTTCTGAAACCAGCGCCAGCGCACAACTAATTTCCAGTATTGTCATGTTCTTCCGGCACGCGAAAACGGCGCAGCAACCGCCGCGCCGTTTCGAAAACCGTTTATCATTTGTCAGATTCTTGCCGCGCCGGATTTTCTTGCCGCCTCGGCGACTGCCTTCGCAACCGCCGGACCCACGCGCTTGTCGAACGCCTTGGGGATGATATAATCTGCCGACAGCTCGTCCTCGGAAATGAGTTCCGCCAGCGCCTTTGCAGCCGCCATCTTCATTTCCTCGTTAATATCGCTGGCACGAACGTCGAATGCGCCGCGGAAGATGCCGGGGAACGCGAGGACGTTGTTGATCTGGTTCGGGAAATCGCTTCTGCCGGTGGATACGACCTTCGCGCCGCCTGCCTTGGCATCGTCCGGGAAAATTTCCGGCGTCGGGTTCGCGCAGGCGAAGATAATCGCGTCCTTGTTCATCGTCCTGACCATCTCGGTCGTGACCATGCCCGGCGCGGAAACGCCGATGAACACGTCGGCGCCGACCAGCATATCGGCAAGAGAACCGGACTTGTGGTCGAGATTCGTGACCTCTGACATCTCTTCTTTGATCCAGTTGAGACCGTCTCTGCCCTTATAAATCGCGCCCTTGCGGTCGCACATCGTGATATTTTTAAAGCCCGCAGAAAGAAGCAGCTTCACGATTGAGATCGCCGCCGCGCCCGCGCCGGAGGTGACGACCTTCACGTTCTCTTTTTTCTTACCGACGACTTTGAGCGCATTCGTCAGACCTGCCAGCGTAATAACCGCCGTGCCGTGCTGGTCGTCGTGGAAAATCGGAATGTCGCACTTTTTCTTGAGCTTGCGCTCGATCTCAAAGCACCGGGGCGCGGAAATGTCCTCGAGGTTGATGCCGCCGAAGCTGCCGGAGATCAGGTAAACGGCGTTTACAAACTCGTCGACGTCGTGCGTCTTCACGCAAAGCGGGAACGCATCCACGTCGCCGAATGACTTAAAGAGCACGCACTTGCCTTCCATGACCGGCATGCCTGCCTCGGGTCCGATGTCGCCGAGACCGAGAACCGCCGAGCCGTCGGTGATGACCGCGCAGAGGTTCCAGCGGCGCGTTAAGTCGTAGCTCTTGTTAATATCCTTCTGAATTTCCAGGCACGGCTGCGCGACGCCCGGCGTGTAAGCAAGGCTCAGATCGTCTTTTGTTTCGACCGGAACCGTCGCCTTGACTTCAATTTTGCCCTTCCATTCGGCATGCAGCCGAAGAGACTCTTTTGCGTAATCCATAGTGTTTCTCCTTAGTAATTGCCTTTGAAAACGTCTTTTTTGACGGGCGGCAGGTAGCTGCCGAAGTACTTGCCAAAGTCAAGCCCCAGATAGTTGCACAGGTCCAGCACCTCGACCATCGTGTTGTCGTTGACCGGAATACCGTTTTCCATGCGGTCCTTCACAGCCGCGACTTCCTTCTCTCCGTGCGTGTAAATCCGCTCCTGCCCGTCTGCCTTCGGGCTCTCGCTCAGCATGCCGTAGCCGTAGCCCTTGTGACTGCCGAGCTTTTCCGTGCTGCCGCCCAGAGGCATGATGCCGCCGCCGGCTTTTGCAACGATGTTCGCCAGAACATCCGGCGCATTGGTCGACGGATGACCGTTCTTGTCCAGCGCCCAGCCCTCGGGAAGAGGCTTTTCCGCCTTGTTGTACATCTCCAGCTTGCCGCGCGTGACGACCGTTGTGGATGCATCGAAGAAGAAGTTATACGGCTCTGCCGGCATCGCGCAGGCAATCGGGTTCGAGCCGATCATTGCCTTGCGTCCGAACGTCGGAACCATGATCGCTTCACTGTTCGTGCAGCTGAAGCCGATCAAGCCTTCTTTGCACGCCATGTTCGCATAGTAGCCCGCAATGCCGTAATGATTGGAGTTGCGCGCCGAGACGATGCCCACGCCGGACTTCTTTGCCTTCTCGATTGCCAGCTCCATCGCAAAATAACCGATCAGCTGACCCATTCCGTCGTGCCCGTCGACGACGGCGGAGACCGGCGTCTCAAACACAACCTCGGGCTTTGCATCGACATGAATCATGCCCTTTTCGATGCACTTGTGGTAGCGCACCATGCGCTGCATGCCGTGCGACTCGATGCCGTACAGATCTGCAGTCAGAAGCACATCCTGAATGATGTTTGCTTCCGCTTCCGTGAAGCCGAATTTTTCAAATGCGTCCATGCAGAATCCATGGAGCAGCTCATATGACCACTTCTGGTATCCCATTTTGCAGGCTCTCCCTTCGTTTGTCAAGACTTACGCAGGCAATTCCAAAAACTTCTGCGTATTGTCTATTTTAGTATGTCCGGTTCATCCGGACAATGTGAGATTTCGCCGGAAAATTCCGAAAAAATTTGACTGGTCAGCGCTGTACTCTTCCCGTGCCGTCGCCGCCCATGAACTTTTCGACATCGCAAACGCCCACGCGGTTAAAGTCACCGATCACGCTGTGCTTGAGGCAGCTTGCCGCGACCGCAAATTCGAGCGCCAGCTGCTTGTCCTCATAGTGGTTCAGCCCGTAGATCAAGCCGCCCGCAAAGCTGTCGCCGCCGCCCACGCGGTCGATGATGTCCCGGATTTCGTACTTTTTAGACACATAGAAGTCCTTGCCGTCGTTCAGGCACGCCGCCCAGCCGTTCCAGTCGGCAGAATGCGACTCGCGCAGCGTGATGGCAATGCACTGCATGTTCGGATAGGTCTCGAGGACTTTATTGCCGAGCGCACGATACTTCTCGCGGTCCAGTTCGCCAGACTCGATGTTCACATCGACTGTAATTTCCAGCGACTTCTGCACGTCCTCTTCGTTGGCAATTGCCACATCGACGTACTTTGCCATCTCACGCATGACCTCAGATGCCTTCTTGCCGTATTTCCAGAGGTTCTTGCGGTAGTTAAGGTCGCAGGAAACCGTGATATTCCGCTTCTTCGCTTCCCTCACAGACTCGAGCGACAGCTCCATTGCGGATTCGGAAATCGCGGGTGTGATGCCTGTAATATGGAACCAGCCAACGCCTTCAAACGCTTTGTCTCAGTCAATATCGCCGGGCTTTGCCATGGCAATGGAGGAATACGCACGGTCGTAGACGACCGTGCTCGGCAGCTGGTTCGCGCCGCCCTCTAAGTAATAGATGCCCATGCGCCCTTCGCCGCGGACGATCTTCTTTGTGTCCACGCCAAAATAGCGCAGCTCGCGGATACAGCACTCTGCAATGTCATTCTGCGGCAGAACCGTCAGAAATTCCGCGTCCATACCGTAGTTTGCAAGGCTCACCGCCACGTTCGCTTCGCCGCCGCCGAAGGTCGCTTCCAGCATCGGGCTTTGGAAAAAGCGCTCATGTCCCGGTGCTTTCAGCCGGAGCATAATTTCGCCAAACGTTAAAACCTTCATTTGCGCACCTCCTGAATGGCAGCCCTTGCCTGCTTGCAAAGGGTGGTGATTTTCTCAAAATTGCCTGCTGCGATATCTGCCTTCGGGCAGACCCAGCTGCCGCCGACCGCATGAATAAACGGCGCTGCGATAAATTCCCCAATATTATGGCTATTCACGCCGCCGGTCGGAATGAACTTGATCCCACCGAAGGGGCCCGAGAGCGCCTTCATGGCAGAAAGCCCACCATACACGCCCGCCGGGAAGAACTTGACGACGGTCAAGCCCAGTTTCATCGCTGCCATGATCTCGCTCGGGGTCACACAGCCAGGCGTGATTGGAACGCTACGCTCCACGCACCAGCGGACGACCTCTTCGTCAAAGCCCGGAGAGACAATAAATTTTGCGCCGCACTCGACCGCCTGTTTGCACTGCTCGAGCGTGATGACCGTGCCCGCGCCAACGAGCATGTCGGGGCAGTTTTCCGCGACGGCTTTGATCGAATCTGCCGCAGCTGCTGTGCGGAAGGTAATTTCCATTACGTCCACGCCGCCGGCAAGCAAAGCCTTTGCCGTTGCGACCGCGTCTTTTACATCGTCCAATACCACAACCGGCACAACGCCGCAGCCATGGAGCCTATCCAAAACTTTCATATTCTTCATCTCCTAAGATGTTTCTTTCCAATTCAAGACGCAGACCGGCTCCGGAATATCCGAAATCGTCCGGAGCTTCGAGAGCGCGCCGGTCTGTTCGTTTCGTTTCCACAGAATGATCGTTTCTTCCCGCTGACCGGCGCTCACGAGATACTGCCCATCCCGGCTGAGCGCGAAATCGTGCGGGAAGAAAAGGCCGTCCGAAACCGTTCCGACGTGCTGCGGGTGCATCGGGTCTTCGAGCGAAAACCAGTCGATTCTGCCGCCGCTGTCCGAGCGGTTCGAGCAATAAAGAAATTTTCCGTCTGGGCTTATCCGGATTGCCGGATTGCCGCACCGCCGCGCTGCTCCGGCGGCAGCTTCGGGCACGCATCCACATGTCCCATGTGCATGGGTGCAAGTGAATCCGTCAGATCCAATGTATAGATGCTGCACCCCATCTCCGTCAGAAGATAGTGTCACTATGCTTACCAAGCCTCCGTTCGATAAGCCTCTAAGCTTTACCAGGTTGTTTGATAAAAAGATGCAGATGGAAATTATGGCTGCGATTAACAAAGTTAAAGATAATGCAGTTGTTATTGCAGCTTGAGAAAGCGTACAACATCAGTTTAACGATTACCGCTGTGATTTCGATTGCCCCAGCCGTTTAACGATTGCAATGGCACAGACAGCCTTAATCGCCATAAAATGCACAAAACCCCGCCGCAGAAATGCTCTGCAGCGGGGTTCGTAATACGCCGGAACAGCCGAAAAGCCTTATTTCAAGCGGTTTTCGGGCATAGAAAAAGTCCACCGTAATTCTATCAAAATTACGGTGGACTTATGGTGGAGCTGAGGGGAATCGAACCCCTGTCCGAAAACAACTTGACAGGACTTTCTTCGGGCGCAGTTTGTTATTTACATTCCCTTGCCGAAGCGGGAACAAACACTCTCATCGGCTTGGTAGAGTCATGATGCATGGGCGAGTCAACTCTTTCCCGCCGCACGGTCACCACTCAAATCACACCCTAGCCCGGCTCGTGGTCCTTCCGGGGAGGATGGGCGCCTAATTAGGCAGCCAGAGCAACAGTATTGTTGTCAGTTAATTTTAAAAAATTGCCCGGTTTAAGGAGGTCAGACACCTCCGCCCGCTTATCCTGCCTCACTGCCCCCGTCGAAACCAGTGCAGCCCCGTGTGCGGCGCGGGTTTCCCCACGCCGGGAAAAGCTTTTTTGATATTAAAATCTGCCGTACGGGTCGCGGAGCTTGTCGGGTTCGGGGTACTCCTCGCCCTTTGTGTCGACGCGGATCGAGGTGATTTTCTGCTCGCTGAGCGGACGGTCGCTGCCGTCGGTCTTGACTGCCGCGATCTTATCGACCACGTCCATACCTTCGAGCACCTTGCCGAACGCCGCGTACTGCCCGTCGAGGAACTCGCCGTCTTCATGCATGATGAAGAACTGACTGCCGGCGGAATTCGGCGACTGCGCACGTGCCATGGAAAGCACGCCGCGCTTGTGGCTTAAATTATTTTTTACGCCGTTGAGCTTGAACTCTCCTTTGATGCAGTAGCCGGGACCGCCCATGCCGGTTCCCTGCGGGCAGCCGCCCTGAATCATGAACCCGGAGATGACGCGGTGAAAAATCAGGCCGTCGTAAAAGCCCTTGTTTGCAAGGCTGATGAAATTGCGCACCGACTGCGGCGCTTTTTCGGGGTACAGCTCGGCAACGATTTTGCCGCCGTCTTCCATGGTGAGCGTCATAATGGGATTTTCCATGTTTATCTTCCTTTCATTGCGCGGTCGATCTGACGCTTGGCGTCTTTCTTTGCCGCGTCGTCGCGCTTGTCGTAGAGCTTTTTGCCCTTTGCCAGCGCAATTTCCACCTTCACAAGAGACCCCTTGAAATAGACCGAGATCGGAACCAGGGCGTAGCCGTCCTGCTTGACCTTACCGAACAGGCGCGCAATCTCCCGCTTGTGCATCAGGAGCCTGCGCGAGCGCAGCGGATCTTTGTTAAAGATGTTGCCCTGCTCATAGGGCGCGATGTGCATCTGGCGGATGAAAAGCTCGCCGTCTTTGATCTGGCACCATGCCTCCTTGAGGCTGAGGTTTCCCAGACGGATGGATTTGACCTCGGTGCCGGAAAGCTCAATGCCGGTTTCAAATCTTTCTTCGATGAAATATTCGTGGTACGCCTTCTGGTTTTTTGCCACGATTTTGACGCCGGTTGCAGCCACGCTGGCACCTCCTTCCATCCATTGTAGTATCATTATATCACGTCTGTCAAGCCGTTACACCTGCCGGGCGGAACATCCTGCCTTTTTCGCAAAAGGGGTTGCGTGTGCCTCTCTTTCATGCTATAATAAAACAAACGTTCCAGAAAGGAGACGAACAGGAATGGCAAACCGGAACCTTCCCGTGCAGGTGCTTGCCGCCTGCGGCGTCGATGGGCAGATGCAGCCGCTGCGCTTCCGCTTTGAAGACAGCGAGCATCAGCTCCACACTGTCCACATCACCGAAATCATTGACAGCCGGTTTGTCGAATACGTCGGCATCGAAACGTTCGTCTTTCTGTGCAAAGCGCTTTTCGAGGGCGCGGAAAAGCTCTACGAGCTGCGCTACACCGTCCGCACCCACCGCTGGACCCTGTTCCGGGAGGTCTACTGATGGCAGAACCGGTCTGGTTTCACATCGATGTCAACAGCGCGTTTTTGTCCTGGACCGCCGCGTACCGCACGCTTGTCGAGGGACGAACGCCCGACCTGCGCGAGATTCCGTCGGTCATTGCGAACGATAAAAATCTTCGCACGAGCATCGTGCTGGCAAAAAGCACGCCCGCGAAAAAATACGGCGTCAAAACCGGAGAGCCGCTCGGCATGGCGCGCGACAAGTGCCCGAACCTCGTCGTGGCGGAGCCGGATTATGCGCTGTATGTCTCCTCGTCGCGCCGCCTGATGGCGCTTTTGCGGGAGGTCTCCCCTGTCGTCGAGCAATACTCGATCGACGAAGCGTGGGTCGACATGACGGGCACCGAGGGACTTTACGGTCCTCCCGTGCTGGCGGCGCAGCATCTGCGCGACCGGATTTTCAGCACGCTCGGCTTCACGGTCAACATCGGCATCTCCTGCAACAAGCTGCTGGCAAAGATGGCAGGCGAGCTGGAAAAGCCCAACAAGGTCATCACGCTCTTTCCCCGGGAACTGGAGCAAAAGCTCTGGCACCTTCCGGTGGGCGAGCTGTTCATGGTCGGGCGCGCCACCTCCGCCCGCCTCACTGCCATGGGTATCCGCACCATCGGAGACCTGGCGCGCGCAGACCCTGCGTTTCTAATTCGAAAACTCGGCAAGCAGGGCAGCATGATCTGGCAGTTTGCCAACGGAAAAGACGCCGGCGTCATATCGAGCGTGCCCGCACCAAACAAGGGCTACAGCAACGCCGTCACCACGCCGCGCGATGTGACGGATTTTTCGTCTGCCGATCAGGTGCTGCTGTCTCTTTGTGAGACTGTCGGCGCGCGGCTGCGCAGAGACGAGCAGGCGGGCTCGTGCCTGACGGTACATCTTCGTTCGAGCAGCTTCGAAAACTGGTCGCACCAGAAGCAGCTTGCCAACGCAACAAACGTCACGCAGGAGCTTTACCATGCTGCGCGGGAGCTGCTGCGCGCGGTGTGGGACGGAAAAACGCCCCTTCGCCAGCTCGGCATCCAGATCACGCGCCTGATGGACACCAGCGCGCGGCAGGTGAGCCTGTTTGACGCGGCAGACTATGAAAAGCTCTCGAAGCTCGACAAAACGGTCGACGCACTGCGCGAAAAATACGGCGAGCAAGCGCTGTTCCGCGCGGCATTTTTGTCCGGCGATACGCCCAATATGGCAGGCGGACTCAGCAAGCACCGCCGCACCGGCATCACCAAGCCCATCGATGAACCCGAGCAGTACGTGCTCGCGCATTTAAAAGACGGAAAAATCAAAATTTAGGGCCTGCCGTACTCACACGGCAGACCCGTTTTTTATTTTGCAATATTCCAGATGATCGTTGCCAGCAGCTCGGTGATTTTTTCCATGTCCTCAACGGGGACATACTCAAATCTGCCGTGGAAATTCTCGCCGCCGGCGCAGAGATTCGGGCACGGAAGCCCCTCAAACGAAAGCCGCGCACCGTCCGTGCCGCCGCGAATCGGCTGCACCTTCGGGGTAATGCCCAGCTCCAGCATGGCGTTTTTTGCCTGCTCGACGAGGAACATGCAGGGCTCGATTTTCTCGCGCATGTTGAAATAGCTGTCACGGACGTTAAGCGTTACGGTTCCCTTTCCGTAGCGTCTGTCCATCTCCCGCGCCGCCTTTTCCATTACCGCCTTGCGCGCTTCAAATTTTTCCCGGTCGTGGTCGCGGATGATATAGGAGAGCTTCGCATGCTCCACCTCGCCCTCCATGCCGGTCAAATGGAAGAAGCCCTCGTAGCCGTCGGTAAAATACGGTGTTTCCAGTGCGGGAAGAAGCGCGGCAAACTCCATCGCAACCAGGTTGGCGTTGACCATCTTTCCATAGGCAGAGCCCGGATGGATGGAAAGCCCCGTGATCTCGACCGACGCAGACGCGGCGTTGAAGTTCTCGTACTCCAGCTCGCCGATTGCCCCGCCGTCTACCGTATAAGCGTAGTCCGCACCGAAGCCCGTGACGTCAAACCTGTCTGCGCCCTCGCCGATTTCCTCGTCCGGCGTAAAGGCGATTTTCACTGTGCCGTGCGGGCGGTCGGAGGTCAGAAGTTTTTCCGCTGCAGACAGAATCTCTGCCACGCCCGCCTTGTCGTCCGCGCCGAGCAGTGTCGTGCCGTCGGTCACGATCAGGCGTTTGCCGACGTGCTTCTGCAAGGAAGCATAGTCCCGCGGCGAAAGGACAATGCCCTGCGCCTCGTTGAGAACAATGTCTCCGCCATCGTAGGCTTCCGTGATTCTCGCGTGAATCGGACCGCCGGGCGCATCCGGCGAGGTATCCATGTGGGCAATCAGCCCGTAGACCGGAAGGTCTTTGGCGCAGTTTGCGGGAATCGTGCCGTAGACGTAGCCGGCGTCATCCATGTGCGCGTCGCAGATACCGAGAGCGAGCATCTGCCGGACCAGCTCCTCGCCCAGCACCTTCTGATTGGGTGTAGACGGATGCTGCCCGCTTGTTTCGCTGGAGGTTGTATCAAAGCTGACAAGCTTCAAGAATCGTTCGATCACCGTCATGAAAAATGTCTCCTTTTGTTTCAGTTTCCCCTATTTTACTATTGAAACTCGCAAAAAGCAAGCAAAATCCGGCACAGCTTTCCCGCACTGCGCCGGGCGTTGTATTATGCCTTGGGTTCTTCCTTCTTTTTTAACTCGGCGGCAACCTGCTCCAACAGTTCGCGGATGGGCAGATGCTGCGGACATCCATCGGTGCAGCAGCGGCAAGCAGTACAGGCAATCCGGTGCATGAAACGGAAAATATCCTGTACTTTGCGGACTGCCTCCATCTCCGCGTCGGTCAGCGGCTGGAAGTTCTGCATGAAGCTGATATTGTCTTTCATCTGCTTGATGTTGCTCATGCCGGACAGGACCATCAGGATGCCCGGGAAGCCTGCAGCAAAACGGATGGCGTAGCTGGCAGGGCTGCCGCCGTGCAGATCCTCGAAGACCTGTTTCGCCGCGTCCGGGAGCTTGACCAGATTGCCGCCCTTGACCGGCTCCATGACAATCACGGGCTTTCCATGCTTGCGGCAGACCTCGTAGCATTTGCGGCTCTGGACCGCGGGGTCGTCGAAGTCGACATAGTTGAGCTGAATCTGCACGACCTCAATCTGCGGGTACTCGCGCAGGATTTCATCCAGCACCTCCGCCCGGTCGTGGAAGGAAATGCCGACGTGGCGGATTTTCCCCTCCTTTTTCAGTTCGAACGCCGTCTCATAGGCACGGCACGCCTTGAAGTGCTTGAAAATCTCTGCGCTCTGGGCGTGCATCAGGTAAAAGTCGAAATAATCTACGCCGCAGATTTCCAGCTGGCTTTCAAAAAGCGGACGAATATCCTCTTCCTTTTTGAAATATGCCATCGTCAGCTTGTCGGTCAGAATGAACCGGTCTCTCGGATAGCGGCTGGCGAGACATGTTTTGATTGCCTACTCGCTCTTGCCCTGCAAATAGCCGTGTGCAGTATCAAAATAGTTAAAGCCCGCGTCCAGGAACGTATCGACCATCCGGCTGGTCTGCTCGATATCCACCTCGCCGTCCTTCATCGGAAGGCGCATGTAGCCGAAGCCGAAGTTCTTTTTGATCCTGTCCATTTGGGATACTCCTTTCCGGTATGTTATGCTTCTGTTATTTTAACCGCAAACGCTTTCGCGCACAATCTGATTTCCTTCTCATTCGGATCAGTTTCCCTGATCGAGCTGTTCTTTTCGCTCAGCGGGAAAGATAACTGTCGCAGACAGCCTGCGCTTCGCGGGCGGTCCGTTCCTCGTCGATGGTGACAAGGCACCCGTCTTTGACGACAATACGCCCGTTAACAACCGTATAATCGACCGGTCCGCGCACACCGACGGTGGCAAGCACGGATTTCGGGTCATAGCACGCGCCGGTCAGCTCCAGTCTGCGGCTGTCAATCAGAAACAGGTCGCAGCATTTGCCGGTGCTCAATTCCCCGATATCCTTCCGCCCCAGAAGGCGCGCACTGCCCTTTGTTGCCATTTTGAGAATATCATAGCCCGAAGGCGCCTTACGGCTGGCGTTGAGCCTGTGCAGCAGGAACGCCACGCGCAGCTCTTCCATCAGGCTCGACCCGTCGTTGGACGCAGAGCCGTCTACGCCCAAACCCACCGGCACGCCGAGCGCGAACATTTCCGGGATGCGCGCAATGCCGGACGCGAGTTTCATGTTGGAAATCGGGCAGTGGCACACGCCGGTACCCGTATCTGCCAGCAGCTTCAGCTCTTCGTCGTTAAAGTGAATGCCATGCGCGTACCACACGTCGGGTCCGACCCAGCCGAGCGTCTGCATGAACGCCAGCGGACGCATGCCCTCGCGTTCTAACATGTAATTTTCTTCGTCCTTCGTCTCGCACAGGTGCGTGTGCAGCCGCACATGGTACTGCCGCGCGAGAATCGCACTCTGCCGCAGCAGCTCTGCCGAAACCGAGAACGGCGAGCACGGCGCCAGCGCCACCTGCCGCATGGAGCCGAACGATGCGTCGTGATACGTTTCAATCAGCTGCATGGAGTCTTTCATGATCTCGTCTACCGTCTGCACCACGGAGTCGGGCGGCAGTCCCCCGTCCTTGACGGACAGGTCCATCGAGCCGCGTGAGCAGTGCATGCGGATGCCGAGCGCAGATGCCGCTTCGAACTGCGTGCCGATCAGGTCCCCCGCACCTGCCGGGAAGACGTAGTGATGGTCGAAGCAGGTTGTGCAGCCGTGCTTCAATAGCTCTCCCATGCCGGTAAGGCTCGAAAGCCGGATGACGTCTGTATCGAGGTTCTTCCAGATCTCATAGAGCGTCTTGAGCCAGTCGAACAGCTCCATATTCTGCACCTGCGGCAGATTCCGGGAAAACTGCTGATACAGGTGGTGGTGCGTGTTGACAAGCCCCGGATAGCAGAGCATATGGCTTGCGTCGATGGTTTCATCGGCGGGTTTCTCAAAATTTTGCCCGATGGCGCAGATCACGCCGTCTTCCGCGTAGAGGTCGACGTTTTCATATACCCGGTCCTGCTCGTCGCACGAGACAAGACTTGCGATGTTTTTGATCAGAAGCGTCTTCATGTTTGTCCGTTCTCCCGTTTCGTTTTCGCGCAGGATCTGCGCACCTGTACTTCTATTATACCGGGTCGGGCGATAATTGCAAGGCTTGCCTTTTCCGCGCAAAAAGAACCGGACGCCCGCACATTTTTTGCAAAAACATACCCGCCGCACTTTTTGCGGCAGGTATAGGTTTTGCCTTTCGGCTTTCTTTGCACAATCAGATGCGCCCCGTTATCTTACCGCAGCGTTTTCCTTTGCCAGCTCTGCTGCCGGACGGTAGAAAAGCAGCGCGCCCAGCAGCAGCGCCGCCGTCACCGCCAGACTCAGCGGATACGCCAGCAATAGCGTATCAAAGGTCCGGTTTGCCGCGAACGCCGTATAGACCCACACAATGCGCACGCCGCACACGCCCAGCATCGTCAGCACTGCCGGTACCATAGAGATACCAAAGCCGCGCAGATACCCCGCGATCATTTTATAGGTCATGGAAAACGCATAAGCGAAGAATATGACGACCAGCCGCGTATATCTGCAGCCATCATAGCGCCGGAGGCTTCAAAAAGCGAGCGTTCTGCCCTGCTATTTCCTTTTTTGTCCGGTTCTTCGTTGAAAATCCTAACCGCCGGTTAATCGCCTGCGTTTCTGCGCGCTTTTATAATGGATACAGATCATTTCCAACATTTTCTTTTGAGAGAGGAATTGCACATGAAAAAGAACTTGCGATTTTTGACCGTTATTTTGCTGGCAGCGCTCTGCCTGCTGTTTGCAGGCTGCGCCGAGCAGGCAGCAGAGCCGGACGGCTCTGCGCAGGATGTTCTCAATCTGAACGACGGCGCAGATGAAGTTCCCGCGGACGACGGGCTCGACGACACAGCAGATGAGAGCTACCCCGCCGAAGAAGATCTCGCCGCCTTCGCCGGAACCTACACCTGCCGCACACAGGGCGCAGAATGGAGCGATCTTGAGATCTATGACGACGGCAGCTGGACGCTCTACGGAACCGACGCCACACGCACCGGCACGCTTGTCTACGAGGAGGAGTATGAAATGTACTACGCCTACAACGACGCCGACGATTCCGGCTGCCAGTTCAGCCGGGACGAATCCGGCGAAATTTACATGGGCGCCTACGGCTACTTTGTCCCCACCGGCGCGCCTTCCAACGAGGACGCGGGCGGCGACGGCGAGTATGTCGACTACGAGGATACCGGTGATTCCGACGGCTATTATATTGACGACGACTACCACGTCGATATTTCCAGCTTCGAGGGCTGCTGGTATTACGACGGCGATCTGTCCGCCGACCGCTACATTCTCATCGATGCCTACGGCGAATGGTTCTATTACGCGCGAAATGAAGGCGACGCCGAAGCGTCCGAGATCGACTGCGGCGACCTGCGCATCGCAGAGGGCGAAACCAGCACCTATTATGCCGATTCCGACTGGTACAGCAATGTATCCTACCGGGTCTTCGAGTTCGATACCGGCGTTCTGACCTGGGACGAGGAGGGCGTGTTCTACCGTATGGAGTGAGGTGCGCGGCACAAGGTCCTCCACCGGAACCATGTCTGCGAAAAACACTGCCTTTTCCCGTAAAACTCCGGCTTATTTTCCACCATTCATACATTATTGTGCAGAATTCCTCCGCTGGGGATTGACTTTTCCGGGTCTTCTGAGTATACTGTAGTTCGATTTGGGATGTGCCCTGCGGCATGCCCTGTCATATCGAGATAGAAGGAAGATTCTTATGCCTCGTATTTGTCCGAAATGCGGCGCGCAGATTCCGGCTGGCTTCGATTCCTGCCCGGTCTGCAGCAAAACGCCGGAGGACGATGTCCAGATTTATACGCCCCGCGCCGCTGCGCCCGTGCAGCCGAAAAGCAGCAAGCGCCGCGTCCTTGCCGCTGCCCTGTGTGCGGCGGTTCTTGCAGGCGGTGGTCTGACGCTCTGGCGGCTCTCTCGGGAAAACACGCCCGAAAAAACCGCCGAGGAATTCCGCGCAGCGCTGGCAGACGGCGATTTTGCGCGTCTTTGCGCGGTGGCAGAGCCGTCCGGTGAGACCGCCTTTACCGAGGAGTCTCTTGCACCGATGTTCTCTCTTTACCGCGAAAGCGCAGCATTTCGCCAGCAGGCGGCAGAGCTTGCCAGCACCGACTCGGCATGCCTGCATGTGGAAAAGCGCGGCGGCTTCCCGTTTGCAACCTACCGTGTGCGCATTGACCCCTGCCGGCTGAACGTTACCACAAACGTCGCCGGTGCAAGCGTCAGCGCGGGAGACGAACAAACCGCGAGCGTCGCGACCGAGCTTTCCGAAGCGCTCGACGGTGCGGGCTACACGCAGGACGCTCTGAACCTCGTCCGCTCGGAGGCAGCGTTTGATACGCTTCTTCCCGGGCTTTACGACGTGGAAGTGTCTTATACCACCGCATTCGGGCAGAGCTTTGATGCAGCCGATACCGTCAGCCTTTTCCAGCCTGCGCAGGTCTCGCTCGACCTCGACTACACAAGTCTGTATGTCTGGAACAGTTCGAGCATGCGCGTGGATCTGTCCGTCGACGGCGCTTACTGCACAACGCTTGCCGCGGGCGCATCTTTGCAGCTTGCCCCGCTGCACGCCGACTCCGTCGTCACCGCCAGCTGCACAACCGACGCAGGCGAAACGCTCACCAGCAGCGTCACTGCCGCAAGCCGCTCGTTTGAGGTGCTGTTCAGCCTCGGAACCGTGGATGTGTACAATGACTACAATGCCGACATGCTCGTCCGGCTCAACGGCGCGGACTACTGCACCATCCCTGCCCAAACGCTGCAGACCATCGACGACATCTCTCTTGGCAGCACGCTCAGCTTCACACTGACAGGGGAGGAAGTTTTCAGTCCCTATGACTACCAGCTCATCTACGATTACGACTCCATCTGCCCGATTCTGGATCTCAGCGAGGACGCCGAGCTTGCCGTTTCGGCAGTGCTGCAGGATGAACTGACCACTGCGCCGCTTACAGGCGAAGACAATGGTTTGCTTGGCGGCTTCGACCGGCTGCTGCTGGCAAACGGCTGGTCCCGCAGCGAGGTAGTCGTCTCCGATGTGACGGTGGAAAACGTCTATGCGATGGATCTGGTAGACGGCGGCATCCTTCTGGGTGTCAGCGGCTACTACACCTGCACGAACATCTCTCTTCCCACCGCCGATGCGCAGTCGCAGGCGTCCGCAGAATCTCCGCAGGACAGTGAGGTCCCGCAGGAATCTCCGCAGGACGGCGATGACGCACAGCAGCCGGATGCAGCTTCCGCGCCTGCCTTCGAACCGATTCAAAACCCGCAGCTTCAGAGCTTCTACACCTCGGTCTTCTTCGACGGCGAAAGCTGGTCCGTTGCAGAATAAGATTTCAAATGCCGCCCCGGCTTGCCGGGGCGGCATTCTTTGTTACAGGATGATTTCGGATGGGTAATCTCCCAGCAGGCGGACGGTTTCCAGCTCTGCAGGATAGCGCCCGCGCAGCCGCTCCAGCTTCCGCCGGAAGCCGTCCTGCGGGTCACCCGGAATATGATAGATGAAATTTTGCGCCGCGAACCGGCAAAGCGCTTCGCGCTCCGGCTTATAAAGAAGCATCTCCCCGTTCCAGAACGCCGCGTCCATTCTTCGTCCATGCAGCACAGACTCGTGCAGCGATACCTCTGGCGCAGAATCGGAGGCAACGTAGACGCTTTTTCCTTCTGCCGAGATGATCATGGCATCGACCGTCGATTTTCCGTAGCCCGCGACCTGCGTGTGCCGCACACGGTGCAGCTCCACGGTGAAGCTTCCGATGGAAAGGCGCTCCGGAGGAAGCTCGCGCCGGTTCGGAATATAAGGCGTCGCGTCCGGATGATACTGTGCAAACGCCTGCGCCGCTTCTTTGTCATAATGGTCCGGGTGCAGGTGTGTGAACAAAAGCCCGCAGGTCTTTTCGTATGCGCCGGTTCCCGTTACAATTTCCTGCCGGACCGATTCCGGCGCGCGGTAAAACGGCGCAAGCTCCTGCGTCAGTGCGTCGATCAGCAGAAGCTCCCCACCGGACGAGAAGACAAGTCCGCAGTTACAGATCAGAGTTATCTTCATTGCAGCATGTCCAGAAATTCCTGCTCAGAGAGAACCGGAATGCCCAGCTCGTTCGCCTTTTTGAGCTTGCTGCCTGCATTCTCTCCGGCGACGACGTAGCTCGTCTTTTTGGAGACCGAGCCTGCGGCTTTCCCGCCAAACGATTCGATTTTTGCCGTCGCCTCGTCGCGGGTGAACAGGCGCAAAGTGCCCGTCAGCACGAAGGTCTTTCCGGCAAAGCGCGTGTCCGTGACCTGATTGTGAGAGGTGAAGTTGACGTTTGCCGCGCGCAGACGCGCAATCAGATCCTGCGACTGCGGGCTCTGGAACCAGGCACGCAGCGCGTCCGCCGTCGTCTTGCCCACATCCGGAACCTCCAGAAGCGCTTCTTCCGTCGCGTTCATCAGCGCGTCGAGCGTTCCGAAATGGCTTGCCAGGACCTTTGCCGCCTTTACGCCGACCTGCCGGATGCCGAAGGCGCACAGAAGGCGCGAAAGATCATTTTCCCGACTCTTGTCGATGGCAGCTTTCAGATTGTCCGCCGATTTCTGCCCGAGCCCCGGCAGCGTCGCCAGCTTCTCAAAGTCTAGTGAATACAGGTCCGCCGGATTTGCAAGCATCTTTTCTTCGATCAGCTGATCAATGATCGCGCTTCCCAGCCCATCGATGTTCATCGCCTCGCGCGAGACAAAGTGCGCCAGATTGCGCGACAGCTGCGCCGGGCACTCTGCGCCCGTACACCGAAGCGCCGCGCCGTCCTCGTCGCGCTCTACCGCCGCGCCGCAGACCGGGCACTTCGCCGGCAGGAAATACGGCGTCGTTCCCGCCGGGCGCTTCTCCAACACGACCTCGAGAATTTCGGGAATAATCTCCCCTGCCTTGCGGATCTTTACGGTATCGCCGATGCGGATATCCTTCTGCGAGATGAAATCCTGATTGTGAAGCGTCGCCGCCGTCACAGTCGTCCCTGCCAGATGCACGGGCGCGACAATCGCGCGCGGGGTCAGAACGCCGGTTCTTCCGACCTGCACAACGATGTCCTGCAGAACCGTCTGCTTGACCTCGGGCGGATACTTGAACGCTGCCGCCCAGCGCGGGAATTTTGCCGTGCTGCCCATGCGGATGCGTCCGGCAAGGCTGTCGAGCTTGACGACCGCGCCGTCGATATCGTAAGGAAGATCATACCGCGTTTCGCCGATTGCCGCGATGGTATGAACCGCCTCATCGATGGTCTTGCAGCGCGTGTAATCGATAACCTTAAAGGAAAGCGCACGCAGATAGTCGAGCGTCTCGGTGTGCGTCCTGAAGGACACACCCTCTGCCAGCTGCAGATTGAACACCAGAATGTCGAGTCTGCGCTGCGCTGCAATTTTGGGGTCGAGCTGGCGCAAAGAGCCCGCCGCCGCGTTTCTGGGGTTGGCAAAGAGCGGCTTTCCGAGCTTTTCCTGCGCCTCGTTGAGCGCTTCAAAGCTGGCGCGCGGCATATATACCTCGCCCCGGACGATGAGCCGCGCAGGCGCGTTCTCCAAATGCAGCGGAATGGAGCGCACGGTCTTGAGATTTTCCGTCACATCCTCGCCGATGAGCCCGTCGCCTCTCGTCGCACCGCGGACAAACTCGCCGTTTACATACTCGAGTGCCACCGAGAGCCCATCGATTTTTGGCTCAACACTGTACGCAGCCTCCGGCTCGTCTTTTCGGAGGCGCTCGTCAAACTCCCGCAGCTCGTCATAGGAAAACACGTCCTGCAGGCTCTCGAGCGGCACCTCGTGACGGACCTTCACAAACTGCGAAAGCGCCGCGCCGCCGACGCGCCTCGTCGGGCTGTTGGGCAGCGCATATTCCGGGTACTGCGCCTCAAGCTCCTCGAGTCTGCGGAGCTTATGGTCATAGTCGTAGTCCGACATCTCCGGCGCGTCCTTCACATAGTATAAAAAGCCTGCGTGTTCCAGCTCTTTGGTGAGCTGTTGTATCTCTTTTTGCGGTTCCATAAATAACCTCTGTTTCTCCTGTCAACGGATGCTATCCCAGATAAAGATAGCTCTCGGGCACATCGCCGAGAAGAATGGTCTGCGCCGCCAGCACATCGCTCGTCACGTCCGTATCCGAAATGCCCACGGGCGTCAGAAAGGACAGGCTGATGGTAAAGGTAATGCGAATCTGCTGCACGCTCTGGTTGATGCCGACAGACTCGATGCTGCTGTAAAAATCGGCGTTCGTGCTGTTGAGGGCAAGCACGCGCACGGGAATCGAAAATCCGCGCCCGGCAAAAAACGTCGGAAACAGCAGGCTTCCCACGGGCACGGACAGCGCCTCGTCGTCCATGTTCGAGATTTCCTCGTCCAGAAACGCCAGCACCTCCGATTTGAGCTTTGCCACCTGCTGCATGTCGGTGGTAAGCGCCGCAATCCTGCCGGTCTCGTCCTTTTCAAGCCCGATGATACGGCTGTAGTCGACGCTTCCGGTTTGCAGCTGGCGCGCGACGGCGCGGAAAATGGCGTCGGACGCCGCGTTCACAACCTGGTTTTCCGCAATTCTGCGGAGCGTCGGCGCAATGCGCAGCTGCAGCAGCACAACGCTTCCGATCATCAGAAGCAGCAAGCCTCCAAGCGCCAGACGGCGCCTGCGCCGTTTTAGCCGGTTCATTGCCACCACCTCCGGCTAACAGCCTATGCCGGCAGGCGGCGCAATATGCTGGGGAGATTCTGATTGGGTCAGTCGCCCGCTAAAGCTTTGTCATGTGCTGACTCGCAGTATTTGCCATCAGCTTCTTGGTGCCGACGCCGTCGAACGCGATTTCCAGCAGCGCGTCGCCGCCCATCGGAATAACGCTCAGCACCATACCGCGCCCGAACGCCTTGTGCTGCACCATCTCGCCCTTGGAAAACTGCACCGCTGGCGCTTTTTTCTTTGTCTCCGGCACCACGGAAGAATAGCTTCTTCTCGGCGCGCTCTGCCCTGCCGGGCGCGGGGAAAACGATTCGTAGTCTCCGTAGATGGAAACCCTGCCGAAGCTGCCGTAGTCGCGCGGCTGATCGTATTTTGGCTTCGGCTGCTCGGTCCGATTGACGCACTCGGGCGGAAGCTCGTCGACAAAGCGCGAGGCGATGTTCGTCGTCGTTCTGCCGTAGAGCATGCGGGTTCTTGCATAGCAGATGGTAAGTGACTGCTTCGCGCGCGTGATAGCGACGTAGCAGAGCCGTCGCTCTTCTTCCATCTCCTCGGGGTCGCCAAGACTTCTCGTGCCGGGGAACAATCCTTCTTCGAGTCCCACCAGGAACACATGCGGAAATTCCAATCCCTTCGCCGCATGCATCGTCATCATAACGACTGCGTCCGCCTCCGCGTCATACTGCTCGATGTCTGTATAGAGCGCAATTTCCTCCAGGAAACCGGCAAGCGTCGGCAGGTCCGTGTTTTCGCAGTAGCTGACGATGCTGGATTTGAGCTCTCGCACGTTCTCAAGCCGGGCGCGCGACTCCACATCGTCCTTGCTCTCGAGCATCGTGACATAGCCGGTGCGGATCAAAAGCTCCTCATAAAAGTCCGGCAGGCTGAGCGTCTTTAAAAGCTCCGCGCAGTCCTCGATCAGAACCGTGAACGCCATCAGCTTCGCCGCCGCCTTTTCCAGACTCGGGTAGCTGTAGGGGTCGGAAATGACGTTGTAGAGCGGCACGCCTGCAGCCTGCGCCTGCCGCGAGGCCATCTCGATGGTCTTCGCACCGATGCCACGGGGCGGATTGTTGATGATGCGAAGCAGGCGCAGATCGTCCGCGCGGTTGTTGATCACGCACAGGTACGCCAGCATGTCCTTGACTTCGGCGCGGTCAAAAAAGCGCGTGCCTCCAATGATCCGGTACGGAATGCTGTTGCGCTTGAAGGCGTATTCGAGCGCGTTCGACTGTGCGTTCGTGCGATACAGAATCGCGAAATCCTTGAAATTCTTTCCCTTGGAGATCGAGAAAATCCGCCCCGCGACGTAGTTTGCCTCGTCCGATTCGTTGAGCGCCTCATAGACCGTAATCTTATCACCCGAGGCGTTCTTCGTCCAGAGTTTTTTGCCCTTGCGCCCCTGATTGTGGGAGATCACCGCGTTTGCCGCGTCTAGAATGGATTTGGTCGAGCGGTAGTTCTGCTCGAGCCGGATCACCTTTGCGCCATGGTACTGCTTTTCAAACGAGAGAATGTTCTCAATCGTCGCGCCGCGGAACTTGTAGATCGACTGATCGTCGTCGCCCACGACGCAGATGTTTTCATAGCCCCCAGCCAGAAGCGACGATAGCCGGTACTGCAGCTCGTTCGTGTCCTGATACTCGTCGATGAGAACGTAGCGGAACTTGCGCTGATAATAGGTCCGCACATCCTCAAACGCCTCTAAAAGCTCCACGGTCTTGAGAATGATATCGTCAAAGTCCAAAGCGTTCGCTTCGTGAAGACGCTTCTGATAGCCCTCGTAAATCTCGGCGATTTTCTCCATGCGGTAGTCTCCCGCGCGGTCGGCAACTTTCGAGAATTCGTCCGGGTGCTGCGCCTTGTCCTTCGCCTTGCTGATGACGGACAAGCACAGCCTCGGCGGAAACACCTTCTCGTCCATGTTGAGGTCCTTCAGAACGTCCTTGATCACGCGCTCAGAGTCGGAGGTATCATAGATCGTAAAGCTTGAAGAGTAACCCTCGAACCGGTCAATATCGCGCCGGAGAATCCGGCAGCAGGCGGCGTGGAACGTCATTGCCCAGACGTCTATCGCCTGCTCGCCGAGCAGCTTCCCCAGCCGGTCTTTGAGTTCGTTTGCCGCCTTGTTGGTAAACGTGATGGCAAGAATCGACCACGGCGCTGCCGGATGCAGCGCGGAAAGCGCCTCGGCTCTCGGCTGGTTTTCCGGGAGCGGGTTCTGAAGATACTGCTCCAGAAATTCCACGTCGTCTTCCGTGATGTAATCGGGAATTTCGTTGGAATCCGCGCCCTCGCCGAAGGCAATGAGGTTTGCAATGCGCTGAATCAGTACCGTCGTCTTGCCGCTTCCTGCGCCGGCAAGTAAAAGCAGCGGTCCTTCGGTCGTCATGACCGCCTTCTGCTGCATATCGTTTAAGTGCGAAAACCGCCGGGCAATCACCGCACGGCGCGCCGCCAGAAATCGCGTTTCAAAATCAGTTGTCATAGCTTCACCTGTATTTCATAGTAAAGCTATTTTAATATAATTCTGTCGATTTGTCACCTAAAAAAACGTCCGCAGCCGTTCGAGCGCCTTTTTTTCAATCCGGCTGACCTGTACCTGCGACACGCCGATGATGGACGCGACCTTCTGCTGCGTGAGCCCGTGAAAATACCGCAGAGAAATGACCATCTGCTCGCGCGCGGAAAGATTCGAAACCGCTTGTTTGAGCGCCATGCGCTCTAAAATGCCGTCCTCCATCTCGGGTCCTGCCAGCACATCCTCAAGCGTGATGCCTTCTTCTCCCGTCTGGCGCTGGATGGATTCTGCGCTGCTGGTCGCCGTCTCGGCGCTTGCGATTTCTTCAACGCTCAGGTCCAGAGACTGCGACAGCTCTGAGAGCGTCGGTTCTCTTCCCAGCTCCCCCGTGAGCCGCTGGCGCTCTTTTTTGATGACAGCGGCGCGCTCTTTGACGCTTCGGCTGACCTTGACTGCGCCGTCGTCGCGCAGAAACCTTCGGATTTCGCCTGCGATTTTCGGCACGGCGTAGGTGGAAAACTGCGTGCCGTACTGCGTGTCAAAGCCCGCAATTGCCTTGAGAAAGCCGAGCGCCCCGAGCTGATACAGATCATCCGGCTCCACGCCGCGCCCAAAATACCGCCGCGCAATCGACCAGATCAACCCCGCGTTTTCCAGCACCAGCTGCTCCGACGCCGCCTTGTCTCCCTGCTGCGCGCGGACAATCAGCGCCTGTGTCCGGTCCATCACGCCTTTTCGCCCCGGCGGACAATTTTACGCTTCATATGTACCGTCGTGCCCTTTCCGGGCGTCGAGGTGACGCGAAGCTCGGTCATGAAGCTCTCCATGATCGTAAAGCCCATGCCGCTGCGCTCGTCTCCGCCGGTGGAGAACATCGGCGTGCGCGCCTGCGCCACGTCGGCAATGCCGCAGCCCCGGTCCTTGACGATGATATCGAGGATGCTTCCCGGCAGAATCCGGCACTTGAGCGAAATTGTACCGATCGTGTCGCGGTAGGCGTGGACGATGCAGTTGGTCACTGCCTCGGAGACCGCAGTCTTGATATCGCCGAGCTCATCGAGATTCGGGTCGAGCTGCGCGGCAAATGCTGCCACTGCCGCGCGCGCAAAGCCCTCGTTTCTGGACTGACTGGGAAACGTCAGTTCCATCTGATTTTCACACTTCATGTGCCATGCTCCTTTCTTCAATCACCACAATGCGCTCCATTCCGGACGCCTTCAATACCTTCATCGGCTGCGGCGGTACGTTTTCCACCCGCACCACGCCCCGCAGCTCGCGCATGCGCCGGATGGCGTGAATGACAATCGCGATGCCGCTCGAGTCCATGAACGTTACGTCTCGGAAATCCAGCACGCAGACCATCGGCAGGTAAATATCAATCTTGTTGCCGATGATGCGCATGGTGTCCTTGGCGCTGTGGTGGTCGATCTCGCCCTTGAGGGCAATGGTAAGCCGTTTATCCTGCAAAAAGCTTGTCATATTCATTTGCATCACTCCAGATAGAAAAAATGGACACGCACGGAATTTCCATGCGTGTCCATTATACAATTTTTCCCTTGCGTCTTCGGTCGAACGAAGGAAGTGCTTACTTTTTCAGCCGCTTTTCGCTCTCGATGAGCTGCGCCAGCAGCGCCTGGTTCTTTGCCAGCTTCTCCTTCTGGTCGCTCACGACCTTCTCGGGCGCTCTCGAGACGAACGCCTCGTTGGAGAGCTTGCTCTCGAACATGGCAATCTGCTTGAGGCAGTTTTCCTTTTCCTTCGCGATTCTGGCAAGCTCCTTTTCAAAGTCGACCAGCTCCGCAAGCGGCATGAACAGACGCGCCGCGTGCGTGGTCACTTCCACAAGTCCGTCGTCTCCGGACGCTGCGTCGGCAGCCTCCATGCCGCAGACCTTCACGTCCTCGGCGCCTGCCAGCCGCAGGAAGAACGCCTTGCCTGCCGCAAAGACTTCGGGCTGGGCAGCTGCAATCGTGAGATTGACCTTTTTGCTCATGGGCACGTTCATCTCGGCGCGGCGCGCGCGCAGGGCGGTGATCGCCTCGATGATCTGCTGCATGCTCGATTCCTCCGCGCCGAACGCAAACTCCTCGCGGTAGGTGGGCCATTCGGCGGAAATCAGGAACTTGCCCTCGTGCGGAATTGCCTGCCAGATTTCCTCGGTGATGAACGGCATGAACGGATGCAGCAGACGCAGCACCTGGTCGAGCACGTACACCAGAACCTTCTGCGCGGCAAGCTTGCTGGTTTCGTTTTCGCTGTAGAGCCGGGTCTTCGTCAGCTCGATATACCAGTCGCAATAGGTGTCCCAGATGAAGTCGTAGACCTTGCTGGATGCGACGCCGATCTCGTATGCATCGAGATTTGCCGTGACTTCGCGAATGAGCGTGTTGAGCTTCGAGAGCACCCACTTGTCCTCCAGCTCCAGATCCTCCATTGCCGGAAGACCGGGCTCGTCAATCTTGAGGTTCATGAGCACATAGCGGCTTGCGTTCCAGATCTTGTTGGCAAAGTTGCGCATTGCCTCGCACTTTTCCACGTAGAAGCGCATGTCGTTGCCGGGCGAGTTGCCGGTAATCAGATTGAAGCGCAGCGCGTCTGCGCCGTACTTCTCCGCCATTTCCAGCGGGTCGATGCCGTTGCCGAGTGACTTGGACATTTTTCTGCCCTTGTCGTCGCGGACCAGACCGTGGATGAAGACGGTCTTGAACGGCTCTTTTTTCATCTGCTCCATGCCGGAGACGACCATGCGCGCCACCCAGAAGAAGATGATATCATAGCCCGTGACCATATCGGTCGTGGGGTACCAGTATTTGAGGTCCTCGGAATCGAGGTTGGGCCAGCCGAGCGTGGAGAACGGCCACAGGCCGGACGAGAACCAGGTGTCGAGCACGTCTTCTTCGCGTGTAAGCCTCGTGCAGCCGCACTTTTCGCACTTCGTCGGGTCTTCGCGCGAGACGTTGATGTGCCCGCACTCGTCGCAGTACCACGCAGGAATCTGATGACCCCACCAGAGCTGACGCGAAATGCACCAGTCATGGACGTTTTCCATCCAGTTGAGATACGTCTTCGAGAAGCGCTCGGGAACGAACCTGATCGTGCCGTCCTTGATGACGCGGATCGCCTCTTCTGCCAGAGGCTTCATTCTGACGAACCACTGCGCGGAAATGAGCGGCTCGACGTCGTTGTGGCAGCGGTAGCAGGTGCCAACGTTGTGAGAATACGGCTCGGTCTTTACAAGATAGCCTTCCGCTTCCAGATCGGCGACGATTGCCTTGCGGCACTCGTAGCGGTCCATGCCGCAGTATTTGCCGCCGTTTTCGTTGACGGTTCCGTCGTCGTTGAGAACGCGGATGACCACCAGATTGTGCCGCAAACCGACCTCAAAGTCGTTGGGGTCGTGCGCCGGGGTCATTTTGACAGCGCCCGTACCGAAGCCGATTTCGCAGTACTCGTCGCCCACAATCGGAATCTCGCGGTTCATGATCGGAAGAATACAGGTCTTGCCGATCAGGTGCTTGAACTTTTCATCCTCGGGGTTGACCGCGACGCCGGTATCGCCCATCATGGTCTCGGGTCGGGTCGTCGCAACGACGATGTCGCCGGAGCCGTCGGCCAGCGGATAGCGGATATACCACAGATGACCGGGCTTGTCGATGTACTCGACCTCGGCGTCAGACAGCGCCGTCAGGCAGTGCGGGCACCAGTTGATGATGCGGCTGCCCTTGTAGATGAGCCCCTTCTCATACATCTCGCAGAACGCCTCGCGCACCGCCTTCGAGCAGCCCTCGTCCATCGTGAAGCGGCTTCTCGACCAGTCGCAGCTGACGCCGAGCTTCTTCTGCTGCTGGACAATGCGGCTGCCGTATTTTTCCTTCCACGCCCAGACGCGCTCTAAAAACTTCTCGCGCCCCAGATCGTACCGGGTCTTGCCTTCATTGACGCGCAGCTCCTCTTCGACCTTGATCTGCGTGGCGATGCCCGCGTGGTCCGTGCCGGGGAGCCAGAGGGCGCTGTAGCCCTGCATGCGCTTATAGCGGGTCAGGATGTCCTGCAGCGTCGCGTCCAGCGCGTGCCCCATGTGCAGCTGCCCCGTGACGTTGGGAGGCGGCATGACGATCGAGTAGGGCTTTTTGTCGGGGTCGGGAGTCGCCTTGAAGCAGTCGTTTTCCATCCACATCTCGTAGATCGAGCTTTCGACCTGCTGCGGCTCATACACCTTGGGTAATTCTTTCATGGGTTCTCTCCTTCTATAGCAATTACTTATTTTATCTGTTGAACGGGTTTACCGGTCTTGTCCGCGAGAAACGCGCGGAATTCCTCTATCGTTCCGCCGGAAAGGCTCTCTTTGTCGAACGCCTGCGCCTGATTGTTAGAGAGCGCCAGAACGAGATAGCGCGGCAGCTCAGCAACAGCTCGAATCTGCGCATACGAGAATCTGCTTTCCGTGACACTCGTTTTGATTGTGTAACCGTCTTCTCCGAATACGCAGCCTGCGTGCTCCGTCCCGGGAAGAACGTTCCGTTTCGCCACACGTCCGTTGAGCCGGTCTTCCTGCAAGCTGGCGTAGATCACGTTCAGCATCGCAAGCGGCACCAGAAGATTTCTCGCACGCAGCGGCTCTTTAGAGGCGATACTCAGCGCCGTCGACACAAGACCAATGACCAGAATGATCCCCGCGAAAATCCGCGTGCGGCGGCTGCGCTTTTTCCGCACAGTTTGGCGAAGACCCTTTGCCATTGCCGTGAGCGTTTCCAGATTGTAGTCCGTCTCAAATCGAAATTCCATGTTCCTCCTTTTGCAAGAAAAACGCCCTGAGCCAAAAGACTCAGGGCGAAAGATTCTTCCGTGGTACCACCTGAAGTTCCCGCATATGCGGACACTCAAGCTCTGTAACGGGAGCACCCGGCAGCGCTTACTGGTTTTTCAGCGCCGCAGCTCAAAGGCGACCTCGAACCGGTTCTGCGCGAAAGCTCTCACCAACCGCTTTCTCTCTGGGGCGCAGGAAACACGTTCGCTTCCTTTTCTCAGCTTTGTTGCAAAATTTAGAATATGATACCGGACCGGCAGCGATTTGTCAAGGGTGTGTTCTTCTTGTCAAGTCAGACGTCTTCAATGATCGGAGACGGCTTTGCCGCCTGGGGGTTTACCAGCGTGCGGAACTTCGAGCGCGACTCGCGAATCTCGGACAGAGACTGGGAAATCGCGTCTTCCGTGCGCTTCATGGCGTCGTCGACATAGTCGTTCGTGACCTGACGCAGCTCCTTGATCTTCTGCTGCGCCGCCTTCATCATCTCGGCTGCCTGCTGCTCTGCCTGCTTGACGACCTCCTCGCGGGAAATCATCTGCTTGGCGCGCTGTTCTGCCTGCTTGAGGATATTTTCCGCCTCGCGCTTGGCATTGGTAATGACCTCGTTGCGCGACTCAACAATAGTCTTCGCCTGCTTCAGTTCGCCCGGCAGCTGGTTGCTGATCTCGTCGAGCAGGTCGAGCACCTTGTCACGCTCTACGACGCACTTCTCTGCGCCCAGCGGCAGACTCCACGCATCCTGCACCATCTCATACAATGTGGTGATGGTCTCTTCAATACCGTTCGCCATGTTATTGTCCTCCTTTGTTCTTCCCCGCCATGCGGCTTGTCACGTCGTCGATGATTGCATCGGGCACAAAGCCGTGCAGATCTGCGCCGTAATATGCCATTTCCTTGACGATGCTCGACGAGAGATACATGAACTGGTGCTCCGTCGTTAAAAACATCGTGTCCAGACCGGGATTGAGCTTGTGGTTGATGAGCGCCATCTGGAACTCATGCTCAAAATCGGAAAGCGCCCGCAGTCCTTTGATCACCACGCCGCAGTTCTGCTCGCATGCAAACTCCGCCAGCAGCTGATTGGACTGCATCACCGCCACATTTGGAAGATGCTTTGTGACACGGCGAATCAGCTCCACGCGCTCGGTGGATGTAAAGACCGGATGCTTTTCCGCGTTGATCATCACGCACACGATCAGCTCGTCGAAATTCTTTGCCGCGCGCTCGATGATGTTCAGATGACCGTTTGTGACAGGGTCAAAGCTGCCGGGGTATATGGCTTTTCTCATGTGTCCTCCTGCGGTGTAGGCTTGCGATAGATCGTTACGGCGGCTTTTCCATATCGGTAGTCTCTGCAGCGGACAAGCCCCGGAACACCGGCAGGGAGCTCCTTCCCAAACGGTCTTTCGGTGATTATTATACCACTATCTGATAGAATGTCAATTTCTGATATGCGTTTGAGGCTGTTTTCCAGGAAAACTTCCGCATATGGCGGGTCCAGAAAGATCAGATCGAACGTTTCGCAGGCAGAGGCAAGGTAGAAAAGATAGTCAGCGCGGATAACCCGCGCGTTCTGCTCCAGCCGTGTTTTGACAAGATTTTCGCGCACGACCTTGCAGGCATCCTCGCGCATATCGACAAAGACCGCCGATTTCGCGCCCCGGCTGAGCGCCTCGATGCCCATCTGCCCGGAGCCTGCGAACAGGTCCAGCACCCGTCTTCCCTCGACCTCAAACTGAATGGCGGAGAAAATGCCTTCCTTGACCTGGTCCATCGTCGGGCGGGTATCCATGCCCTTCGGCGCTTTGAGCGCCATGCCCCTTGCGCTTCCGGTAATGACTCTCATGGCGTTTCCTCCTCGCGTTCTTTGTGAAAATAGTCGTAGACGGTCTTTCCGGCTGCCTTTCCGATGGCGTCCTCCAATGCCGTCAGGCTGGCGTTTTCCACGGCGCGCACCGATTTGAAGGTCTTGAGCAGCGTCTCGCGCCGTTTTTCTCCAATGCCAGGGATTTCTTCAAGCTTCGAGCCGCGCACCCGGCGGCTGCGGAGCGTATGGTGATAGGTAATGGCAAAGCGGTGCGTCTCCTCCTGAATCGTTCCGATCAGGGAAAAGACCGCCGGAATGGCAGAGATTGAAATTTCATGCCCCTGCGGGGTAACTAAGGCGCGCGTTCTGTGGCGGTTGTCCTTTACCATGCCGAAGGTCGGAATCGAGAGATTCAGTTCGTCCAGCACCTGCAAGACCGCGTTTGCATGCTCGATGCCGCCGTCAATCAGAAGCGCGTCAGGCGCCGCAGAAAACCCGGCGTCGCCGTTTTTAAGATGCGTGAGTCTGCGCCGGAGCACCTGCTGCATGGAGGCGTAGTCGTTCTGGTCGGTGAAACCTTCGATTTTAAAGCGCTTGTAGTCCTGCTTGCTGGGCCGGCCGTCGACAAACACGACCATCGACGCGACGATGTCGGTGCCCGCGATGTTCGAAATATCGTAGGATTCCAGCCGGTGCAGCGGCTGCTCCAAGCCCAGCATGCTCTGCAGCAAGCCCAGCGTCCCCATGGCGCGCTCGGCTTTGGTCGTGACGCGCTCTGCCTCTTCGCGCGCATTTTTCTGCGCAAGATCCACCAGACGCACATTGTCTCCGCGCTGCGGCGTGCGGATGTGGACCTTCTTCTGCAGGTTCTGATACAGAAGCTCCTCGAAAAGCGCCGCGTCTTCCATCGGCTTGGGCAGCAGAATCACCTTCGGCGCCGCGCCGCGGGCAAGGTAATACTGCTTGACGAGCGCGCCCATTGCGTCTTCTTCCTCGTCCGACGGCTGCAGAATCTCATAGTCCTTGTCAAGCAGATTTCCATCCACATAGTGCAGCACCGCAAAGCACGCCTTCGCCTCGCTCTGATAATAGCCGATGACGTCGGTATTTGCCATCGAACCTGCGGTCACAAGCTGCTTCTGTCCGAGAGACTCCACTGCGCGCAGCCGATCTCGCAGCAGCGCCGCCTGTTCAAAGTCCAGCGCCTCTGCGCTGGCAAGCATCTTTTCGCGGATGGCGTCAGCAAGCTCGGTGTATTTCCCCTGCAGAAGCATCATTGCCTGCTCCATGCGCGCGCGGTACTCCGCGGGCGAGCGGGACAGCTGGCACCAGGCGTCGCAGTTATTCATGTGGTAATTGAGGCACGGGCGCTCCTTTCCCAGATCGCGCGGAAATTTTTTCGAGCAGCCCGGAAGCTTCAGTGTCAGCCGGATGGTATCAATGACCCGCTGTGTGGTCGATCTGCCGCCGTAGGGTCCAAAGTAGCTTGCGCCGTCTCCCATGACGCGGTTTACCAGCTCCATGACGGGGTATTCGTCGCGCATATCCACGCGAAGATACGGATAGCCCTTGTCGTCTTTCAGGAGGATGTTGTATTTCGGCATGTGCCGCTTGATCAGCGAGCATTCCAGCACCAGTGCCTCAAACTCGCTTGCCGCGACAATGACGTCAAAATGGTCGATCTGACTGACCATTTTTCTTGTCTTCGGCGTATGCGCGGCAGTGTTCTGGAAATACTGGCTCACGCGGTTTTTGAGCTTCTTCGCCTTGCCGACGTAGATGATCTGCCCGGATTTGTCCTGCATCAGATATACGCCCGGCTCGAGCGGCAGACTCAACGCCTTGTCTTTCAGTTCTTCAAACGTCATCTCAGTAAAAAAAGCTGCCCCAAAGCGATCTTTGAGGCAGCGTTCCATCCGATTTTAGAAAATTTCCTTCACGAGCATTTCGGTCAGCGCTTTGACGGCTTCCTCTTCGTCGGGACCTTCCGCGATGATGCTCACGCGCGTCCCCTTCGTGATGCCCATGGACAACACGCCAAGAAGACTCTTGGCATTGATTTTCCGGTCTTCCACCTCGACCCAGATGCTCGACTTGAACTCATTTGCCTTCTGGATGAAATTCTCGATAAAATGATCCCTGTTCAAATTTTTGGAGCCTTTGTCATGCTCCCTGCCAATGACTGCCTCGGCAAACTGAAAGCAGATCTTCTTGTACTGCTGGACACAGTCGTATTTCCAAGTGACTGCATCCAGCAGAATCTTTCGCTTATGCTCCGGTGTGATTTTGGGCATATTCTGGAGTTTGGACCGCTGATACAGTTCCAGAGCCTGTTCTTCCTTGCAGAATGACTGCTGCATCTGAAATTCACTCATGCGAATCCGGCACATCAGCAGTTCCACTTCGTGCTCATAGGCTTCCTTCAGCAGCAGGTCACGGTTCATGCGGAGATCTGCTGCTCTGCGGACGGGACTCGCCCCGAAGAGTTCGCAGAAAAGTCCTTTT
>OIWM01000723.1_pt1 | contig 38132 bp, 37 predicted proteins | sample 1587451 | NCBI WGS metagenome assembly OIWM01 (sample SAMEA3888907, study PRJEB22519) | human gut metagenome | biome: human gut; feature: human-associated habitat; material: faeces | place: Denmark | collected 2011
CTGGAACGTCAACGGCCTGCGGGCCTGCCTGACCCACGATTTTGCCGCAAGCTTCGCGGCGCTGGATGCCGACATCTTCTCGGTGCAGGAGACCAAGATGCAGCCGGGGCAGGCTGATTTTGCCCCCGAGGGATACACCGAGTACACTTATTCCGCCGAGAAAAAGGGCTACTCCGGCACGGCCTGCTGGTGCAAAACGGCCCCGCTGGCCGTGACCACCGGCATCGGCAGGGAGGAGCACGACCACGAGGGCCGGGTGCTGACGCTGGAATATCCCGGCTTCTATCTGGTCAACTGCTACACGCCCAACAGCCAGGACGGCCTGAAGCGGCTGGACTACCGCATGACCTGGGAGGATGCGTTCCGGGCCTACCTGCTGGAGCTGGACGCGAAAAAGCCAGTCATTGCCTGCGGGGACCTGAACGTTGCGCATCAGGAGATCGACCTCAAAAACCCCGGTCCGAACCGCGGAAACCCCGGCTTCTCCGATGAAGAGCGCGAAAGCTTCACAAGACTTCTGGACGCCGGCTTTACCGATACCTTCCGCTACCGGAATCCAACGCTTTCCGGCGCGTACTCCTGGTGGAGCTACCGCTTCCACGCGCGCGAAAAGAACGCGGGCTGGCGCATCGACTATTTTCTCGTCTCCGACCGCCTGCAACCGGCAATTGAGGCTGCACCGATCTACGACGAGATTTTCGGCTCGGACCATTGTCCGGTCGGTTTGGAACTGAAGGAGGAATTGCTATGAAGAAGTTCAAAAGACTGACGGCGCTGGCTCTGGCGCTGGTGATGGTGCTGGGTCTTACCACCGGCGCGGGCGCTGCGGGCGCAAAATACAGCTCGTGGTTCGCGCCCTATTATAAAGAGATGCAGGAGCTGGGCATCCTCCCGTCTTCTTTCACCTCCGGCGATCTGACCGCCACCATCACGCGCGGCGAGATGTGCGAGCTTGCGGTCGTCGCGTTCGAAAAGGCGACCGGCAACGTCATTGACGAGCTGGAGCGCACCGATTATTTCACCGACACCACCGATAAAAACATCCTCAAGGCGTATGAATACGGCATCGTCAGCGGCTACCCCGACGGCTCGTTCCAGCCGAACAAGACGCTCACCCGGCAGGAGTTTTTCAGGATCATTCAGAACTTCTGTGAAGCTGCCGCCTACACCTCTACCCGCTCCAAAGATTTAAGTACTTTTGCAGACTCCGGCTCCATCGGTTCCTGGGCGCGCGAGGCGGCACAGCTTTGTGTGTCGAATGCGTTTGTGGACGGCACAAAATCCGGCTCCGGCGTCTACCTCCGCCCCACCGAGGGCGCAAGCCGTCAGGAAGCAATGGTCATGTTCCTGCGCGCCTATAAAGACGTGCGGCAGTGGTACCACGTCAATATTACAAACGCCAGTGTTGCTGGTACTGTGTCTGGTCCTGAAGAATTTACTGACATCAGCAGCACTACTATGTATGTTACTGCCAGTAAGTTGAATGTTCGAGCCTATCCTTCCACCGATGAGCACGGCACAATTCTTGGAAAGCTCAGCTACGGCGCCACTGTCACAGTAACGGGAAAATCGTCTAGCTGGTATCGCATTAAATATAACGATAATGGTGTCACTTGTGATGCCTATGTTTCACGCGAATATGTAGACACAACGCCTACCGGAAATGGTTCCGGCTCTACCGGCGGCACCTCCTCCGGCAGCGGCACGGCAACCGATATTGCGAACTTCGCCATGAGCTTTGTCGGCTACAGCTACGTCTGGGGCGGCATGTCGCCGTCGACCGGCTTCGACTGCTCGGGTCTGATGTACTATGTCCTTACGCAGTACGGCTACAGCATGAAGCGCGTGGCAAACGACCAGATGACGCAGGGCACTGCAATCTCGCGCGATAACCTGCAGGTCGGCGATCTCGTCTTCTTCGGCTACGGCAGCTACGCAAACCACGTTGGCATGTATATCGGCAATGGGAACTTCGTCCACGCCTCTACCCCGTCTACCGGCGTTCGTGTCAACTCCCTGAACGAGACCTATTACAACACCAGATACATCGGCGCGCGCCGCATTATCTGACGAACCCGCAAATCAGCCAAAGCCCTCCCGGAACCTCCGGGAGGGCTTTCTTTGCAGTCAAAGCAGAATACAGATCATACCGCCGGTATTTTCGTTGATCATGCGCGCGAGGGTTCTCGTGAGCTTCTGGCGCGCATCCTCGGGCATACGCTGGATTTTGGTGTTCAAGCCTTCCGTGACCAGATCGTAGAGCGATTTGCCGAAAATGTTGCTCTGCCAGAGCTTTTCCGTGTCGCCCTCATACTCGCCAAGCAGGTATTTGATCAGTTCGTCCGACTGCTGCTCGTCGCCTACAATCGGGCTCAGCTCGGTCTCGATGTTGGCGCGCATGAGATGAATCGACGGCGCACTTGCTTTTAAGTGCACGGCGTAGCTGCTGCCCTTGCGGACAATCTCCGGCTTATCCAGATGCAGCTCTGACGGGTCCGGCATGACGATGCCGTAGCCCGTGGCGCGCACCTGCTCCATTGCGCTTTTGACGCGCGCATACTCCTGCTGCTCTGCCGCCAGCTCCGTAAGAATCTGCATGAGGTCGAGCTCCCCCGCAATCTCCAGGCCCGTCTTTTGGGACAGGAGCTCATAAAACAGCGACTCTGGAACCGACAGCTCTGCCGTAATTGTGCCCGTTCCCAGATCCACATCCGTCACGGCAAACGATTGTACCTGCGCAAGCTTCAGAAGCTCCTTCATCGCAGGCTCTGCCTGCGCAATCTTCGTGAGCTTTCCCGCCTGTTCGCGCATCGCGTCATAGAGCGCGGTTTTGACCGGGCTGTCATCCGGCAGCGCCCGCACCCAGCCGGGCAGGAAGAAGCGCAGCTCCGTCGCCGGAAACTCATACATAAGGTCCGTGAGGATGCTCTGAATCTGCTCTTCGTCCATCGTGAGTGCATTGACTGCCCGCGCGCCGACGCCGTATTGCTGCGACAGCCTGCGCGCCTGATTTTTTGCCTCTGCGCTCTCGGGGTGCTCGGAGTTCACCAGAATCACAAACGGCTTTCCGGTTGCCAGCATGTCGGAAATCGCGCGGCTTTGCGCCTGTTCATAGTCACCCGCCGGAATATCCGTGATGCTGCCGTCCGTCGTCATGACAATGCCAATGCTGCTGTGCTCCTCCATGACCTTTTTCGTGCCGATCTCCGCCGCCTGCGCCAGCGGAATTTCCTCCGGCGCCCACGGCGTCATGACCATCCGCGGCGTGCCTTCCTCGTCTGCGCCTATTGCGCCCGGCACCAGATAGCCGACCGAGTCGATCAGCCGGACCTTGAGCTTTGACACGCCGTCCGGCGAAATTTCCACCGCCTGCTCCGGCACAAATTTCGGCTCCGTCGTCATGATCGTCCGCCCCGAGCCGGACTGCGGCAGTTCGTCTCGCGCGCGGTCGCGCTGATAGGTGTTTTCCAGATGGGGCAGCACCAGCTGCTCCATGAAGCGCTTGATAAAGGTTGATTTTCCGGTCCGGACCGGTCCGACAACGCCGATGTAGATGCTGCCGGCGGTCCTTTTCGCAATCTGATCGTAAAGATGCCTTGCTTCGTCCACGTTACCGCCTCCCTGTTCTTATCCCTGCTCGATGGAATCCAGCATTACCGCCATGCCGCTACACCGGAATGAGGACCAGCGTCCCCTGCTCGACCTCTCCGGTTGAAATGCCGTTTGCGCCTGCAATCGCCTGCTCGCTCGTCCGATACGCTTTCGCAAGCTCCCAGAGGCTCTGCGTCTGGTCAGCAGTCTTTACCACCACGCAGAATTTCTCCGCCGTCTTTTCGCCTTCTTCCAATGCGCCGCCCGTCAGCGTCCGCAGCGCTTGATCACAGCAGCAATCTGCATGGAAGCTCACATCATAGCGCACGTCGATTCCGCCGCCTGACGGCGCTGCAAAGCCGTCTCTGCCAGGCTGTACGTTTGCCTGGCATATTGTGCCGCCGCCTGCCGCTACCGTGCAGGAAACCTGGTCGCGCACAATTGCCGACTGGAGCGCGCCGTCCTCGTCCATGTAGAGAATGTTCACTGTTGCCGGTGCGCTCAGCTGAATGCCGCCGTCTTTTTTCTGCTGCGAGACGCTGTCTAAGTAGAGCGTGCTGTCGAGAACCGCGCGCGCCTGCTTGGGGACGCTCCCGCGCAGCGTACCGCCGGGCAACTGCCGGTCGAGCAAACACGGAAGACGAACCTCGCTCCACACAGGCGAAAAATCACCCCTTGTGGCATACGCATCCTCGGTAAGCGTCAGATCATAGCCCTGCATGGCAACGCACTGGCAAAGAAGGTTCGCCGATAACAGAATTTTTGCCGGTTCGTCTTCCATGTGCACAAGCTCCGCCTCGCTCCCCGTGACGCAGATCTGCACCTGCAGTTCGTCGTCTGCATAATCTCCGCGCAGCTCACAGTACTGTGACAGCGGAAGCTGGCGGCTCATCACCTGCGGCGTGCCGTCCGCCCCCAAAAGCAGCGCCTTGAAGACAAGAACGCCCTTGAACACCGCCTTGTTTCCCGTCAGCTTCTGCTCGGTAATCTCCGGCGTCAGCCAGTACTGCACCAGCTTTGCAGTCTCCGGCTCGCCGCCGGAAAGCTCCAGATCCTCGGTCATGGAAAACGGTTTCTCCGCATATTCACGCGGCAGCACGCAGCGATAGTCTGCCGTCTTCGTCTGCAGCGCCTGCGGTGCGTCTTTTAACGTGCGAATAGTCTCGCCCGTTTCCTCGAACCCTGTCAGATCGCACACAACGCTCACGCGGACCAGGATTTTGCGTGAATTGATCAGCCGCGCATCTGCCGCGCGCACCCGGCACATGGCAAACAGCTGTGTCTGCGCCGTCGCCGCCGGATGATCGTAACGGACCGAATACGGAAGGTAGCACTCCAAAGCCCGCGCCTCGCTCCCGTCCTCCGGCACATACAAAAGCCCCGCGCGCACGCCGCCTGTTACCGCCGCGCCCCCGTCCCGGCACTCCTTGCCGCGCATGACCGCGCACGCGCCGGTAAAGACAATGCGTCCGCAGTCCGGGTAGCTGTCCGGGACAATCAGCTCCTGTGTCAACTCCTGCGCCGCACTCCCGGAAAAGATCCGGCGCAAATAATCGATCGACTGCTCTTCAAAGACAAGCTCCATACTCTCAACTCCTTGTTCGTTCTGGCGGGCGCTCCCGCCCCGCCGGACGCGCCTGCCACGTCTTAGAAGTATATACGCGCGCATGGACAAGGATATGCCGGTTTTTTCAGCAGCAGTCCATCAAAAGTGCAAGTGCGATCAGCCCTGCCGCCAGCAGCAGCTTCCACAGCCACGTGCCGACCAGAAACGACAGCAGCAGTCCCACACCCAGCCCCAGCAAAAACAGCCGCAGCTTTTCCGTTCGCGGACACATACAAATCACCTCTTTGTCAGTCTACGCATTTGCCTGCCGCTTCGTGCCTCTGACAGACCGCAAAAAAGCGCCCGCGGAAACCCGCGGGCGCTTTGCTCCATTCATTGGTCTCTGTTTTGCCTGATCTCGCGCAGGATACACAGTCCCATCGCAAGGATCGGAAGCAAGACGCGCAGGCAGAGAAAGCCTGCCGGCTGCAAGCTGAGATTGGCGTCCAGCAGCAGCCCGGCAACCCACGCCAGAACCGTCCAGACAATTGCCTGTAAAACCATGTCAGTTTCCCCTTTCTTTCAGCTCCCAGGGCTTGATGTCCTTCGCCAGTTCATACAATCGCCGGTAGCTGTCATACCGCGTCGGCTCGATCTTCCCCTGCTCCAGCGCCGCGCGCACCGCGCAGCCGGGCTCCTTCAGATGCGCGCAGTCCGGGAACTGGCACTTGCCGAGATACGGCGCAAAATCCGAAAACGCCTCGGGAAGCTGCTCTTTCAGGACCAGATCCATCCGCTCCGTGTCGAACGAGGAAAAGCCGGGCGTGTCGGCAACAAAGGTATCGTCTCCCAGTGCGTACAGCTCGATGTGCCGCGTGGTGTGCCGCCCTCTTCCGAGCTTTTCCGAGACCTCGCCGACGGCAAGGTGCAGTTCTGGGCAGAGCTTATTTAAGATGCTCGACTTGCCGACGCCGGAGTTACCGGTGAAGGCAGAGAGCTTGCCGGAGATTGCCGCGTGCAGCTCGTCCATGCCCTCGCCTGTCTCGGCGCTGGTCACAATCACGCGGAAGCCCGCGCGCTCGTAAATTCCAGCAAGAGACGCGCCCGGCTCCAGATCATTCTTGTTCACGCAGATGAGCGGCTCGACCCCCTGCTGCCCGGCAATCGCCAGCACGCGGTCGATGAGAAACGGTTCTGTCTGCGGAATCGCGCAGGATGCCAGCAGCACGAGTAAATCGACGTTCGCAACCGCCGGGCGGATAAAGCTGTTCTTCCGGGGCAGGATTTCTTCCACCGTGCCAGATTTTCCGCTTCTTGAAATCCGCACAAAGTCTCCGACCAGCGGAGAAACGCCCTCCTTGCGGAACCTGCCGCGCGCGCGGCACTCGACCACGCCGTCCTGCGTCTGCACATAGTAAAAGCCGCTGAGCGCTTTGATAATTCTATCGTTCATCGTTCTGCCAATGCGTCAAAATCAATTTCCTGCGAATCGTACAGCACGCCGTCGAGATACACGTCGACCGTCTGCACGCCGTTTCCTTCTACCGTAATCATGACAGTTCTGCCCGACTGGTCCTCCATGTCCACCGTGAAGGGTCCGACCTGCGTTTCCCCGCCGACCTTGACCAGAATCTCATAGATTCCGCTCGAAACCGACGGCATGCGCACGGCAATTTCTGTCTGCACAGGCTCCGCCTTCGGCGTGACCTCCACACGAATCATCTGCGTGTTGGCAGACGTGTGGCTCTCGCCGAGGGTGTTGACAATCTTGCAGAAATAGTACCAGACGCCAGCCTTGTCAGTATCGACCTCGCAGGTGGTGTTGTTCTTGTCGCTGCGCGAGACCAGCTCCGCATCGGCGACGTTGCCGGACTCGGACACGTACCACGCATAGGTCAGCTCGCCGTCGTCCGCAACCTCTGCCTTGACCTGCAGCGTCAGCTTGTCGCCCTGCTCCACCACTGCATCCTGTGAAAGCGTGCGAATGAGCGGCTCCTGCGCCTGCTCGGGTCCCTTGGATGCCTGCAGGTTGATCACCGTTCCGGCTTTGACCTCCTCGCCTGCGTCGATCGACTGGAATGTGACCGTGCCTTCGGGAAGATCGCTGTCGACATATTTGATCATACCGTCGCCGAGACCGGCTGCCTTGATGGTAGCAATTGCGTCGTCCACGTCGGAGCCAATGAGCGTCGGCACCTTCACCAGCTCCACCGGCACGCCGGTCGAGACAACCAGCGTCACGCTCTGCCCGTCGGTGAGCGGCTCGTTGCGCTCAGGAATGGTCCGGATGATATAGCCGGCGGTGTACACATCGCTTTCCTGATAATCCACCGAGATGGAAAGCGTGATGGGAAGGGAATTCAGATAGTCCTGCGCGTTTTCCAGCGGCAGGTTCACAACGTTCGGCATGACATTGCTTTCAATGCCGGTCGAAAGCGTCAGCTCGATTTTGGAGCCAACCTTGACCATCGTGCCTGCGTTCGCGCTCTGATCGATCACATAGCCGCTCTCGTAAGCGTCGCTCGCGCGCCAGTCCGTGACTTCGAAGGTCAGATCGGGGTACTGGCTCTGGTCGAAGTTCTCGTAATACTGTCCGACCATCTGCGGAACCTCGACCTCCTCGGTCCGGCTGAACAGGTCCGAGAAGAAATACGAATACAGGAAGTAGCCGATGCCGAGGACCGCCAGCACGATGCACACGATGCCTGCCGTCAGCGCAACGTTTGCGCCCTTTTTGGCGCTCTGGCTCTGCGCGGGCGGCGCAGGCGGCTGCTTGCGCTGTGGAATAGACACCCGGGACGGCTGCTTGCGCTCGCGCCGGGGAAGCCGGTCTGGAAGATAGTCGGGGTCGTTGAGCAGGCGCTCCACATCGAAGGCGTCCTGATCGTCGGTAAAATCGAAAATCACATTCGGGTTTTTGCGGAAAATTTCCAGATCCGCCAGCATCCGCGTCGCCGAGGGGTAGCGCTTGGAAATATCCGCTGCCATCGCGTGCATGGTGATCTGCTCGAAGCCCTCGGGAATATCAGGGTTCAATTCGCGCGGCATGACGGGCTTGGCGTTGATGTGCTGAATGGCAACGGAAACGGGCGTATCGCCGTCAAAGGGCGGTCTTCCCGTGAGCATTTCATACATCACGACGCCGAGCGAATAGAGGTCCGACCGGTAGTCGACCTTGCCGCCCTTCGCCTGCTCGGGGGAAATATAGTGGACCGAGCCGAGTGCCTCGCGCGTGAGGGTATTCTGCGCCGAGGAGATGCGGGCAATGCCGAAGTCTGCAACCTTGACGCTGCCGTCCTTCAAAATCATGATATTGTGGGGCTTGATGTCGCGGTGGATGATGCCCCGCGAATGCGCATGCTCGAGTGCCTTGGCAATCTGCGTGGAAAAATGCAGCGCCTCGCGCCAGTTGAGTCTGCCCTTCTGCTCCAGATACTGCTTGAGCGTGATGCCCTCGATCAGCTCCATGACGATATAATCGAGGTTGTTGGAATGCGAGACATCGTAGACGCTCACAATGTTCGGATGCGAAAGCATCGCAACCGCCTGCGACTCGGCATGGAACCGGCGGCGGAACTCCTCGTCCTGCGACAGCTCACGCTTGAGAACCTTTATTGCCACGAGGCGGTTGAGCCGGTTGCAGCGCGCCTTGTAGACAACAGCCATGCCGCCCGTACCGATGACCTCGAGAATTTCATATCGATTGTCCAACAGCGTTCCTATGTATTGATCCATAAGATTGCTCCTTCCCTAAACAAGCGCCATTGCGACCGTCACATTGTCCGGTGCGCCGCGATTTTTTGCGATGCGCAGAAGTCTCTGGCAGCAGTCGCTCTTGCGCACGCCGTGCGCCACCTCAAACAGCATCTCCTGATCTGCCATCACATTCGACAGACCGTCGGAGCAAAGCAGCAGGCAGTCGTCTCGATGCAGCTTCTGCAGATAGATATCGCCCTCGACCGAAGGCTCGGTTCCGACGGCTCTTGTAATTACGTTTTTCCCGGGGTGGTTTTTCGCCTGCTCCTGCGTCAGCTCGCCGCGCTGGACCATGAACTCCACAATCGAGTGGTCCGTCGTCAGAAGCTGCACGCCTTCGGCGGTAAACAGATATGCCCGGCTGTCTCCGACGTTGATAATCACGGCGGTATCCCTGATAATCAGCGCCGCAACGAGCGTCGTGCCCATGCCGGTAAAATCGTCGCTCACCTGCGCCTGCTCAAAAACCGCCTTGTTTGCCAGTTCCAGCGCGCCTCGCAAAACCTCAGCGCCCCGCTCCGGCGTCATACCGGGTCTCTGGCATCGGCGCACCTCGTCGGTGAACACGTCGACGGCAAGCGAGCTTGCCACGTTTCCGGATTTTGCGCCGCCCATGCCGTCGCAGACGATCATCAGCGAACGGTCTCTGGAAAAGGACACCATGGCGTAGGAATCCTGATTCTGTTCACGCAGATTGCCTGGATCGGTCAGTCCCCAAAGCTGCATGGTAATTGCTCCTTTCCGTCGTTACTGTTTCTGTTCGTATTTTCTGCGCAGTTGCCCGCAGGAGGCGTCGATGTCGCTGCCGAGCGTGCGGCGGACCGTGGCGGTGATGCCATGCGCCTGCAGAATGCTCTGAAAGCGGGCAATTGCCTCGCGGGAGCTGGTATGAAGCCCGGTCTCCGCGACGTCGTTAAGCGGAATCATATTCACATGCGCGCCCATGCCGGAAAGCTTCTTTGCCAGAAGCTCCGCCTGCTCGGGGCTGTCGCTGACGCCGGAGATCATCGTGTATTCAAACGACACCCGCCGCCCGGTGATTTCATAATAGTCCTTACACGCCGCCAGCAGCTCTTCGACGTTCCAGCGTTTATTGATCGGCATGATTTTGTTTCTCGACTCGTTGTCTGGCGAGTGAAGCGACACCGAGAGCGTCAGCTGCAGCTTCCGCTCTGCCAGAAGCCGGATTTTATCGACCAGACCGCAGGTGGACAGGCTGATGTGCCGCATGCCGATGTTCAGTCCATCCGGGCTGTTGACCAGCTCGAGAAACTGCATGACCGCATCAAAATTGTCCAGCGGCTCTCCGATGCCCATCAGAACGATATTGGAAATTGGAAGTCCGGAATCGATCTGGCTGAACAGCACCTGGTCCAGAAGCTCAGAAGGTCTGAGTCTGCGCACCAGTCCGCCAAGCGTCGACGCACAGAACTTGCAGCCCATCAGGCAGCCGACCTCCGAGGAGATACACACGGTGTTGCCATGGTGATACTGCATCACAACAGACTCCACGCAGTTGCCGTCGGACAGCCGCCAGAGATATTTGATCGTGCCGTCCTTTTGAGATACCTGCTTGCGCGCCACCTCCGGCGCGGTGATTTCATAGATCCCGTCCAACTTCGCGCGCAGCGGCTTGGAGAGATTGGTCATCTCGTCAAAGCTGCGCGCCCCCCGGTGGAGCCAGGTAAAGACCTGCTTTGCGCGGAACTTCGGCTCTCCCAGCGCAGAAAACGCCTGCTCCATCTGGGAAAGGCTCATGGATTTGAGATCTTCTTTCATACGTTCTTCCTCAGTTTACAGATGAAAAAGCCATCGGCTTCGTGAAGGTGCGGATAAAGGGTCAGCATCCCATCGGTCTGTGCGTCCAGCCCTGCCGGAAGGGCAAAGACCTCCAGCCGGAATTCCGGATGGCGCGCCAAAAAGGCGTTTGCCACATTCTCGTTTTCGCGCTTCAAAACCGTACACGTGCTGTAGACCAGCACGCCGCCGGGCTTTACATACCGGCTCACATTTTCCAGAATCGCCGCCTGCACCTGCGGAAGCTTCTGCATCGGCGCAAGATCTTTATACCGGATATCCGGCTTTTTGCGGATCACGCCGAGCCCCGAGCAGGGCACGTCCGCGATCACCACGTCGAAGCCCGCTTCAAATTCCGGCTCAAACTGCGACGCATCCGCCTGCCGCGCATGGACAATCGAAATGCCCAGACGCGCGGCGCCTTTTTCGATCAGAGAAACCTTGTGCGCATGAATGTCACACGAGGTGACGCTTCCTTCGTTCTGCATCGCAATTGCTGCGGCAAAGCTCTTTCCGCCCGGCGCGGCGCAGCAGTCGAGCACCCGCATCCCCGGCTTTGCGCCCGCAGCCATCGCCGCAAGCCTTGCCGACGGGTCCTGCACATAGACCTTGCCGGAGGAAAAAAGCTCCAGCTGCGCCAGGTTTCCCGTTCCGCGCACCAAATAGCAGCCATCCAGCCACGGATGCTTCTCGAAGGCAATGCCAAGCTGCGTCAGCGCCTGCTCTGCCTCCTGTGCATCGGATAAGAGCGTATTGACCTGCAGGCACGTCGCGGCGATCTCGTTGTCCGCACGCAAAAACGCCTCGATCTGCTCTTCTCCGACGCTCTGCTGCAGCAGCTCCACCAGCGTCTGCGGATGACTGTAGCGCGTGGCAAGATCCTCCGGCTGGCGGAGGCTCTGCTTCTGCCGCGACAGCGCGCGCAGACAGCCGTTGGTCATACCGGCGGCTTTTTTGTTTACATAATGTTTCGTCTGTTCGACCGCCTCATTGACCGCTGCCGAATCCGGAATTTTGTCCAGCAGCAGAATCTGATACGCGCCGAGCCGCAGAATATCGAGCATCACAGGCTGCAGCCTGGACATCGGTCCGCTAACGACTTGCGAAAGATAAAAGTCCAGCAGCAGCCGGTTCTGCATCACGCCGTAGACCAGCTGAGACGCCAGCGCTGCATCGCGCCGGTCCAGCCTGTCGCGCTGCACATATTCCTTTAAAATGCCGTCTGACCACGCGCCCTGCCGTCTTGTGGCAATCAGCGCGGTCAGCGCTGTTGTTCTGGCGCCCATACACGTCCTCCCGGACGCCGGAATGCGTCCATGTTACAGTTTCATCGGATGCCCGTTGAAGTAGGCGCTTGCTGCCATGCGCTTGCCGCCTTCTGCCTGCAATTCGGTAATGACCAGTACCTCGCCGCCTCCGCAGGCAACCTCCAGCCCCCGTCTGGTCAGCGCCAGAAGCGTTCCCGGCGCCTTGTCGGTCGTCTTCTCTGTTTTCTCCACGCGGAAAATCTTGAACGTTTTGCCGTCCAGCTCCGCCGTTGCAACGGGCCACGGAATCAGCCCGCGCACGTGGTCAATCACATACTGCCCGCACTCGCTCCAGTCGATCGGGCTCATCGCCTTGCTGAGCATCGGCGCATACGTCGCTTTGCTTTCCTCCTGCGGTGTTCTTCCCGCCGTGCCCGCTTCAATCGCGCGCGCCGTGTCGCAGGCAAGCTCTGCCGCTATGGGAGACAGGCGCTTCATCAGCTCGCTCGTCGTCTCCATGGGATCGATCGGCGTTCTGCGGATTTCAATGATATCGCCCTCGTCCATGCCGGCGGACAGATACATTGCCGTCACGCCCGTTTCCCTGCAGTGGTTCAGAATCGACCACTGCACCGGACCTGCACCGCGCAGCTCCGGCAGAATGCTTGCGTGCATGTTGATGCAGCCGTATTTCGGAATATCCAGCACCCGCTGCGGCAGAATCTTTCCGTATGCCACAACGATCATGAGGTCCGGTGCAAACGCGCGCAGCTGCTCTATCACCGCGTCGTCTTTGAACGTCTGCGGCTGCACCACCGGCAGCCCCACGGAGACGGCGTACGCCTTTACCTCGGAGGGAATCAGCTTCATACCCCGGTTTTTGGGGGTATCCGGCTTTGTATAGACCGCCGCAATGTCAAAGCCCTCGGTGTAGAGCTTTTCCAGGCACACCTTCGCGATCTCGGGCGTTCCCATGTAGACAATTTTCATGCCTCGGTCTCCTCGCCTTCCTCCGCTTCCTGCTCCTGCTTCAGAAGCTCGTCCAGCTCCTCCTGCGTGAGCATCTTTTCGGCAAACTCGGTGTACATGTGCCCATCCAGATGGTCGATCTCATGCAAAAAGCAGCGCGCGGTCAGGTCCTCGCCTTCATACTCATACCAGTCGCCGTGGCGGTCCTGCGCACGGACCTTCGCGTATTCCGGGCGCGTGACCAGCCCCCACTTGCCGGGCAGGCTCAGGCAGCCCTCAATGCCGGTCTGCTCTTCTTCGCTGACCTCCACGATCTCAGGGTTGACCAGCTCCCAGTCCTCGCCCTCGGTGTTGACAATCACTACGCGGCGCAGAACGCCGATCTGCGGTGCGGCAAGTCCCGCGCCGTTCGCGTCGTGGAGCGTCTCGATCATATCGTCGATCAGCTGCGAAAGCCGGTCGTCAAATTTGGTAACCGGGCGGCAGACCTTGGTAAGGACCGGGTCTCCGACTGTAACAATGTTGCGAAGTGCCATGTAAAATCCCCTCAATCATATGAATTGACGTCGGCGTAGGCGTTTACGCCGCGGTTTTGTTTCTCTTTTGCAAATATGCACAGCTCCTGCGCCAGCAGAAGCCGCAACGGTTTGGAATTCTTCGCCGCCAGCGTCAGCCGGTAGCGGTAGGTGTAGTTGATCTTTGCCACCGCACACGGCGCAGGTCCCAGCAGCGTCGCGGGGCAGCCAGCGAACGCCTGCGATTGCAGCTGTGCGCGCAGCCGGTTTCGAAAGCGCATTGCCGCCTGCACGACCTGATCTTCGTAAAGCCCCGTAAAGGTGAGGAAGAAAAGATCCTGAAACGGCGGGCAGCCGTGCAGCTGCCGGATGGCAATTTCCATCTCGTAAAAGGCATCATAATCCTGCTTCGCTGCCAGCCGGATCACCGGATGCTCCGGCGTCATGGTCTGAATCAGCGCCAGCCCTTCTTTTTCGCCGCGTCCGGCTCTGCCGGCGACCTGCGTGATGAGGCTGAACGTTGTCTCGGCAGCGCGGTAATTGCTCACATACAGGCTCATATCCGCGTCCAGCACGCCGACCAGCGTCACATTCTCAAAGTCCAGTCCCTTGCTGACCATCTGCGTGCCGAGAAGAATCGGAATTTTTTCCGTCTCAAAGCGCCGCAGCAGCAGCTCATGACTGCCGCGCGCCGTGACGGTGTCTGCGTCCATGCGCAAAAGCGGCGTATCCGGGAAAATCCAGCGCAGCTCCTGCTCGATTTTCTGCGTGCCGCTGCCGATGGGCTTGAGCGCGCCGCCGCATTTTTCGCACCGCGCACGCGCAGGTTCCGTATAGCCGCAGTAGTGGCAGACAAGGCGCTGGTTGACCGAATGATAGGTCAGATGCACGCTGCACCGCGGACAAGTCGGCACATCGCCGCACTCCACACAGACCAGATACCGGCTGTTGCCGCGCCGGTTGAGAAAGAGAATCGACTGCCTGCCGGCGATGATATTGTCCCGCAGCTTTTCTTCCAGCGGCAGGCTGATTGCCGTGGCGTTCCCCTGCCGGATTTCCTGCTTGAGATCAACAATCTGCGTCTGCGGAAGCGTCTTTTCGTTGTAGCGCTTTTTCAGCGTATACAGACAATAATCCCCGCATTTTGCGCGGTACATACTCTCGACCGACGGCGTCGCCGACCCGAGCAGCACCAGTGCGCCCGCCTTTGCCCCGCGGTAGCGCGCAATTTCTCTTGCGTGGTAGCGGGGGGAATTCTCGGATTTATAGGTATGCTCCTGCTCCTCATCGAGAATAAAAAGCCCGGGGCTCTGCACCGGCGCAAACACGGCAGAGCGTGTGCCGACCACGACGCGCGCCTGCCCGCTTTGAATCCGGCGCCACTGCGCAAAGCGCTCAGAGATGCGAAGGCTTGAGTGAAGCACCGCAACTGCTTGCCCGAAATGCGCCGAGAGCTTTTCCAGAAGCTGCGGCGTCAGAGATATCTCCGGCACAAGCAGAATCGCACTCTTTCCTGCTTTCAGCGCCTCATAAATCAGGCGGATATAGACGGCGGTTTTTCCGCTTCCGGTCACGCCGTACAGCAGCGCCGCGCCCGGCTTCTGGCTCTGCATCTGCCGGCATAGTCCGTCAAATGCCGCCTGCTGTTCGTCGTTTAAAATCGGCGGCTGCGCAGCTTCCTGCGCGGGGCTCAAAAGCTCCGGCTGCACCTCCTGCTCCCAGATCGTAATCAGCCCCAGCTTTTCCAGCCGCGAAAATGTGGAAGCAGTCGCGCCGGTCAGCTCTGTCAGCTCGCGGCAGGCGCATTCTCCTGCCGCACCGAGCAGCTCGAGAACCGCCGCCTGCACGGGTGCGGTGCGCTTTTTCTTTTCCGCATAGCGAGCCGCCTCCTCGGGCGCGGCAATCGCGGCGAATTTCTGCTTGCGCGCGCCCGGCTTCTGCGTCAGCTCGAGATCGTTTTCGATGAGTTTTTTGGAAAGCAGCCAGCCGATTGCCGCCTGCGCCTGCTGCCGGTCTTCCATCTGGTTTAAAAGCGCAGTTTCCGGCGCACTTGCGCCGAAATCCTCCAGCAGCTGCATGACAAAACATTCCGTCTCGCGTCCGCGGCAGGTATCCCGCCAGTCGGATGCGTCTTCACGGATGCGGTAGATTTTCTCCTGCCGGAACCAGAGCCCAGCCGGCAAAATCGCCTTCACCGCGTCATAATACGTACAGAAATACCGCTCCCGGACAAACGCCGCCAGCCGCAGCTGTTCGTCCGTCATCACGGGTGCATCGTCGAGCAGCTGCTCGATTGCCTTGAGCTTGTCCTCGCTTCCTGTCTGTACGCCCAGCACGATTGCCTCCGTGCGGCGGTTTGCCCTGCCGAACGGAACGACCACGCGCATGCCGGGAAGAATCTGCATGCCCTGCGGAATGCGATAGGAATACGGCTGATCGATGGCAAAAATCGCGCAGCTCACTGCGACCTCTGCAATCATTGTCATCCCCTGCCTTTCCCAAAAACAAGCGCGAAGGCGTAGGCAGATGCCTGCGCCTTTGCAGTCAGCTCTTTACTTGCGGTATTTTTCCTTGAGCGTCGCGGTCAGTTCGCCTCTGGCAACCTCGTTGATGGCGATGGTCACGGGCTTGTCCGTCAGCGGCTCATGGGTCATTTCCGACTCAATGGAAAGCTGGCGGGCGCGGTGCGCCACAACGTTCACCAGCAGATAGCGGCTGTCGACATGTTTGAGTAATTCACTCATTGCGGGGTAGAGCATGATAGTTCCTCCTTGATCAAATGGATACGCTCCATGGTTTTACATTTTTCCGCCAGCATGATGGCGCGAAGCTCCTCGCTGGCACGGGTCAGATCGTCGTTGACAACGATGTAATCGTAATTTACCGCCTGGCTGCATTCCCAGCGCGCGCGCTCGAGCCGCTCTTCCATGAGCCCCGGCGCAACGTCTCCGCGGTGGACCAGACGCTTGCGGATGACATCGAACGACGGCGCAGTCACAAACACCAGCACCGCATCGTCCGGCAGGCGCTTTTTGATTTTAAGCGCGCCGACGACCTCGACGTCCATCACAACGTCCACGCCGTTTTCAATCGCCTCGCGAATGGGCTGAAGCGGCGTTCCGTAGTAATTGCCGACATACTCGGCATATTCCAGCAGCGCGTCGTTCGCAATCAGCTCTTCAAAGCGCGCGCGGGAAACAAAGTAATAGCTCTTGCCGTCGACCTCGCCGGGTCTGATCGGGCGCGAGGTTGCCGATACAGAATACTGCACCGTTTTGCAGCTGTCAATGATGGCGTTGAGCAGCGTGTTTTTTCCGACGCCGGACGGACCGGACACCACAAACAGTTTTCCCCTCATCCTTCCGTCTCCTCCGGTTCCGGCTTTTCTTCCATCCGCGCGGACAAAATCTCCGGCGAGACGGACGAGAGAAGGACATGGTCGGTGTCCATCAAAAGCACCGACTTTGTCTTTCTTCCGAACGAGGCGTCAATGAGCATGCCGCGCTCGCGCGCCTCCTGAATCAGTCTTTTGATCGGGGCAGACTCCGGCGCAATCACCGCAAGCACGCGCTCGGCGCAGACCGTGCTTCCAAAGCCGATGCTGATAAGCTTCATGCCGTGCCTCCGTCACTCGATGTTCTGCGTCTGCTCGCGGATTTTTTCCAGCTCCGCCTTGATTTCGACCACCGTTCTCGCCTGCTCGAGATCGTTGCCCTTCGAGCCAATGGTGTTTGCCTCGCGGTTAAACTCCTGCAGCAAAAAGTCGAGCTTTCTGCCGATGGCGCCGCCGGCTGTGAGCATGGCGTCTAACTGCGACAGATGGCTCCTTAACCGGACCGTCTCCTCGTCAACGGCAATCTTGTCCGCGTAAATGGCAGCCTCCTGCAGAATGCGCCCTTCGTCGATGTTGGTGTTCTGCAGAACCTCCTGCATCTTCTGCGTCAGACGGCTGCGGTACTCGCAGAGCGTTACAGGGCTTCTTGCCTCGACCTTCTCCACCAGAGCCAAAACCGTCTTTGCCCGGCTTCTCAAATCCTGCTCCAGCGCCGCGCCCTCGAGCGTGCGCATCGCAGAGAATTTGGACAGCGCCTGCGAAACGACCGAAAGAATCTCCTGCGTCGCCTGCTGCTCGTCCTCCTCCTGCTTCTCGACGACAAAGATATCGGAAAAGCGCGTGAGACTGGAAACGGAAATGTCGTCTTTTACCTCGTAGTCCTTCGCAATGGTTCTCATTGCCGAAAGATACCCCTCCAGAACCGGGCGGTTGAGCGAGATCTTCATATCGCTTCCGGCAGTGACGTTGACGCTGATGAACACATCGACCTTGCCGCGCGAAATTTCCTCCTTGACCTTTGCCTTCACGCTGTCCTCGGCAAAGCCGAAAACGCGCGGCAGCTTGACGCTGCAGTCGAGATATCGGTTGTTGACCGAGCGGATTTCTACGGTAATTTCGCGGTTTTCAAAGGTCTGTACGGCTCTTCCGTAGCCGGTCATGCTTTTTATCACGGTAACATCTCCAGTTCGTATTTTTCGCCGGATTGCGGCGTTCTCGTGTCAAGTTTTTTACTCTACAGCTTCGAGGACCACGACGATCTTGTAATCGTCGCCGATGACGCCCGCGTCAGGGTAGCCATCAATGTAGATGGTCACGGGGACCTGATAGGTGCCTGCCTGCGTATATTCCGAAAGGTCTGCCACCACGCGCAGGTTATTTGCCGCAATTCTGTCAATCTCGGTATTCGATGCGCGCACGGTCGTCTGCACCAGCTGCGTGATGCTTCTGGCGTCGAAGCCGTCGGGGGTGTTGATGAAGGCGATGTTCGTCGCGCCGATGACCTTCGTCCGCTTGTTCTTGATTTTGATGGTCACGGTCGCGGATTCTTCACCGGATACGTTCTTCGCATCGTTCGGAATCTTGATGTCGAACGACAAAACGGCGTTGTTATCCGTCGCACCGAGATCGACGTTTCCGAGGACAATCGTGTTCACGCTGTCCAGGACCGTCGCGTCGCCCGCGAGCGTGATGGACTTCGGGTCAATATCCACATCTGCATCCGCGCCGGTTGCGCCGCCGCCGTCAATGAAGTTCACGGAAAGCGGCACCTGCTTGTATTTGACCACATCAAGCTCTACCTCGATGGTATCAACGTCCGTCGTCAGGTCCGTCGTGTCGACCTCGTTGCCGTCGGCGTCCACAAGCGTATAGTCGACACTTTCGGTGATGTTCTTATCCACATTCGTCCGGCTCATGACGATCTGCGCGCAGGAAATCGTCGATACGACGGACTCGGGTCCTTCCACCGTCACGGTGTCGTAGTCAAAGCTCGTCGATTCCAGAAGATACCCATCTGCCACCTCGACGCCCGTAAAATCGCCTTGCACCTCAATCTCGCGCCGCGCGAGCTTTTCCACCTGAATGGTGATGACGGACGGATTACGGTCTGTGTCCTGCACCGCAGACGCCTGCACAGCGTTCGGAAGCGTCAGCTGATAGGTCAGCTGGTATTCCTTCGCGCTGCGGACCTTGGACACATCCACCACGGCGGAGATTTCATCCTTATACTGTTCGAGCTTCTTGAGATCGGTATTTTTTCCGTAGAAATGCACGCTCACCATGTCGGTATAGTCGCCCTTGATGACGAGCTGCTGGTCCTCACGCAGAACCTCCTGCCCGGAAAACGTCACGGGAATACCGGAGATGATGGTGTCGCCGTCGGGATTCACCACCGTCACCACATATGCCCACAAACAGATTGCCGCCAGCAGGGAAATCGCCATGGTAATGAGTTTACTTCTTTTCATTTTGTTCCTGCCTCGTTTTGAAATGGCTCATAAACCAGCTCTTCACCGGACTGCTCTTGGTCTCCGGCTCCGAAATCAGCTCGTTCGTCAGAAGCTTTCCGAGCGTCTGCGGCGCAAGGTGGCGCTTGAGCATGCCGCCGATGGCAACCGAGATGGTGCCCGTCTCCTCCGAGACGATCACGACCACGGCGTCGGAGACCTCGCTCGTGCCGATGCCCGCGCGGTGGCGCGTGCCGATGCCGCCGGGAAGATGCGTGTTTTCAGACAGCGGCATCACGCAGCCTGCCGCTGCCACGCGGCTTCCGCGGACAATCACGGCGCCGTCGTGCAGCGGAGAGTTCTTGAAAAACAGGTTCCGCAGCAGCTGATCCGTGACCTTTGCGTCGATGATCGTGCCGGTCTTGAAATATTCGTCAAGCGGCATGCTGCGCTCGAAGATCAGAAGCGCGCCAACCTTTTCCTTCGACATGACCTCGCACGCAGCGACGGTCGCCTCGATTGCCTGCTGTTCGGGAGAAGCAGAGCCGCTGCTGCTGATCAGGTTCGAGAAGAATCTGCCGCCAAAGCGCTCGAGCATCCGCCGCAGCTCCGGCTGGAACATGATGACGAGCGCAATGACGCCAATCTCCAGAATCTTGCTGAGAATCCAGTTGAGCGTGTAGAGCTTGAAGATTTCCGTCAGACCCGTCACCACCAGCAGAAGCAGAATACTTCTTGCTATGCGCGCCGCGCTTGTCGAGCGAATCAGGCGCATGACGGTGTAGAACAGAAATGCAACAATTAAAATATCAATAATATCGTTAACCCCGATCTGGGGGATACGGTTCCAGAATTCCTGAAAAAATGTGCGTATCGCGGTCATAGATGCCACTCCTGCTGATACTTATAATTATTGTGATTATACTCCAAATCGGCGCGCAGTGCAAGTGGCGAAGCGGAAAAAATGAAGTTCTCTCAGCAAGACAGGACGCGGACAAGCTCGCGCACCTCACGCGCGGTGTTGAAAACAGAGAAACCGGCTCGAACGGTGCCGGATTGCAGCGTCCCTGCCGACTCGTGCGCCAGCGGCGCGCAGTGAAGCCCCGCGCGAAGCGCAAAGCCCTGCCGGGAAAGTCTGGCAGCGGTTTTCTCCACATCCTCCCGTTCGAGCAGAAACGACACCACGCCGGTCTGCGCCGCTCCATGAAAGACCCGCACGCCCGGCATTGCTTCCAGCTCGGCAATCAAAAGCTGCGCGAGCATCTTTTCGTGCGCGGCAATCTGCGAAAGCCCCATGCTTCTGACAAACCGCACACCCTCGTGCAGCGCGCAGATGCCCGGCACATTGTGCGTGCCTGCCTCGCCCGCGTCAGGCGTAAACTCCGGCATCTGCGCGCGCTCGGACAGGCTCCCCGTCCCGCCGGCGAGCAGGGGTCTGAGTGCATGCCCGCAGACCAGAACGCCCGTCCCCTGCGGACCGTAGAGCGACTTGTGCCCCGGCATGCACAAAAACGCCGCAGGAAGCTTTCTCAGAGACACCGGCAGAATCCCTGCCGACTGCGAGCAATCGAGAATCAGCGGCACCTCCCGCTCGCGGCACAGCGCCGCAATTTCCTCCACCGGCAGAACATAGCCGAACACGTTCGACACGTGCGTGCAGACAACCGCCTTCGTGTTCTCTGTGATTGCCGCGCGGAAGCCCTCGATCGTATCGTCCGGGTCAAACAGCCGCCGTCCGGCAATGCGGACATCCGCGCCGATCTGATTGAGCGGTCTCCACACCGCGTTATGCTCAAAGCCCGAAATCACGACCTCATCGCCCGCTGACACCAGAGACCGGATGGCAAGGTTCAGCGCATGCGTGGCGTTCATGGTGAAGACGATGTCCTCCGGCTTTGCCTCAAAAAGCGCTGCCAGCTCCTGCCGGCAGGCATAGACCGCGTCGGAAGCGAGCATTGCCGGTCTATGTCCGCCGCGTCCGGGGCTTGCATAATGGTCCATCGCGTATAACAGCGCCTTTTTCACCTGCGGCGGCTTTTGCAGCGTCGTTGCTGCCGCGTCAAAATAGATCATGACCCGCCTCCTCCACAAAGCCGTTATCAAACTGCCGGAACACCCGGCGGAAGCGCACGCCGCTCGATAAAAACAGCGTCAGCGCATCTGCGCCGTCCGGACCGTCTACCTCCAGTACATACCCGCAGCCCTGCTCGGCAATCTGTTTCGGCGCGCGCGCAAGCTGCGAAAAAACACCTGCGTTCTGCAAAACGCTCCGCCCGTCCTGCGCAGCTGTCAGAGAGCGGAACGAGAAATCATACACAAACATTGCGACCTCCTCCTCAGCCCATCGTATGCGTCCGCACGCCCGTTTGACACGGACCGCGCCCGCTCGCGCAGTTTCTGCATATTGTGCATATTTTTGCAGAAAGTTTCCGTTAAGACTTGACAAGATTCTCCGGCTCTGTATAATAGGAGGCAGTTGTGATAGAGGTTGCGCACAGCATGAGTCGCGTCCGCAAATCCGGCGGGAACCGGGGACGTAAAAGGGCTGCGCGCCGAAGATGGGCGACGCCGTTCCCGCGGGCGCCGGTCTGGGGCGCAGGAGAATATCCTGCGGACTGTCGCGAAAGCGGAGCGCTGTCATGTCGTCTTTACAGGGATTGTTCTGTTGCGTCATGATGCTGTCATGACGCAATTTTTGTTTTGTGAAGGAGACAAAACCATGAAGAAGAACACCTCGCATGCGCTTGTGCGCATCATCGTCATTGCGGCGATGCTCGTACTGGTCGTCGCTGCGGCAATCCAGTGCGCCAACGGCAAATCCCTTGCCGAGACGGCATGGTCGCTGCTGCCGCCCGTCATTGCCATCGTTCTGGCGCTGGTCAGCAAGGAGGCATACAGCTCGCTGTTCATCGGCGTCGTCGTCGGCGCGCTGTTCACCACGAACTTTTCGCCCGTCGCCGCACTCGATGCCGTCGTCAACGACGGTCTGATCGCTGCCATCGCAGATAACGCCGGCATTTTCCTGTTTCTCGTCCTGCTCGGCATCATCGTCGCTTTGGTCAATGCCGCAGGCGGCTCGGCTGCTTTCGGCCGCTGGGCGGAAACCCACATCAAAACGCACGCAGGCGCGCAGTTTGCAACGTTCGTCCTCGGCGTTCTCATTTTCATCGACGACTATTTTAACTGCCTGACCGTCGGCTCCGTCATGCGCCCGGTCACGGACGGTCATAAGATTTCCCGCCCGAAGCTTGCCTATCTGATTGACGCCACTGCGGCTCCCGTGTGCATGATCGCGCCGATCTCCTCCTGGGCAGCCGCTGTCTCCTCGACCGCAGAAGGACTCAACACCGGCATGAGCGGCATTGAGCTTTTCATCCGCGCCATTCCCTATAACCTGTATTCTCTCATGACCTTCGTCTTCATCATTGCCATCATCCTGATGAAGTTCGACTACGGTCCCATGAAGCAGTATGAAAAGAAAGCATCCTCCGGCGACCTTTCCGCGCTGGAAAGCGAGGAGGGCGAGACCATTAACCCCAAGGGACATCTGCTTGACCTCATTCTCCCGGTCGTCGTTCTGATCATCACCTGCACCATCGGCATGCTCTACGTTGGCGGCTTCTTTGGTGTGGACACGTCCGGCAGCGCTGATTTTGCCGGCGACTTTGTCGGTGCCTTCGGCAATACCGACGCCTTCGTCGGTCTTCCATGGGGCGGCATCATCGCACTGATTCTGACCGTGATCTATCTCGTTGCCCGCAAGGTCATCACCTTCCAGCAGGCAATGGAGTGCGTCCCCAAGGGCTTCATTGCCATGATTTCCCCGATTCTGATTCTGACGCTCGCCGTCAGCCTCAAGGCAATGATCAACTCCCTCGGTGCAGCCGAGTATGTGCGCGATCTGATGGTCTACGCTTCCGACTTCCTGTACGGTATGCTCCCGGCAGTCATCTTCCTTGTCGCCTGCGTGCTCGCCTTTGCCTCCGGCACCTCGTGGGGTACGTTCGGCATTCTCATTCCGGTCGTCACCGCCGTCTTCCCGACGGACAGCCCTCTTCTCATCATCGGCATCTCCGCCTGCTGCGCGGGCGCGGTCTGCGGCGACCACTGCTCGCCCATCTCGGATACCACGATCATGGCGTCCGCCGGCGCGCAGTGCAACCACCTGACGCACGTCTCGACCCAGCTCCCCTATGCCGTAACCGTCGCTGCCGTTTCCTTCGTCGGCTTCATCATCGCGGGCTTCGTGCAGAACGTCTATGTGACCCTTGCGGTCTCCACAGTCTTGATGCTTGCCGTTCTCTTCGCACTTCGCAGCATGGAAGCGAGAAAAGACCGCATGGCAAATTAGGCAAAGAAACAGCAAGTTGCACACAGAAACCCTCCGTATGGCTCGCCATACGGAGGGTTTCTCATTCGTTATTCGTCTTTTTCCTCTGCCGCTTCGGCAGGAACTTCCACCTGCTTTGTCTCAGCCTGTTTCTCCGGTTCGGTATCTTCCAGCTTCGCGCCGCAGTACGGGCAGACGCTCGGTCTCCGGGAGCCGAGCTTGAAGCGCTTTTTGCAGTGCGGGCACTTATAAAAAATCAGCGCCTGCAAAAGCCCCAGCACCATCAGCCCCGCACCGACTGCACTCATCGTCAGCGACTGCCGCCGGTTTCCGAGCATGACAATCAGAATGCCTGCCGCGCAGGCGCTGACCATCATCCGTTCGCTTAACCTGTAATCCATCTTCCACTCTCCTCTTTTCAAAAATCAGTCCAGCTCTTTTCCACAATTCGGGCAAAACTTTGGTACCGGTCCTCTGGGCTCCAGCTGCGCCCCACAATGCGGGCATTTATAAAACAGCACCATCTGCAAAAGCCCCAGCGCCAGCACGCCGAGTCCTGCCGCGCTGAGCCAGCGGATTTCCAGAATGGTCGACACCAGGACCAGCGCGAGGCAGAGATAGCACATCACGGAAAACAGCTTTTTGCTTCTTTTATAGTCCATCGGAAACGCTCCTTTCTATCTCCAGATCTTCCTCCGGTTCTCCCCGCCGTTTTGTTTTCGCGCCGGAGAAAATCACGGTCAAAGGCTCGGTGATTGTCTTTCTGCCATCGTATCGTTCCAGACGCACGGTGAGCTTCCACTGGTCAAAGGGAAGCGCAATCAGTTCGTCCGACAGCCAGTAAACCGGCTGCTTCTTCGTCGGCTCGGGCAGCGGCGTTTTGGGTCTCGCGCCCAAAAATGTGATGCGTTCGAGCGTGTTATCGAACATGGCGTTGCCGCTGTCGATGCAAAGCGTCAGCGTGTCGTCCTGCATCGACACTTCCAGTATCTGCGCGTCATGCAGCCCACGCACCCAGTACCAGCCCGGGCAGCTTCTTTCGTCTTTCATACGCGCTCGATCAGGCACACCGCGTGCGCGGCAATTCCCTCGCCGCTTCCGGTAAAGCCGAGGCGCTCTTCGGTCGTCGCCTTGACGCTGACGTTTTCCGCGTCCGTTTCCAGCGCGTCTGCGATTCGTTTTCGCATGGTATCGATATACGGCGCAAGCTTCGGTCTCTGAGCGATCACCGTCGCGTCCAGATTGGAAAGCTTCCAGCCATGCTCCTCCAGAACTGTCCGGACGGTTTTCAATAGCCCGATGCTGTCCGCGCCGAGATATCGTTCGTCGTTGTCCGGAAACAGCTTTCCGATGTCGCCCAGCGCAGCCGCACCCAGCAGCGCGTCCATGACGGCATGCACCAGCACGTCTGCGTCCGAGTGTCCGTCGAGCCCCTTTTCAAACGGAATCTCCACACCGCCCAGAATCAGCTTTCGCCCCTCGACCAGACGGTGTACATCGTATCCATGTCCGATTCTCATGGTGTCTGCCTCCGTTTCAGAATCAGCCCGGCAATATCCAGATCCAGCGGCGTCGTAATCTTGATGTTCTCCTCTGAGCCGTCCGTCAGCAGCACCGTCATGCCGAGCGCCTCCACCGCCGAGCAGTCGTCGGTCAGTGAAAGCCCCTTCTGCTTTGCGTTCTGCAGCGCGCCCAGCAGCAGCGCATAGTCAAACACCTGCGGCGTCTGCACGGCAAAGAGCGTGGACCGGTCCGGCGTTTCATCCACCGCGCCGGTTTTGGATACCTTGATCGTATCTTTGACCGGAATCGCGGGCGCTGCCGCGCCAAACTTCGCCGCCTTTAAAATCGCTTTTGTGATGACCTCCGGCGGCACCAGCGGACGCGCGCCGTCATGCACCGCAACAAGCTCCGTCCCTTCCGGCACAGCCTTGAGCCCGTGCATCACCGACTCTTGTCGACTCTCTCCGCCGGGAACGACGATGCGCACCTTCCGATACGGCGAACAGACCCGGCTGATTTTGGGCATCCGGTCCTCGCGCGCGACGACGATGATGGTGTCGATCATCTCATGATCGTCGAACACGCGCAGCGTCCGGCTCAGAACCGGAAGCCCGCCCAGCTCCGCCAGAAGCTTGTCCGTCCCGCCCATCCGGGCAGAAGACCCGGCGGCGACAATCACCGCCGCACAGCTCGGATGCGAGAGCTTGTTTTTCACCTGCCGCGCCTTGCGGATGCTATCTGCAAGCTGCATGAAATCCCTCCTTATGTGAGGCTGCCCACAAGCTCCTTGTAGGCTCTGCCGCGCACGGCGAAATTCTTGAACTGGTCAAACGCTGCACAGGCAGGGCTCAACGTCACAATGTCGCCCGGCTGCGCCGCCTTCCGGCAAAGCGCAACCGCCTCGCACAGATCGTTTGCCTCCAGAATTTCCGGCGCGCCCTTCCTGTACTCCGGCGCGTTTTCCACTGCCGCGCGGATTTTGTCCGCCGTCGCGCCGCACAATACCAGCGTCTTGACATGCACGCAGATCTCCGGTCCCAGCACGTCGAACGGAATGTGCTTGTCATACCCGCCCGCAATCAGAATCACCTTCTGCTTGAACGAGTGCAGCCCCGCAATCGTCCGCGACGGGCTCGACGCAATCGAGTCGTTGTAATACTTCACCCCGTGCAGCTCACGCACCAGCTCAATGCGATGCTCCACGCCGCCGAAGCTCCGCGCCACCGCGTCCACATCCGCATCCGTTGCAAGACCTTCCGTCGCGCAGGCGGCAGCCATGTAATTTTCAATGTTGTGTACGCCCGGGATTTTAATATCGTCCGCCGGCATGATTCTTCGCCCATTGCGGTAAATGATGCCGTTTTCCAGCCAGACGCCGTTCGAAGGTTTTCCCAGCCGCGAGAATTTTTCCACCATACCCGGCGCTTTTTCGGCAAAGGAATTGGTAATTTCGTTGTCCATGTTCACAACGAGCTTGCCGGTCTTTCCCTGATGCAGATAGACGTTTTCTTTTGCGGCAATATACTCCGCCATGTCCTTGTGCACGTCGAGATGGTTCGGCGCAAGATTCGTCACCACCGCAATGTCTGCCGACTGCGTCATGCCCATGAGCTGGAACGAGGAAAGCTCGACAACGGCAAGATCGTCCGGCTTCATCTGCTCTGCCAGCGGCAGAAGCGGCGTTCCGATGTTGCCGCCGAGCCAGACTGTGTAGCCCGCGTGCTTTAAAATTTCCGAGATCAGCGTTGTCGTCGTCGTCTTGCCGTCCGAGCCGGTCACGGCGATGATTCTGCACGGGCAAACGGAGAAAAACGCCTCCATTTCGCTCGTCACCACCGCGCCGCTCTCGCGCAGCTGCCGCAGCGCCGGAATGTCCGGATGCATGCCGGGCGTACGGAACACAACGTCCGCCTGCACGCTGTCCAGGTATCCGTCTCCCACATGGAGCGTCGCGCCCATGCGCTCTAAGTCCAGAACCTCTTCGTCGAGCTGCTGCCTGGGCGTCTTGTCGCAGGCAAGCACCGTCAGCCCCCTGCGAAGCAGCATGCGGATCAGCGGGCGGTTCGACACGCCGATGCCGAGCACGGCAATGCGCTTTCCCCGCAGCGCCTCAAAATATGCAGAAACCTTCTCGTTCATGGTTGAAGCCTCTTTTCCGGTTGTTAGCTCCATTATATCCGCCCTAGAAAAAAATTGCAACTTGTTTGACATTCGGGCGCGAATCAGGTACAATACAAGCGCGACCGGGACGGACAGTCGCGGGGTGCAGCCCAACGGCTGCATCATGAGGAAAGTCCGGGCTCCACAGGGCAAGGATAACGGGTAACGCCCGCCCAGAGCGATCTGAGGAAAAGTGCAACAGAAATATACCGCCTCGTCCTTTTATACCAGTCAGGAGACTGCAAGCAATGTCTCCCGTCTGCGCCAAAAAAGCCAATAAAGCTCCGCTTTGACGGCAGAGGAGAAAGAACGAAAACCGTTCTCCCGTCCCCCCAACCGACAAAGCCCCGCTTTGACGGCAGAGGAGGCGCAACGGAATGTATGAGCTTTGCCGCTTGCGGCGAAGCGAAGGATATGAAGTTTGCGCCGACGAGGTAAGGGTGGAAACGTGCGGTAAGAGCGCACGCATCGGCGTGGAAGCGTCCGTTGCTGTAAACTCTATCCGGAGCAACACCGTGGAGGAAACAAGGCTTGCCCGGCTGTTTCCGAGGAGGTGGCTGGAGCGCACCGGCAACGATGCGCCTAGATAGATGACTGTCGATTACAGAACCCGGCTTACAGACCCGATCGCAAAAACCCCCGGCGCTATGCGCCGGGGGTTTTTACCCGAAAAGGCATCGCCTTTTCGGGTAATTTTGCAGGCTGACTGCGCGGTATGTTTCCGGTCGGCGGAGCCGCCGGATAAAATAGATTTCCAATTTATTTCGCCATCTGCGGATGGTGAAACTCTGCGAGGCTGTGCTGCAAAGCGCCGCGAGGCTGTTTGATTACTTTTTGGTCAGGCGGTTGAGGATTGCGGTAATGGCAATGATGACGCCCATGACGATGAAAATACCAAGCATGCCGGTGCCCATATAGGGCAGAAGCTCTGCAAAGAGTTCTGGATGAAAGTTCATGGTTTTCCCTCCTTATTTCGCGAAAAAGTTCAGAATCAAGCCGCCTGCGACGACAGACGCAATCTGCCCGGAGACGTTGACGCCGATCGAGTGCATGAGCAGGAAGTTCTGCGGGTCTTCCTTGAGCCCCATCTTGTGGACAATCCGCCCGGACATCGGGAACGCCGAAATGCCCGCCGCGCCGATCATGGGGTTGATCTTCTTTTTGAGGAACAGGTTCAAAAATTTCGCGAACAGAACACCGCCTGCCGTGTCGAACACGAATGCAAAAAGCCCCAGTCCCAGAATCAGCAGCGTCTGCGGCTGCAGGAACTTTTCCGCCTGCATCTGCGACGCAATCGTCAGCCCCAGGAAGATCGTCACGAGATTTGCCAGCACCTTCTGCGCCGTCTCGGAAAGAGAGTTCAGAACGCCGCACTCACGAATCAGATTGCCGAACATCAGAAAGCCCACGAGACTGACCGATGCCGGCGCAACCACACCCGCAACAATCGTCGTCAGAATTGGGAACAGAATCCGCGTCGTTTTGCCGACCGACTTCTGCTCATAGGGCATGCGGATCAGCCGCTCCTTCTTTGTCGTCAGCAGCCGGATGACCGGCGGCTGGATGATCGGCACCAGCGCCATGTAGGAATACGCCGCAACCATGATGGCGCCCAGATACTGCGATTGAAGCTTCTGCGCCACAACGATAGCCGTCGGTCCGTCTGCAGCGCCGATGATGGCAATGGACGCCGCGTCCGGAAGGTCAAAGAACATACCGGCCAGGCACAGCGTGAAGAAAATGCCGAACTGTGCCGCCGCACCGAAAATCATAAGCTTCGGGTTATTCAGCAGCGGACCGAAATCGATCATTGCGCCGATGCCGATGAACAGAATCAGCGGGAACAGCTCGTTTGCAATGCCAGCGTCATACAGAACGCTCAGTGCGCCCCGTTCCAGCTGCCCGGACACCCACTGGTCAATCGCACCCGACATCGGAAGATTTACCAGAATTGCGCCGAAACCCATCGGCAGCAGCAGACTCGGCTCCATATCCTTTGCGATGGCAAGGTAGATGAGTAACCCGCCGATTGCCCACATGACCACCTGCTGCCACGTGAGATTTCCCAGATTGCTGTACAGAATTTCCATACACGTCTCCCCTTTTTCTGAAAGCTGTGCGCGCAAAGGAAGTCATCTGCAGGCGGTGTTTTTCGCCGTAAGCGGCAAAAAGCAAAAAACTCTGATTGCCGCGCTTTGCGCAGCAATCAGAGTTTTGCCATTTCATCCAGCAGCGGGTCCTGCGGACCGTCCTGACGCCATCTGTCGCGATTTCTCGCCGGCTACTTCCTCTTATGCACTTATCTACGCCAGTATACTGCGGCGCATCCGCAATTGCAAGAGAATTCTGCCGGAATTCACAAATTCTTAGCAATTATTTATTCATAGCGCAGCGCCTCGATGGGGTCCATCATTGCCGCCTTGTTTGCCGGGTAATAGCCGAAGAACACGCCGACCGCCAGAGAAAAGCCAAATGCCAGTGCAATCGCGCCGATGCCCGGCAGCACCGCATTTTTCAACAGTCCGCTTCCCACATAGCCCATCACCGCGCCCAGCACAATGCCGATCGCGCCGCCGACCAGGCAGATGATCACGCTTTCTACGACAAACTGAATGCGGATATTGCCGTTTGTCGCGCCGAGCGCCTTCCGGGTGCCGATTTCGCGCGTTCGCTCGGTGACGGAGACCAGCATGATGTTCATCACGCCGATGCCGCCGACAAGCAGCGAAATTGCCGCAATGACGGCGATAGCGACCGAAAGGGTGTTCATCATCGAGTTGACGGACGAGATCATGCTGTCCATGCTGATTGCCGTAACGGTGTAGTTTTCGTTCGTGCGGTAATACCGCGCCAGATAATTCTTGACCTCGGCGGCAACCTCCGTGCTGCTCTCGCCCACCGCTGCCTGCACGGTAATCATGGAGTACCCGCGCGACGCGCCCGTAAGCTGCTTTGCCGTCGACAGCGGAATATACAAAGACGTTGCAAGATCCTTATCGGATGCGATTGAAAACGAGATTGCCGATTGCTCATACTTATAAACGCCGACAATGCGGAAGGTGTAGCTTCCGCCGGACAGCTGCACGAGCACCTCCTGCCCGAGCGCTTGTTTCTGGTCGCCGTCAAAGAGGTTGCCCACCAGCCGGTCGCTTACCACACAGACCATGCGCCGTCCGTCGTCGTCCTTCTGCTGCAAAAACCGTCCTTCGCTCAATTTGACATTGTTGACCGTGAAATACCCTTCGTTGACGCCCAGGGCGGAGACGTTGGCGTATAATCTTCCGTCCTTCGCCTTGCCGCTGCCGGCAGACTCCGACAGGCTCGTGGCAACAAGTCTGCCCGCGAACTGCTCCTGCATCGCCGCGATCATTTCCGGCGTCATCAGATCGGTCGTCTCCGGCTGCTTCATGACCATCATGCTCATCATGTCCTCGCTCGACACAGCCTCGCGGTCCTTTTCCTGCAGCGTCACAATGATTGACGACGCGCCGAGGTCGCTCATGGTGCTGTTGATATAGCCGGAAAGTCCATCGCCCACGGTCAGAATGCCGATGACGGCGGCAATGCCGATGATGATGCCGAGCATGGTCAGAACCGCGCGCATTTTATTTGCTCTCAAGCCCTCGAACGCGAGGCGGATTGATTCACCGAGTCCCATCTTCTCTCGCGCCCCTTTCGCTGCCGGTATATAAAATGCCGTCTCGCATCGTCAGCACCCGGCTCGTCTCCGCTGCCAGCTCCTGATTGTGCGTAATGAGAACAATTGTCTTCCCCTGTTCGCGGTTGAGCCGGTGAAACAGATCCATGACCATGCGTCCCGTCTTGCTGTCAAGCGCACCTGTCGGCTCGTCGGCAAGGATAATCGCCGGGTCATTTGCCATGGCGCGCGCGATGGCGACACGCTGCTTCTGTCCGCCGGAAAGCTCGTTCGGCTGATGGTCCATGCGGTCTGCCATGCCGACCAGATCCAGAAGCTCTTCGGCTCTCTGCGTGCGTTTTTTCTGCGGAATTCCTGCATACATCATCGGAAGCTCGACATTCTTGCGCGCATTGGTTCTGGAAATGAGGTTGAAGTTCTGGAACACGAAGCCGATTTTGCGGTTCCGGATCTGCGAGAGTTCGTCATCCTGCGCATTCTGCACATCGGTGCCGTCGAGCCAGTAGGTTCCCTCGGTCGGGCGGTCGAGCACGCCGATCATGTTCATCAGCGTCGATTTTCCGGAGCCGGACGCGCCGACAATCGAGACGAACTCTCCCTCCTTCACGTCCAGATCAATTCCGTGCAGAATTTCCAGCTCGTTCGGCTGCCCGATATAGAAGCGTTTGACAATGCCGCGCATCCGGATCAGCTGTCTGCCGCTCATTGATACGCCTCCATCTGTGCCATCATGTCCTCCAGACCGGTAGCCTGCGCCAGCATAACCGTCTTTCCGATGTACGAAAGGTACGACTTGGCATCGGTGATAACGCGAAGCCCTTCTTCCACACCGGTTCCCGACACCGCGATGTCCAGATCGTCGTCCAGCCCCGTCGTCACCGGAAGCTTTTCCACCAGATATGTTTCCTTCTCCTGCGTCCGCAGCACAAGAATGCAGCTCTGCCCGGCTTCATCGGTAAAGACCGCCTCATACGGAACCGCCAGCACATGCGCCTGGCGGGCAATGATATAGCTCAGCCGCGCCTCCATGCCGATGCGAAGCCCGGATTCCGCGCTGTCCACGCTGACTTCGGCTTCAAACGACGGGTCATTGGACGCTTCGGTGTCGCCCAGCTGGTTCTTTTTCGCCGTGGGCGCGATAGTCGTGAGCGTGCCGGGAATGACCGAATCGCCCGTCGCGTCGGATTTGATTTCGACCGTCATGCCGGTCTTCACATCACCCAGATCATAGCCCTTGACACTGGTAGAGATGACAAGATGGTCGGTGTCTTCAATCACGAACAGAAGCCCCGAGCCGCTCGAGCCGACGCTGGCATAGACGGCGGTCACAGTGCCCGAGACCGGCGCGGTGATTTTCGTGTCGTCGAGCGTTTTACTGAGCTGCCGGATAGATTCCTGCGTGACCGCCGTATTTGCCCCCGCATTCGCCGATGCCAGCGTGTCGGAGTATGCCTCCAACTGGTCCTCGGTTCCCTTTTTCGTCGAGTCGAGGCTTGTCAGCGCCGTCTGATACGCGCGCCACGCGCTGTCGACTGCATCCGCATAGTCGCTGAGCGCCTGATCTTCGCCGCGCACCGCCGCGTTATACGTCGCCTGCGCAATGTCATACGCCGACTGCGCCTGCTCGACCGCCGTTTGTGCTTGTCTCAAACCATCCTTTGCAGTTTTAAGGTTTGTTTCCAACTGCGCCTTCTGTTCTTCCAGCGCCTTTCTTTCTGCCGTGAGCTGTTCAATCTGACCCTCTTCAAGTGCATCCGGCGATTTAAGTTCTTTGTCAATTTTCCCCATTCGCTTATCGATCTCGTCAATAGAATCATCCAACGCATCGACAGCATCATCAGCGCTCGACTCTGCTTTTCTTGCCTGATCGAGCGCCGTGGCTGCACTGTTGCGCTGCGCTTCAACGGACAGAACCTGCGTATTTTCTCCCAGCTCCACGTTTTCCTTGTACCGGTCATAGGCGTTCTGCGCGCGGACATAGGCGTCGTAAGCCGTGTCGACCTGCGACTGCGCGCCGATCAGACTTGCGTTGAGTCCGGCGTCCAGCCCCTGCTTGAAATTTTCATACGCATCGTAGGCGCTCTGCACCTGCGCGCCCGCGCTGCCGGAGGCGACCTCCATGGAGGTCTGCTGGGTCGCAATCTGGTTTTCAATCGGTTCTGCGTCCAGCTCGGCAAGAAGGTCTCCCTCCTGCACGGTGTCTCCGACCTCGACGAGAACCGACTTCACCTGATAGGCAAGCGTCGAATAGACCTTGGTTGTGTCGCTGCTCTCTACGGTGCCGGTTGCGCTGACGCTCGACTCCAGATCCGTATAGGACAGCACCTGCGTATCGGACGCGAGCACCGTCTGCGTATTGCCGCCCTTTTTGCGCAGCAAAAAGCCTCCCGCAGCGACCAAAACCACAACCGCCAGCACCAGCCAGCGCTTTTTGAATTTCTTTTTCTTCCGCCGGGGCTTGACGGCAGTTTCCTTGCGTTCTTCCATGGACCTTTTTTGCTCCTTTGTGCGCGGAGCTGCCCGGCAGGCAAAGCTCCCCCAAATTACTGTCTTTAAGCATACGCCCATCGGTTCACAAGTTCCTGAAAGTTTTGTGAACTTTCGGATACATTTGGATACAAAAGTTACAATTTTCGCAACTTTCTGGAATCGCTGCCGCACAGAAAAAGCGCCGGAGCAGACTGCCCCGGCGCGTCGATGATATGTCTATTCGGTCATCATTTTGATAATTTCACGGTCTGTTTCGCGCATGCCCACACGCCCGAGTCGGCTGAAATTGGCAATCGAGTTTTCCACGCCCTTTGCCACCAGTCCGTCGCCGCCGTAGAACTGCTGCCCGCAGCGGAACATTTCAAAGCCGAGAATGCCCGCCTCGACCGCCATCGCAATTTTCGCCGCGCAGGAGGACTTTGCCCCGTCGCAGACGATGCCGGACGTGACCGCCAGTGCATTGACAATCGTGTGGGAGATTTCCCGGCAGCCGCCGCCATAGAGATACGTAATGCCCGCGCCTGCGCCCGCTCCCGCGCTGACCGCGCCGCAGTAGGCAGAGAGCCTGCCGATGCCGGTCTTTTCGTGGAGCGTCACAAGGTTCGAAACCAGAAGGGCTCTGTAGAGCTTTTCCTCGCTGACGTTCAGCTCCTTTGCATACACATATACCGGAAGTGAGGCGGTAATGCCCTGATTGCCGGAGCCGGAGTTGATCACAACTGGAAGATCGCAGCCGTTCATCCGTGCGTCGGATGCGGCGGCAGCGTAGGCGCGCGCTCTGGTGCGCACATCGTCTCCGTATGCCGCGAGCAGCACCTTTCCGATGCCCGCGCCGTAATTTCCGCGCAAACCTTCCTCGGCAATCGCACAGTTGCACGAGAGCTGCCGGTCCAGAAGCGGCTTCACGTCCTCCAGCTCGCAGGTATCGGCAAACTCGCAGATGTCCGCGACATTCAAAAGCGTATAATCCGGTGTCGGTTCCGCCGCAGAAGGCGCCTGCTCGGGGTCCTTTGCAAACACAACGCCCTCGTCCGTCTCTACAAGGACAATGTTCGTATGCTCCTGCACCGCGCGCACGGTTGCAAAATGATCGTTCGCGCGCACCGTCACCTCAATGTCCAGCAGATATTCCGACTCTGCAGCTGAAATCTCAAACTTTGTCTGCGCCATATAGCCCGGCAGCGCCGCAATCTGCTCAGGCGTCACATGGGACACAACCTGCAGCCCCGCGTCCGCGTCGCCCGCCAGCGCGCCGATTGCCGCAGCCGCCGCGATGCCGCGCAGCCCGCCGGTATTCGGCACGATGACGCTCTTGACATTCTTGATGATATTGCCGCTGGCGGCAACCTCGATGCATGTCGGAAGCGCACCAAGTGCCCGCCTTGCAGCCGCCGCGCAATAGGCAATCGCGATCGGCTCCGTGCAGCCCATCGCACAGACCAGCTCCCGGTTCAAAATCTCCAAATAGGTTTTGTAGGTAAGGCTCGTTCGTTCCATGCCGCAAGCTCCTTCTTTCTGCCGCATGGGCAGTTTTCTTTTATTCTATCATGTTCTCCCTTGATGGACAACCCCTTGCGCAAAAATGCCCGGGATTCCTCCCGGGCATTTCTTCACACGTGCGAAAGCAGGAACTGCCGCATATTCTCCTTCCCTTCCTCACTCAGAGGAAAGGTTTCCTGCGCCTCCATCTCGCTTTTTTCGTAGCAGAACGGTCCGTGCCAGAGCTCGCAGAGCATGGAGCTTGCCTCCATGTCGACCTCCTTCGGGTTTTTCATCGTGATGGCAGGCGTCACCTTGAAGCGCAGCGCGCCGTAGCTCCCGGTGAAGACGTTGTTATTTTCAAAGCTGTGCAGCACCGGCAGAAAAAGCTCCTCCATTACGCCGTCAGCGCCTCCATTTCATCGAGCAGCCTGCCGAAGGTCTCAAGCGCCCGGCTGACCGGCTCTGCCGTCGTCATATCCACGCCCGCGCCGCGCAGCAGCTCGATGGGGCTCTTGCTGCACCCGCCGGAGAGGAAGCCCAGATACCGCTCGACCGCGGGCACACCCTCGCGCAGAATCCCCTCGGACAGCGCGATTGCCGCCGCGTAGCCGGTTGCGTACTGGAAGACATAATAGTTATAGTAGAAGTGCGGAATGCGTGCCCACTCGAGCGCAATCTCGTCGTCCAGCACCACATCGTCTCCATAGTACAGCGCATTGAGCTTCCGATATTCTTCGCAGAGAACCTCCGCCGTGAGCGTCACGCCGCTGCTGCTTAACTCCGCCATTCTGAGCTCAAACTCAGCAAACATCGTCTGGCGGTAGAGCGTCGTGCGGAACTGCTCGAGGAAGTGATTGATGAGATAGGCACGCTCTTTTTTCTCGCTTGTGGTCGAGAGCAGATGCTGCATCAGAAGCGCCTCGTTGCACGTCGAGGCAACCTCTGCCACGAAAATCACATAGTCCGCGTAAACGACCGGCTGGGTCTTGTTGGACAGATAGGAGTGAATTGCGTGCCCCATCTCATGCGCCAGCGTAAACTCGCTGTCCAGCGTTCCCGTGTAGTTGAGCAGCACATACGGATGCACGCGCGCGCCCGCAGAATACGCGCCCGAGCGCTTGCCGGTGTTCTCATAGACGTCAATCCAGCGGTTCTGGAATCCCTCCTGCAGAATCGCGCCATAGCGCTCGCCCATCACACCGAGTGCCTGCGCTACGGTCTTTTTCGCCTCGTCAAAAGGAATTCTCTTCTGCGACGTTTCAATCAGCGGCGTATAAAGATCATACATGTGAAGTTCGTCGACACCGAGCAGCTTCTTGCGCAGACGCATATACCGGTGCAGCTTGTCAAGATTCTGATGCACCGCCTCAATCAGCGCATGATACACGCCCACGGGAACCTCCGTTGCATCCAAAGACGCTTCCAGAGGCGAGGCATACCGGCGCGCCTTCGAGAAAAATTCCAGCTGCTTGACCTGCCCGCAGAGCATCGCGGCAACCGAGTTTTTATACGCGCCGAAGCCCGCATACAGGCTCTCAAAGGCATTTTTCCGCAGCGTCCGGTCGGGTGATTCCATCGCGGCAATATAGCTGCCCTGCGTGATGGGGTGTTCGTTTCCGTCCCGGTCGAGCGCCGGGCGGAAGGTCAGATCGGCGTCTGCAAACAGGGAATATACCTCCTCCGGCGTGCCTGCCATCTCGCCTGCCATCGCCAGAAGCTTTTCCTCACTCTCGGAGAGAATGTGCTCTTTTTTACGGCGAATGACGTCAAAATGCCGCCGGTAGAGCTGAAGCTCCGGTTCTTCCCGGTAAAATTCCTCCATCCGCTCGTCCGAAATGGACAAAAGCTCCGGCACCTCAAACGCCGTGTCCGCGCCCAGCTGTACCCAGACCTTGGTCAGCTTGCCGGTCAGGTCCTGATAGACGGGGTTTCTCGTGTCCTCGTCGCTCTTTCTCTGCGCATAGTTTGCAAGACTGTCGAGAAGCAGCGAGATCTCTTCTCCGAGTCTCTGGTATTCCAGCAGCGTCTTTGCGTCTGCGGAAATCTTCCCGGCATAGCCCGGCAGGCGCGCGCCGAGCGCCTTGAGCTTTTCCAGATCGGAAAGCCACGCCTCGTCCGTCTCATATAAATCCTCAATTGCCCATGTATCTTCCCGCGCAAGCTCCTGGCGCGAAGGAATTTTTTCTGCCACTCGTGGTTCCTCCTGTCATGCATTGTAAGTTTCAACAAATAGTCTACCACATTTTGCACGCCTTCACAACCACCTGCCGGTTTTTTGCCCGCGCGCTTGCTTTTGGGAATCGAAGTTTGTATAATTATGCCGTTATTGTGCAGATTTTTTCACGCAAGGAGACGATTCCATGAAACAGCAAACCCGCGGCAGCCTCATGCTTCTGCTCTGCGCCATGGTCTGGGGCGCAGCGTTCGTCGCCCAGAGCGAGGGCATGAACTATGTCGGACCTTTTACCATGCAGGCAACCCGATATTTTCTTTCCGGTCTGGTTCTTCTGCCCGTTATTGCGCTGCGCGACAAAAAGGGAATCTCCGTTCGCCCGGCAGGAAAAGCGGCAAAGCGGCAGCTGCTGTGCGGCGTGATCTGCGGCGCGCTGCTGTGCACGGCAAGCATCATCCAGCAGTATGGCATCATCCACACCACGGTCGGAAAGTCCGGCTTCATCACGACGATGTACATCATCCTCGTTCCGTTCCTGGGGCTTTTCGTGAAGCTGCGTGTCAAGCTCATGAACTGGGTCTGTGCGGTTCTGGCGCTTACGGGTCTTTATCTTCTGTGCGCCGGCGGCGAGGGTCTTACCGGGGTCAACTACGGCGATTGGCTGACGCTTCTGTGCGCCATCTTCTTTGCGTGCCACATTCTCTTTATTGACCGCACCTGCCATGACTTGGACGGCGTGCGTCTCTCCTGCGTCCAGTTTTTCACCGCCTCGGCGCTTTCCATCCTTCCGATGCTGCTTCTGGAAAAGCCGAGTCTCGCTGCAGTTACCAGCGCCTGGCTTCCGATCGTCTACGCGGGCGTCTTCTCCGGCGGCATCGGCTACACGCTGCAAATTCTCGGCCAGCAGCTCGTGCCTCCCACGCTCGCGAGCATGATTCTGAGCCTGGAATCGGTGTTCGCCGTCCTGTTCGGCTGGCTGATTCTCCATCAGGCGCTGAGTGCAAGAGAGCTGCTTGGCTGCCTCGTCATCTTTATTGCCATCGTCATCGCCCAGCTTCCTTCCAAAGACACGTCTGCCGCATGAGCACCGCAGACTCCCCGGCAAACCTGACATGCTTCAAAAGCGGCGCGGCT
>OIWM01000735.1_pt1 | contig 37546 bp, 32 predicted proteins | sample 1587451 | NCBI WGS metagenome assembly OIWM01 (sample SAMEA3888907, study PRJEB22519) | human gut metagenome | biome: human gut; feature: human-associated habitat; material: faeces | place: Denmark | collected 2011
CACCTTGAGACGACTGGCCTTTTTGCCATTTCATCTATAGTGTTCGGCAATCATGGTGCGAGAGATGAGACTTGAACTCACACGACTGTTGCCACACGCACCTCAAACGTGCCTGTCTACCTATTCCAGCACTCTCGCATTGCATCTTCAATGCTCAGTTATTATAACCGCCAGATGCTGATTTGTCAACTAAAATTTTCGACTTTTCTTTTCTGGATGACATTTTCTCTTGCGCATCGGGCGTGGGTCTGCTATAATACAAAATGATCGTCTATGGGAAAGGCAGGAAGGCGCGATGCCAAAGTTTTTTGCTCCCGAGGCTGCGCCGGGCGCGAGATTCCTGGTCCTGACCGGGGAAAATGCGGCGCATGCCAGAGTGCTGCGGCTCAAAGCCGGCGAGAGCGTTACGGTCTGCGACGCAAAGGGAACGGACTTTCAGTGCGTGATCAGCGATATTGCGCCGGAGCAGGTTTCTCTGGTTGTGCAGAGCGAAGCGCCGTCGCGCGCGGAACCGGGCGTTTTTTGCAGCGTCTATATGGCGTTTGCCAAGGCGGAAAAGCTGGAGCATGTCGTTCAGAAGGCGACGGAGCTGGGCGCGGGTGAGATTGTCGCGTTTCCGTCGAGCCGGTGCGTGGCGCGGCTGGATGAAAAGACGCTTGCCAAAAAGCTCGAACGCTGGCAGAGAATTGCCGCGTCGGCTGCCGAGCAGTCCGGGCGCGGAAGAATTCCGCAGGTGCGCGCCGTGCGCTCGTTCCGCGAGGCGGTTCTGGAAGCGGCGGAGCGCGAACTGGCGCTGTTTCCCTATGAAAACGAAAAGACGCAGTCGCTTCGCGCGTGTTTAAGCGCCGGAGGGTATCAGAGCGTCAGTATTATGACAGGTCCGGAGGGCGGCTTTTCCGAAGACGAGGTCGCGTTCGCCGGGCAGAACGGAATGAAGATTTGCTCTCTCGGTCCGCGGATTCTGCGCTGTGAGACGGCGCCGCTTTGCGCGCTGACGGCTGTTTTGTACGCGGCGGGCGCGCTGGATTAGAGTGTGACGGTAAAGGATGAAAAACATGGGTAATACGACAAAATCCAATGTGAAGAATAAGCCGCGCGATCTGACGATCGTCAAGGTCGGCGCAGCGTTTGTGATGATGGTGCTTTCCATGCTCGCAGTGCAGCGGGTGCTGGAGATCTATGCGGTCATGAATACGTTCGACGCCGTCTACCGCGCCAGCCAGATCTGCTGGAAGCTCTGCGCGGTGCTGTGTGCGGCGTCCGCCGTGGCATATGTGCTGCTGCGCGGCAAAAAGTTCCGCGGGATCTTCCCGTATGTGTTCGTCCTGTCGGCGCTTGTGGGGGCGTGCGCGCTCGATCTGCGCTATTTCTGGACCGAACATGCAACGGCGCTTTACATGGCGCATGCGGCGGTCTACTGCCTGTACATCATCTACTGTCTGTACCGCAGCGAGTTTTTCTGCTTCTCGGTCGCGGCAATTGTCTCAGGCTTCTGCTTCTATTTCTACTCCAAGGGACTCGGACTCAACGCGAGAACGGCTGTTATGGCGGCGGTTGTGGTGCTGGTGCTGGCGGTGGTTGCGCTGCTTGCAAACCGTGCGGCAAAGGACAAAGGCCGCATTTGCCTGTTCGGCAAAAAGCATGCCGTCTTCCCGGTCCGCTTCAACCCGACGGTTCTGTATGTCGCCTGCACGGTGCTGGCGTGCTGCCTGATTGCGTGCCTGCTGCTCGGCTCGGCGCTGTTTGCCTACTACTGCATGTTTGCGGCAATTGCCATCGAGCTTATCGGCGCGGTGTATTACACCTTCCAGCTCAAATAAACCGAAACGACCGGTTCTGTTACCACCTTCCTGTCCATAAGCTGGACGGGAAGGTGATTTTTTGCGTCCGAATCATTCGATGCTTTCAAACGCGCTGCTGCTGACGCTGATTGAGCTGCTGCTGCGCGGCATGACCATGCTTTTTCAGCGCTATCTGGCTGGCGCCGTCGGTGCGGCTGGGCTGGGGCTTTTGCAGTTGGTGCTGACGGTCGGCGGCTTTGCCATGACGCTGGGGCTTTCAGGTCTTCGCGTGACGGCAATGTATCTTTGCGCCGAGGAATACGGCAGACAGAACCCCGGCGGCATGCGCCGCGCAATCGAAAGCTGCCTGAAAACAGGCGCGCTGATCTCGTCGTTGGCAGGGCTGCTGCTGTTTTTCCTGAGCGAGACTGCTGCGGCGCACTGGATTGGAGACGTGCGCGCATCCGGCGCGCTGCGGCTGCTGGGCATATTTTTGCCGGTCAACTGCCTGTGCGCGATTCTTTCGGGCTTTTTTACCGCCTGCGACCGGGTGCGGGAGCTGGTGCGGGTGGAGACGGTCGAACGGGTGGCAGGGCTTTTGCTCACGGCGGTGCTGCTTCGCGCCGGCGCGGGGCAGGACGCGGGAGAGGCTTGCTGCGCGATGGTGCTGGGAAGTTCGCTGGCATGCCTCGGCAGCACGCTTTATCAGCTGCATATGCTCCAAAAGACGTTTGCGCTGGTTCCTGCAGCCGGGAGCCGGCGCGGCATGCGCGCACGTATGGCAAAGCTCTGCGTGCCGCTGGCGCTGAGCGCGTATCTTCGTTCGGGGCTTGTGACGCTGGAGCAGTTTCTCATTCCCTGGGGGCTTGCGCGCGCCGGTGGATCGGAGGAAGCGTCGATGGCGGCGTATGGAACGATCCACGCGATGGTGTTTCCGATTCTGATGTTCCCAGCGGCGATTTTATACACCGTGGCAGATCTTCTGGTGCCGGAGCTGGCGCGCTGCCGCGCAGAGGAAAATACCGCACGCATACACCATCTGACGGGCACCTGCCTGCGGATGGGGCTGCTGTTCGCGCTTGCTGCGGCATGCCTCATGGGCGCGCTTTCCGGCGGGCTGGGGCAGCTGATCTACAAAAACGCGGACTGCGGGCACTATCTTCTGGTGTTTGCGCCGTCGGTGGTCATGCTCTATCTGGACGCCATGGTCGACGGCATGCTCAAGGGCTTCGGCGAACAGACGGCGTGCGTGCGCTACAATGTTTTCACATCGGTACTGGACGTCGCGCTTTTATACCTGCTGCTGCCGCGCTTCGGCATGATGGCGTACGTGCTGACATTTTATTTTACGCACGCGGTCAATTTCTGGCTCAGTCTTCACAGACTTCTGCGCGTGACGGGCTACCGGCTGGACGGAAAATTTCTGCCGCGCGCCGTCTTCTGCGCGCTCTCGGGGCTTGGCGGGAGCTGCTGTCTGCCGGACGGGGGACTGCTTCCGGCGATGGTTCTGCGGGCAGGATTATTTGCGTCAGTGTTTTTGCTGTTTCTGGAATTCACGGACACCGTTCCGGCACAGGACCGGCAGTGGCTGCAAAAAAGCCTTCGCCTGCGGCGGGGAAAATGCGGTTGACTTTTGCGGGAAAGAATCTTATGATAAGCCTGTAAAACGACAGAAAAAGGAGAGATCATCATGATTTCGTTCCGCAATGACTATTCCGAGGGCGCGCATCCTTCCGTCCTCGAAGCGCTCTCGCGCAGCAATTTTGAAACCACCTGCGGCTACAGCATGGACCCGTTTTGTCGTCATGCGGCGGACACGGTCCGAGAACTGACCGATTGCCCGGATGCGGACGTTCACTTCATCGTGGGCGGCACGCTGGCAAATACCATCGTTATCTCCGCCGCGCTTCGCCCGTGGGAGGGCGTGATTGCCGCAACGACGGGGCACATCAACGTTCACGAGACCGGCGCGATTGAATCGTCCGGGCACAAGGTCTGCGCGATCGAAGCGACGGACGGAAAGCTCACGCCCGCGCTGGTGCGCGAGGTCATGCGCATTCACTGCGACGGCAAGGACGAACACATGGTCCTGCCGCGCATGGTCTATATTTCGGATGCCACCGAGCTCGGCACGATCTACACAAAGGCGGAGCTTGCGGCGCTGTACGAGGTGTGCCGGGAGTATGATCTTTACCTGTTCCTCGACGGCGCGCGCCTGCCGGCAGCACTGGTTGCGCAGGGGAACGACCTCGATATTACGGATTTTGGCAAATACTGCGACGCCTTCTACATCGGCGGCACGAAGAACGGGCTTTTATTCGGCGAGGCGGTCGTGATTACAAACGACGCGCTCAAGCCGCATTTCCGCAACATGATCAAGCAGCGCGGCGGCATGTTCGCCAAGGGCTTTTTGTTTGGCGTGCAGTTTGACGCTTATTTCAAAGACGGACTCTGGCTCGACATGGCGCGGCACGCGGTCACACAGGCGCAGCGCATCGCAAAGGCGGCGCAGGAAAAGGGCTATACGCTCTATGCGCAGTCGCCGACCAATCAGGTGTTTGTGGTGCTGAGCCATGAGAAAATCGCGGAGCTGGAAAAGAACTTTGCCTTTGAGGCGTTCGGGCATGTGGATGACGATCATGAGGCAATGCGCTTTGTCTGCTCCTGGGCGACGAAGGAAGAGAATGTGGACGCCCTGATTGCGGCGCTGTGATGGAGCTTGTGCAGCACCCGATTGCGCCGGTTTTTGATGAAGCGTCAAAAATCCTGATTTTGGGCTCGTTCCCGTCGGTCAAGTCGCGGGAAACTGCGTTTTTCTACGGGCATCCGCAGAACCGGTTCTGGCGGGTCGTCAGCGGCGTGCTCGGCGTGCCGTGCCCAAAGACGGTGGAGGAAAAGCGCAGCATGCTGCTGGCAAACCGGATTGCGCTCTGGGACGTGATTGCGTCGTGCCGCATCGAAGGCTCGAGCGACAGCTCCATCCGCGACGTGGTTCCGACAGATCTGGGAGTCATCCTGCGCGCTGCAAAGATTGATGCCGTGTTCTGCAATGGGCAGACGGCATACCGGCTGTATGAACGCTATCAGCTGGCGCAGACCGGTCTTCCGGCGAAGGTTCTGCCGTCAACGAGTCCGGCAAACGCGGCATACAGCGTGGAACGTTTGACGGAAAGCTGGAGGGTTCTTCTTCCGGCACTTTCCGATTAAAAAATAGAAGCGGCTCCGGCAATTGCCGGAGCCGCTTTTGTAAGAAAATCCCGCTGGCGAAAGCCAGCGGGATTTATTGTTATGTCAGGAAAGCCGTTCGATTAGAACACACCCTGCTCGTACATAGCCTGTGCGACCTTCTTGAAGCCGGCGATGTTGGCGCCTGCGACCAGATCGTAACCCAGACCGTACTCCTCAGCAGCCTCTGCGGAGACCTTGTGGATGTTCTTCATCATCTTGTGAAGCTGTGCATCAACTTCTTCCGCCGTCCAGACCAGACGCTCGGAGTTCTGCGCCATCTCAAGACCGGAGACGCCGACGCCGCCAGCGTTGACAGCCTTGGACGGAGCCACGATCATGTGCTTCTGCTCGCGCAGGAAGTTCAGAGCATCGTTCGTGGTGGGCATGTTGGCAACTTCGATGTAGTACTTGACGCCGGAAGCCGCGATCTTTTCGGCGGACTCCATCTTGACGTCGTTCTGCATCGCAGCGGGCATGTAAACGTCAACGTCCTTGACGCCCCAGCACTTCTCGCCGGGAACGAACTCGACGCCGAACTTGTCAGCATACGGCTTGCAGTGCATCGGGTCCTTGGCACGCATCTCGAGGATGAAGTTGAGCTTTTCGTCGGTGATGACGCCGTCCGGATCATGGACATAGCCGTCGGGACCAGCAAAGTACGTGACCTTCGCGCCGAGCATAGCAGCCTTCTTCATGATGCCCCAGCCCACGTTGCCGTAGCCGGAGATGGCAATGCGCTTGCCCTCGATGGTGTCGTTCTCGTGCTTCAGGACTTCCTGGAGATAGTAGACAGCGCCGTAGCCGGTCGCTTCCGGACGGATCAGGGAGCCGCCGTAGCTCATGCCCTTGCCGGTGAGAACGCCGTTCTCCCAGACGCCCTTCAGGCGGCGATACTGGCCGTACAGATAGCCGATCTCGCGGCCGCCAACGCCCATGTCACCGGCGGGAACGTCGATGTCCGGTCCGATGTAGCGGTACAGAGCCGTCATGAAGCTCTGGCAGAATCTCTGGACTTCTGCGGCAGATTTGCCAGCGGGATCGAAGTCGGAGCCGCCCTTTGCGCCGCCCATGGGAAGGCCGGTCAGGCTGTTCTTGAAGGTCTGCTCGAAGCCGAGGAACTTGATAACGCCTTCGTAGACGTTCTTCTGGAAGCGCAGACCGCCCTTGTACGGGCCGATCGCGCCGTTGAACTGGCAGCGCCAGCCGCGGTTGGTGTGATATTCACCCTTGTCGTCCATCCAGCAGACGCGGAACGTGAACATACGCTCGGGCTCGACCATTCTCTTCAGCAGGTCGACCTTCTCGTACTCGGGATGTGCGTCCATGATCGGGGAGATGGAAGACAGAACTTCCTCAACGGTCTGAACGAATTCAGGCTCGCCTCCGTGGGTGGTCTTGACGTAATCGATGACGCTTGCTACATATGCATTCATTGTTGGTAAATCCTCCTCAAAAATTAAGTCTTAAGGCTGTCGGATTATGCAGTTTGACCAGAAATATATTACCGCATTTTTTCCAAAATTACAAGCGCGGCGTTTCGAAAAAAGGACGAAAATCAGGCTTTGAAATTGGTGATAATGTCAACAATTTCTGCGCCGATGCGCTTCTGTGCCTCGACGGTGGCAGCACCGATGTGCGGCGTGCAGGAAACCATCGGATGGCAGTACAGCGCGTGGTTCTTTGCGGGCTCCTCTGCGTAAACATCCAAACCTGCTGCGCGGACCTTACCGGACTCGAGTGCGGCAAGCAGCGCGTCCTCGTCGACATTGGTTCCGCGGGAGGTGTTGATGATCACAACGCCGTCTTTCATCTTGGAGATGCGGTCTGCGTTAATCAGAGCGCCGCCGTCGACTGCCGGAGCGTGGACAGAAATGAAGTCGGACTTTTCCAGCAGCTCGTCCATTTCCACGTACGGAATGCCAAGCTTCTCTTCGATGCCGGGGATGTGGAAGATATCAAAAGCGATGACGGTCATGCCGATTGCCTTCGCCATGACGCCGAGGTGCTGACCGATGCGGCCGAAGCCCACGATGCCGAGGGTCTTGCCCTTGAGCTCGATGCCCTTGCCGTACGCCTTCTTTTCCCACTTGTCCTCGCGCATGGTGTGACCAGCGATGGAGATGTAGCGGGAGCAGGAGAACATGTGTGCCATGGCAAGCTCAGCCACGGACTCGGACGAGGCTCTCGGCGTGTTCTTGACGGTGATGCCGGCTTCTTCGGCGTACTTTACATCGATGTTGTCAACGCCTACGCCGCCGCGGATGATGAGCTTGAGCTTGCCGCCCTTTGCTTCGTCGATGTGGTTGGCACGGACCTTGGTCTTGGAGCGGACGACGACGGCGTCGAACTCGCGCAGCGCAGCGCCCAGCTGATCCGGCTCATAGAACTGCTCGACAACTTCGTGACCTGCCTCGCGCAGCTGCGCCATAGCGGTCTTGTCCATTCCATCGGTAACGAGAATACGCATGATAAACTCTCCTTATTTTCTGTAGTTATGGGATTTTTGTGTCAAACAAGGCGCGACAGATTTGCCGTGCCTTGTGAGGTTCCGTGTATTATTTGCCGTAGTTTGCTTCGAAGTTCTTCAGGAACTCGACGAGCGCCTCGACGCCTTCCTTCGGCATCGCATTGTAGATGGATGCGCGCAGACCGCCGACGGACTTGTGACCCTTGAGGTTGTCATAGCCCGCAGCCTTGGTGGCAGCGACGACTTCCTTGTCGAGATCGGCAGACTCGGTCACGAACGGGATGTTCATGAGGGAGCGGAACTCGGGCTCGACGGTGCCCTTGAACATCTTGGACGAATCCAGGAAGTCATAGAAGACCTTTGCCTTGTCGAGGTTGCGCTTGTGCATCTCTTCCAGACCGCCGATGGACTTCAAATACTTGAAGACCTTGCCGCAGCAGTAGATTGCCCAGCAGTTCGGGGTATTGTACATGGAGCCTGCACCTGCATGGGTGCTGTACTGCAGGTAGATGGGAAGATCCTTCAGATCGTCACGGATGAGGTCTTCACGGATGATGCACACGACCATGCCCGCAGGACCGACGTTCTTCTGCACGCCCGCGTAGATCATGCCGTAGTCGGACACGTTGCAGGGCTTGGACAGGAACATGGAAGACTGGTCGGAGACCAGCGTATGACCCTTGGTGTTGGGCAGCTTTTTCCACGTCACGCCGTGGATGGTTTCGTTCTCGCAGATGTAGACATAGTCGGTGTCTTCCGGAATGTCCAGATCGGAGCAGTCGGGAACGTAGGTGTAGTTCTTGTCCTTGGAGGACGCGGCGACGATGACCTCGCCGACCTTCTTCGCCTCGGCGATTGCCTTCTTGGACCATGCGCCGGTCTCAATGTAGACAGCCTTGCCGTTCTTCATGAGGTTCATCGGAATCATGGAGAACTGCAGCGTTGCGCCGCCCTGAATGAACAGAACTTTATAGTTGTCGGGGATACCCATCAGATCGCGCAGATCCTGCTCGGCTTCGTCAATGATCTGCTGGAACACGGGGGAGCGATGAGACATCTCCATGACGCACATGCCGCTGCCGCGGTAGTTCATCATCTCGTCGCGGATTTCCTCCAGAACAGGCTCCGGCATCATGGCAGGACCGGCAGAAAAGTTAAATGTACGACCATATTTCATAATATGAGCCTCCTTAGAATGTAAGCATTTGTGAAATTTGCCCGCTGGAACCAGTATATACCGCCCGCACAAAATAATCAACCGTTTTCTCAAAAAAAATTTGCAAAACTCATAAATTTTTAGAACACCAAAAAATTTGTCCGCCGCGGACAAACAGCCCGCGCGGACAGATGGGGTTAGTTCCGGTTTTTCTGGTATTTCCGGCGTGTAGCGTCGCCGCCGCGGATGTGGCGCTCTGCCTTGTTCTGCTCGAGGATTTCCTTCACCTGTGCGTAGAGCGTCCGGTCAATGCGTTCGAGCCGCTCGGACAGGTCCTTGTGAACCGTCGATTTGGAGACGGAAAAGTGTTTGGCTGCGTCGCGGATGGTTGTGCGGCGCTCGATGAGGTACACAGCAAGCTCCCTTGCTCGTTTCTCCAGATCCTCTGTCATGTAGGGCACCTCCAGGCTGTGTATGTGCAGCTGCTATTTGGAGTATATGACAGGACACGGTAAAGTAGCACTTCGGGCGGCGATGCAGAAAAACGCGCCAAATGGGTATGCTGATTTTGCCGGAATTCTATGATTTCCGCTGGTTGCAATGGAAAGAAAAATCTGGTACACTGGGGAAAATACACCCGAGGAGGATGCGCCGTGCCGATTCATGTGACAAGCGAAATTGGACCGCTCAGAAGGGTCCTTCTGCAGCGCCCGGGGCGGGAGCTCGAGCACCTGAGCCCGGAGACGATGGAGCAGCTTCTGTTTGACGACATTCCGTTTCTGCACCGCGCGCAGCAGGAGCATGACCGCTTTGCGGAGCTTCTGCGCGAAAACGGGGCGGAGGTCGTCTATCTCGACGCTTTGACGGCAGAGGTTCTGGCGCGCGAGCCGTCTCTGCGCGAGCCGTTTGTTCAGGACGTCATCGAAAAGGCGGGCGGCAGCGCGCGCGGCTACCGTGAGGCGCTGACAGAATATCTGCTGTCCGTGCAGGATGCCGAAGCGCTGGTGCGAAAGACGATGGCAGGCGTGATGTATGAAGAGGTTTTTGGAAGCCATGCACCGGGACTTTCAGGTCTGGTGCGCGAGAAAACGCGCTTTCTCATGCCGCCGATTCCGAATCTCTATTTTACGCGCGACCCGTTTGCCTGCATCGGCAGGGGCGTGAGTCTCAACCGCATGTACTCTGCCACGCGAAACCGCGAGACGGTCTACGGAAGCTATATCCTGAAGTATCACCCGGACTTTGCCGGGCAGGTGCCGCTCTATTATACGCCGCAGGAGCATTTCTCCATCGAAGGCGGCGACATTCTGAATCTGAGCGAAAGCGTGCTTGCCATCGGCATGTCCCAGCGGACGCAGCCTGAGGCAATCGAGCGTCTGGCAGCGCGCATATTTGCCGACGAGAGAAGCACGATCACAACCGTCCTTGCCTTCGAGATTCCCAGAACGCGCGCGTTCATGCATCTGGATACCGTTTTTACGCAGGTGGACACGGACAAATTCACCGTCCACCCCGGTATTTTGGGCACGCTCAGCGTGTATGAGCTGACCGGCAGGGGAGAGACGGCAATCCGGACGCGGAAGCTGGAGGCGCCGCTGGAGGACATTTTGAAGCAGTATCTGCATCTGGAGCGGGTGCAGCTGATCCGCTGCGGCGGCGCAAGCCCGATTGCGGCAGAGCGCGAGCAGTGGAGCGACGGGTCCAACACGCTCTGTCTCCGCCCCGGCGTGGTGCTGGTCTACGACCGCAACTATGTGACGAATCAGATTCTGAACGACTGCGGCATCGAGACGCTGGAAATGCCCAGCTCCGAGCTGTCCAGAGGCAGAGGCGGTCCGCGCTGCATGAGCATGCCGCTGGAGCGCATAAGCCTGTGATTTTTGCAATTCCATTTATAAAGGAGATAGATTTTATGCCTGTCAACATCAGAGGAAGACACTTTTTGAAGCTCATCGACTACACGCCGGCAGAAATCCGGTATCTGCTCGATCTGTCTCACAACTTCAAGGACCTCAAGCGCACCGGAACGCCGCACCGCTATCTGGAGGGCAAGAATATTGTCCTGCTGTTTGAAAAAACCTCGACCCGCACGCGCTGCGCGTTCGAAGTCGCCGGGCGTGACCTGGGCATGGGCGTGACGTATCTGGACCCCGGCAGCAGCCAGATGGGAAAGAAGGAATCGATTGCCGACACGGCGAAGGTCCTCGGCAGAATGTACGACGGCATCGAATACCGCGGCTTCAGCCAGAAAATTGTCGAAGAGCTTGCCGCGAACGCGGGTGTTCCGGTCTGGAACGGTCTGACCGACGAGTTCCACCCGACGCAGATGCTCGCAGACCTTCTCACGATCGAGGAGAAGAAGGGTACGCTCAAGGGACTCAAATTCACCTATTTCGGCGATGCGCGCAACAATATGGGCAACTCCCTCATGATTGCCTGCGCGAAGATGGGACTGCACTTCACCGCCTGCGCGCCGAAGGAGCTGTTCCCGGCGCAGGAGCTGGTGGAGCTTGCAAAGCAGTATGCCGCGGAAAGCGGCGGCTCCGTGACGCTCACGGAGGATATCACGGAAGGCGCAGCGGGCGCGGACGTTCTGTATACCGACATCTGGGTTTCCATGGGCGAGCCGGACTGCGTGTGGGCAGAGCGTATCCGGCTGCTGAAAGCCTATCAGGTCAATGCGGAAAAAATGGCGCTGGCAAAGCCGGACGCAATTTTCATGCACTGCCTGCCCTCGTTCCATGACACAAACACCACCATCGGCAGGGAAATCGCCGACAAGTTCGGCATCACCGAGATGGAGGTCTCCGACGACGTGTTCCTGGGACCGCAGTCGGTCGTCTTCGACGAGGCGGAAAACCGCATGCACACGATCAAGGCAGTCATGTACGCAACGCTGAAATAAGAAGCTGCACGGGAAAGGAGCTTTCATGGCATTTGAGCTGCCGCGCTATCATGCGCCTGATTTTGACGCGCCGGAGCTGAAAACCGCACCGGACGCAAGGTGGGCTTGCGCGCCCAAAGATGGCGTCGCGCCCGATGGCTATCACAGCACCTCCATGTACCCCGAGTATTTTAAAATCGGCGGCGTCTGGCGCTTAGCCGAAGAGAGCCGGATGGACGCGAGCGTTGTGCTTCGCGCGGACGGAAGGCTCGACGTCGTGGAAAACCGAAATCTTAAGCGGGGAGACCGGGTGATTCTGGGCAGAACCGAAAAGGGGGCGGACGGGATTTACTTGCACACGAAGGGCTTTGCATCTGCCGGCGAGGAACACGACGATCAGTTTGTTTTCCGGCAGGGAAGAAGCCGCGAAACGTCCTATGCCAGAGACTATGATCATCTGATGGAGCTTCTGCGCTATGAAAAGGAGCATGGAAACATCCTCTGGGTCATGGGACCTGCGTTCGCGTTTGACTACGACGCAAGACGCGCCATGCAGCGGCTCATGGAAAACGGCTACGCGCACGGGCTTCTCGCCGGAAACGCGCTGGCAACGCACGATCTGGAGGGGGCACTGCTTCATACCGCACTCGGGCAGGATATCTACACCCAGAAATCCCATCCGAACGGGCACTATAACCATCTGGACGTGATCAACAAGGTGCGCGCCAGCGGCTCGATCGAGCAGTTTATCAACGATTACAGGATTGACAACGGCATCATGTACAGTGTCGTCAAGAATAAGGTTCCGTTCGTGCTGACCGGCTCGATTCGAGATGACGGACCGCTGCCGGAGGTCATCGGCGATGCGTACCGGGGGCAGGGCGAAATGCGCGGGCTGGTCAAAAAATGCACGACGATCATCTGCTTGGCGACTATGCTCCACACGATTGCCGCGGGGAATATGACCCCGTCGTTCCGGGTGCTCCCGGACGGCACGGTGCGCCCGGTGTATCTTTACAGCGTGGACGCCGACGAGTTTGTGGTCAACAAACTGCTCGACCGGGGAAGTCTGGCGGCGACGACGATCGTCACCAATGTGCAGGACTTCATCATGATTCTGGCGCGGGGACTGGGCGTGCTGTAAAAAGCAGAAATCCTACAAAAAATCCCCCGGATTTTGACTTGACGGGGGCAATGGAACCTGCCTATAATTTCAGTATGAAAATGAGAAACAGGAGGCATTTGTATGAGCCTTGCAATGCAGCGGTATGAGACCTGGCGCAGCCAGCCGGGTCTGGACGCGACGCTTTCCAAAGAGCTTTCCGCCATGGAGGGCGATGCAGAGAAAATTCTCGACAGCTTCGGCTGCGACCTCGCCTTCGGCACGGCGGGACTGCGCGGCGTGCTCGGTGCGGGCACGAACCGGATGAACATCTACACCGTGGCGCGTGCCACGCAGGGTCTGGCGTCCTGGCTTGCCGGAACCAGTCTTCCGCAGAAGGTTGCCATCGCCTACGACAGCCGCATCAACAGCACGCTCTTTTCCAAAGTGGCGGCGCAGGTCCTTGCGGCAAACGGCATGACGGTCTATCTCTACCCGAGACTGGAGCCGACGCCGGCGCTGAGCTTTGCCGTGCGCTATTACGGCTGCGGCGCGGGCATCAACGTGACGGCAAGCCACAACCCCGCGCAGTATAACGGCTACAAGGTCTACGGCGCAGACGGTTGCCAGATCGGACCCGAGACGGCGGACGCGGTGCTGGCGATCATTGAGACACTCGACTATTTTACGGGTCCGAAATACATGGACTTCGACGAGGCAAAGCGCGCGGGCAAAATCATCGAAATTCCAGACAGCTGCCTCGAGGCGTTTGTCGACGCAGTTTACGCGCAGCGCGTGGGCGGCGGAGAGGGCATCGAAGAGCTCAAGCTTGTCTATACGCCGCTCAACGGCGCGGGGCTCGAGTGCATCCGGATGCTGGCAAAAAAGCTCGGCGTGAAGAATATGACCGTCGTTCCTGAACAGGAAAAGCCCGACGGCAACTTCCCGACCTGCCCGTATCCGAACCCCGAAATCCGGCAGGCGATGCAAAAAGGACTCGAGCTGTGCGAGAAGGTTCAGCCGGATTTGCTCCTCGGCACCGATCCGGACTGCGACCGCTGCGGCACTGCCGTGCCCGACCATAAGGGCGGCTACCGGCTCATTTCCGGTAACGAGATGGGGGTCATTCTGCTGGACTATATCTGCAAAAGCCGTCTCGCAAGCGGCAAGATGCCGCAAAAGCCGGTTGCGGTCACAACGATTGTCTCGACCGACATGGTAGACGCTGTGGCAGAGCATTACGGCGTGGAGCTTCGCCGGGTCCTCACGGGCTTTAAGTTCATCGGCGAGCAGATTGGCATGCTCGAAGCGGCGGGCGAGGAAGACCGGTATATCTTCGGCTTCGAAGAGAGCTACGGCTATCTCTCCGGCACCCACGTGCGCGACAAGGATGCGGTAAACGCTTCGCTTCTGATTATGGAGGCTGCGGCATATTACGCGCAGAAGGGCATGAATCTCGGCGACGCCATCGACAGCCTGTATGAAACGTTCGGCTACTACCGCAACGATCTTTGCAGCTTCACGTTTGAAGGTGTGTCCGGCATGCAGACGATGAAAAACCTCATGGAGCGGCTGCGCGCAGAAAAGCCCGCGGAGCTTGCCGGACGGAAGGTTCTGTCTTCGGTCGACTACGAGAACGACGACACCGGGCTTCCGAAGGCGCAGGTGCTGGAATACCGCCTGGACGGCAAGGCAAAGCTCATCGTCCGCCCGTCTGGCACGGAGCCGAAGATCAAGGTCTATCTCTCCGCTGTCGGTAAGACGCGCGAAGAAGCGGACGCCGTCATTGAGACGATGAAGCGAACCGCAAACGAGCTGATGAAAGCGTAATTCAAAGAAAGAAAACCGCGCGCTGCAAAGCAGAGCGGCGTAAGAGAACAATAAAAAAACACAGCCACCGGCGTAGCCGGTGGCTGTGTTTTTCGTGCTATCAGATGATTGTGTCGACACGGATGAGATTCGTGTTGCCGGAGGTGCCGTTGACGGTGCCGCCGGTGAGGACGATGTTGTCGCCCGGCTGCAGGTGCAGCGCCTGCTTGGCCGCCTTTCTCGCGTGGTAGAACAGCACGTCGGTCGACTCGAAATGCTCACACAGAACCGGCTGTACGCCCCACGAGAGCGCCAGCTTGTACCAGACCGCCTTGCTTGTCGCCATGCCGACAATATCGGTCGGCACGCGGAAGCGCGAGACCATGCGCACCGTTCTGCCGGACAGCGAGCTTACCACAATCGCTTTTGCACCGATGTCGATTGCCATGCCGCAGGTGGCGTGGGAGATGGCGTCGAGCAGGTTGCGGATCTGGAATTTTGTGTTGCGGAAGCGGGTTTCGTAGTGGATGTGCTGCTCGGTTTCAGCGGCAATTGCCGCCATGGTTTCGACTGCCTGCACGGGGTATTTGCCGGCTGCCGTCTCGCCCGAGAGCATGATGGCGCTGGTGCCGTCGTAGACGGCGTTGGCGACGTCCGAAATCTCCGCGCGCGTGGGGCGGGGATTGTGAATCATGGATTCGAGCATCTCTGTCGCAGTGATAACGCGCGTGCCGCGCAGGCGGCAGGTAGTGATCAGCTGCTTCTGGATGGCGGGCAGCTCCGTGAACGGAACCTCGACGCCGAGGTCGCCGCGCGCGACCATGATGCCCTCGCAGACGTCGCAGATCGACTCGATGTTATCCACACCCGCCCGGTTTTCGATTTTTGCGATGATATCGATGGTGCCGCCGCCGTGGGCGCTGAGAAACGCCTTGAGGTCCAGAATATCCTGCTGGCAGGAGACAAACGACGCGGCAATGAAGTCTACACCGTTTTCAATGCCCAGAAGCAGATCCTTCTTGTCCTGCTCGCTCAAATAGGGCTGTTTGAGGACCTTGTTGGGAAAGCTCATGCTCTTGTGGTCCGACAGGTCGCCGCCGATGATTGCCTGACAGCGGATTTCCGTGCCCTCCACACTCAGCACGCGGAAGCTCACCAGTCCGTTGTTGACGAGAATCGTATCGCCCGCGCGCAGCTCCTTTGCAAGGTTTTTATAGCTCACGGAGACAATCGTGGAGCTTCCCTCCACGTCGCGGGTGGTAAAGGTGAAAAGATCTCCGTCGTTGATATGGACCTTGCCGTTTTTGAATATGCCGGTCCGGTACTCGGGTCCCTTGGTGTCGAGCATGATGGCAATGGGCAGATCCAGCTCCTCGCGGACTTTTTTGATCATGTGGATCTTTGCCAGCTGCTCTTCGTGCGTGCCGTGGGAAAAATTGAGGCGGGCAACGTTGACGCCCGCCTTGCACATGGCGGCAAAAACAGCCGGGTCACTGCTGGCAGGACCGATGGTAGCGACAATTTTTGTTTTTCTCATAAATCTGTTCCTTCCAGTTCGGTTCAAATGAGATGACCGGCGCGGTTGAGCCTGCGCATCTGCGCAAAGGCGTCAATCAGAAATAAGATCACGGGCATGGTATCTCGCCTCCTTTTCAGACAGAAAACAGGAAATCAAGCAAGCGCGGGAGATTCCGCGCGGGGCCTGCCTGAAAAAAGGGACAGAACCATACTGGCTCTGTCCCGGATGCGCACACACCAGCCGGAACTTCTCCGGCTTCCGAATGAATAGAGCACTCCGAAAAGGCTCTATGACAGACTCCACCACTCATTCGGACAGCGATATTTTAGCACAGGAAAAACGGTGTGACAATGGGTATTGTGTTAAGATTTTCGGGAAAATATACAATAAAATTTGATGGATTTTATGCAAAAGCTCTAGCCCTCGCGTTCCGGCGCGCGGAAGATTACAGGCGCGCCATCGCAGTGGATGCAGCCGGCTTTGACCGTGACGGCGCTGCCGTCCAGAAGGTTCTCATACGTGCCGTCTGCGGCAGGGACGCAGACCCCGGCGCTTTTTGCCTGCAGGCTGAATACGCCCACAAAACGACCGGCGGCGCCTGCGCGCTGCATGACGGCGATGTCTTGCTCGTCGTTTGCTTCGGCGCGGAAATAGTCCTGCGTGCCAAGAAGACGCTTGATTCCTGCCAGCCTTTTCAGAAGCGGCGTCAGGTCCTTGCCGCTTGCACGGTCGATCGGCTCTTTTTCAAAGAGGCTCGGAAGATGATCGTTTTCGAATTCCTGCCCGGCGTAAAGAAGCGTCGTGCCCTTCAGGAAATACAGCATCGCCGTGTAGTTCTGCAGCGCCGCCTCGTCCTTGACGTACGAGCAGATGCGCGGCTGGTCGTGGTTTTCCAGGAAGCGGAGCTTATTGTAGTTCGCAGGATAGATTGCCTCCTGGAAGTTCAGCATGTCGAGATAGTGGCTGAGAACGATTTTACCTTGCAGATACTTGTCGAACGCCTCGCGGATGTCGTATTCATACTCCAGATCGAACGCCTCGTACATGTCATAGTCCAGCTCGGACCGGACGCCCCGGTACCGCGCCAGGCAGCCGAAGCTCTGGTGGACCGTCTCGGCAAGCCAGATGGCAGCAGGATTGACCGCGCGGACCGCCTCGCGCGCCGCGCGCCAGAACTCCAGCGGCACAAACGACGCGACATCGCAGCGGAAGCCGTCGACGATCCCTGCCCAGAATTTCAGGCTCTCGATCTGGTAGTCCCAGAGGGCTTTGTTCCGGTAGTCGAGGTCAATGACGTCCGACCAGTCGCCCATTTTATTGCCGGGCTTGCCGTCGGCATTCCGGTAGAAAAAGTCCGGGTGCTCGTGATAAAGCGTCGAGTCCGGGGACGTGTGGTTATACACGACGTCGATCATGCACTTCATGCCGCGGGTGTGAATTTCGCGGACCAGCTCCTTGAAATCGTCCATCGTGCCGTAGGCGGGGTTGACGCTTCGGTAGTCGCGGTTGGCATACGGGCAGCCGAGCGTTCCTTTCTTGCCTTCGACGCCGATGGGATGAATCGGCAGAAACCAGATGATATCGGTTCCCAATGCACGGATGCGGTCCAGATCCGGAATCACCGCGCGGAAGGTTCCTTCGGGCGTGTGGTTCCGGACATAAACAGAATAAATGATCTGATTCTGAAGCTTCGGGTCTGTATTGGCTGCCATCTTGTGTCCTCCTGCTACAGTATATGTTTTGCTGCAGCCATAGTTTAGCACAAAAAACGCAGAACACAAGTGGCTAATTTGCACAAAGTCCTGTCAGACTTTTCCGCATGGCATAGGCAGCGTAAACGCTCGTCACAAGCTCTGTCAGAGGCATTGCCCACCAGATTGCCTCGGGCGCAAAAAGCGCGGGAAGCGCGAAGATGAGAAGCCCGCTGACGAGAAGCCCCCGCGCAATCGAGACGATGAAGGAATCCTTCGGGCGGAGAATGGACTGGAAATAGTAGGTCGAGAAGATGTTGACCGGCAGCAGCACGAACGAGACGCTGTAGCGCCGGATGATGGCAGGCGCAATGGCAAGGATTTCTGCGCTCGGGCGCATAAAGATGTGAATGTAAAGTTGGGGGAACAGCTCGCTCAGCCCTGTCCAGAAGGCGGCGAAAACCATCGACGTGCCGAGCGCGAGGTGCAGTGTCTGCCGGATGCGCGCGGCATTGTTTGCGCCGTAGTTGGTCGACAGAATCGGCTGTGCTGCCTGCCCGACGCTGTAGGCGCAGCACTGGACAAAGGTCGAGATGTTGATAACGGTTGCGTAGACCGCAAGTGCGTCGGAGTCGAGGTATTTCATGATCTGGCGGTTAAAGAGCACCGTGAGAATGCCCATGGCAACGTCGACAAAGAAGCTGGAAAAGCCGGTGACAGCAATTTCTCCGAGTTTTTTGAAGAGCTTCTGTACGGGCACCAGATGCAGCGTGCATTTTCTGGAGAAAAAGTGCGAACACATGACTGCAAGCGAGATCACGGCGCCGGTCGCCGTGGCAAGCCCTGCGCCGAACACGCCAAGGTCCAGCACGAACACGCAGAACCAGTCGCCAAACACATTGAAAATGCCGCCGGTCAGCACTGCCGCCGTGGCAAGCCCCGGTCTTGCGTCGTTTCGCAGGAAGCTTGACACAAGCTGCCCCAGCAGGAACACCGGGAACACGCAGCGGACCGGCGCAAGATACGCCTGCGCCAGCGGCAGAAGCGTCTCGTCCGCGCCGAAAAACAGCAGCACCTCCCGCTCAAAAAGAAGAATCCAAGCCCATGACAGCACGGCAAGGATGCCGGAACCGACGACGGCAGCGGTAAAATACTGGTTGTCTTCGCCCTGCGCATGACCGCCTCCGCGGCGGGCACTGAACAGAACGCTCCCGCCGATGCCGGTCAGAAGCCCCAGCGAATAGATGATGTTCCACACCGGCGCGACCACGGCAAGCGCAGCAGCGCCGTCCGGTCCCTGATACTGCCCGACCATTGCCATGTCGACCATGCCGTAGATGCAGGAGATGAGCGCGCTGCCGAAGGCGGCAGACAGAAATTTGAAGTACAGCGTCCGGATGTTTCCGGTCAGAAGATCCATGGTTTCAACCCCCATAAAAAACACCGGACAAGAAATAGGCGTTTCAGCCTGCGTCTTATCCGGTGATTGTTTCCTGAACAATCCGCCCTCCGACGAACAAGGGGCATTATAACGGCTTGCGCGGCAAATGTCAAGCGGTCTGCGCGGGCTTGTCCGCCTCTTTTTTGCGGGGAATTTTCTGAATCAGCCCGATGATCTGACCGGAAAGAATCACGGTCAGGAGCGAAAAGCCGATACGCCGCGCAGGGATATAGGTCAAAGACAGCAGCAGCACGACAAGGTCCGAAAGAAGATACACCCGCTCCACGCCCCAGCCGGTCACATGTGACACGCTCATTGCCAGCGCGTCGTCTCCGCCCGGCGCGCCGCCCGCGCGGACACATACGCCCGCGCCCACGCCGACAAAGACCGCGCCGACCAGCGCGGCAAGCAGCGGATGGTTCGCAATTTCCGGAAACAGCGGCGGGAACTGCTCATAGAGCTTGTAGCTCAGAGAAAAGCTCGCCGTAGAGATAAAAGAGTACGCAAGAAACCGCCTGCCGAGCAGCTTCCAGCCCATCGCATAGCACAGAACGTTTAAGATGGCGCCGGAGACGGAAGGGGAGATCGAAAACCAGTGGTCCAGCAGCAGCGTCAGCCCCAGAACGCCGCCCTCCGTCACGCCCGAGAGGGCATGCACGTTATATAGCCCGAAGGCGAGAAAGGCACTTCCGAAAATCGAGACGAGCGTGTCGGTCCAATTCAGGTGCAGAGAGCGGAAAAACTGTCTCACAAAAATACCTCTTTTCAAATGCTTCGTGTTATTATAAAATAGTATAAACCATACAGTTACTGTACAGTCAAGGGGGATTTTATGACGGCGGAAAAGGGGCGGCTTTTTAGCATCGGACAGTTTGCCGCGCTGCATGGCGTCAACAAGAAGACGCTGATGTGGTATGATGAAATCGGGCTGTTTTGCCCGGCGGTCGTGAAGGAAAACGGCTACCGGTACTATACATATTTCCAGAGCGCAACGCTGGAGGCAATTTTGCTGCTACGCGAGCTGGATGTGCCGGTTGCGCGCATCCGAAGTTTTCTGGACGATCGGTCCGCGCAATCGCTGGCAGCGCTCTGGGACGAGCAGCTGGACGCAGTGGACCGGAAGTTTGCGCGTTTGCGGGAGCTTCGCCGGACCATGCAGACGCACGCGCACGAGACAAGGGCGCTGCTGGAGCTCGACACAGGCAGCATAGAGATCGTCACATGCCCGCCGGAGCGGCTGATGCTGCTGCCGACCACGCGCGAGGCAGGCTGGGAGCAGGACATCCGGACGCTGGTTTCCGCGCTCCACAGCCGAAAGCTCGGAAACCTCTACAGCGCGGGCTTCGGCGCGATGCTGCCCGTTCAGAGCCTTTTGGATGGAGACTATCAGGACTACCGGTATGTCTTCCTGCGCCTTCCGGCATCCGGCGGGAAACGCGGCGAACACGAAAAACCGGGCGGCAGATATCTGCGCGCGTATTACCGGGGAAATGTCAACCGCGTATCCGAGCGCTATCCGGCGCTGCTTGCGTTCGCGCGCGGGCGGGGGCTTTCTTTTACGGGCTATGCCTACGAGACAGTGCTGCATGAGATGGCGGCGGCAACTTCCGATGCGTGCATCACGCGTATTGAGCTTGCGCTGGCAGGCGGGACCGGTTGCCAGGACGGCGGAAGTATGGTAAAATAGCTGCAAGACACGCAGGGGAGGGCGAGACAATGGAGCAGCCGGGCTATGAAAAACGCGGCTATCTGCACGAGGATTTTCATCTGTTCCACCTGTGCGACGCAATGCGCGAGCCGGTCGACTGGCACTACCATACGTTTCACAAACTCTGCGTGTATCTGGGCGGCGATGCCATCCGCTACGGCATCGAGGGCAGGAGCTACGCACTCGAGCCGGGAGACCTGATTCTTGTGCCGCAGGGCTGCGTCCATCGCCCCGAGGTCGAACCGGGCGCGGCGTATGAGCGGATGCTTTTATATCTCTCACCGGAGTTTCTGCGCCGCAGCAGCACGGAGGAAGCGCCGCTGGAGACCTGCTTTCTGCAGGCGGCAGAGGATTTCCGCTTCGTTGTGCGCACAGGCGCGCGCAATGCCTCGCTGCTCGAACCGCTGCGCGCGCTGGAGCGGGCAAAACAAAGCCCCGGCTTCGGGCAGCAGATGCTGGAACGGGCGCTTTTATATCAGCTTCTCATTGCACTCACACGCGGCATGCAGGAGCAGGCGCTGCCGTTTGCCAGCGCAAGCGCAGTCGATGAGAAAATTGCTGCCATTTTGCAGTATCTGGCGAGCCACCTGACTGAGAAAATCTCCATCGACGATCTGGCGGCGCGGTTTTATATCAGCAAGTATCACATGATGCGCCGTTTTCGCGCGCAGACCGGCTACACGATTCATGCCTATCTTGTCGGCAAGCGGCTGATGCTCGCGCGCGAGAAGATTTCCGCCGGTGTGCCTGTCATGGAGGCGGCGTGTCAGTGCGGCTTCGGCGATTACTCCTCGTTTTCCAGAGCTTATCGCCGCGAGTTCGGTCACGCACCCAGCAGCGCCCGCTGAGCGGCAGAAAAAGAAACGCGCAGAAAAATCGGAAAAGCACTTGACAAATCGAGGTTCGTATGTTACTATTTTTAGGCTGATTATGTCAGTGCGCCTGCGGGTGTAGCACAACGGTCAGGGCACCAGCCTTCCAAGCTGGGGACGCGGGTTCGATTCCCGTCACCCGCTCCACTCTATACGCCAGTAGCTCAGCTGGATAGAGCAACTGCCTTCTAAGCAGTAGGTCGGGGGTTCGAGTCCCTCCTGGCGTGCCAAAGCGGAGCTTGCTACCGCAAAGAAAAATGAATATGGTGGGTGTAGCGTAGTTGGTTAACGCGTCAGATTGTGGCTCTGAAGACCGAGGGTTCGAGTCCCTTCACTCACCCCATTTTTTCTTTTTATAGGCAAGGTTCGCTGCGCCACCAACATTGGGGTGTGGTGAAGCGGTAACACAGCGGACTTTGACTCCGTCATTCGTAGGTTCGAATCCTGCCACCCCAGCCATCCGACCCGCTAGCTCAGTCGGCAGAGCACCTGCCTTTTAAGCAGGGTGTCCGGAGTTCGAATCTCCGGCGGGTCACCAAAAAGAAAAGACACGCGCTAGCGTGTCTTTTCTTTTTTATGATAGCCACAGTCGCAGTAGGGTCCGCCGGAGGCGAGGGTATATTCGCGGATGAAGTCTGTTGCGCCGCCGGCTTCCGCCATGGCGTAATCAAGGTGACACAGGGCGGGCGTGAGATCGAACAGCCCCAGCTTTTTCATCAGCTGACAGATGCCGCAGGCGGTAAAGCGCGCCTCAAAGCCGGAACCATCCGGATATTCAAAATAGTCCATATTCCAGGAGTACGGGTTGCGGTCGGCAGCGCGGAACCGCGCGGTAAATTTCATGCCGTCGCGGTATTCCTGCGTATACGTCCGGCTGCCGCTCTTGCGGCAATAAACGCGCATGGCAGGCGTCATCATGGACCGTTCGTAGTATTCGCGCAAGCGCTCGACGTTCGGGCGCTCGGGCATGCTCAGAATGAACGCGGCGAGCATCGCGCAGCTGACGATGTTCATGAGAAACCGGTCGCCTTTTTCAAAATCCGGCAGTTCGCGCAGAATCCTGCGGTACTGCTTCTTCGCGGCGGCTGTGACTGCTCCGGCGGTTTTTGGGTCAAGATCAAACACGGCTTCGAGATTTTTCCGGAACGAGCCGGCAAATACTGCCCACATTCCGGTCTGCATGGGAACATATTTCATTTGTAATTCCTCCTGTGGCATGCCTTGACGCGGACCTTGCGTCCGCACAGGAAAGACCAGTTCAAGTGGTTTAACCACTGAGATTGTAGGATTCCAATCTGCGCTTGTCAACCGCCGCGCGCTGCCGCAGACGGTTGAATTTTTGGAAAAATTGTGTACAATGGAGATAACAGACGCAAAACGAGCGCAGACAAAAGGGGGCGGGGCACATGGCAAGACTGACCGATCGCCAGTTTCTGAAGGCGCAGATCGATCTGGAACCGCTGGGACTGATCATGGACGGTCCGTTCGAGGCGTATTTCTGCACGCCGAAGGGCGCGCGGATTTTTGCCCGCAGCGGGGTAGACGGCATTCATTTCTGCTTTGTCCGCGGCTTCGGCGAGACGGTTTTCGCGGTCAGTCCGATGAATGGACGCGAAAACTGCGTGCATCCGGTGGCAAAGTCGTTCCGCGATTTTCTGCGGCTGCTGCTGGCGCTGCACGATGCGGCGGCAATCGAGCAGGCGTGGCAGTGGAACGCGGCGCAGCTGGAGGAGTTTGAGCAGAAGCACCCATCAAGCGACGAGCAGCTCGCGGCGCTCGATAAGCTTGTGTTTACCTTCCACCTGCGCCCGATGGCAGAGCCTTGGAAATATATCCATACGGTGCAGTCCGGGTTTGACTACGGAAAGCTTCGGTTTTCCGAGGAGTTTTATGACGACGACACACCGGATATGACGGACGAACCCTGGCAGGTCACATTTGAAGGAACCTTCTGGGGCGCGCACGGAAAGCCCGGAAAGGAGCTGCGGCTCGACGCGGCGTTTTCCTGGGCAGGCGACGAGTGGCTGGTCCCGGCGGCGTATGTCTGCAGGGAGGGAATCGTTCTGGACCTGTGCAAGCGCGTGCCTGTCGAGCAGGTTTTCGGCTTCCGGGAGAAATGGAACCTCTCCAAAGAAAACGACGGCAGCGACTGGGACGAGGCGCAGCGCCTGCGCGCAATAGCGGAAAGCCCGTTCAGTGAGAGGCTTGGCGCAGAGCTGACGGTAAACGGTCAGACCCTGCGGCAGGAACACGGCTGCTCGCTTTGCTGGGACCCGCTGTATGCGGAGGGAAACGGACGCGAAACCAAGCGTGTGCGCGGGCATTACGGACTGGACGAGCTCGACGGCTGGTATATCGAGCGGATCAGTTTTCCGTGGAAGGGCAAAAAGAAGACGGATATCCGAAGCTTGAGCCTGCATATCCGGGAAGACCCGCTCGAGGTTCCGGGGCAGGAATTCAGCCCGGAAAGAGCAGGCGACAGCATCACGTTCACACTTCCGGGAGCGCAGCAGACGTATACGCTCACGGCGCTTGCATTGCATACCGAAGAACTGCCGCTTTTTGGCGAAACAGTTTATACGACCGAGCTTGCCTACGACATCGCGCCCGAGCCACCAGGCGGCAGCGTGACGCTGCGCGATTTTGCAGAAGCAATCAGAGTTTCTCCGCAAGGCGATTTTTCCGGCTGCGCGTTCGGCGTGATCGGCGGTGCGGATGGACCGGTGGCGTTGGCAATGGGAAGAGACACCGCCTGCTCACAGGTGCGCCGGGAGAAAGAGCGGCGCGTGACCTGGACGCTCGTATGCCGTGAAAAACGAAAGGAAGACAAGACCGTCACACTGCTGGACGGTCAGAAAGAACGGATCATATGAAATTTTCCTACGCAATTTTTGATATGGACGGGCTGATGTTCGATACGGAAAACCTGTTCGTCCGCGCCTTTGAAGAGGCGATCGGACCGGAAATCGGCTACCGGTTTTCGCGGGAAAAGATGAAGCAGCTCATCGGGCTCAACCATCAGGCGGCGCTGGAAACCTTCCCACGGCTGTTTCCGGGCTGCCCCGCGCCGTGCGAAGCTTGCCTGACCCGGTTCCGCGCCTGGATGCAGGAATACATCCGCGAAAACGGCATTCCCGTCAAGCCGGGACTGCGCACGCTGCTGGCATGGCTCAAAGAGCAGGGAGTTTCCTGTGCGGTGGCAACCTCGACGGATACGAAGGTGGCAAAGAGCTATCTGGAGAATGCGGGCATTACGGCGTATTTTCAGACGATCACCGGCGGCGATCAGGTGACGCGCAGCAAGCCGGACCCCGAGATTTTTCATCTTGCCATGCGCGCGCTCGGGCAAAGCGAGCCCGCAAAGGGCGTCGTGTTCGAGGACTCGCGCAACGGGCTTCTTGCCGGCGCGCGGGGCGGCTTTTCGGTGATTGTCGTGCCGGATCTGCTGGACCCGACACTGGAATTTCCGGCGCTTTGCTACGCGAAATGCGCAAGACTCGACGAGGCGATTGCCGTCATTCAGAATTCTTAAGTTTCTCTTTCTGCAGGCGCCCGCGGATTGTGGGCGCTTGTGTTTTGTATGCAGATGGTTTAGAATAGAAAAAAATCGGAAACGGGGAGTCAGAAGCGTGAAGAAAAAGAAAAAAGGCTCCGGCAACGGAGCTGTTTTGCACCGGATGCTGCGAGGAAGCGTCCGGTATTTTGTGATCTGTATTTTATCGGGCGTCACGTTTACGGCGCTGGAGCTGGTGATTCCGCAGATTCTGCGGCTGACGGTCGACTCGGTGATCGGAGACAAGGCGGCAGACCTTCCGGCGCGTCTGCAAAGGCTCTGGGACGCGGCGGGCGGCGCGGCATATTTCCGCGCGCACATGCTCTGGATTGCGCTGGCGCTGGCAGCGGTGGGGCTTTTGTCGGCGGCGTTCCGGTACGCGATGAACCTCTACAGCTCGATTGCCTGTGAGACGATGGTCAAGACCAGCCGGGATTTGCTCTACCATCAGATTCAGCAGCTTCCGTGGAGCTGGCACATGAAAAACGCGACGGGCGATATCATCCAGCGCTGCACGGCGGACGTCGAGCGCATCAAGACATTTTTTCAGGAGCAGTTCGTGTCGGTATTCCGGATTGTGGTGCTGATTGTTCTGTCTCTTTGCTGCATGGTGGCGATGAACTGGCGGCTGTCCATCATCGCACTGGTCATGTTCCCGATCATCATTTTATACTCGCTGCTGTTCCACAACAAAATCCGCCAGCGCTTTACAGACTGCGACGAAGCGGAGGGCGTTCTGTCGACGATTGCGCAGGAAAACCTGACGGGCGTGCGTGTCGTGCGCGCGTTCGGAAGAGAAGCGTTCGAGCGCGAGCGCTTTGAGCAGCAGAATCAGGTCTACACGAATCTCTGGGTGAAGCTCTGCTACACGCTCTCGCAGTTCTGGGCGGTGGGCGACGTGACGAGCTGTCTGCAGGTGATGCTGGTCGTCGTGTTCGGCAGTATCCTGTGCGTCCGCGGCGATATGACGAAGGGGGAGTTTGTCTCGTTCGCGTTTTATAACGCGATGCTCATTACGCCCGTCCGGCGGCTCGGGCGCATGATCTCGGAGATGAGCAAGGCGGGCGTTTCGGTCGACCGGCTCGCCGAGGTTCTGAATGCGAAGCCGGAGCAGGATATGCCGGATGCGAAGCCTGCGCCCATGGACCGGGATATCGTATTTGAGCATGTGTCGTTTTCCTATGAGACGGGACCAGAGGTCCTGCACGACGTGAACTTCACGATTCCGGCGGGAAAAAGCTTCGGTGTTCTGGGCGCGACCGGCTCGGGGAAAAGTACGCTGTTGCTGCTGCTCAGCAGGCTCTATGCACCGACAAAGGGAAAAATCACAATCGGCGGGGCGGACCTTGCGTCGATGCCCGCAAAATGGGTGCGCGAGCATGTCGGCGTTGTGCTGCAGGAGCCGTTTCTGTTCTCGCGGACGATTGAAGAAAACATCGGCATCACCGGCGCGAGCGCGGAGGAAATCCGGCAGGCGGCAATCACGGCGTGTGTCGACGAGGACATCCGCCAGTTTGCAAAGGGGTATGAGACGATGGTCGGCGAGCGCGGCGTGACGCTTTCGGGCGGGCAGAAGCAGCGCGTGGCAATTGCAAGGACGCTGACCGGGAGGACGCCCATCGTTGTCTTCGACGACTCTTTGTCCGCAGTCGACACCGAGACGGACGAGGCAATCCGGGAAAATCTCAAGAAGCAGGTCTCCGGCGTGACGCAGATTCTGGTCTCGCACCGGATTCTGACGCTGCTCGACTGCGATCAGGTGCTGGTGCTCGAGCATGGCGCGGTCCGGCAGCTCGGAACGCCTGCGGCGCTTTTGCAGCAGGAGGGACCGTTCCGCGAAATTTATCAGATGCAGATGGCAATCGGAGAGGAGGAACCGGTATGAAAAAAGAAAAGACGCGCTGGTTCGGTATTCCGAAGCTCTTTCCGTATCTCAAGGGCTACGGCAGGCTTGTGCTTGCAGATATGATTGCGCTGGGCTTCATCGGAAGCGCGATGGATGCGGTCATTCCACTGTTCCAGCAGTATGCCATCGACCATTTTATTGCGGACCGGACGCTCGCGGGGCTCGGCGCGTTTGTGGCGCTTTATATTCTGGTCATGATTGTCCAGACGGCGACGAACTGCGTCTCCGCACTTGCCGCCTGCAAGGCGGAAATGTATATCGGGCGCGACCTCAAGCGGGTTTGCTTCAACCATCTGCAGACGCTGTCGTTTTCCTATTTCAATCAGAACAGCGTCGGCTATATTCACGCGCGCGTGATGTCCGATACCGACAAGATTGCGACGATTCTTGCCTGGGGACTCATGGAGGCGGTGTGGTATGTGGCGTATCTGGCGCTGGCAATTGTGATGATGTTCGTGCTCAATTGGCGGCTGGCACTGTGTGTGATGGCAATTGTGCCGGTGCTGGCGGTTGCGAGCATCTATTTCCAGAAAAAACTCGTGTTCCACCACCGCAGGGTGCGCGAGCAGAATTCCAAAATTACCTCCGGCTTCAACGAAGGCATCACGGGCGCGAAGACCACGAAGACGCTCGTGATTGAAGAAAAGATGGAACAGGAATTCCGGGGCTTGACGGGCGTCATGAAGCGCGAGAGCGTGAAGGAAATGCACTTCCGGAGCCTTTTCATGTCCACAACGGCGTTTGCCGCCTCGGCGGCGCTTGCCGTCGTTCTGTGGCAGGGCGGCATCATCACGATGCGAGGCGCGATGCTCATCGGTACGCTCAGCGTGTTTGTCAACTACGCACAGGGTATGATGGAGCCGATTCAGTGGCTGGTGCAGGTGTTTTCTAATCTTGTAAACGTGCAGGTCAACATTGAGCGGGTGACAGCGCTTCTCGACACGCAGTCCGATGTGCGCGATACGCCGGAAGTAACCGCAAAATACGGCGACGCTTTCGAGCCGAAAAAGGAAAACTGGGAGATGCTTCACGGCGATATTTCGTTCCGGGACGTGACCTTCCGCTATCCGGACGGTGAGGAGAACGTGCTGGAGCATTTTAACTTAGAAGTGCCGCAGGGTACGCGCGTTGCCATTGTCGGCGGGACCGGCGCGGGCAAATCGACGCTGGTGAATCTCGTCTGCCGGTTCTATGAGCCGACGCAGGGACAGGTTCTTATTGACGGGCGCGACGCGCGGGAGAGAAGCCAGCTGTGGCTGCATGCGAACATCGGCTACGTGCTGCAGACGCCGCATCTGTTTTCCGGCACGGTGCTGGAAAATCTGCGCTACGGAAAACCGGATGCGACGATGCAGGAGATTGAAGCTGCCGTCAAGGCGGTGTGCGCGGACGAGATCATCGCGCGTCTGCCGCAGGGCTATGACACGCAGGTGGGAGAGGGCGGCAGCAGCCTGTCTACGGGCGAAAAGCAGCTTTTGTCGTTTGCCCGTGCGCTTCTGGCAGACCCGAGAATTTTTGTCCTCGATGAGGCAACATCGTCGGTCGACACCATCACCGAGCAGAAGCTGCAGCAGGCGATTGAGACCGTCATGCAGGGCAGAACGTCCTTTATTGTCGCGCACCGGCTTTCCACCATCCGCAGGGCGGATGTTATCTTAGTTGTGCAAGACGGCAGGATCATCGAGCGGGGCTCGCACCGCGCGCTGATGGAGCAGAAGGGCGCCTATTACGCGCTCTACACCCGGCAGTACCGCGAGCAGGCGATGCAGGCATTTCTGCGCGGCGGAGAACCGGCATAAAGCGAAAGAAGCTCGCAGATTGTGCGGACTCCTTTCGCTTCGTCCGCGCTGCGCGGACGCATCTTAACAAATCCAGTTGGACGATTTAACGGAATCTTAACGCGGAAAACAGGGCAAAGCATGATATGATGAAATGGGTGAGAAGCATGACGAAGACAAAAACAAGATCGGAACAGCAAAAAAAGCCGCGCCTGCGCTTTGTGTTTACGTGGCACGATTTCGGCATTTTCCTTTCGATGCTCTCGTTTGCGACCATTCTGTGCTATTTTCTGCGGACCATTGACGACAGCGACGTCTATGTCGCGCTGATTTTTGAGCTGACGGTTGTGCTGGTTTCGCGCTTCACGGACGGATATCTGTTTGGACTGCTGTCGTCCGTCGTGGGCGTGATCGGCATCAACTATATTTTTACATTTCCGTATTATCAGCTGAACTTTACCATCTCGGGGTATCCGCTGACGTTTCTGGTGATGCTGATTGTCTCCGTTGTCGTCAGTACGCTGACGACGCAGATCAAGCAGCAGGAGAAAATCCGCGCCGAGGCGGAAAAGGAGAAGATGCGCGGCAATCTGCTGCGCGCGGTGTCCCACGATATCCGAACGCCGCTTACCTCAATTGTCGGCGGGGTCAGCACGCTGCTCGATTCCGGCGATCAGCTGGACGAGGCGACAAGAACGCAGCTTCTGGAAAACATCCGCGACGAGTCAAATTGGCTGGTGAGCGTGGTGGAGAATCTGCTTTCCGTCACGCGCATGACCGGCGAGCAGACAAAAATCAAAAAGGAGATGGAGGCGGGCGAGGAGGTTCTCAGCGCCGCCGCCATGAAGATCAAGAAGCACTATCCGGAGATTACTGTTTCCGTGCGCGCGCCGCAGGAGCTGCTGATGATTCCGATGGACGTGATTCTCATCGAGCAGGTGCTGATCAATCTGATGGAGAACTCCATCCAGCACGGCGGCACAACCACGCGCGTAGAGCTGCAGCTCCGCAAGGAAGGGGAGAATGCGCGCTTTGAGGTCGCGGACAACGGACAGGGAATTGCGCGGGAGGTGTTCCCGAAGCTCTTCAAGGGATATCTGTCGCACGACGAGGAACTGACCGCCGACGGGCGGCGGAATATGGGCATCGGGCTTTCGGTCTGCATGAGCATTGTGCAGGCGCACGGCGGCACGATGCAGGCGGAAAACCGGGAAATCGGCGGCGCCTTATTCAGCTTTACACTGCCACTGGAGGAACGAAACTATGAAGATCCGAGAGAAGATTCTGGTAATTGAAGACGAGCAGACCATCCGCAATTTTATGCAGGCGGTCCTCACGGCAAACGATTATGATGTGCTTCTGGCGCGCACGGGCGCGATGGGCGAGAGCATGATTGCCTCGCACTGTCCGGACGTGATCATTCTCGATCTGGGGCTGCCGGACGTGGACGGTATGGAGATTCTGCGCAAGGTCAGAAGCTGGTCGAAGGTGCCGATTCTGGTGGTCTCCGCGCGGACGCACGAGCGCGACAAGGTCGAAGCTCTGGACGCGGGCGCGGACGACTATCTGACAAAGCCGTTCGGCACCGGAGAGCTGCTGGCGAGAATCCGCGCTGCCATCCGCCACACCAGAACGCCTGCCGGCAGCGAGGCGGTCGCAAACACCGGCATTTTCAAAGCCGGCGACCTCACGATCGATTATGCCAAGCACCGCGTGTATGTTGCAGGGCAGGATGCAAACCTGACACAGAATGAGTACCGGCTGGTGGCGCTTCTGGGTCTGCACGCGGGTAAGGTCTTGACCTATGACTACCTGATCCGGGAGCTCTGGGGTCCGAGCGCGCGCAGCGACAATCAGATTCTGCGCGTCAACATGGCGAACATCCGTCGCAAGATCGAGCAGAACCCCGCGCAGCCGGTCTATATCTTTACCGAGGTCGGCATCGGCTACCGGATGATTGAGGGAGATTAAGTCCTGGAGTCTTTTCATGGAGAAAGCGCCAGCTTTCCTGACAGTTTTAGCGCCCGCCGGAAATTCCGGCGGGCGCTTTTGCGGGAATGTGCAAGAAAGGATGGAATGCTTATTTGTTAGCCTTGGCGATCTTACCCTGCTTCTCGCGCTCGAGGCGGGAGATGAACATGGCGCAGGTTGCGTCGCCGGTGATGTTGAGGGTGGTACGGCCCATGTCGAAGATCTTGTCGACGCCCGCGATGATCGCGATGCCCTCGACAGGAAGACCGACCTGCGTCAGAACCATGGCGAGCATGATCATGCCTGCGCCGGAGACGCCGGCGGTACCGACGGATGCAAGCGTTGCGGTCAGAACGATCATTGCCATATCGCCGAGCGTCAGCTCAATGCCGTAGCAGCAGGCGATGAAGACTGCGCAGACAGCCTGATAGATGGCAGTGCCGTCCATGTTGATCGTTGCGCCGAGCGGCAGAACGAAGGAGCTGATCTCAGGCTCCGCGCCCATCTTGTTGCAGCACTCGATGTTGACCGGGAGCGTTGCGTTGGAGGAGGTCGTGGTGAACGCCGTGATCATTGCAGGAGCAAGACCCTTGAAGAAGGCGATGGGGCTCATCTTGGCAAGGAACTTGACGGAAAGACCGTAAACGACGACGACATGGACGATGTAGCCGAGATAGGCGACGCCGATGATGAGCGCCAGCTTACCGATGATGTCCGCGCCGTTTTCGGCGACGACGTTGGTCATCAGGCAGAAAACGCCGTAGGGGGTGAATTCGATGATCATCATCATGATCTTCATGATGACTTCTTCGCAGCAGTTGATGAACTCGCCGACCTTGGCGCCCTTTTCACCGGCAGCCAGAACGCCTGCGCCGAGGAAGATGGCAATGACGATGACCGGCAGCATATCGGTGTTGACCATCGGCTTGAAGAAGTTATCGGGGAAGATGTTTACGATGACCTGCATGACGGACGGGGCTTCTTTTGCCTCGTATGCAAGCTCACCCAGCTCCGCAGAGGGCAGCGGCGTGAACGCGCCCTTGAAGATGTTGACCAGCACCAGACCGATGACGACGGCCAGAGCGGTGGTGCACATATAGTAAATGAACGTTTTCAGACCGACAGAGCCGACGCGCTTGAGATCCTGAAGGGAAATGACGCCGTCAGCGATCGAGAACAGAACAACGGGGACAACGAGGAACTTCAGAAGGTTCACATAGATCGTGCCGATGGGCTTGATCCATTCCTTGGTGAAATCGCCCCAGCCTGCAAACGCAAAGATGAGGCCGGCGATGATACCGAGTGCCATGCCGATAAAGATCTTGATCGGCAGACTCAATTTCTTCTTTTCTTTCATAAACTCTCTCCTTTTCTTTCTGGATGGGAAAACTACCCATCCTGGTTGTATCCAGCGTAGCACATAAAATGGATGCGGTAAATGCATAGTGCACAAAATTAACGAGATCTTAACGGAGAAAGCGGACAAAATGCACAAGTTCTAAACACAAGGGCACAAAAATGCGCGCCGCACAAACAAGCTTGTGCGGCGCGCTGATAGATGTATGGGGATTGCGCTGCTGTTACTTGATCTCGCGGATGGAGAGGAAGCGAAGCTCATTGAGGGGCTTTCCCATCTTGTCGGCAACGATTGCCATGAGCATTGCAGCGGTACGGTCGGGAACGTCGTGGAGCTTCACTTCGCCTGCGGAGCCGGGCGCAAATGCCTTTGCGGCAGGCGCAGCGGGAGCGGCGGCTGCGGGAGCAGGAGCAGGTGCGGCGGCTTTTGCAGCAGCTTCCTTGTTCTGCATGATCTTGCCGGAAGCCTTGGTCACGAGCATCAGCAGAATCAGCCCGAAGAAGACGACCGCCATGCCGAGCACAACAATCAGAGCCGCAGTTCCGATGGGAACATCTACCATTGCCTGGTTAATCAGAAACATCTTTTTTCTCCTTCTTCCAAAGCCGCGTCGCGGCCGATTTCGGGTGTCATTATACCGCGAAAGAACGTTAAAATGGCGTTAAAGAAGGAATTGCAAGCGCAAGGTCGTGTTAAGAGCCGGATACGTCCGGGGAGAAAGGCGCGATCAGGCGGAAATGGCTGCGCTCGGTGGCAAGAAGACCGTCTTTCTGCAGGCGCGAAAGCTCGGCGGACATTGCCGAACGCTCAATGCACAGATAGTCTGCCAGCTGCTGGCGGTCGAAGGGAATGTCAAATTCCAGACTGCCCTGGCGCAGAGATTCCGACGAGAGATACGACAGCAGCTTCTCGCGCGTGCGGCGCTTGCTCATGTGGGTGATCTTGTCGTTCAGCTGCAGATTCTTCCGCGCCAGCACCGAGACAAGATTCCGGATCAGCAGCGCGTGCTGCGGGCAGGTCTCCGAGCAGACGGTGGTAATCCGCTGGATGTTCAGAAACATGACTTTGGAAGGCACGCTTGCGACGACGCTGACATTTAAGACCGCGCCGGGCGTTGCGGCAAAAGGCTCGGCGAAGGTGCCGGGCGGGAGAATCTTTCCCATGATGTTCCGCTGCCCCCAGAGATCGTCCTGCACGGCAAACGCCGAACCGGAGAGCAGCAGCCCCATCGCCTGCGTCCGGTCTCCGGCGCGAAGGATGTATTCACCTGCGCCTGCCTCGCGCACAACAGCGCCCACGCAGTGCAGCACGGACGTGATCTGCTGCGGCTCCATGGAGGCAAACAGCGGCGATTTTTGCAGCAGCGGCAGATAGTTTTCCATAAAAACAAACCCCTTTGTTGGAAATCAAACAGCTTGACACGCCGTATTATACTATACTACAAGTAAGAAAACAAGCGGGCTCCCAACACAGGTTGTAAGCCCGATACGGAAGGAGGTCAGCGTTATGCTGTATTCCGGCTGTCAGAGCAAATCGAAAGAGATCTCCATTGCGGAAAAAATCTGCCCGCAGTGCGGGAACCCGGTTGAAGTATTTTCAACCGACACCGAGGTGGTCTGCGACAAGTGCGGCTTTGTGATCTACAACGACATGCTCAGCTGCGTGCAGTGGTGCAAATACGCCAGAAAGTGCGTGGGCGATCAGATGTATGAGCAGATGATGGAAATCGCGAAGCACAACAAGGAAAAGGCGGCAAAGGAGCGTGCAGAAAAGGCAGCGTCCAAAGAGCCGTAAGAAAAAATTTCCGGGAGGCTTACAGCCTCCCGGAAATTGCTTACCGGTAAGCGTCGCACTGCGAGAGCATGGTCTGCATGAAAATGCCGTAGCCCTGCTCGGGGCGGTTGACCAGCACATGCGTGACCGCGCCGACGAGTCTGCCGTCCTGCAGAATGGGGCTTCCAGACATGCCCTGGACAATGCCGCCGGTTTTTTCGAGCAGACGCTCGTCGGTGACGGTAATCAGAAGATTGCGTCCGTTTTCCGCTTGCGGATAAAGCCGATCGATGCGCACAGAATATTCCGTGACCTCCGCGCCGTCGACGTTTGCAAGAATCGTCGCCGCGCCGGTGCGGACCTGCGTGCTGTCTGCGACCGGCACCGCCTCGTGCGCAGGCGAAGCGTTCAGCGTTCCGAAAATGCCGTGCGTTTCGTTCTGCGAGACAGAGCCGAGCGCCGTCGAAACGTCGAAGCTCCCGTGCAGCTCGCCCGGCGTGCCGCGCACGCCTTTTTTGACGCCGGATACGACGGAAGGCACCAGAATGCCGCCGGTGGCGGCAAGCGGCTGCGTGCCGGAAAGACCGGTGACGCCGTGCCCCAGCGCGCCGCAGACACCGGTTTCGGGGTCGTAGAAGGTAATGGTGCCGATGCCGGAAATGTTGTCGCGCACCGATACGCCAAGGCGGTAGCCCTGCTGCGTCTTCTCCGGTGTCAGGAAAAACTCCGCCTGTTTTTGCCCGCGCTGAACCAGAAGCCGTACGCTCTTTCCGCCGGAGAGCTGCCGGACGGCGTCCGCTGCGGACGAGACGCAAGCGCCGTCTATTTTTAAAATGGTATCGCCCGCGCGCAGTCCGGCGCGCTGCGCCGGTGCGTCCTCGTCCAGAGCGGTAATCAGAAGACCGCCCGTGTAGAGCTTGATGCCGGCGGTGCTGCCGCCGGGAACCAGATACTCCGGCATGACGGCAAGCGCCTGCGCGCAGAGCAGAAGCGATAGAACAAGCGCCGTAAGACCCCGGCGCAGGTTCGGAAATTTTTGTTTCATCCCGCAAAATCCTCTCCCAGATGCTGTTCTCGAAGCTTAATATGGCGCAGCGCGGGCAATTCCACGCATGGACCCGGCTAGTAAAAACAAGACGGATTTCCTTGTCAAAAGCTGAAACCCCGCACGCAGCCGCCGGTTTTGCCGCAGCGCGCGGAAAAAGCTCCCGGGAAAGGGAAAAGCCGGCGCGGAAAAATTTGCGGCTTTTGCTGATTTTTGAAAAATAACGCTTGACAAATGCGCCAAGCCCGCTATAATAATACTTGCGTTTTGGCGCTGCGGCAATTTAGGGGATTTGTGTAACGGTAGCACACCGGACTCTGACTCCGTTTGCGGGGGTTCGAATCCCTCATCCCCTGCCAAAAAGAAAAGACACGCTTAGGTGTGTCCAGTTAAGAAAACATTCTAAGGCAAGAGAGAAACGGTATAGCTTCGGCTATGCCGTTTCTTTCATTTTTGCCTGCTATCAAATACTTTGGACATTTCCAAAATCCCGATACCTTTGTAGTAGATATCTACCTCTTGTCTGCGGTTGATTTTGCTATGGGGATCGGTCGCTGCGTGAATGACGATCTTCTCAACGAACTCATGCAGGATACGAGGTGTCAGCTCCGGGATATCGGTGTACTGGCGGACAACAGACAGGAACCTGTCAACATTGGCACTTTTGCCTTCTTCTTCTTCGATTTCCTCACGGAGTATTGCAGCCTGTGTCTGCAAACCAGCCTGTTCCGCTTCATAATCGGTGGACAGCTTGTGAAAACGCTCGTCTGTCAGCTTGCCGCTGATGTTGTCCTCATACAGCCGCTTGAAGATTGTATCCAGTTCTGTGATACGCTTCTCACTTTCAGACAGCAGCTTGCGCTTTTTGGCAAGACCTTTATTGCGTTCCTTTACATCCATATCCATGACCATCTGAACGAAACGGTTTTCGTGGCTTCTTGCGAAGGACACAATCTCCCGCAGATTTTGAAGGATCAGTTCCTCCAGGATAACCGTTCGGATGGAGTGTGGTGTGCTGCATACCTGCTTTCCCTTACGGTATCCAGAGCAGATATAATATTCTTGATCCTTTCGGAAACCGGTCGCTCTGCACTGGTACAGGATCGAGCCACAATCGGCACAATACATCATGCCGGAGAACATCCCCATTTCGCCCATCTTTGTCGGACGGCGCCGTGATTGCCGTGCCTGTTTTACAGCCTCGGCAATGGCTTCTGTCCAGATGGGTTCATGGGTATTCTCGAAGATGACCCATTCACTTTCAGGATTTTTGATTTTCTTTTTGCTCTTGTAGGACTTCTTTGTGGTCTTGAAATTCACCGTATGCCCCAGGTATTCACGCCAACGATCCATAATATGTGCTATCGTGGTATTATCCCAATCATAAGGATCGCCTTGCTTTTTTACATTGCAGGTAATGCCCTTGCTTTCATAGTAAGCGGCAGGTGTGAGAATTTTCCGTTCCCGCAGTTTTCGTGCTATCTGGGACGGTCCAAACCCATCCATAACATACAGCCCGATTTCATAGACCACATCGGCAGCCTCACGGTCGGGTATCCAATGTTTGCTGTCATCCGGGTCTTTCATGTATCCGTAGGGCGCATTAGTCGTCAAATGTTCTCCGGCGTTCCCTTTGACCTTCATCACAGCACGGATTTTCTTGCTGGTGTCTTTCGCATACCACTCATTGATGATATTGCGGAAGGGAGTAAACTCATTGTCGCCCTGGGTGCTGTCCACCCCATCGTTTACGGCGATAAAGTGAACATCATGCTCCGGGAACATGATCTCGGTATACATACCCACCTGTAGATAATCACGGCCAAAACGGGACATATCTTTGATGATGACCCGCTTGACGATCCCTGCCTCCACATCGGCGATCATCTCCTGGAAACCAGGTCGATTGAAGGTTGTTCCTGAAATGCCGTCGTCAATGTAAAAGCGGAAGTTGGTGTACCCGTGTTCAAGAGCGTACTTCTGTAAAATTTTCTTTTGGTTGATGATACTGTTGCTGTCGCCCTGCAATTCATCGTCACGCGATAAACGGCAGTACAAAGCGGTAACAGCTTCGACGCTCATAGCGTTGTAAGGGAATTGAAGCGCGGCAGCGGTGTTTGACTGATGAAACATAATAACCTCCAATCTGGCAGTCAAACACGGTATGAAGTTCTATCTTCATTCTACCGCGCTTTGTTGGTTTTGTCTGCCTCTGGAGGTCAAATTGTAGCGGCTTTTTTTCGGACATCATCCTTGATAAGCCGCTCTATTTTAGAAACCACACCGTCTTTTGTTTGTTCAAGGAAGAACGAATTGACGGTGAAGGTTGTATTTCCAATTTTCTTTTCGCTCCGTACTGGCGGGGCGAATTTGTTTTCAAAGGTTCTATCTTCTTGCATAGATTGACCCCTTTCATTGTTTGCAAGTTGATAAGCAATAAAAGAGGCAAAACGGACGGCTGCTGGCACAGCTCCACGGGAGTCTAACCCCGGCCCATGCTGATGG
>OIWM01000739.1_pt1 | contig 37306 bp, 37 predicted proteins | sample 1587451 | NCBI WGS metagenome assembly OIWM01 (sample SAMEA3888907, study PRJEB22519) | human gut metagenome | biome: human gut; feature: human-associated habitat; material: faeces | place: Denmark | collected 2011
TGGAACCCCTCCCGTCAGATACCTACCCTGTGTAGTCCCTTGTAAACTGTACTTTCCTTCGTCAGAAAGCATGGTTGAATCATCACTCAAGTATTGTAGCATGATTTCTTCGAGCTTTGGACTTTGAATATCTATTCCAAGCCGTTTTGCCTCGGTTGCAACTAACAGGCCAGCAATGTGCGCTCTGCTTTCCATATAAACTTTGGGGTATTTGTCTACCAATTGTGCTTTTAAATCTGATGTATCATCATCCAACTGTACAGCCGCCATTCCTATCAAAGCGCAACAATAGTAAACATCAAATTGAATGAACTTATTCTTCTCTTTTGATCCGTGTGAACCTTCTGATGCAATAATATTGCTAAAGAAGTCCTGTGCACTCTTAGCCATAGTAAAATGCATTACGATTCACCTCCTGTGGTCTCGCGTTGATAGGAATCAAAGAATGCAATCCCCTTATGTATTGCAATCTCCTCCGTATCTTTGGACGCAACAATGGTAAGATACTGCGTATCAGTATTTTTGTAAAACCTATCGGCAAAGCATTTAACTTCAGCAGACTGTACAAAAGCAATCATTTGGTTAAACACAACGGGGATAATATCGGCAACTGCTTGACGCTTATCGAAATCCATTTTTCCTGTTGGCGAGTCAATAACGAAAGGGAACTCCAATTCCGCTTCTTCAAACAAAGTTCCCAAGAAGCAATATCCAATACTTAAAGTTTGTCCGTCACTGGCTCCTTCTCGGTCTTTAAGCTTAATGTAACCATCAATACTCTCAATTTCGATATAATCATCTTTAATCACGCGGCTAATTTTATCATTCGCTTTTTTTATAATCTCTTCTTTTAACGCCGCTGTAGCCTGAGTTTTAATTTCATTAACCAAATCTTGCACAACATTCTTCTTTCGAAGTGCCGCATTGGTCTTTGTTGTCGAAGCTATTTTAACCTCATACTCTGCATCTGCACGACGAGCTTTATGAAGGTTGTTTTCTTCGGTCAATGTTTCGTCATCTTCGTCCTTGGATTCAATTATTTTTAATTGAGTTTGAGCAGAAGAAATCTGCCCAATAAGAACTTCAATCTCGCTCTGCAGCTGCTCAACCTGAGGTCCACCTGCCTTAATAAGCTTGTCCTCAACATCAGCAAATCGAGCATTCAAACGAGTTTTTTGTTCCTGTAGCTTTCCAAGTTCTTCAAATGCCGCAACAAGACGCTCATCGTACGTACTGCCCATCAATACACTTTTGATATTATTCAAAACTGCTTGATGATCACTACCCAAATATCGTTCCGCGTTCTTGAGTATCGCATCTCGTTCTTTTTCTCCAATGCATCTATCGCAAACGCATTTTTCTGCATAAGCAAGTTCCGTGAAGAAGTCTTTCGAGCTGCTTTTGGGAAGTTTCAATTTCTTCATCGCATCACCAAACTCATACATGCGATTACATAAACCTTCGCTGACCAAATACGGAGTCTTCACCAAAGAAACAATTTCGGTAATTTTCACGTCAACGTTTCCGCGATTCTTTTCTTGCTCAGCAATTACCTCATTTTTCTCTTTATTGAGTGCTTCATAGTTTTTGTCGAGTTCCTGCCGCTGCTTTTCTTTTTCAATCTTTTCTTGACTAAAACGTGCGATATCACCGTTGAGTTGCTTTTGCTTCTTTTCCAAAGAAGCAATGTGATCACGCACCTTTTTCTGTCTGGAACGCAAATTGCTCAAAGATCCACGCGTACCTGTGCTTCCACCTTCAGCGTTTTGAATTTCCGTGAGAATATTCATATTCATAGCAAGGATCTCGTCAAGTTCATCTAAGCGGTACAGATAACGGATAGTTTCATCTGCTTCATTTGATGTGCGATCCATGGACTTTTTTGCCTGTTCACCATCAAAAACAAATCGACTCACAAACTCCGGAGTAAAAATGCCTTTAATCGCCGTGGGCAAGAGAAGCCCTGTTTCTCGTCCTTTGGGAGGGGCCTGAGTTTCTATTTTGGCAATACCATTCACATAATCAAGTGACAAAAAGTATTTGTATTGCTTTTCATCAAACTTTACAGTAATACTAAACTCGCCCTTATCGCCGGTAGTTGTCGTTGGAGCAAAAGACTTGACATAGTCTACAGGCCAATTTTTTGCACTGCCATCCAACAAACCCTTGATAAGAGTCATTGTAGTAGTCTTACCGGTTCCATTTGCCATCATCACAAAATTGTTCTTAATGACGCCGCCGGTGTCATTCCGGAAAGAAATCTGTAGCGAAGAGATTTTTCGAATATTCTTATATTCGAGTTCAAGAATTGACATCTTCATCAGTCATCATCCTCCGTTTCATCCGGAAGTAAAGACAGGATCCGCTTCAAATCACTTTCTTTGGAGTTATCGTCGAATTTATTCTTTATAAACTGTTTGAACGCATTTTTGAAATCGGACGGGTAATCTGAACTATCAATTACTCTATCAATAGTTGCTTCTATTGTTTTATTCCTCATCCTCGGTCCTCCTCGTTCTGGAAAGGCCGGTCAGCCATTCCTTCCGTTCCTGATCCGCATTATTGTCGTTCTCCACGGCATCCTCAAGTATAAAATCTATCACGATTGCCTTTTTGTTCGGGTTCTTTTTGTCCAATCTCAACGCTCTGCCAATTCTTTGAGTCGTAACTAACTTAGAACGATCCGATGCAAACAGGAAGATATTGGTCACGCTGCTAATATCGATGCCTTCGGAGATTTTCTTGCACGTAAGCAGACATTCGATTCGACCTTCTGCAAAATCGTCAAGTCTTGACTTTTCATCATCGGCATAATAGGTATGATATCGATCTGTATACTTAACGAGAACATCTTGGAGCAATTCACCATAATCTTTCGTTTGCACAAAAATAATGCACTTTCTCAATAAATTGGGGTTTTTAGCAACCAGAGCTTCAAACTCGTCGATTTTATTGATAGCTGTTTTGTTGACCATAGAAAGCTGTGTAAACATATCTTTCTCATCAACAGATTCTCCAGCCTCCTTCTTGGCATTAAAGGCCGCTATAATCTTCTTTTTCTTTGCTCTCTCTTCATCCGTCAAAATGTAGGGTAATGGTATATATTCAAACTCGCAAAGAATACCCTTTTTGATAGCGTCTTCAAGAGAAAAAGTGAAAATGATATCTCCGATCTCAGACTGCAAAAAATCATTACCTACATCATCGTATTCTCGCTCGGGTGTTGCGCTCAGGCCAAGACGATATCTATATGGTGAAATGCGTCCGGTAAGGTTCTCCACAAAGGAACTCGATCCCGCGCCATGAACCTCGTCGAATACAAATAGCGTATCGTTTTTATAGTCACCGGGAGCACGGCTAAACAGATTCAAAAGCTTAGATAAGTTTCCCGCATCTCGGGAAATGAGCAGGATTGCGTTGTCCGGATGCATAATAAACTTACTAATTTCTTTGTGAGATTCATAATGGTAATAGATTTGCTTATTCTTATATTTCTCTCGCATTTGTTTGGCCCACTGATCAAGCAAGTCATTGCCAAACATTGTAATAATGACCCGATGTATTCTGCCTTCTTCAAACAACTGGTTAATGATCCTCAATGCAGTAATGGTTTTTCCGGTACCAGTCGCCATTGCCAGAATGCCGTGTTCCTTTTCCAAGAAAGTCTTTACAGCTATATCCTGGTGAACCCACTTATTCGAGCCAGCTGGTAAAGAGTAAGGCCTATCAGGTGTACGCAATTCAAATATTTTGTTTTTAACTGCTTGTGGAATGGTAAACATTTTGAGATTGCGGTCTTTTCGATTCCAGATTTTCTCGAAACGAGCGGTATCCGCATCGACATACTCCTGTGTACCAGCCCACGTTTTGAAGACTTTTATGCTTTCATAATTTTGGAATCCATGCTTGCTGTCGTTGATAGAGCCAGAGAAGGATAGCGCATCGTTGCCCTTATAGAAAATGCCAAATTTATCGTGAAAGTCTCCTTCCTCCAACTTTTCACAAGGAATTGCAAAACGCATATCAATAATTCCATCATACAGCATCCAGGAGAATGCATTTATAATGTCTGCTTCCATTTCTTGTTTGAGTATCTCAACATTTTCGAGGAGAGCTGCTTCGAGGCGCAGGAATGCGCTACCATCTTGGTTCTCAGCTCCAATAATTGCGTCCGTGTCCTCCGTGGAAAGAATGGGACTTGTAATTAAGCGCATTTTTCCTCCGCGAGAGGCGAAGTCGGATAATCCTGCGACGTTGTATGTGAGCCACCCTGTTGTGAAGTAGCCGACGCCTCGGTCAAAGCGTTCAGCCCACTTTAGACACGGCGTGTACAATTCATCTATCAGGTTATCTTCTGAGGTATCTAAACAGACTTTGACCTTTGGATAATCCATATAAACCTCCTTTAGATGTTGTCATCCAGATGGCACAGATGATTATAGAAATCTTTGCTGTACCGTTTTTCGTCTTCGAGAAGTTTTGCTCCTCGATCCAAATGAGCCTTTACCAAACCGGGGAAATAGTCATCCTCGCGAATCACTTTGCCCTCGTTGTTAATAATGAGAGATTTAAACAGCAAATCGTGATCACCGAAAATGACCTGCCGGCTCAGTTCCAAGCCATTATTATCAGTCTTGAAGTCATTGGCTTGAAGTTGTCCCTTTCTGACCGACAGTGCGATTGCCAGTTTAGATAGGATAAATGGCTGCAATCTCAATGACTGACCTAACGAGTTGAATATCTCCTGGGTCTTTTGTGACGTATGAAGCTTATTAGTCATTGTGCTTGCCTCCGAAATAAGTGTTTGCCAGGATTTCAGTATTTCCGTTTGCTGTGTGGTTCAAAACGAATGTATTAGATACAATGTCAGATATACTCTCGCGATAGTCCCCGACGATTTCTTCATCGGTGGACAAGATGATAATCTGACCATTTAGTTTCTTAAAGAACTGACTCAGGATCTTTCCGCGATGTTCCTTATCGATTCGCGCGAACGGCGTATCTACAATGTAAGGCACATTGATTTTGTTGAGTTGCGAAAGCGCTTGATATAGTGCCATAATAAAGATTTGCTTTTCTCCCGCAGAAAGCTGTTGCTTTACCTCAACCGGCAGTTCAAATTCGGCTTCATCGACAATAAGCTTTTGTTGCAGGACTTCGTAAGCATACAGACCGATCTGAGCAATAAGATACTCAACACCGTTCTTACCAATGATTTTATGTATTTCATCAGCTTTAAAGTGTTTGTTTTTATAGGGAAGAACATTTAGGCTATCATCGATATGGATTCCATCAATCAAATCAGATTTATTGATCAGACTTGCGAAGAATTGGCTAAATCCCGTCTCGACTAAACGAATACTCTTATCGTAAAGCGTCTTTTGGAGTTCATCAAATGCCAGTAGTGCACGCGCTGAAATATCGTTAATGGACTGCTTTTTCAAGAGTGCCTCATAATCACTTTTAGCCTTGGCAAGCTTAGATGCAGATATCGCTTTCTGGGCGCGTAGTTCTTGCAATTCTTTATCTACTTCCAGAAGCTGTTGCGTGCATTTGGACTTCTGCTCATTCAAATCGCTTTTCATCTGCAAGTATCCATCATAGTTTTCGATACTGCTCCGCTCCATTTTCTTTCGGATGCGTTTTACGCATTTTAAAGAAGCCTTAATGTCATCAGTCGCTTCTTTGACACGGTTGGTGTCATAAGCCAGGAGACTGTTGATTTTTGCAGTTAGTTCAAATCTGTCGAAGTCAGACAAATTGAGAATGGGCGTTATCTGTGAAGTGTGGCTGGCATAGCTGGCAATCTCGTAGATAACCTTTTCAGAAATATCGTCGGCTAATTCTATATTTGCCCGGCTCAACACGCCAGAGATGATCGACTTGATTTCCGGGGTATCAATTGTGCTTTTTACATTTGCATCGACCTGTGCCTTGTGTTCCAGTGCAATTTGGGCCTTTAGTTCTTCCAGTTGAGTTCTAAGGATAATAAATGGGAGCACATTATTGGCCATTTCTTTGAGCCATTTATGGTGTCCCTCACGGCGAGCATCCTCTTTTGCAATCTGATCTTGCATAGAGCGCCATTCTTTTTTAGAAATACCGCCACCCTTGGCGTATGCCTTTTCAAGAGACGCAAGCCTCTGATCAATAATCAAAATCTCATTGGAAATCTCTCGATATTCATCCTCAGCGCATTCTACTCTCTGTGCAATCAGATTGTCTGCTTCAAGGCATCTATCGTATTCCGCTGAAAGCGTCATGGTCCCCTTTGCCTTGCTACGAGAAATTCTACGGAAGTTTTCCCGAATAATCTCCATCGTATCAAGGCTGCAGAGCTTTAAAAACGCATCCTTAAAGTCGGAGTTTTTGCTGCTGTTGAACACGAAATCACTGATTTTTTCGCCGTCAAAGAAGTAGAAGCGGAAGAGATTGGGGGGCAGTGTCTGTAAAAGATAGCTCTCAAAATCACTCTTTTCTGTCTCAGAAAGTGTCTCGCCGTCTTTGTACACAGTAAAGGTTTCTGCTATTTTCTTGCCTGCTACCCTCCATGATCTGACAAACGTGTATGTGTGATCGTACTTTCCGTCATCCATCAGCAAGTCAATGACAACTTCTGCCTCACCAATTTTTTGCAGTTTTTCATTGGCATTGATAATTTTCTCTATCTCGGCAAAGTACTTTGCGTTGTTTGATTCAAAGCCATATGCAACGCAGCCGTAGAGACATATTTTGATAGCGTTAAACAGTGTCGTTTTACCTGCACCATTTTTGCCGCCGATCAGTACCATTCTTTTAGTAATGTCTGATACATCAAAATCGAAGGCATTTTCGTTGACATATGGACCTATGTTTTTTACTTGTATGCGCTTAATCTTCATGGTTCAATGCTCCCTCGACAGAATTATAGTGCAACCAGCCTTGTCCAATAATGCTGTCAAATGCCTTTTGCATTTTGTTGTTCTTCGTAATGTGCTTATTGGTATCTACAGAAACAATCAGCTTCGTAATCAATTCAACCGGGATATCATACTTATCTGCAACATCTCTGATCGCTTGGATCGCCTCATCATCAAATCGCGGAGTTTTATAATCATCCCATGGAAGCTTTTTGCCTTTGACCTTATGGTAGGTTTCAACGAGTGCTCGACATGTAAGGTCGCCTTCCTCGTCCCACATCTTGTCAATTGCTTTCAGTTCAGCTTCTGTAATCAGCTCCATGCCTGTCCTGTTTTCGAGGTCGAGGAGCTTTTCGAGAATGAGGCATCGCGCTTCAAGCGTAAACGGTCCCATTCCAAAGCTTCCGTCTGACTTCTTATAGACAGAACCGTTGCGGCGCTTAGAATCTCGATATTGACTATTCTCCCGCATTCTGAGCAATTCGTTTCTGAATTCTCTAAGCGGAATTAGTTCCGCAGCACCTTTGTTGATGAAGTTCTGTAACGACTTATCCTCTTTCACCATGGTGCAGCACCAGCACCCAAATCTGGAGTTGCCGGTTATCGGAATTTTCTCACGGTCGACCTCACCCAAAACGCTCTTTTCTTCACCAAGGTTTTCGCCCTGGTAAAGGCTGAACAAATACTTCATGTCACCTCCCCAAGGACTTCTGCAATCGCCTTTTAAGAGGAATTCCCAGACCAAATCGTTAGGGATTTCAGTGATAGGATTGTAGACATAAGCATTGGGAATGTCATTATGCATATTCAGCAGTTTGCCTTCGATTTCCCGTGCGGTAATGGTCTTCATTCGAGTTAGACTTTCGCCCTTGCGGACGCCGAGAAGAATGATGATTTCGCCGCTCTCCTTGATTCGCTCGTTGACAAACTTATTCATCGGCATGATTTTCAGCCTGTCTGTACACCATCTGAATCCGGGAGGCTCTGGGGTAGGATAGCCCAGGCCAATGACCCGGCTCCAGAATGTCTGTTCCGGCTCCGGGTAGATCACACTGGCTTTGATGTTGAGACGATCTTTTCCCGCTGCTCGGTTGATGTTATCCGAGGATGAGTGCATGTAATTCTTTACGATGGGATTTTCAACCATCGTGTCGGATGTAATGACATGAACGGTTTTGTCAAGCTTAGCGCCAGCATCCTTTAACCGCTTCATGGCTTCATATACAAGACTGACCAGCAAAGTAGAATCTTTGCCACCGCTGTAGCCAATAAGCCACGGACGGCTGTCGTGCTTGTAGACGATCATAATTTCTTTAATGATATCTTCAAATACTTGAAACTTACCTGTATATGGCATTGTGAATTTCCATCCTTACTTTTTTCTGTTATGTGGATCCGGAATATCTCGCCACCCAATTCCGAGATAATCTAAAACTTTTCCCCAGCCATACGGTGTTCCGTTTTCATCAAAGCAACACCTATTCATCCAAAAATCCCATTCTTTGTAGTTCCGTTCCCGTAGCCGATCGAATCGATGAGGCCGTTTTTCGAGCTGAATTCCAAATCCACACATCGAGCATCCGGTTCGCTGCTCTCCAGAAGTATACAAATGACCATCTTCATCCTTCAGTATGCTTCCATAAATCTCAGGGACAGGGACCTTTAAATCAAGTGCCAACTGTAATAAATCCTGTCTATTAAAAATTGCAAATGGTGCTGAACGAATGGTTCCCTTTCCAAAGTAGTTACAGCCATTTAGCATTAAAGACTTCTCACGTCTTCCGCCTTCAGATGCCATCAACCCTAAATAAGGTACACAATTGTGCTCTTTAGCCCAATCAGAGCACGGTTTTTCTTTGAGGTAATAGCAACACTTCGAGGAGACTTTAAACGGTGCAATTTGATAATTCACGCCTTCTTCTTCATTTTCTAATCCACCGAATTTTTCAAGCCACTTCTGCGCAAGTTTCATTTTTGAATGCTTTTGAAATCCACCATATTCACCAGTTTCGCCTGTAACAATTGCATGCCTTATGGTTTTGTTATTGGGAGATGGGTTTTGAAGCAATTCAATTTTACGGGCGATTTCCTTGGAGAGTACAGGGAAACCAAATTCTTGGATTAGTTTTTGCTTATTCCATCGCGTACCATCAGCTCTAACTGCTGGTGGTAGTGAGATAACTCCAATCTGTTTGTGGATTTTTTGGATACTAACATCTTCGAGCGAAGAGACTGATACCGCTGGCACATCTATTCCTATTGATTTCAAGAAGAAGAACAGTGTAATACTGTCAAGTCCCCCTACTGAAACATAGCAATCCAAGTCCCTTTTTCCACATTCATTGTAGAATTCCCATGCTCTTATGCGCGCATAATTCACTTTGAATTCATATGGCATACTTTGTTTTACTCGAAAACTGGCAATTTTGCTTCCGGCATCGATGTTATTTGAATTAAATGTATTCTGTTCCATTTGAGTTCTCCAGGATTATCCCATCATGATTCTTTCTTTTTTTGCCTCCTCATCACTGATTGGCAGAGAAAGAAGTCGCTTAATTTGAATGTATGTCAAAAAGATACCTTGTTCATTCCTGTTGATCTTTCCATTAGGTTTAATTGCACGGTTCATCCAACACGCTTCATTATTTCGAAGCCAGTCGATTTTCTTTAATCCCTTCAACGATTTTGCCATGTTAATCTGAGGATTCACGCAATAGAATTCTCCCAAGCGTCCCAGTGCCAAGATAATCAGACCTTGCGTTGTGATATAATCCTCTCGCAAACTTTTTTTACTTAATTCACCACTGTCCATCTCGTTCCACTCACGCATATTAACAACCACGTGATTCCAAAATGTATAAACGAGTTTTTCAGCATTGCCCTGATCATAGATCACCTTACAGATGCGCTTGTTAGCTGTATAGAAGGTGTTAAGTGTAAAGATGTTAGAGGAATATTTGCTAAGGTTGTCTTTCTCCTTGTCAGTATACTTACGTAGGAAGCTGATTGAGTTGACGACATTCTTCGTGATTAGTGCCACAGAATCTTTCGACTCGTATAGTGTATTTAAGGATTTCGATGTGGTAACAGCATGCTTGTTGAGGTCAGTAAACATCTGCTGGCTCCGTTGAAGTCCCTGGTCTTTATAAAGGACAATCGAAATCGTTTCTTCTTTCAGGCTCTCGTCTTCGGCAATCGCTGCCTCAATGGCCGCCTTTCGATGCTGGCCATCGTTGATCAGGAAGGAAGCGGTCATATCGATTTCCAGAAGGCCTGCATTCTCATTGCTGTCAGCAGGGACAAACTTCATGTCACCGTCCACAGATGCAGCCAGAGCTGAAAAGACATACGAATCTCGATTAGACAAGATGTATCCACAGATTTCAGGAATACGAGCTTCGTTGAGCTTTCTTTGGGCGCGATACTCGGCAGGGACATCGCTGCTATCGGTCGCAAAAATCTTACTCATTAACCCAAGGGGAACCATGCATATATAGTAATCTTTTCCGGCCTGACAGCCCTTTACAGCGGGAAATTGATATTTCAGCATACTGCACCTCCGAATATACGTAAGTATATACTTAAGTATATTTCATCGATGTTCATATGTCAATCTGCTTTGCGACATCGAGCGACGATTTATGATAGTATTTTCTGTAATTCTGCCTTGTAACAGACCTACCGCTGCCAGATTCCATTTTTTACGTTCTATTGCTTAGTGTTACTTTACCAGAAATTGTGTCCAATAAAACGTGCTTGCAAAGTCGGACTATAGGCTTGTTGGATTTATCGCCGATTTTTGTCGCCGACATTTATCACCGATTTTTTAATGAGGCTATTTCATTGTTTATGCGGCGCAATTTTTGAGGTCAACCCATGATGCCGATTTTGTTGCCGTTTTCGTAAATGTCCGCGCCGTATTCGCAGTGATTTGGCCCTTGGTACTCCAGCCAACCGAAGCCTTCCACATAGACCATATCGCCGGACTGCGGGCCAGTGACCGCCTGTACCTGGGCGAGTGCAGGAATAGGTTCCGGAGCAGGCTCTGGTGCAGACGTTGGTCGTGTGTCGGGAGCTGCAGACGCTTCCACTGGTGCAGGCTCCGACTCATTGGTGGTTTCATGGGGAGGCTCTGGCTGTGGAGTCGCAGCCTTTTCTTTCTCTGCTGGAAAATCGATTTCTGTTTCTAATTTGACCTCTGTGACAATCGGCTCTGGGGCGCTTACGGCGGGTGTTTGGGGCGATGCGGGTGGTTCCCCGACCGTTTCGGCCTGCGGCCACACGGCGCCCCACAAGGCCAGGCAGGCGGTAATCGCCGCGGTAACGATGATTCTCTTTTTCATTTCATATTCTCCTCTATTATTTGTTTAATTTCCGGATATTTTGCCATTTCAGCCAAGAGCATCATCGCCCCCTCAAGTCCATCAATAAAGCTCTCAAAGTCGGCATCACAGTTGAGAAGCTTCTTCTCCTCAATGTCCTGCAGCAGGTTTTGCCGTTCTACAGCTGCCAGCATCTTTACCAGTGCGTGATACCGTTCCTCGTTTTCTTTCCTTTTTTCGGGGTCTGTCTCTTGCGTGTGATAGCGGTCATACGCCATTCTCCATAGTTTATCTCTCATGTGGTTTCCTCCTTATGATGTTCCTTTTGGGATACGAAACGAGCGCCCAGTCTCCCAGTTCGGCAAGAGGCCAAGCGCTCGTTTTTATAGTTGTTCAGTTCCATAGAGAGCTGCCACGCCAGTTCAAATCCGGAGATGAAACTGTCGATGGAAGTGTCTTCGGCAATACGGTCCTTGGCATCAATGATCTGGAGCACCAGTCGGCGTTCGGGTTTCTCCAGCATCTCAATCAAAGCCTTGTGGCAATTCTCTATTTCTTGCCGTGGAGCCGAAAGCTCCGGCGGAGTGTAGAAACAGTCATACAGTTCTTTGATCAGCTTGTATTTCATGGGCTTCGCCTCCTTACGATTCGCTAAGTGCCTCGCTTCGCTCGGTTGCTCACGTGTATAGCGCCTGCGGGCGCTTATGTGACACAAACATATACCACACCTTTTGCGGAATAGCTATCAGAATTTCAGAAGATTATCCAGAATATTTGCCGCCTGCTGCAGCTCGTCCTGAGTGGCTTCGTTTGGCATATCTTCATCCTTTTGTACCTTGTGTTGCAGATAAGGTTCATAGTTCTGCCGGGTGATCGTCGGCCGGTAGTGTCCCAGCATCTGCGCCAGTTCCTTGGTATCCATGCCGTTCTTCAGAGCGAGGATGGCGCAGGTATGGCGGAGATCCGTGAATCGGATATGGTCGATTCCCGCTTCCTTGATGATCTCATTGTGCATCCGACGCACCATCTGCGGCGAGTAGGGTTTCAGCGTGGCTGGGTGCATAAACATGAGCGGACTGCTTGGGTGCTTACTGTGCTCCATGGTGAGAAGGTCGACCACCTCCGGAGTCAGCCTTATTGGCCTTGTCTGGCGACCGCACTCCACCAGCTCTCGCCGTACCACGGCACGGTTTTCTGCGATGGTCAGCGTCCGACTTTCGATGTCAAGGTCGCTCCATTTCAGGGCGATGAGCTCGCCTTGGCGAAGCCCTGTCGTCAGTGCCAGCATGAACATGGGGAGGTAGCCCAGACGCTCGGCGGCATCCAGATAGTCCTCCATTTCCAGAGGCGTCATGATATTTGCTTTCACCGTCGTGGACTTGCGGTAGTGAAACGCCTTGGCGGGATTCTCTGATATAAGGCCATCCCGAATGGCCTGGTCCAGACACTGCTGGAGCAGGCGGTGGATGTGCCGCATGGTTTCTTCTCCCAAGCCAGAGCTGCTGGTTCGATGATTGCCGAAGCGCTTCCGTTCCTCCAGAAATTCTCCAACCATCTCCGATGTCAATTCAGAGAGGAGCACATCTCCCAAGCCGGGGAGGATGTGGTTTTTGAACACATAGTTGTGTGCCGCATAGGTGGTCGACCTGCTTTGGTACCTGTCGTAGGTTTCCTGCCAGAAGATGATGTATTCCCGAAGCGTCATATTCCCACCTCCATACACTGGCGCTGTAAGTCTCGAAAGGCTACCCATGGGAGCCTTGCCTGTTTCAGAATCTTCTTGTGCAGATAGTAGAACTCGTGGAGCTTGTACGGCGCTTCGGTTTTGGGGTTGAGGAACACATAGGGCGAGGCCGTTTCCGGTATCTGCTCAAGAAGAAGTACCGTCTTGTCATTGAGTATCAGCAGGCGCTGTCCTCTGAGGATGTACTTGTAGCGGACATGAAAATCGGCCCACGACAAGGTGATCAGTTCACATTGCCGCAGACCGCTTGATAGTCCCGTATAGATGATGGGAAGTACGCTGAGCTGCTCGGCTGTGTTGAGGTAACGCTGAATTTGTCCCAGACGCAAAGGGGCTGTTTTGTATTCCTCTGTTTTGGGCTCCCGGCAGAGCCGCACCGGGTTGTATGGAATGAGCTGTTCCCGTGCCGCTTCGTCCATGCACCGCCGCAGAAGCAGGTGGACGCACCAGACACTTCTGGCACTGAGCCCCCAGCTCTGCAGGCTGTCGTAGAAATCCGTGACCGTCTGCTCTGTTAGGTCAGAGAGCTCCATATTTCCGATGCTGGGGAGGATGTGGCTGTAAATCAGATTGCGGTACCCGCCTTCGGTGTTGCCGTTCCATTTATGGCGGTTGGTGATGAACCACCGGCCGCACCACCGCCCGACTGTCATGGTATTTTCTTTCTGCATATCGTCGCCTCCTTTTGGCAAACGAACAATATCACAAAAAGCAGGAAATAGCTACCGGAAAGAACGGAATATTCGCAGGAAAATAACTGTTCCGAACGATGCCGCTTGTTGTCTTTCTTATCATTCTTGTCAGCTGCTGATCAAATGACAAGAATCCGGTTCGGCATCAGATATTGGCTCCGGCCAAGTAGCGTTTCAGAAGGAACGCGCAGAAATAAGGGAAGGTATAGATATCATCACTATATCCGATGTTCCCGCCGGTGAACTTAATACCGCAATGAATATCAGCATACTTCTCGCTGCTGATCAGGGTTCTCATGGACTTGGCAGTTCCATTTTTGGCCTTCACCTCAACAGGGATCAGGGCACTTGCCGTTCTGACGAAGAAGTCCTGTTCCAGGGAAGAATCATCCCGTTTATAGTAATAGAGTTTGTATCCCGCTTTGACCAGCGCTTCGCCAACAACATTTTCGTAAAGCGCTCCCTTATAGACTCCGAGGTTTTTGTTGGTCCGCAAATCCTCCTGGGCTTCTTCATCCAGCATAGCCACAAGCAAGCCGCTGTCGGCAAAGTAGATTTTATACTTCGTATCGTCATAGTTGCCCTGAAGCGGCAACTCCGGGAAATTCAGGCAGTAGCAGACATTGACCATTCCCGCATCGTCCAGCCATTCAACGCATCCTCTATAGTCGCGGAAACGAGCGCCGGAGGCAACTTTAGAGATTTGGAACTTTTTATTGTCCTTGGCAAGCTGCGCAGGAATATGGTTAAATACATTCACAATTCTGGTCTGATCTATGCCTTCAGCATATTTGCGAATGTCCTCTTTGTAGTCAGCGATAAGCTGTCTCTGTACTTCAAGTGACCCCTCAAAGGTACCTTTTGCAATGAACTCACGAACAACAGCGGGCATTCCGCCCAAGATGCAGTAGTCAAGGAAGAGTGAGCTGCATACCGACATCTGTACCTCGTTGAAGGGCGTGAGATTTCGCATATGCTCCAGCATATCTTCGACGAAGCTCTCGTCATAGCCCTTGGCCCACAGGAATTCCTCGAAGTCCAGAGAGAACATTTCATAATCAGTCTTATAGCCTACACTGTTGCTCTCAATTTTCCGATAATTGATGCCCAGCATGGAGCCGCTGCAGATCACATCGAATCTGCCATCGATTTTGAAGAATTTCAGTGCTGTGGCAATCTCCGGGAACTCTTGCAGTTCATCAAAAAATATCAGTGTTTCGCCTTCAATAAACCGTTTGGACGGGTCCATTCTGGAGATATTCTTAATAATATCATCTGCCTTATATCCATCCGCCGTAATCATTTTATATTTCGGTTCTTCCACAAAGTTGATGGTGATCACGCTCTGGTAATTCATATCTCCAAACCGCTTGATCGACTCGGTTTTGCCTACCTGTCGAGGCCCCTTGACGATTAACGGCTTTCTGTCAGGATTGGCTTTCCATTCGGCCAGGAAAGCATCGATTTTTCGTTTCAAGTAGAGCATTTCACTCGCCTCCTTCGCTATTATTATAGCGATACCCGATGGAGAATTCAATCGAAATCACAAAAAATGAGCGAGTTTTTTCTTTATTCACACATTTTATGAGTGAGTTTTAGCAGTCACAACACATTTTTCGCTTGTCGAGAGGGCGGGTAATGTCACGCCAGGGCTTATTTCATTGTTTATGCGACGCAGTTTCTGAGCTACTCGCTGCGGCAAAAACACCCGCTGTTGGAGGTAAACCCGGTCGGAAGCACTTTTAATATACAGAATTCAATCCCACACAAATCCCAAAAGCCGAAAGCGGCGCCTGAAACGAACAGGGCAAAAGAGTTCCAAAGAGGAACCGCAGGAGTGCTGGAAAGCACCAAAGAGGGCTTAACAGGCCTGCCTGAAGGTTCAGACATAGGTTTGGGTGCAGGATGTTGAATGTTCGAACCATGTGCTTGCCCTAAGATCTTTGAAACCGACTGATTTTAGACATCTTTATATCCGTATATACGTTTCAATGCTCGGAATAAGCTCTTCAAGGCAGCCATACAAAATAAAGCGAAAGCCAATCAGCGGCCATCATTCGTTCTTCACCCGCGCCGCCCACTCGCTTTCCTTGAACCCAACGAGGACGAAGTCATCGCCGACCAGCAGCGGGCGCTTGACAAGCATGCCGTCCGTGGCGAGGAGGCGCAGCATCTCGTCCTCGCTCATTTGGGGCAGCTTGTCCTTGAGTTCCATGGACTTATACAGAAGGCCGCTGGTGTTGAAAAACTTTTTCAGCGGCAGACCGCTCCGCTCGTACCACGCGGTCAACTCGCCATAAGTAGGATTCTCCGTTTTGATGTCGCGGAGCTCATAGGCGATCCTCTGCTCGTCCAGCCACTTTCTCGCCTTCTGGCAGGTGGTGCACTTGGGGTAACAAACAAAAAGCATGGTGTTCACTCTCCTAATATTTATAGTAAATTACCGTAATCAAGATAGCATATTCCATCGTAAAAAGCAACAAAACAGAGGGCACTGTACAGTCCATGTCAAATCTATTTGCGCCTATTAAAAATATCAGTTTTTGTCTATTGTGTCCTCATTTTGCTTGCGTGCATGCGCACAATTTGATATAATATATTAAAATATCCGTTGGTAAGTGTAGCATTTTATGATTCTGTAAAACGCGACGCATCTTTTTAATCAGACAGATACGGAGGATAATCCTATGGGCGGCACATCTGAAAAAACCACATCAAGTAGGTCCGACACCATGAAAGGTCTGTTCACCGCAATTAACAAAGCAAGGACCACCACTTTCAATGCAGTTCTTCCGCAGGTATGTCAGAAAAAGTTGCTGCAAAACTCGACGGTATCCTGCAGCAACTAAAATGTAGTGGTACCGCAACGATCAGCAGTGAAGTTCAACGTGAAAACAGGACTGAATTAAACTATCACATTGAATTCTGACTTCACCGAATCGTGAATTGTATCACAATCGTCACCGGATTTTCCCAAAATCGCACGCAGTACTTAAATCACAAATCCGCTGTCATCATAAGTTAAAACCGCTTCCTGCTATTTGTAGGAAGCGGTTTTCTTCATTTCTTCTATCACCGCGGCGATATCCCCGTCGATCAAAATCGACTGTTCTTCGATCTCGCGCAGTGTGCTTACCTGCCCCATGTTGATGCAGGCGTAGGTGGCCTTCGGGTTGCCCGCCGTCATGCGGAGGAACGGATATTTGATGATGACCGGCGTGTTGTAGCCGACGCCGAGCTCTAAAAAGAGGATCTTTTGTCCGTACCGCGTGCGGAGGAAATTTTCGTACCGCTCCGCCGCGGCGTGCCAGCCCTCGTCCTCGGCAAATTTGTCGTCGCAGCGCAGGTTCATCGTCATCGGTCTGCCGCAGTGCGGGCAGCCCGGAAGGAGCTCCGACGGTACCGCCATCGTTGGCGTCCCATCTGTCGGCGGCGTCAGCACACCGTCCGCTACGTCGAAGCCCTGCGCTTCGACCATCGCGCGGACGGTTTTCTCGTTGTCAAACGTCTCCTGACAGCACGGCTCACTGCACTGAAACAGGCCGTAGTCGCCCTGCGTGTAGAAAAGATGCTTTTTGTCAAAGCCCGCCTTCTGGAAGCAGTGGTCGACGTTCGTCGTGATGACAAAATAGTCCTTGTCCCGCACCAGCTCGAGCAGAACCTCGTGCACGCTTTTCGGCGCGTTTTGATAGCGGTTGATGAAGATATACCGGCTCCAATAGGCCCAGAACTCCTCCTGCGACGGAAACGAATAGAACCCACCGCTGTACATGTCGTGGAAGCCGTATTTTTCCGCAAAATCCGAAAAATACCGCTCGAACCGCTCACCATTGTACGTGAAGCCCGCCGCGGTGGACAGCCCTGCGCCCGCGCCGATGACGACAGCATCCGCCTCGTCAAGCGCGCGCCGCAGGCGCGCAATTTGCGCCGAGAAGCCGCTCGTAGATCGTTTTGTCGAGATCCTTGAAAACATTGAAAACCACCTTTATTTTACTGCCCGTCTCCACCTTATAGCGCCGCACGGTCTCCACGGCGATCTCCGCCGCGCGCTCGTTTGGAAAATGGAACACACCGGTCGAAATGCAGCAGAACGCGATACTTCGCACACTGTTTTTCTCCGCAAGTTCCAGACAGGATCGGTAACATGACGCAAGCAGCCGCTCGTCCTCTCTTGTCACGCGGCCCGAGACGATCGGGCCGACCGTGTGGAGGACGTAATCGCACGGCAGGTTGTAGGCCTTCGTGATCTTCGCCTGCCCTGTCGGCTCCTCGTGCCCCTGCTCTGCCATCAGCGCGGCACAGTCCTGACGCAGCTGCACGCCGGCAAAGGTGTGGATGCAGTTATCGATGCAGGCGTGGCACGGGATGTAGCAGCCCGTCATACCGCTGTTCGCGGCGTTGACGATGGCCCCGCACCTGAGGCGCGTGATGTCCCCCTGCCAGAGATAAAGGTCACCACTGACCGGCCGCAGATCGTCGAGGTCGGTAATGCCCTCGTCTGCCAGCTCTTGCTGCAAGTACTCGTCCTGCACGCGCAGAAACGCTTTGTCTGCCACTTTCGGCATACGGACATTCATCAGCGAGCGCAGCAGCTTGCGCTGCTCCCCCGCGTCCCGCGGCACGTTCAGGCTTTGGTATTCCGTTTTTTCGTTCAATAGCGACCGGATCAGGTACAGCCGCCGCTCCGCCTGCGTCATGTTTTGCTCCTTTCTCAGGGCGTTTTACTTATTGGGGGAGAAAAATCCCACCGTCATGTCAAGATAGTTCATTCCGCTGTAATCAGGATACTGTTCCTGCACCTTGGCCTTCATCTCGTCGGCGCTTTCGCTCTCCAGCGCGATCTCCTTGAGGTTCGTCAGGTAGTCCACCTTGGTCTGTGCATCCTTCAGATCCTCCGGCGTGTAATGCGCGGTCAGGACAAGGTCAAAGCCCTTGCGGATGCAGTAGTTGAGCTGGGAAATGATGCCGTCTGCATGCGGGCAGCCCGCCACGATGGAGTGGCAATCGTGGCCCATCATGTGCGTGTAAACACAGTTGATCTCCGGAATTTCAAGGTCGAGCGCCTCGGCATTGGGCTTCACAACAAAGCGGATACCCGCAAGCTCGATCTCACCCTTCTCCAGCACGTAATCCACCTCGCAGATGGCGGGATCGAAGCTGTCGCCGAATGCGTTCTTGAAATTCGCGACCAGCCCTGCGCCGCCGCCCGTCGTGTTATAGGCGACGGAGGATTCGGTGCCGTAGGCGGGGACCTCCGGCAGGAAGGACGCGCCCGCCGCGTGATAGGCAACGAACTTCGCCTCGACCGTGACACCCTCGCTCTTAAGGAAATCCGTCAGCTCGCGAATATTGTCAAAAAAGCACGGCAGCTCGATCACGACGCCGCGGCCTTTCTTTGCCAGCACAAAGGCCTCGTTGTCGATGAGGTCGCGGGTCTGATAGGCGTAAAGGGTGACGCCATTTTTAGTATAGACGTCCACGCGGCCCTTGTCCAGCGCTACGGTACGGTCAGCAGTCTTGTTCATGATAAATATCTCCAAAATGTTTTGTACTCGAAAGGTTGTATTTTTCTTTCGTTGGCCTTATCATAGCGCCATAGAGAACTTTAGTAAAGTAAGCACAATATTGTGGCGTAGTTACCAAAAGGATACTATTGTATATTTTCAACACTTTTTTCACAGCTGATGGAGTGATACCATGATCGACAAAATGCTCATTCGTGGGGCAAAGGTCCACAATCTTAAAAATATCGACGTCGACATTCCGCTCGGTAAGATCGTCGGCATCGCGGGCGTGTCCGGCTCAGGAAAATCCTCACTGGCGCTCGGCGTGCTGTATGCCGAGGGCTCGCGTCGCTACCTTGAAGCGCTGTCCACCTACACGCGCCGCCGCATGACGCAGGCGTCCAAGGCGAGCGTGGATGAGGTTCTGTATGTTCCCGCCGCGCTGGCGCTGCACCAGCGCCCCGGCGTGCCCGGCATCCGCAGCACATTCGGCACGGGCACAGAGCTTTTGAACAGCCTGCGTCTGATGTTCTCGCGTTTAGCCAGCCACCGCTGCCCGAACGGGCACTACGTCCCACCTTCCCTGCTCGTTGCGGCGGGCAAGGAGCTCGTCTGTCCCGAGTGCGGCGCGCATTTCTACGCGCCGTCCGCCGAGGAGCTGGCGTTCAACTCGCAAGGTGCCTGCCCAAAGTGCAGCGGCACGGGCATCGTCCGCACCGTCGACTTAGACACACTCGTGCCCGACGATTCCCTGACCATCGACGGCGGCGCGGTCGCGCCGTGGAACAGCCTGATGTGGTCGCTGATGACCGACATCTGCCGCCAGATGGGCGTGCGCACGGATGTACCGTTCCGCGACCTGACCAAAAACGAAAAGGACATCGTCTTCCACGGCCCCGCGGAGAAGAAGCACATCTTCTACCACAACAAGAATTCCAACCAGGCGGGCGAGCTGGACTTCACCTACTTCAACGCCGTCTATACCGTCGAAAACGCACTCGCCAAGGTTAAGGACGAAAAGGGCATGAAGCGCGTCGAAAAATTCCTCAAGGAAGAGACCTGCCCCGACTGTCACGGCACGCGTCTCTCTTCTGCCGCCCGCGCGCCGAAGCTGCGCGGCATTTCGCTCGACGAGGCCTGCGCAATGACGCTCTCGGACCTTGTCGACTGGGTGCGCGGCGTACCGGAAAGTCTTCCTGAAGAGATGCGTCCGATGGCGGAGAGCATCTGCGAGGCGTTTGAGAGCACGGCAAAGCGGCTCATCGACTTGGGCCTCGGCTACCTGACGCTCGACCGCTCGGCCTCCACTCTCTCCACCGGCGAGCGGCAGCGCATGCAGCTCGCCCGCGCCGTGCGCAACCGCACGACCGGCGTCCTCTATGTGCTCGACGAGCCGTCGATCGGTCTGCACCCGTCGAACATCGTGGGGCTTACCGGCGTGATGCACGATCTCGTCGCCGACGGCAACTCCGTCATCTTGGTCGACCACGACACACAGATCTTGAAAGAGGCCGACTGGATCGTCGAAATGGGCCCCGAAGCGGGCGCTAAGGGCGGCCATGTCATCGCCGAGGGGAACATCCCAATGATCGAAGAAAACCCGAATTCGCAGATTGGGCCGTTCCTCTCCGGCAAGGCTGAAACAAAGCTGCGCGAGCGCGCCAAAAAGGACGAACTGTTCGCAAACGGCATGGTTCATCTGTCTACTTCTCAGATCCACACTGTCAAGCCGCTTGAGGTCGACATCCCCAAGGGCCGCCTCACGGTCGTCACCGGCGTGTCCGGTTCAGGCAAGACGACGATGGTGCTCGAGAGCCTTGTCCCCGCGCTGGAGGCAAACATCAATGGCAACGCTCTTCCCGCGCACATTCGCTCGGTCGAAGCCGACGGCATCGCGCACGTCAAGCTCATCGACGCGACGCCCATCGGCATCAACGTCCGCTCCACGGTCGCGACCTACGCGGGCGTGCACGATGAGCTGCGCAAGCTCTACGCCAAGTCGCCCGACGCGAAGGAACACGGCTATAAAGCGAGCGATTTTTCCTACAACACCGGCTCTCTCCGCTGCCCCGGCTGCGACGGCACGGGCGTTGTAAGTCTCAACGTGCAGTTTCTGCCCGACGTCAACATTCCCTGCCCCGACTGCCGCGGCTCGCGCTACGCAAGAGCCGCCTATGGCGTGAAGCTCATGAACAAGGCGGGCGAAAACGTCTCGCTTCCTGAACTCATGGACATGGACGTCAACTCCGCCATTGAATTCTGCGCGGACCGGAAGACCGTCAGCCAGAAGCTCGGCATTTTGAAGCAGCTCGGCCTCGGCTACCTGACGCTCGGCGAGGAAACGCCGAGCCTGTCCGGCGGCGAGGCACAGCGATTAAAGCTCGCCAGCGAGATCGGCCGCACGCAGACCGACTCTGTCTTCGTCTTCGATGAACCGTCGATCGGCCTGCATCCGCTGGATGTTCGCGTGCTGCTCGGCGTCTTCCAGGCGCTTTTGGACAACGGCGCAACGGTCGTGGTCATCGAGCACGACCTCGACGTCATCCGCAACGCGGACTTTCTCATCGACATGGGCCCCGGCGGCGGTGAGGCCGGCGGCAGGATCGTCGCCTCCGGCACGCCGGAGGAAATTCAATTGAACCCCGACAGCATCACCGGTCAATATCTGTAACACGAAGGAGGTCATACCATGGAATTACCCGCCTGCCCCGTCGAGACGACGCTCATGCTCATCGGCGACAAATGGAAGGTGCTCATCCTGCGCGACCTGATGGACGGCACCAAGCGCTTCGGTGAACTTAAAAAGTCCATCGGCCATGTGACGCAGAAGGTGCTGACCGCGCAGCTGCGCGACATGGCGGCCAAGGGCCTGCTCACCCGCAAGGTCTACGCCGAGGTCCCTCCGCGCGTCGAATACACACTGACCGAGACCGGCTACAGCCTAAAGCCCATCCTCGATTCCATGGTCGTCTGGGGCACACATTACAAGCAGCAGAATGCCGCGCAGGAGGAACACCATGATCCGTGAGATCTGCAAAGACGAGACCTTCCTCGCCCAAAAGGCCGAAGCCGCCACGGCGGACGATCTCAACACCGCGCAGGACCTTCTCGACACGCTAATCGCCCACAAGGACGGCTGCGTCGGCATGGCGGCGAACATGATCGGCGTCAACAAGCGCATCATCGCTTTCGAAAATGACGGCGAATACATGCTCATGTTCAACCCCGTCATCGTCAAAAAGTCCGGCCCCTACGACACCGAGGAGGGCTGCCTGTCCCTCACCGGCACGCGCAAGGCAAAGCGCTTCCAGACCGTCAAAGTCCAGTGGCAGAACGAAAAATTCCAAACACGCCTCAAGACCTTCACCGGCTGGACGGCGGAGATCATCCAGCACGAGATCGACCACTGCGAGGGGATCGTCATTTAGACATCAGGAGGTGCATCATGCTCAAGCAGCTCAAATACTTTCAATCCGTCGTGCGTTTCGGGAGCGTTTCCGCCGCGGCGGAGGAAAATTTCATCTCGCAGTCAGCCATCTCCCAGCAGGTGCAGTCCTTGGAGCGTGAGCTGGGCTTTGCGCTGCTCGTGCGCAAAAATCGCTCATTTTCGCTCACGCCTGTGGGCGAATACTTTTACCGTAAGAGCCTGCTGCTCACAGCGGACTGCGACCGCATGTGTGCCGAGGCGGCGAAGATTGCCAAGGGCGAGGCGGCGAATTTGAAGATCGGCTACCTGCGCACCTATGCAGGGGGAGAGTTCCACCGCGCGCTCGCGGCCTTTTCGGCGAGGTATCCCGACGTCAGCGTCTCCATCGCGTACGGCAGCCATGGGGAGCTGTGTGATATGCTGAGCGAGGATCGGGTCGAGATCACGCTCAACGATCAGCGCCGCTTGTTTTCCGACGCCTACGAAAATCTGATCCTTGCAGCCCGGCCCGCCCTGATTGAAGTCTCCGCCCACAGCCCATTCGCGCAAATGGAGGCGGTCGCACCGGCAGAGCTCAAGGATTTTCCCTGCATTCTGATCGCCCCGCCGCCGGAGCGGGAGGCGGAGCAGGAATTCAGCCGCATTGTACTCGGCTTTCCAAGTGAATTCCTGTATGCCGAAAATCTGGAGGAGGCGCGTCTTCTGGTCGCGGGCGGCAGGGGCTTTTTGCCGCTGGAGGGCGGCGAAAGGCAGGCAGCCGAACCGCTCGCCCGTGTGCCACTCGTGCGAAACGGTGCGCCGCTTCTTCGCACATACTGCGCGTTCTGGAAAAAGGAGAACGCGAACCCCTATGTGCCGGAATTCGCGCGGCTGCTGAAAGAACAATTCGATACCTGACCATGTAAGGAAGGCGGAGCCGATGGCTCCGCCTTTTTTCATATCAGTTTTTCTTATAGGAAAACCGCAAAACCGGAATTGATACCCGCGGCGCGGCGGTTTACAATGGTGGTATCAACAAAAACCATGCGCCGCTTTTGGCGCAAAGCGATAAGAAAGGAGCGAAACAATGGCAGCATTGATCGCATTTTACTCCCGCGCGGGAGAGAACTACTTCGGCGGCGCATACCGCCGCATTTCCGTCGGCAACACCGAGAAGGTTGCTGAGATGCTCGCGGACCTCACCGGCGGCGAGCTGTACAAAATTGAGCAGGCCGAGCCCTATTCAGACGACTACAAGACCTGTGTGGCACAGGCGCGTGAGGACTGGCAGAAAAACGCCCGTCCCGCGGTGTTGGATCTGCCCGATGACCTCGACGCCTATGATGAAATTTACCTCGGCTACCCCAACTATTGCAGCACGATGCCGATGGTGGTCTACACCTTCCTCGAGCACTACGACTTCACGGGCAAGACCATCCACCCCTTCTGCACGCACGAGGGCAGCGGCCTTTCCGATACCGAAAACGACATCCGCAAGGCTGCCCATGGCGCGGCGGTCACGAAGGGCCTCGCCATCCACGGCAGCCACGTGGACGAGGCGAAGAGCGTGCTTGCCCAGTGGGTTGAGGAGTTCGCAAAATGAAAAAGCTCCTGATCGTTTACTACTCCTGGTCATGCGGCAACACCGAGCGCATCGCAAAAGCGTTGCAGAGCGTCGCCGGCGGCGATCTTGTGAGGCTCGACACCGCCGTGCCGTATACCGGCAGCTACAATGATGTGGTCGATCAGGGCCAGCGCGAGGTGAACGCGGGCTTTGAGCCAAAGCTCAAGCCGCTTCCCGTCAACGTCGCCGACTACGACGTCATCGCCGTCGGCACGCCGACGTGGTGGTACACGATGGCTCCCGCCGTCAAGGCATTCCTGCATGGACAGAATTTTGCAGGCAAGACCGTTGTGCCGTTTATGACAAACGGCGGCTGGCCGGGCCGCGTCATCAAGGATATGAAGGCCGCCTGCCCCGGCGCGGACTTCGCCTGTGATATGCAGGTGAAATTCGACTCGAATGGCGGCGACCATCTGGAAACGCTGGAAAGCAAGATCAACGCCTGGGCGCAGAGTGTCAAGGCGCTGCTGTAAGGAGAAAAACGATGAAAGATGTCATGTTATGGGCCGGTGCCGGACAGATCGGCATGGCCATCGCCCGCCGCATGGGCGCGGGCTGAAGATCGTCGTCGGCGACAAAAAGCTCACAAACGCGCAGGCCATCGCTAAGACAATGAACGAGGCGGGCTTCGATGTCACACCCATCGAGATGGACCTCTCGAGCCGCTCGTCCATCAAGGCCCTCATTGCCGGGGGCAGAGGTATGGCGAGATCAAGATGCTCGTCAACGCTGCGGGTGTGTCGCCCAGTCAGGCGCCCATCGAGGCGATCCTGAAGGTCGACCTCTACGGTACGGCGGTACTTTTAGAAGAGATCGGCAGGGTCATCGCACCGGGCGGCGTGGGCGTGACGATCTCGAACCAGTCCTGCTGGCGCATGCCCGCCCTGACGGCGGAGCAGGGCGAAAAGCTCGCCACCACGCCGACGGAGGAGCTGCTGTCCCTCGACTTTTTGCAGCCCGAGAACATCCGTGACACGCTCCATGCCTATCAGATGGCGAAGCGCTGCAACGAGAAGCGCGTCACGGCGCAGGCGGTCGAATGGGGCAAGCGCGGCGCGCGCCTGAACGACATCGCCCCCGGCATCATCGTCACGCCGCTGGCACTCGACGAGTTCAACGGCCCGCGCGGCGACTTCTACAAGAACATGTTCGCTAAGTGCCCCACGGGACGCCCCGGCACGGCGGACGAAGTCGCAAACGTCGCCGAGCTTTTGATGAGCGACAAGGGCGCGTTCATCACGGGCTCGACCTTCCTCATCGACGGCGGCGCGACCGCGAGCTACTTCTACGGCCCGCTGCGCCCCGAAAAAGCATGATTTTTCCCTCTCTCTCTCAAAAAAGCGGCAGAGCCGCCGGAGCATTCCGGCGGCTCTGCCGCTTTTTTTACTCAAATCTGCTCCTCGCATTCTGTCTTGATCGTCTTCACACCGAAGAGGAAGTAGACGAGGTGGCAGAGCCACACAATAGCGAGAATAGTGCAGGGAATGTAGAGCGCTTTTCGCAGCATCAGGAAAAAGCCGACGGCCATCAGCAGCGTCACGGACATCAGGATGCCTGCCTTGGTCTGCGCGGTCATGCCCTTTTTCTTCACGAATGAGTCGAGGTGTTTTTGATAGAGCTCTGTGCCGAGAAACCATGTGTGCAGCTTTTCCGACGAGTTTGCAAAGCAGAACACCGTCGCAAGGAAGAACGGCACCGTGGGCAGCACCGGCAGCACGATGCCGACGCAGCCGAGCGCAAGGCACACGCAGCCGAGGATCAGGAAGAAAAGGCGTTTCAGCTTCATCGGCTCATTCTCCCGTGCTCGACGGAGTAGACCGTGTCGGCGATGCGCATGGTCGACGCGCGGTGCGACACGAGCACGACGCTCTTGCCCGCGCACTGCTCATACAGCGATTTCAGGATGACCGCCTCGTTCAGGCTGTCGAGATTGCTCGTCGGCTCGTCAAGGAGCATCAGCGGCGCGTCGTGCAGAAACGCGCGGGCGAGTCCGAGGCGCTGGCGCTCGCCGCCCGAAAGCGTGTCGCCCAACTCGCCGACCGGCGTGTCGTAGCCCTGCGGCAGCGTCATGATGAAGTCGTGCACGGCGGCCTTTTTGCAGGCCGCGACGATCTCGTCGTCCGTCGCGTCGAGCTTTGCGATGCGGAGGTTATTTTTGATGCTGTCGTGGAAGAGATGCGTCTCCTGCGTGACGAAGCTCTCCATCTCGCGCAGATTCCCCGTGTTGATGCTGGAAACGTCCGTGCCTGACAGGCGGACGCGGCCCTTCTGCACATCCCAGAAGCGCATCAGGAGCTTTAAAAGCGTCGATTTTCCGCTGCCGCTGCGGCCCACAATGCCGACGACGCTCCCCTCCGAGAAGCGGACGGAAACGTCGGAGAGAATGTCCTCCCCGCCGTAGGAGAACGTGACGTGCTCGGCCTCCGCGCCGGTAAATTCGACCTCTTTCTGTCCGGTGACCTCGTCGACCACGGGTTCTTCATCCAGAATGTCGAGTACGCGGTTGCCCGCGGCAAAGGTGTTTTGCAACGTCGCACCGAGATTTGCCAGCGCGACCGTGGGGCCGAACGACGAGAACAGCGCAAGGACCGCAATGAGCGCCCCGTCGAACGTCAGCTCTCCGCGCTGCACCAGCGCCGCGGAAGAAACCAGCATTGCAAGGTCGAAGAGCAAAATAGCCGTGTTCGTGATGCCCATGTTCCGGCCCGTGAGACGCTTGAGCTTGGCTTCCTCTTTGGATAGCGCATCGGCGCGCGCATCCATCTCGGCGCGGCGCTCTGCGCCCCGATCGTACTGAATGGTCTCGTTCAGGCCGCGCAGGCTGTCGAGCACGAAGGCCGACAGCGCGCCCGACTCCGTGCGGAATCGCATCCCCGTATCGCCCGAGCGGCGGGACGTGATGAGCGGGATGACCACGCCGACGCAGACGTAAGCCGCGAGTGCCAAAAGGCCGAGCAACGCGTGATAATGCCCGATGAACAGACACATGATGAGCGTGAACAGCGCCGCGATGGCTGCGGGCGAGATCGTGTGCGCGTAGAAGACCTCGAGCAGCTCAATGTCCGACGTGATGACGGAGATGAGGTCGCCGCGGTCGCGCCCCTCGAGCTTCGCGGGGCAGAGACGGCGCAGTGCGCGGAAGACCTTGTCGCGGATCAGCGCAAGCAGCTTGAAGGCGATGAAGTGGTTGCAGGACTGCTCAGCGTAGCGGAAGACGCCGCGCACGAGCGCAAAGAGCAGCACACAGATAAACGTCGTCTTGAGCGCGACGGGCGTTGCGAAGCCGAGCAGGTCAAGCACGGCAAAGCCGCCGAAGATCGTGATGAACGCGGCGCAGAGGTGGCCGACAATGCCCATCAAAATGGCGAGCACCATGTAGCCGCCCAGGGGCTTCACGAGTCTGATGAGCCGCGCCATGACGGTAAAACCGCTTCTCTTTTTCATTTTGCCGCCTCCTCTCCGTAGTGCTCCAACACCTGCTGGGCTGACCACAGCGCGGCGTAAGCGCCGCCCTGCTTCAGCAGCGCATCGTGCGTACCGTGCTGAACGATATTGCCGCGCTCCAGCACGTAAATTTCATCCGACGCTGTGACGTTCGCCAAACGGTGCGAGATCAGCAGCACCGTCTTCCGGCCCGCCAATGCGTGAATTTGCGCCATGATGTCGTTCTCGCTCTCAACGTCGATGTTCGACGTCGCCTCGTCGAAGATGTACACCGGACTGTCGTGCAGCAGCGCGCGGGCGAGCGCAAGGCGCTGGCGCTGACCGCCCGAAAGGTTCTCGCCGCGCTCGGAAAGTAAGGTGTCGAGCCCCGCTTCCCCTCTGAGAAAGTCCGCGAGATTGACCTGCGTGAGCGCGCTCCAGAGCTCGTCATCGCTCGCACCAGGCTTGCCCATCAGCAAATTGTCGCGTACCGTACCCTTGAAGAGGTAGCTCTGGTGGCTGACGTAGGTAATGCGCCGCATCAGGCTCGCCTCCTCAATGTCGTGCAGCTCTGCGCCGCCGACGGTCATCGAGCCGGTGTAGCCCTTGTTCCGGCCCATCAAAAGTGCGGAGATCGTCGACTTGCCGCAGCCCGACTCACCGACGAGCGAGACGAATTTGCCCTGCGGGATCGTCAGATCGACGCCGTGCAGAATTTCGCGCTCCGGCTCGTAGGAAAAGCGCAGGCCGCGGCAGACAATGTCGCCCGCGGGACAGCTGACGCCGCCGTGTGCGGGCTCGGACAGGTCGAGCAGGCGGAAAATCTTATCGCTCGCGGCCATGCCGTTCATGGCAATATGGAAAAACGAGCCGAGCTGGCGCATGGGGATGAAAAAGTCCGCCGCCAGCAGGATGATGAGCAGCGCGCCCGCAAGGTCGATCTTCCCCGCGCGCAGCTGCGTTGCGGCCATGATGACGCCGAGCGCCGCGCCGCCGTAGGCGATGAGGTCCATGATCGTGATGGAGTTGAGCTGCATCGTAAGGACCTTCATCGTGATCTTGCGGAACTTTTCGGCCTCGACGTTCATCTCATCATTTTTGTAGGCGTCGGCCTGATAGATTTTCAAGGTCGTCAAGCCCTGCAAATTTTCAAGAAACGTGTCGCCGAGCGCCGTGTACTGCCCCCAGTATTTCGAGAGCAGCTTCTTCGCCCATGTCTGTACCGCCGCGATGGCGACGGGGATGAGCGGCACGCAGACGAGCAGCACGACCGCCGCCGGCACGCTCACGAAGCACAGCACGACAAAAAGCGTCAGCGGCGCGAGCATCGCGTAGAAAAACTGCGGCAGATACGCGCCGAAGTACGTTTCGAGCTGGTCGACGCCCTCGACCGCGACCTGCACGACCTCCGACGTTTTGACCTGCTCGGAATACGACGCGCCGAGGCACAGGAGCTTGTCATAGATCGCGCCGCGCAGCGTCTTCTTGACCGCCTTGGACGATAGATACCCCATGCGCGACGCGCCGACGGTACAGCCGTATCGCACGGCGACAGCTGCAAGCGCGATCACGGCGGTCGTGACGATCTTACTCTGCGTCATGCTGCCCGCGTACAGCGCGGCGAGCAGCGCCGTCACGGCGCTCATCATCGCGATGTTCGCGCACAGCGAGCACCATTGCAGCGCGACGTTGCCCGCGATATATTTTTTGCTCTCCGACACCGCGCCGATGAGCCGTTTGTTGATCATCATAAGAAAAAGCCCTGCCTTTCGGTGGTCGTTCAGTTAGAGAACGTGAACCGCCGGTCGAAAACGGCCGACGGACACATGGTTCAAGATACCATATCCGCCCCCATTCCGCAAGCAGAAAATGCAGGAAACACAAGTATACGAGGGGCAATATGCCTCTTTCGCCCCTTTCGGTTAAAAAAGAAAAGCCGCGGCGATTTTTCTCTCAGGTTCAAGTCCCTTTACTCCGCCGGTTTTCCTACACAAAGCGCTTGTCTGCGCGCGCCACGGCTGGTACAATAGAGGCAATACAATATTCGGGCAGTGCTCGAGCAAAGACACAGGAGGTCGCCATGGTACTCTATTTCACCGGCACCGGCAACAGCCGCCACATCGCCGAGCGCATCGCACACGCGCTGAACGATACGCTTATCAGCCTGAATGACCGCATCAAATCAGGCGACATAACACCGCTCGCCGTCAACGGACGGCTCGTCCTCGTCATGCCGACCTACGCCTGGCGCATCCCGCGCATCGTGCGCGACCATCTGCTGCGAACAGAGCTGCGCGGCGCGAGGGAAACGTGGTTCGTCATGGACTGCGGCAGCGAGATCGGCAACGCCGCGAAGTACAACCGCGCGCTCTGCCGCGAAAAGGGCCTCGTCTACATGGGCACGGCGCAGATCGTCATGCCGGAGAATTTCATCGCCATGTTCAACGCACCAACCGTCGAGGAGGCGCGCCGGATCGTCGCCAAAGCCGAGCCGTTCATCGACCGCGCGATCGCCGCGATCCGCGCAGGACACATGTTCTCGCCGCCGCGCAAAAAACTCTACGACCGCATCGCGAGCAGCGCGCTGAACCCGGTTTTCTATCCGCTGTTTGTGAAGGCAAATCTCTTTACTGCAAGTGATGTCTGCATCGGCTGCGGCAAATGCGAAAAGCTCTGCCCGCTGAATAACATCACACTGCAAAACGCCCGTCCCGTCTGGGGAACCAACTGTACACAGTGCATGGCCTGCATCTGCTATTGCCCGACAAGAGCCATCGAATATGGCAAGAAAAGCGCCGGCAAGCCGCGCTACCATTTTGAAGAATTGTAAAATAGTTTCACTTTACAGAGGTTCAGCAAGCAGAGCGCGTCTCTTACAAAAGTTCTTCTCTTTCGACATGGTCTTCCCATATGGGCAAAAACCTCGTGCTTTCTCAAAAATGTCATCCCTTTGCCGCGCATTTCGATCAGCGGCGATACTTCACAAAACTTATCAAAAGCCGCGCGCCCTTAGGCGCGCGGCTTTTGATGTTTACATAATATCACGTTCTGCTGCTTTCTGCTTTTTCTCCATCCTCCATTTGACAAAGGTCCACAGCGCGTTGACCAGCACCCAGCCGAGGCCTGTTGCCAGCGCGACGGCGGGGAGGCCCATTTTGCCGACCAGCAGCCACGAGAGGACGACTCGCAGCGCGATGTGGCTCGTCGCACCGAGGAACGGGACGGACACCTTCCCGATACCGTTAAAATAGCCAGCGAATGTGTTGCCGGTGAAGCAGAGCGTGTAGAAAAGCGCCACGAGCTTCAGATAGTCGCGCGCATTCTCAAACGCCGCGCCGATGCGCGTCCCGAGCATAAAGCCGACCGACGTGCTCGCGCTAACGTACATGATGAGCGACATCGCAAGCCCCATCGCAAGCATCAGAAAAAGGCTGCTGCGAAACGATTCTTTCACGCGCTCTTCCTTCCCAGCACCCCGGTTCTGCGCCACGAGCACGGACGTCGCGGCGCTGCCGCTGTCGCCAAACGAGTTGGCAAAGCCCTCGATGCGCGTCGTCGCCGTGTAGGCGGAGATCATGTCCGTGCCGCCGGTGTTGACCGCACCCTGCACCAGGAGCTTTCCGATGTACAGGCTCGACTGGTGCAGCGCCGTGACGAAGCTAAAATGCGCCGTCTGCTTCAATAGCTCTCCATCCATACGGCAGTCCGCGCGGGCAAAAATGAGCTCCGGTGCCTTGCGCCGCAGGTAGAGGATGCACAGCACCGCCGAAATGGCCTGCGACGCCGCCGTCGCCCACGCCGCGCCCGCGATGCCCAACTGAAAGCGCGCAACAAAGCAGTAGTCGAGCGCGACATTAACCGTCACCGCCGCGGCGAGCGCCATCAGTGCCGCGTTCGCCCGCCCGATGGCACGCAGCAGCGCACCGTAGAGGTTGTAGAGAAACGCCGCGGGCAGGCTCGCCAAAATGATCGTCAGATACACCGAGACAAAGGTCTTGAGCTCGCTTGGCATCTGGATAAGCCGCAGCAGCGGCGAGAGCAGCAAAAAGCCGAGGCCGCTGCACACAAGCGTCACTGCCAGCCCGCACGAGAGTGACAGCCAGTGCTCGCGGCGGAATCGCTCGCGCTCACCCGCACCGTAGAGCCGGGCGAAGATGACGGAAATACCCGTGCACGCGCCCGTGATCATGAAGAGAAAGAGGTTCATCACCGAGCCCGCAACGCCGACAGCGGCGAACTCCAAATCGCCCGCAAAGCGCCCGAGGATAAAGGCGTCCACCGTATTGTAGAGCTGCTGCAAAATATTGCCCATGATGAGCGGCGCGGCCAGACGCAGCAAATGCTGCGGGATGCTGCCGCTCGTTAGATCGTAAGAGCGTGCCATAGTTTCCCCCATTTCCAAGGATTTGACAACAGCATACACCCGCGCTATGCTTTGCGTAAACCGATGATCCATCAAACCATCTTTGACAATTTCGCAAAGGAGAACGCCATGGAACTCGATCGCTACCGCGCGCTCGTCTGCGCCATTGAGACCGGAAGCCTGTCCGCCGCCGCGGAGGCGCTGCAATACACGCCCTCCGGTGTGAGCCGCATGGTCGCGGCGCTTGAGGAGGAGACGGGCGTTCCGCTCCTGCTGCGCGTGCACAGCGGCGTTCGCCCGACAAAGGAGTGCGAAAAGCTGCTGCCCGCCATCCGCGACCTACTGCACGCGGGCGAGAGCTGCGCCCAGCTCTCCGCGCAGCTGCGCGGGCTGGATGTCGGCACGGTTACCGTCGGCACGGCATACAGCGCGTTTTATTCACCGCTCGCGCGCATCATATCGGATTTCCACGCGCGCTACGGCGGCATTCAGGTGCAGCTGCGCGGTGGGTACAGCACAGAGCTGATCACACAGCTCAACGCGCACCAACTCGATCTGTGCTTCATCTCCGCGCGCGAGGGTGGGCACGACTGGCTTCCCATCGGCTACGATGAGCTGACGGCCTGGGTTCCCGCTGCGCATCCGATGGCATGGCTGCCCGCGCTGCCGGTCGCGGCGTTCGCCAAAGAGCCGTACATCGCGACCTATCCCGACAAGGACATCGACAACGCGCGCGTTTTCGCGCGCTGCGGCATCACGCCGAATCTCAAATTTTCCACGATGGATTCCCTTGCGACCTACTCGATGGTCGAGGCCGGTCTCGGCCTCGCCATGAACAACGCGCTCAATGGCCGCGCCTTTGCGGGCGGCGTGCGCATCCTGCCGCTCGACCCGCCGCAGATCGTCGAGATCGGCGCGGCGACGCTGCCGGACCTCTCCCCCGCCGCGCGGACATTCCTCGATTTTTTGGAACCTCACCTTGTGGAATTCCTCTCGGAAAAATCTTAAGATTTTCTTAGCACCACGTTCATAATGCATTCACTTCCCTCGTGTAGGCTATGCCACAGTGCAAACAGAAAGGGTGATTTTTTTGCGTAAGCAACTGAGCAAAAAGGCCGGGGTGCAGATCCTTTTTCTGTTGCTTGGCCTCGCATTTCTCGTCTGCGGTGTGATGCGCGGCGAGGCGGACACGGTGCTGAACAAGGCGATCAAACTATGTCTGGAGTGTGTGGGCATTGGATAAGAAAAAACCGTTTTCCTTTCTGCTCGCCCGCCGGCGCGGACTGGTCCAGGCCTGCGCGGCTCTGCTGACGAATCTGCACCTGCCGAACTTCCTCACGGGTACGCTCTATCGCGGCGCAGGCAAGACCGTCTGCGTGCCGGGACTGAACTGCTACTCTTGCCCGGGTGCGGCGGGCGCGTGTCCCATCGGCTCGTTTCAGGCTGTCGTCGGCTCGTCGAAATTCAGCTTTTCCTATTACATCACCGGCATCCTCATCCTGCTCGGCGTGCTGCTGGGCCGCTTCATCTGCGGTTTCCTCTGCCCGTTCGGCTGGTTTCAGGAGCTGCTGCACAAGATCCCGACCAAAAAGCTCTCCACCAAGCGCCTAAAGCCGCTGACCTACCTCAAATACGTCATCTTGGTGGTGATGGTCTTCCTGCTTCCGGTGCTCGTGGTGAACGAAGCTGGCATGGGCGACCCGTTCTTCTGCAAATATCTCTGCCCGCAGGGCGTGCTCGAAGGCGCTATCCCGCTCTCGCTTGTCAACAGCAGCATCCGTGCCGCGCTCGGCAAGCTCTTTTCGTGGAAGCTCTGCGTGCTCATCACGGTCGTCGTGCTGAGCATCATCTTCTACCGCCCGTTCTGCAAGTGGCTCTGCCCGCTCGGCGCGTTCTACGCGCTCTTCAACCGCGTGTCGCTGCTGTCGATGCACGTTGACGAGAGCAAATGCGTCTCCTGCGGCAAGTGCGCAAGGACCTGTCCCATGGACGTGGATGTGACCAAAACGCCGAACCACAGCGAATGTATCCGCTGCGGCAAATGCGTGACCGCCTGCCCGACGGAGGCCGTCCGCTTCCGCTACGCCTTCGGCAGCGGCGGAGCATGTTCCAAATTGTCTCAAAAACCGATCATTGAAGAAAACAAAGGAGAATAAACCATGAATTTTAAGAAGATCATTACGCTGCTGCTCGCCTTTACGCTGACGCTTTCCCTCGCCGCCTGCGGCAGCAAGGGCGACGGCAAGGGCGATGGCGATGCGCAGGGCGCGACCGCCGAGGAGATCTACGCTCAGATCCAGGAGCTCGCCGACAAGGAAAACGCCATCATGGAAGAGAACCTTGAGCTGTGGCAGAAGCTCTTCGCCGCCATGAACGAAAAGCGCGACGAGATCCCCGATGAATCGAACTACGGCGCTTACCTGCTTGCCGCCCTCGACCTTGTGAAGGATCAGTTCACCGAGGACGAACTCAAGACGCTGACCGAAGGCTCCGAGCAGATCCGTGACCTTGAAGACCAGATCCAGCCCCTGCAGGAGCAGTATGCCGCCCTCCAGCCCGAGGGCGACAGTGAAGACGGCGGCATGAACGATTCCGTCCCGGCCTTCCCCGCCTTCACCGGCAAGGACCTTGACGGCAACGATGTGGACAACAGCATTTTTTCCCAGAACGCCGTGACGGTCGTGAACTTCTGGTTCAGCGGCTGCAAGCCCTGCGTGGCGGAGCTTGGCGATCTGAACGCCCTCAACGAGACGCTCAAGAAGCAGGGCGGCGCGGTCATCGGCATCAACGTCGATACCCTCGATGGCAACGCCGATGCGATCAGCACGGCCAAGAGTCTGCTTGAATCCAAGGGCGCAAGCTACCAGAACATCTACTTCCCCTCCGACAGCGCAGCCGGCGACTTTGCGGGCGACATCATGGCCTTCCCGACCACCTATGTCATCGACCGCAGCGGCGCCATCGTCGGTGAGGCGATGCTCGGCGGCATCGACAATGAGGACAACATGGCAGCGCTCCAGAAGCTGATCGACCAGGCCCTCGCAAACGACAGCGCAAAGTAAGCTTTCCATCACAGCAAAAATACGCCCCGCGGATCATCCGCGGGGCGCGTTTTGTTTCTCTCTATCTTTTTACCCGAGCGATACCTCGCGGTAGAACGCGGCGTATGCCGCCTCCTGATAGGGGCGCAGCGCAAGGTTGCCAAGGCCGAACGTCAGCGAGCTGAGGAGCATCCAGCCGATGAAACTGAATTGCAGGCAGAACAGCCGCCAGCGGTTGCCCTCCATCATCGCCTTCGAGCCCTTCATCACCTCGCCAGGCGCCATGTCCGGGTGCTCGGCCAAAATGTAGTCCGTCATCGCGTAGGTGTAGCCCATAATCAGTCCCGGAATGACGAGCAGGATCGTCCCCAGCAGAATATAGAGGCCCTTCCAAAGCCGCGTCAGCGTCGTCGTCTTCCAGTTCGGAAGATAGGCGAACAGCGCCTCAAAGCCCGGCTCCGTGCGGTCGATAAGGCCGAGGTTATATTTGGCATACCCCACGCCCACGATGCTGCCGAGGATGAAGTACGCCGCCGCCAACACGAGCGCGATCACGATGAGATAGACCGCACCGGCGACGAGCAGTCCGCTCCACTTCGGGTCCAAACCGTAGCCTGTGGAGTAAATCGTCTGTCCGCCGTAGCCAAACGTCGTCGACACGCCCGAGGACACATCGTAATTGAATTTGACCTCCGGACCGCCGCTCCCTGCGCCGCCGAGCAGCACCGCCACAAGGCCGATCAGAATGGCGATGGGCCACTTGCCGCGCAGCGCCTCGCACGCCGCCTGCCGAAAATCCGCCGCAAGCTTCATAAATTCTCCTCTCCGCCCTCCGCATGGGAGGGTCTCTCTCAAATCTTCTTGCTTCTGCTTATTTAGACGCATTCCGCGCCCGTTTTGTTTCACCGGGCGCCAAATTTTCTCGCATTCATGATATCATATGCCGCTGGGAATGGGAATCTCTCTTCTTTCTTTTCCTTGCAAGTCGTTTCCGCCTCTGGTAAAATACCAGAAAACGACAATGGAGGAGACGCATGAGACCAAGCGAACTGCTCACCGCGCTGCACACGGCGGAAAAATTGAAGGACACCACCCGCCACTGCTACACCTCCGGCGGGCGGCGCGAGAGCGTTGCCGAGCACAGCTGGCGCATCGCACTGATGGCGTTTTTCCTGCGCGATGAATTTCCCGAGGCCGACATGGACAAGGTGACGCGCATGTGCCTCATCCACGACCTCGGCGAGTGCTTCACGGGCGATATCCCCGCCTTTGACAAGACCGCACAGGACGAATCGACGGAGGAAGCGCTGCTCTACCAGTGGGTCGCATCGCTTCCCTCCCCCTGCCGCGAGGAGATGCGCGCACTCTACGACGAGATGGCTGCGCTCGAAACGCAGGAGGCCCAAATCTACAAGGCGCTCGACAAGCTCGAGGCCGTGATTTCCCACAACGAGTCCGACATTTCGACCTGGGAGGACCACGAATACGACCTCCAGCTCACCTACGGCGAGCAGAACGTCGCCTTTTCGCCCTACCTGACAGCGCTTCGTCAGGCTGTCCGGCAGGAATCGCTCGACAAGATCGCACGCGAGGGTGACCGGCGCAAATAAAATCTTTCGCAGCCCATGTACAGCAAAAAGCACTTCCCGCCGCTGGCGGGAAGTGCTTTTCTATGTCTTTTATTCCACGATCTCCGCGTCCAGCAGGTCAAGGATCGCCTGGTCGGCGCTCCAGAAGTAGGACTCCTCGCCGAGAAGCTCGGTGATACCCGCGCGGTCAAAGTAGCTGCGCACCGCCTCGGTCATACCGCAGCAGGCGACCGTCTTGCCCTGACTTTTGAGCGCCTCACACAGCTCGAGCATCGCCTGCGCGCCCGAGACATCCACGCTCGGCATGCCGCGCATCGACAAAATGACGTGGTCGTAGTTCGGCATATCCGCCATGCGGTGGTTGAACTCGTCCACCGCGCCGAAAAAGAGCGGCCCCGTGATATACGCCACGCCCGAGGTCTCGAGGATCGGCGGCTTGCCGTCGACCGAGCGGAGCTTGTTCGTGTCGATGCTCGAGAAGTTGATGCGGATGTGACTGGACTTTGCCATGTACAAAATGGCGGAGTATACCACGCCGAGCAGGATTGCGACCGTCAGATCAAAAACGACCGTCGCAACCATCGTGACAAGGAACTGACTGATGCCGGACTTGAACTTGCGGCGGAAGACGTAGCGAATACCCTCCCAGTCGTTCATGCGCCATGCCGTGACCATCAGCACACCCGCGAGCGCCGAGAG
>OIWM01000742.1_pt1 | contig 37263 bp, 26 predicted proteins | sample 1587451 | NCBI WGS metagenome assembly OIWM01 (sample SAMEA3888907, study PRJEB22519) | human gut metagenome | biome: human gut; feature: human-associated habitat; material: faeces | place: Denmark | collected 2011
GTTTTTTCCTTTACCGCCACAGCGTTTTGCGCGAATTTGCTGTCGGGCTTCCCGAAAAAAAGCTTATTTCCGTTTTGCTCTGAGCCGCAAGTCCCATCGGACGCGCGGCAGAGTTACAGCGCGTGCTGTGTTTTTTCCTTTACCGCCACAGCGTTTTGCGCGAATTTGCTGTCGGGCTTCCCGACTTAGACTACACCGTGAGCGAGCATGGCGTTGGCAACCTTTAAGAAACCGGCAATGTTCGCACCGGCAACCAGATTGTCTTTCATGCCATATTCTTCAGCCGCCTTGGCCGCATTGTGGTAAATGCCAACCATGATGTTCTTAAGCTTTGCATCCACTTCTTCAAACGTCCACGAATAGCGCATGGAGTTCTGGCTCATTTCAAGCGCACTGGTCGCAACACCGCCGGCATTGGCTGCCTTGGCCGGGCCAAACAGAACGCCGTTCTTCTGGAACACTTCAATAGCCTCCGGCGTGGACGGCATATTCGCACCTTCCGCAACCGCCTTGACACCGTTTGCTACAAGTGCCTTGGCACTCTCTTCGTTAATCTCGTTCTGCGTTGCACACGGAAGCGCAATGTCGCACTTGATGGTCCAAATGCCGCTGCAGCCTTCATGATACTCGGCTTCCGGATGGTAGTTCAAGTATTCCTTGATTCTCTTGCGTTCGACTTCCTTGATCTGCTTGATGGCAGCAAGGTCAACACCGTTCTTATCGTAAATATAACCGTTGGAATCGGACATAGCCACAACCTTCGCACCGAGTGCGGTCGCCTTTTGGTTGGCATAGATTGCCACGTTGCCCGAACCGGAGATAACGACGGTCTTGCCCTTGAAGGAATCGCCCTTGTCGTTCAACATCTCTTCGGTGAAGTAGCAGAGGCCGTAACCGGTCGCTTCGGTACGTGCAAGGCTGCCGCCGTAGGGAATGCCCTTGCCGGTGAGAACGCCGGTGAATTCGTTGCGCAGTCTCTTATACTGGCCGAACATATAGCCGATTTCACGTCCGCCGACACCGATGTCACCGGCCGGAACGTCGGTATCCGCACCAATGTGCTTGGAAAGCTCGGTCATGAAGCTCTGGCAGAAGCGCATAACTTCCATATCGCTCTTGCCCTTCGGGTCGAAATCGCTTCCGCCCTTGCCGCCGCCGATCGGAAGACCGGTCAGCGAGTTCTTGAAGATCTGCTCAAAGCCCAAGAACTTGATGATGCCCTCGTATACCGACGGATGGAAGCGGAGTCCTCCCTTGTACGGGCCAATGGCACTGTTAAACTGAATACGGAAACCGCGGTTGACATGGACTTCACCCTTGTCGTCTACCCACGGCACACGGAACTTGATGATGCGTTCCGGCTCGACTAGGCTTTCGAGTACGCCCATTTTGACGTATTCCGGATGCTTTTCGATGACCGGCTCAAGGCTTTCAAGCACTTCTTTTACGGCCTGATGAAATTCCGGTTCACCGGCATTGCGCGCCACGACGCGATCCATAAGGTCTTTTAAGTACGGATTCTTAAAATTCATTGTTTTGACCTCCAAAATGTATTGCAACAATCTTCCGTAAATGTTCGAAAAACCATGCTTACAGTAAGATTCCTGTTTGAGGAAATTATAGCACACTGCAAGGGCATCTGTCAAGAAAATTTAGAATATTTTTTTGTAAAACTTGCATATTTTTACAAAAAAGAAGAAAAACGACCGTATTTTACATGAATTTTGAATTCGGCACACCAAAAATATTCATTTGCATGGATTTCATAGGGTGCCAAACGCATAAAAAACCGGATGCCTTTTGAGACATCCGGCTTTTGCGTTTACACGTTTTCCGTATCGGTTTCTTCGGCCGGTGCTTCCGGCTTTTCGGCTTCGATTTCCTTTAACAGCTCCGAAATGCGCGCGCCATGCTCCGCGCCGGTATCCTTCACGAACGTAAGCTCGGGCGTGTTGCGTAAGGACAAGCGGTTCGCTAACTCTCTGCGGATATACCCGATGGCGGAATATAAGCCCGTTTTGACGTCTTTATCGTTGCCGCCGAGATTGCTGTAATACACCTTGCAGAATTTCAGGTCCGGCGTGGTTTCGGTTTTGGTCACGCTGACAAAGCCGCTTGACACACGCGGGTCTTTGACGTTACGCAAGATGCTTGTCAGCTCTCTTGCAATATCCTCATTGACGCGGTTAATATGATAATGCGGTCTTTTTTGCATAGACAGAATCCTTTCTGTGAGCGGAGGTTTTCATAAAAACACCCATATAGGCCGCGCGGCAGAAAGTTTTGCAAAAAACCTCTGCCGACCGACCGTTTCAACCAAAGCGGTTTTCCCGCTTCTCTTATAATTCTCTCTTGACTTCTTCCATAATATACGCTTCGAGAATATCTTCTTCCTTGATGTCGTTAAAGCGTTCAAGCGCGATACCGCACTCATAGCCCTGTGCTACTTCTTTGGCGTCGTCCTTAAAGCGTTTGAGGGAGCTGATTTTATCCTCGAAAATCACGATACCGTCACGCACAACACGGATCTGCGAATTGCGCGTGATCTTGCCGTCCTGGACATAGGAACCGGCGACAAAGCCGATGCCCGGCACGTGAATGGTCTTTCTGACCTGTGCATGGCCGAGAACGACCTCTTTATACTCGGGTGCAAGCATACCGTTGATAGCGGCGGTGATTTCTTCGATGCACTCGTAAATGACGCGGTAGGTGCGGATATCGACATTCTGACGTTCGGCCGAATCGAGTGCGCCCTTATCGGGACGGACGTTGAAGCCGACGATGATGGCGTTGGAGGCGGAGGCGAGCATAACGTCGCTTTCGGTGATACCGCCGACAGCCGAATGGATGACCTTGACCTTGACTTCTTCGTTAGACAGCTTTTCGAGCGAAGCTTTGACGGCTTCGGCAGAGCCTTGGACATCCGCCTTGACGATGATGGCAAGCTCTTTGACGCCTTCGCTCAACTGATCGAACAGCGTATCGAGCGAAACCTTGGCATTGGCCTTGAATTCCTCTTCCTTAGCCTCGTTTTTGCGCTTATCGACGAGTTCCTTCGCCATGCGTTCATTAGCCACGACGCGGAATTCTTCACCGGCATCGGCGGCTTCGGAAAGACCCGTGATTTCCACCGGCGTGGAAGGTCCGGCTTCCTTGACGGTTTTACCGGTGTAATCGCACATGGCGCGCACACGGCCGATGGCAGTTCCGGCAATGACCATATCGCCGCGGTGTAATGTGCCGGCTTGGACAAGGACGGTAGCGACCGGGCCGCGTCCCTTATCGAGCTTGGCTTCGATCACGACGCCCTTGGCGGCGCATTTATAGTTGGCTTTGAGATCCTTCATGTCGGCCACGAGAAGCACCATTTCGAGAAGCTCCTCGATGCCCTGATGTTTGAGTGCGGAAACCGGTACGCAGATGGTATCGCCGCCCCATTCTTCGGGAATCAGGTCGTAGTTGGTAAGGTTCTGTTTGACGGCTTCGATATTGGCACCGGGTTTATCGATCTTATTGATGGCAACGATGATGGAAACACCGGCAGCCTTGGCGTGGTTAATGGCTTCGACTGTCTGCGGCATGATACCGTCGTCGGCCGCCACCACGAGAATTGCGATATCAGTGGCCATGGCACCTCTGGCACGCATGGCGGTGAAGGCTTCGTGGCCAGGCGTATCTAAGAACGTGATATCGCGGTCGTTGATGCGCACTTTATACGCACCGATGTGCTGGGTGATACCACCGGCTTCTCCGGCGGTGACGTTGGTATGCTTAATGGCATCGAGCAGCGAAGTCTTGCCGTGGTCAACGTGACCCATGACCACAACAACCGGGCTTCTGGGCTCAAGGTTTTCCTCGGATTTGGCTTCTTCTTCGGCAAACAGCTTTTCTTCGATGGACACCACAACTTCGTGTTCGGCGGCTATGCCGAGTTCATCGGCAAGCAGGTACGCCGTATCGAAATCGACCACTTTGTTGGCACCGACCTGATCCATGCCGAGTCCCATGCCGAGAAGCTTTTTGATGACTTCGCCGGTGGTGATTTTTAATTTTGCGGCAAGGTCGCTGATCATGATGGTATCCGGCAGCGTGATCGGGCCGGTAAACTTTTTGACCGGTTCGGCAGGCGTTGTCGGTGCGCCGCGGCGTTTGCCCTTTTTGCCTTTGCCGTTCGGTGCGGCATATGTCACATCGCGTGCGGCCGCTTCGTTGCGGGCAATGCGTCCGCCGACGCCCTTTTGGATGCCGCCGGCGTTCTTCTTTTTCGCCGGCTTGGCACTCTTTTCGCCATCCACCATTTCGGCAAGGTTATCGAGCTTTTCATCGTATTTGGAGAGGTCGACCTCGCTGGTGCGGATATCGACCACGCGTACAACACCGTCGCTGTCAGCGGCAGGTGCGACGCCTTCCTTGCGTTCACCGGCATAGCGGCTCTTGATACGGCCGTCTTTGTCGAACACCGGCTTTAAGGAGGGCTGGCGGACGGATTGGGAATCCTCATCGCGGTCGCGCATTCCCTGTCCGGGTGCCGGTTTGGAGAAACGCGGTTTGGAGGGCTTTTGCTGGGTGGCGGTCGGTTCGCTGACAAAGCCATCCTTGGTGAACTTGACGTTGGTATACTTATCAAAGCGCTCGTTTTTATCGTAGCGCGGATACTGCTCCATCTTTTCGGGACGGATGCCTTCCTGCTTCAAGAGCTGTGCGCCCTCGCGCTGGATTTTATTGATCTGCCGTTCGATCTGACGGTCGGTCATCTGACCGCCGGCATTCTGATTCTGACCGTAGGGACGCGCGCCGTTCTGACCGGGCGTATAGGGCTTTCTCTGCGGATCATACGGGCGTTTTTCGAACGAACGGTTCTGACCGTTTGCGCCGGTTTGGCCGTTCGGACCGGTTCGGCGGTCGCCGAAGCGATCGGGACGGTTATAGCCGTTTTGGCCGTTTTGTCCGTTCTGTGTATAGCCGTTCGGGCGGTCGTTGCGGCGGAAGCCGTTGTCGCGGTTGTCACGGTTGTCACGACCGGTCGGACGGTTTTCCTGCGGACGGGCATCCCGCGTATCGCGGTGCTCGGTATGCAGCGTGTTCGCGCGTTCAGCCGGTTTTGCGGCAGTCGGCTCGACAGCCGGTTTGGCTTCCGGTTTCGCTGCGGCCGGAGCTTCCGGCTTGGTTTCCGGCTTTGCTTCGGCTTTGGGTGCAGCCTTTTCCTCGGGCTTTGCCTCGGATTTTGCTTCGGGCTTGCTTTCCGGCTTTGCTTCCGGTGCTTTTGCAGCCTCGGTTTTTTCGGGCTTTTCGGGCTTTCCGGGCGTTTCTGCTTTTGCGGCACTCTCTGCCGGAGCGGCTTCGGTCTTCGGCATCGGCTTAGGCGTTGCAAGATACGACGCGATATCCGAGACCTCGCTTTTGGCGATATAGTGGTTAAGCACCAAATTGATTTCCGTGTTTTCCATCACGGAGGAGGAGCTTTTTCCGTCAAAGCCCTTATCTTTGAGAAGCTCTACGATCTCTTTGGTCTTTTTATCGAGATCCTTCGCCATGTTGTTTACTTTATACTTCTGTACTGCTGCCATATCAACAGGTCACCTCCGTGTTGGTTGTGTGTATTTCTATACCGGTGTTTTCGACGATTTTTCCGAAGTTCTTATCGGTAAGCAGAACCGCGGCCGTATCGGATTTTTTTCCGGCCGTATGAGCAAGCGCCGCTTTGGGAAAGCCGCCAAGGACATACGGGATACGGTGGAATTCGGCTGTTCCGACGAGCCGTTTTCGAGTGTTGTCCGAAATATCGTTCGCGACGATGAGAAGCTCACCCTTATCGGCACGCATTTTTTCGACGCACAGGGTCGTTCCGACCACGCACGCACGAGCACGCACGGCAAGGCCGACGGCACCTAAAATGCGGGCGGAAACGTCTGCATCTGTTTGTGTTCCTGTCACGATTCCACCTCCGTCGGATCTCCGCTTTCGACAAGCTCCTTCAAGCTTTGTTCGAGAGATGCATACACGTCTTCGGGAATGGCGGTTTCAAGGCTTCTTTCAAAGCGTTTCGCTTTTTTGGCCTTTTCCAAGCAACCGAGCTTCGGGCAGATATAAACGCCCCGTCCGGAAAGCTTGCCCTTCACGTCGATGAGGATTTCGCCTTCCGGCGTGCGGACAACGCGCAAAAGCTCTTTCTTCGGCTTTTTCTCACCGCACCCCATACATTTTCGTTCCGGGACTTTCTTTGTTTTTTGTTGTGGCATGAACGAACGGCGGAAAATCCGCCAAACCTCCTGTAAAAATACACGTTATCCTTGTGGTCAAGCCGACACGCGGCCGCCTTTATTCGGCATCGGTCGTTTCAGCTTCTTCGGTCTTTTCAGCGTCTGCACCCTCATCGGTCTCCATAGCGGATTTGAGTGCCTGGGCAAGATTTTCGCCGAACGAGCCGGAGGCCTTGGTTCTGCCTTCGATGATGTCGTTGAAAGCAGCGGCACGGGCAGCCGTAACGCTCTTGATATCGATTTTGTTGTAGCCGGTGAGGCGTGCGGCAAGACGGGCATTCTGGCCTTCCTTGCCGATGGCAAGCGAAAGCTGGTCGTCTTCGACAAGCACGCTGCAGGAGCGGTCGCCGGTTTCGGTCACCGAAACGACGGTTGCCGGTGCAAGAGCGGCGCGGATAAATTCTTCGGGAACATCGCTGTACTTGATGATATCGATTTTTTCGCCGCCGAGCTCATGCGTGATGCTGTTTTTGCGGATGCCCTTAGCACCGATGCACGCGCCGATCGGATCGACGTTCGGGTCACGCGAATACACGGCAATTTTGGTACGGGAACCGGCTTCGCGCGCAATCGACTTGATGATGACGGTACCGTCTTGAATTTCCGGCACTTCGAGTTCGAAAAGGCGTTTAACAAGACCCGGATGCTTTCTGGAAAGCACGATGGTCGGACCTTTGGTCTCGCGCTTGACGATGGTGACATAAACCTTGATTTTCTGTCCCTCGATGTAATGCTCGCCCGGGATCTGTTCGTTTTTGAAGAGCGTCACTTCGTTTTTGCCGAGTTCGAGAACCGCATTGCCGGTCACCGGGTCGATACGGGAAACGATGGCGGTAACGATTTCCTCTTTCTTGTTCTCATACTCGCGCACCATGCGGTCGCGTTCAGCCTCGCGGATACCCTGGATAATAACCTGCTTTGCGGTCTGTGCCGAAATGCGGCCGAAGTTCTTCGGCTTGATCTCGATTTCGACGATATCGCCGATGTTATAGGTCTTTTTGATTTTGCGCGCTTCTTCGAGCGTGATTTCGGTCTTATCGTTAAAGCGATGCTTGCGGCGGATAATGGCAGGCTTTGCGCCGCTGTCATCGTCGTCAAACACATCGCCGTAGGGCGTGGTATCGTCGATTTCGATCAAACGGTCGGTGCGTTCGTCGAAATCGTCGAAGTTATATTCGGCCGTTAACGGGATGTCCTCCTCCAAATCCGGATCGACCACCGTTAACTGCTTGAACACGCGCACATTCTGCTTGACCGGGTCAAGCTCGATGCGCACGTTGGAATAGCCGTTATCTCTCTTAAAGCCACTGAGCAAGGCCGCTTCGACCTTTTCGAGCATATATTCCTTCGGGATTCCCTTTTCTTTTTCCAGCAGATCCAACGCTTTGAAAAATTCTGCGTTCATTGCCCTTCATTCCTCCAAATATCGTTCGTCATTTTTGTTATCCGTGCTTAAAAATCGCACACCGTGCGAATGCTCGCGGCATCTTTCCGTGCGAGCGTGATATTGTTTTCGCCGTTTGCAAGCGTGATTTCATCGGTTTCCTCGTTGAAATCCGCAAGCGTCCCGTGCAGCGTTTTGGTGCCGTCAAGTGCTTTGAAAAGCTTTACGGTCACTTCGGTGCCGAGAAACGCGCGGATGTGTGCCGGTGTTTTGAGTTTCCGCTCCAAGCCGGGCGATGAAATTTCCAAGTAATAGCTTCCCTCGATCGGGTCGGCCGCGTCGATGATCGGCTCGACCGCGTCATTGACCATTTCGCAATCGATGAGCGACACGCCTTCGGGACGGTCAATGTAGATCACCAAATTGTGATCCGGGCCTTCTTTGACGAATTCCACATCCCAAAGCGACACGCCGCATTCTTCGACGGCATCCTTTACAAGCTCCGCCACACGCACGGCGATTCCGCTTTTCTTTTTTTCAGCCATAAAGATCCTTTCACGGCCGACCGTCTTTGCGTTCTTTATCAAAGCAAGCCGGTTCGTCCTTCAACAGGAAGGAGCGGTTTTGTCAACCGCTCCTTACATCCGTATTCTTCGTGTTTATTATAGCACACCTTTTCAGAAAAATCAATAGTTTTTTTACAAAAAAGCGGCCAAATCCGAATATCGGTATTTTACACAAAAAACGCGCCCGTTTTGGTGATTCGTTATTCCAGAATATAGACCCACATATTCCGTCTGCCGAACTGAATGCATTCGTCATACGACATAAAGGCAAGATCCACGATATCGCCTTTGATGGCTCCGCCCGTATCCTCGGCAACACCCACGCCGTATTCCACCGAATCCGAGGTGATAAACATTTTCGTGTGTAACGGAATCACCTTCGGGTCAACCGCCACAATGCCTTTGGCAAGCGTTGCGCCGGTGGCGGTCGTCATGGTGGTAAGGCCGGGCACATAGGTGTAGGCCGTCGCCTCCATGTACTTCTTGTAGCTATACGCATACGTCGTGCCGTCGGATGCCGTGACCGTGCCGCCGACGCCGTATTCGGCTGTTCCGTTGACACAGGGAATCACCACTTCTTCGCCGATGACTTCGCGCTCGACCGTAACGCCGTCCACGCACTTTTCGATATACGTGACCTTTTTGAGGCCGGCAACGCCTTCGGTGAGAATCTTCATCTCGCCTTTCGGGATGGTATCGACCTCGACGAGGTCATAGCCGCAGGGCATCGGTTCCTCCACGGTGTACTCATTGTAAGCGACCGTGGACACATCGATCATCATGTTGTCGTACAAAATCGTGTCGGACGCAACATTGAGCGAATCGATTTCAGTTAAGGTGACGCCTGCATAGGCAAGAAAATCCGTGCATTCCACGGGAAAATAGGTGTAGTCATACGCGTTGCCGTTCATCACGAGCGTAACATCCACGGGCCCTTCACCGAGATCCGTCAAAAACGTTTCTGTTTCGGCCTCTTCGGCGGTTTGATTTCCGTAGATTTCAGAAAAAGCGTACGTCGGGACGGCAAGGACGGCAGCAACAGCCAAAAGCATCAGAAAAACGACGATTGTTTTTCGCGCTGTCGTTAACTTTTCATTCACAACCATACTATGCTCCTTTTCGGAAATTTGGCAAAAAAACGACTTCCGTAATTTTGCAATCGTGTATATTAGCACACTTCACACGATTTGTCAAGCCTTTTTTGGGAATTTTGTCGGTTTTCTGCCGATTTTCAGGAAAACGTCAGATATTTTTCCTGTTTTTTACAGTATATGCCCGATTTTCAAAAAATATTCCCGTAAGCTTTCACTTGCATAATTTAGTTGACATAAACCCGAGCGTTAAAAAAGAGTTTACATTTCGTCCGACGGAAAAGCAGCGGCATTTCGCTCGTAGATTTTGACCGTTTTCAACAAAATTTGAACGTATATTTTGTTTATTTCGCCGGTTGTTTATCTTCGTTACCGATGGGAAATTCCGTAGGCAACAAAGGCAGCAAAAAGAACCTGCAATATCAAAATGAGCGGCAGACCGGCCATGAATTTCACGTGCTTGGTCTTATGCCGGATAAGGAGCATAGTCAAAAGCATGGCCGCCGAACCGCCGAAAGCGGCGACGCACAAAAGCGCGTTTTCCGAAATGCGCCACCGGCCTTTTCGGGCGGCACGCTTATCGTAAAGTGTAAGAATTACCGCCAAAAATGAGACGGCCGCAAGATAGTAACAGAGGATTTTTAACACGTTTTTTCTCCTTTTTTCGGTATACCGGTATAAGAAAATCCGAAGGTCTTTTCGAAAAAAATCAGACGCTTCGACCGGCTTGCACGCACGTGATCTGGCGTCTGATTCTCAGTTTTCTTCCTTTATATTATATATAAGCAAAACATACGAAGTTATTCGAACACGTTTTCTTCAGAAACCTCCGACGGTGTCGACTTCTTTTTGGACTTTTTAGTCTTTTTCGATTTTTGGCTCTTTTTCGATTTTCTGTTCTTGTGTTTTTTGCACACGACCGCAACGATCACCACAAGCACAAGCAAGGCTGCAAGTCCGACAAGCAGATTCAACAGCTGATAATCGGTCGTTTTCACCAAGGCAAAGGTCACGCTTTCGCCAGCGGCATCGAACACAAGATAGCTGCCGTCTTTGGACGAATCGACAAGCTCCCATTTTGTGCCGTCCGACACATACACAGCGGTTTTGGAGAAGTCTTCGGGCTTTGCAATGTGTACGCGGTAAGCGTCCGTTCCGCATGAGGTGCCGCCGATCGTTACCGTATAGGCATAAAACGCGCTGTCCGGAAGGCCTGCGGTGCTGCCGCCAAAAGATGCGATTTCGGCGTGTGCGGTCTGGTTGAAGCTGCCGTCCAAAAGAGTTGCCGGAAGTGTTCCGTCGCCGCTCACCGCAAGCGCCGTCACATACGGGAGATACTCGGCTTCGATGGTTCTGCCATAGGTCAGGGCTTCGCCGTCGTACTGCCAATGCCCTTCATAGCCGCTCTTATCCGGCACGGGCGGGATCTTATCGGCCGGAATCGGTTCGCCATACGGATAGGTGACGCGCGCGATAACCGTATCCTCCGCCTTGAAAACGGCGGTTTCGGTCGTCATGACGGTCGAAAGGTTGGTTTCGCTTTCCAGCGCCTCATAGCTCATCGGTTCGGCTTTTCCGGCATAGCTCACGCCGTCCCAGCCGGCAAGCTCGCGGCTGACAAAGCGGTTGGACACGATATCGCCGTCCGCATCGCCCACGACCGCGCCGACAAACTGTTCGCCTTTATCCACAGCCGGAACGCTGATGCATTTTTTCACGTCATGTGCCATACCGGCAATGCCGCCGACATAGCGTCTGCCGGAAAGCGTTGCTTTGGCGCGGCACGCAAGGATGGAGGTATAGCTGATACCGGCAATGCCGCCGACGTAATCGCCGCTTGTGCTTGTGACATTGCCGTAGCCGTTACAGGAGATGACGGTACCGAGATCCATGCGTCCGACAATGCTGCCGGCCGCGTTTTTCTTAGCGGTGATATCACCGCGGTTTTCGCAGTCGCGTAACACGGTTCTGGTGCGGAACACAAAGTCGGTGGAACGCGTGCCGTATTTTTGCAGATCGTCCTCCGGGTCGAAATCGCGCTCGATGGCCATGGCTCCGGCGATACCGCCGATGTTGACATCGCCTTCGATGGTGCCGTAGTTGGTGCATTTCGACACTTTGCCGGTGGCATTTGAGTTTTCGGTATCCGACTCCGAAATATCCTCATATACATCGTCCGCCGTTTTATCGGCTGCTGCGTCGTCATTCGCTTTGCGGAAAAGGGTAATAATATCGCTGAATTTTCCGTTGATTCTCTTCAGATCGGACACCAAAACGTCCGAAGAATCGGTCACGAGGTTGTTCAACGAGGACAGCGTATTCTGCATTTCGGTCACGGTTTGATTCAACGAATCGGAGGTGCTTGTGACCTTATCGCCGATTTTTGAGAAGGAGAGCTCCGGCATGGCTGAAAGCTCATCGGCCGTATTTTTCAAGCGGTCGGAGGCTTTGGAAAACCAGTCGAATGCCCCCTTGAACTCCTCGGTCACGCTTTGCATTTCTTCGGCGGCGTCGGTAATAGCCCCGCCGGCATTTTTCAAGTCGCCGCAAAAGGCAATCATGCTGTCGAGAGAGGCATTGATATCGTCGGACGTTCCGGCAAGCGTGTTAAACGCGCGAGAGGTCGTCGTTAAAGCGGTGCTGAGCAATTTCGGGTCCAATTCGCCGGTAATCACGCTGACACCGTCTAAAATCATCGTTAGGGCGTCATTGGCTTTGCTGACGTTTTGCGCGATGTTTTTGAATTCTCTCTTAAACGCTTTGAAATCGTCCGTGGCGGAAGAAATATCCATATTCAGCGCTTCTTCAGCCGTCAAACCGGACAAATCCGGCACTTCGATCAAATCGGCGATTTTGGTGATGGAGGCATCGATTTTGGTCAGTGCTTTGGAAAGAGCTTTGAGAGCTGTTGTGATGTCGTCCAAGGCTTCGCCGGTTTTCGAGGTATCGCCAAGTGCGGAATTCAGATTGTTCATGGCGTTTGAAAGGTCGGTCAAGGCACTTTGCGCTTCCGTCGATACGCTCTTTAAGCTATCCAAGGCATTTTCCAATTCGGTGGAATCCGAAAGGATGCGCACGGCTTCTTCGGAATTCACAAGCGCATTGTCCAAATAATCGCACGCGCGCGACAGCTTGTTCAAGCCGACCTGCAAATCCGTCACCATCGGCGAAATGTTATCGATAACAAAGGACACGCGATCCATGGCTTCGTTGATGGTATCGATGCTCTCGTCGCCCCAGCCACTGACCGTGTCGATAAGCTCCTTGGTATCGTCCTTAGCACCGGTAAGGCTGTCGCCCAGTGCATTCAAATGGTTGGAAATATCGGTTGGAAGGTCGGTGTTGTGGTCGAGCATATCGCCGAGTAAGCCCTGCAGATTATCAAACTCGTCGAAAATATCGTTTAAGATGCTCTGGTTATAGGTCAAAGCCACATACGGTTCAGCCTGACCGACAATTCCGGCGATATCCTTGCGGCCGCAGACGCTGCCGTAGTTGTTGCAGCCGGTCATAAAGCCGCTCTGTCTGCCGGCGATGCCGCCGACGTTATAGCCGGTATGCGCATAGCCGACCGTGCCGCGGTTGTTGCACGAACGGATAATGCCTGACGAATACCCGACAATGCCGCCGGTATCGGTGCAGGTGATATTGGTATCGGCATCGGTGATGTTGCGGATATCAAAATCGCTGACATCGAGCGTCACATCCACCTCGACGGTGTTGACGCGCGCATGGTTGGTGCTTTCGGTGATCGTTCCGAGGTTTTCACCGCAGATACCGCCGGTGCGGTATTCGCCGGTGACCGTGCCCCAGGCGGCGCAGTTTTCGATCTGACCGGTCGATTGGTTGATGCCGACAATGCCGCCGACATCGCTTTTGCCTTCGATCTTTCCGTTAAAGCGGCAACCAAGCAGTGTGCCGCGGTTATCGGCGGCAATACCGCCGACGGTGGCTTTGGTGCCTTGCGGGCAGATAACGCCGCGCACGGTGAGATTTTTTACGACCGCGCCTTGCGCCACATAGCGGAAAAAGCCGCGTGTGGAGCCGCCGGCCGCCAGCGACACGCCGTCGATGACGTGGTCGCCGCCGTCGAACTCACCGGCAAAATACGGGATGCCGGAAAAATCGGTGGCGTGCAGGGTGATATTTTGTGTCAAAAAGACTTTCAAGCCTTTGGAATAGCTGTCGAGCGAGCAGTTCTGAACAAAGGCAAGCAATTCTTCTTCCGTGCCGATGAGAAGTGCGCCGTCCGGATAGGTTTGTGCGTCTGCGTCAGAGGACGGCACGGCGAAGACCGGGAATGCACCGAGTATCAGTAAAACCGAGAGCATAACCGGCAGTGTACGGCGTAACAGCTGCTGCAATTTATTTGTTAGGCGTTTCATCGTTGGTTTTCTCCTTTCCGTCGGCGTCGGGTTTGACATCGGATGGATCTTCCGGCCCGAGCAGTGCCTGCGGTGATTCAGCTTCCTCCGTTTGACGGATGTTGCCGGCCTCCACAATGGCATTCACGTCGCCGCGGATCACGCCGGTGATATTCGCGTCTACAAAGCCGGAAACGCGTCCGCGCACACGGCCGCTCACAAACACCGTACCGGTCGTGCTCTTGGTGACCTCCGGAAGCGGAAGCGAGAATTTGGTTTTTTCAATGATGATATCGCCGAGCAACAGAATCTGCGGCAGAACACCCATGACCAAGAACATGGAGATGACCGTTCCGCGGCCGAGGTTAGAGCCGATACCGGCGATGACGGCGTTGGTAGACAGCTTGGCAATCAAGATACCGGCTGCGGCAAGGATCGTGCCTGAGGTCACAATGGTCGGGAACGCAAGATTGAGGGCTTCCACAATGGCTTTTCGCGGCGGCAGGGAGTTTTTCAACTCCATGTAGCGGCTGGAAATGACGATGGCGTAGTCGATGTTGGCGCCCATTTGGATGGAGCTGACGATGAGGTAGCCCAAGAAATAGATCGGGCTGGACGTGACTGTCGGGAACGAGAAGTTGATCCAAATACTGCCTTGAATGACGGCAATCAACAGAACCGGCAGTCCCACCGACTGGAAGGTGAACAACAGCACAATGATGACAAAGACAGCCGAAAGAATGCTGATCATGATGTTATCGTTCACGAAGGAAGCGGACAGGTCATAATCGTTTTCCGCGTCTCCGGCGATGATAACGCTGTCGGCCGGATAGTATTTTTCGGCAATGCTGTGGATGGTTCTTAGGAACGCGAAGGTCTCCTCGCCTTCCTCGGGCAACGTCAAATAAATAAGCATACGCGTGTAGGTGTCGCTCTGCAATTGCGCTTTGGCGTCGAGCAGCTTGTCGTACAGCGTATCGAGGTTGTCGTTCAGCTCGTCGTCATCAAGCGTGATAATGCCTTTATTCTTTTGTTCGCAGATAAAAAGGAACATATCGATGAGCGGCACGCTGTAAGTATTGATTCCGCTGGCAAGCTTGCCGTAGTTTTCGTCGTCCACCGCATAGGCGGCATAGACGGCGCACACAAGCTCGTAATCGATATCCGTCATTTCGGAGAACTCGCGCGGCGTGAGCTTATCGGTAAGCAGATAGCCGTCCATGGCCTCGGTATTGGCAAGGCCGAGCGTATGATCCACCTCGTCGCGCTTTTCAAGCTCCTGCAAAATGCTCTTTTCGGCATCGTAGTTGCCGGAAGGAACGATGAGTGCTAACAGGTTTTGCTTTCCAAAGGTATCTTCAATCTTTTCCTCGGCGATCTGCGTTTCGTTTTTGCGTTCGGTATCAACAAGTGTAAAGCCATAGACATACGGGCAGTTATTCGAAAGGAAAAACGCGCCGACAATCACAAGCACAAACACCGGCGGCACGATGTAGCGTGTGAACACGACCACTTTGCCCCATTTATCGATTTTCGGCACAAAGCTTTTGTGTGCTGATTTTTCGATCAGATTCGAAAACAGCATCAAAAGGCCCGGCATCAGGGTAAATACCGTGATAAGGCTTAAAAGAATGGCTTTAACAAGCACCATACCCATGTCAAAGCCCAGACGGAACTGCATAAACATCATCGCCACAAGGCCGGAAATGGTGGTAAGGCTGCTGGCGGAAATCTCGGGAATGGCTTGGCTGAGGGCGGAAATGGCTGCCTCGCGCGTCGGCTTGGTGGCCTTTTCTTCGGTAAAGCGGTGCAGAAGGATGATGGCATAGTCGATGGCAAGTGCCAGCTGCAGCACCACGGTAACCGAATTGGAGACAAACGAGATTTCATCAAAGAAGAAATTCGTTCCTTTATTTAATAAGGCCGCCGTGCCGAAGGTCATGATTAATACCGGGATCTCGGCATAGGTTCGAGAGGTGAACAACAGTACAAGCACAATGATGACGGCCGCAATGAGCAAGATTAAGTTCATTTCCTCGGCAAGCGTTTCCGAATCCGAGCTGCCGACCGTGCTTTTGACATATGTATCATAGTCCGCAAGCTGTTCCTTGACGGCGTTCATCGCGTCGATAGCAAGCGCTTCGTCCTCCTCGGCGTGGAACGTGATGTCGAACAAAGCGGACGTATTCTTAAAATGCTCATCGGTTTCGTCAAACGTCACTTCGCTGACGCCTTCGATTCCTTCTAACTGCTCTTGAAGCTCCAGTGCCTTGTCATAGGTGATGTTGGACACCATGACCCGTGCCGTGCCGAAGGTGGTGAACTCTTCGTCCATAATGGTAAGGCCGCGTCTGGTTTCGGTTTCGGGCGGCAGATACTCGGTGATATCGTTGCAGACCTTCACCCATGAACTGGAAAACAGGCTGAAAATCAGAGCGCCGATATACAGAAAAAAGATCAGATTCCGCCGGTCTACCACCACCGTTGCAATCTTTTCAAAGAACGATGGCTTGGGCGCGGTGTTCGGGTCTTTCATAGCATATCTCTCCTTTTCTTACAATATCGATATTTTTTATCCTATATATTATAATACAACGCGCGGCGCGTTGCAATGAACATTTTTTGAATATTGTCATATTCCCTTACAGTTTTTCAAAATTGATAAAAACCGCACGTGAAACCGCAAAAAAAATTTTTGTTTTTCCGCATTTCCGTATTGAAATTGCCGGCAAAATGTGATACAATGATACTAATGAATGCGGCCATGCCGCATATTCTGTCTTTGACGCAAAGGAGGTGCAGATCGAATGACGTTCCCGTTTCGAAAGCCGGCAAAAACGCTCGACGAGTCGCTGCCGGAAGACACGCGCGACGCGTTTCTCGCCGCGGATGGCGACACCGCTGCGTTCGAACGGCTTGTACGAAAGTACGAAAAATTTGTCTGCACCGCCGTATATGCGGTTTTGCGCAATCACGATGACAGCTTTGACGTTTCGCAAGAAGTCTTCTTAAAATTATACCACTGCATCGGCTCGTTTAAGGGCGAAAGCAGTTTTTCGAGCTGGCTGTACCGCATTGCCAAAAACGCCGCACTCGATTTTCTGCGGCGTGAAAAAAAACGCCGCACGGTCAGCCTTGACGCCGAAAACGAGGACGGCGAAAAGACGGTGGCCGACATTCCGGACACCTCCGGCAAAAACGATCCCGAAAAAGCCCTACTGCATACCGAACGCAAGACCATTCTCTATGAAGCACTCGACGAATTAAGCGATGAACACAAGGAAATATTACTCTTGCGCGACATAAACGGTTACAGCTACGAAGAGGTCGGCGAGCGTTTGGGACTCGAGGCCGGAACGGTCAAATCCCGCCTTTTCCGTGCAAGAGAAGCTCTTCGAAAAAAACTGGAAGAAAAAAACTATTTTAGCGGAACTTTTTAGCAGGGCTTTGCGTCCTACAGGTGAAAGCAAAAATTAAGAAAGTCTTAAAGAACGCTTTCATCCTCCCATTTTCAAAAAAACACCGAAAGGAGGTGCGCGACATGAAACATTCAACCGGCGGCACGGAATTTGAAGCAGACGAAGGAAATCTATGTGAGAGCACACGTTTGGCTCTTGCCGACGAAAAGCCGCTCGACCGTGCGCAAGAAGCACATTTGAAAAAATGCGCCTTCTGTCAGAAATTTCAGAACGAAACGGAAATCTTAAAAAAGGATTTAGCCGCGTTAGACATGGATCCGCTCGTCAAAAACGGCGTGTCGCTTGCCGATGCGGTGATGGAGGAAGTCGGAAAGCAAGCTGCTTTTCGCGTAAAACCCTCCGCAAGCCCCAAGCATCGACTTTTCCGCCACGCGGGACTTGCCGCCGCCTGCTTGGTTGTTTTCGTTCTTGCCGCGCCCACCGTTTTCAACACGATGCACGCCCAAAAGAAGTTCGACGCGCTGCCTAATGAAACGGTGCTGCCGCAAGCCATGTTTTCAGCCGGGAATACGGACGAACCGGAAGACGGCGTAACCTCATCGAAATTCGCCGTTTCGGACGAAAACGCCTGCCTTACCGATAAAGGTACAAACGACGAAGCCTCTTTCGACGTAGCTGACACCGTTTTGCCCGACGAAAGCCCCGAAGAAGAAACCGTTCCGCTTCGCACCGTACAGGCACCTGCCACGGACGGAATGGATGAACCTGCCGAAACGCAAAAATCGTCCGACGTGCAGTCTGGCGGTACAAATGCTGCAAATGCGCCGTCAAACGACGACAGTCTCACGATCGAAAACACCAACAACGCCTACGGTCAGCTCTTTATGCTGAAGCCGAACAGCGAAAACGCCACGTCCGACGTTAGCAACGATACAACAAGCGAAACCGTTTCAAACGGATTTTCTCCGGAAACCGGTGCAGAAAACAGCACCGATGGCGACAATTCCGCCGCAAACAACATCGATTGCGCCTTGCCGCCCAACAATCAAATCACTTCCGAAAACAACGCAGCCAATGCCGCATCCGAAGAGATTTCCAACGCGTCTTCCGCGCAGGGAGGCAGCGGTGGCGGAAGCGGCGGAAGTGCCGGCGGTGGCGGAAGTGCAAACGGCGGTGGCAGCGGAAGCCAATTCAGCTCTTCTTTTGCCTATGCGCCCGAAACGGACGGTGCTTCCGACTCCTTTGACAGCGACGAAAGCGATCACCTCGACGATCGGTCGAACACCGGCGCGCCGTCGCTCGTGGAGACCGCCTATGAAGCGGCTATCGCGCATTTCGGCACGCGTTATGCTATAAGCATCGACAACGCCTCCGTGACCATGCTTTCGGAGGATCGGCTGTATGTAGACTTTGCCGTGGAAGCTACCGCGGTTCATTTGCAGGTCTTTATGACCTTTACGGACGGCGAATGGCGCATTTCTTCCGACGCGGACGGCAATGTGCAGATTTTCGAAGTCACCGCACTTTACAACTACGTGGGATAACGTGCGGCAAGAGTATCCTTCCACACCGTGCACAACCAAACACGTCTCTCGACAAGGCTTGCAGATTTCTGCAGGCCTTGTTTTTTTGCATGACTCGACGGCGGCACAGCGTGTTTTTCGCTCTTCGCCTGAAAAAAACGTGTTTCACCGCTGTTTTCGACTTATTTTTCACGGAAAACGTGATACAATGTTTGCAAAAGAACAGTATATGCCCAAAGCACGTATTTTATACCGACAACGAAAAAAATGTGCGGAAAGGAATGTCTTTATGCAACAGGTCGAAACCAAACACCCCAAGCCCGCAAAAAAATCCTTGCCGAGCCGTGTAGCACAAACCCTCGGAAAAAACGCGCAAAGGCTCAGCGCGTCCGTAACGCCGGTGCTCCGCCGCGGTAAAAACGCGCTGTTACACGCCGCCGCCAAAAGCGGTCTGCCGCCGGAGGTCTTGCGGCGGTATGCCTTATATGCCTTACGCATATTCTTTGGCTTTTTCATGGGATATGCGCGGTTTCCGCAGGGCATCCGGCCGTTCGGCATTGCCTCGATTTGCGCCTTTTCCGAGGAAAAAAGCGTGTTATTTGTCTATATCGGCGCGGCGTTATCCTGCTTTTTTGACCGGCAAAGCGCGTTATCCGGGTTTATTTTATACTTTTTCCTGTATATCGGGCGAAAAGCATTCACCGATTCCAAATTCTCCGAACCGCTCTACGCCCGTGTTCTCGAAAGCATGGCCGTGAGCGCGGCAGTCGGCGTTATCCGCATTTGTGCCGGACGCGGTGAGCCGGTGTACGAATATGTGGCGTTTTTGGCGTTATGTGCGACCGCGGCGGCCTATACCGTATTCTTTTCGACGCTGTTTACCGAAAAATTTGCCAAAAAGAGCAAGCTCGGCACGCGGAGCGTTTGTCTTTATGCGTTAATGGGTGCGGTCACCTGTGCGTTCAAGGGGCTTACGGTTTCCGGATTTGACGTGCAGGTAATCGTTGCCTGCATTCTGACGCTGGTCTTTGCGGCGGCAAATGGTTTTATGCACGCCGGAATTGTGGGATTTGTCTGCGGCATGATGTGTATGTCCCCGTGGATTTCGGCATCGATGGGACTTGCCGGCATGGTGGCGGCGTTTCTGTTTTCCAAAGGGCTTATCACGGCTCTTGCGGCTTTTTGCGGCGTGTTTTGGATCAGTGCGTCGTACACGGCCGGACTCGGCACCTCCGTGGCATTGCTTCCGTCGGTTTTGTGTGCCGCGCTGTTTTTTGTACCGGCGTGCGGCGTTATGCCAGAGTTTATCCGGTTGAATGCACCGCCGTCGCGCAAAGAGAAACATACGAATGGCGGCGACACCTGCGAAAAAGATCTCAGCGATGCCTTCTTTTCCCTTTCCGAGGTATTCTCCAAGCTTGCCGAAAAGAAAAAATATCCGAGCAAAAACGATGTTGCCGCGGCGGTGGACAAATGCTTCGGCGATGTTTGTGTGGGCTGTGCGCTCAACGAAATGTGCTATGCACGCCGCAAGACGGATGCCGAAGAGTTAAAAGAAACGCTGTATGCGGTTTTATCGGCCCGTGCGGCAGAGCCGGAGGATTTCGGCGCGCAGATGAGCGACAAATGCATTCGGCTCGACTCCATGTGTGAAGCGTTAAACGCGGCCTATCGCAGTCTGTCGGTGACCTGTGCCGCCGACAACCGCACGGCATTATTATCGTCGCAATATGCCGGTATGGCACGGGTCATGTTGGATGCGGAAAAGCGTTCGGCGCAAAAATACCGCCGCGACACCGCCATGGAAGCCAAAATCGGCGAGGCCTTGACCAACGCGGACGTGCCGTTTACCGGTGTTGTCTGTGTTGGCGGCCGTGAGAAAAAGACGCGTGTCAGCGGCATCAATTTGGATAAGTTCCCGTTCAACGCCGAAGAATTCAAAGCGTACATCCGCACCTCCTGCGGCATTGCCGTGACCGAGCCGAGCTTCGATATATCGGAAAAAGGCGGCATTGTGCTGTCGTTTGAACGCGCCAAGGTCATTCATGCGGAATATGCCTACGCCGGAAAGGCCAAAGAGGACGACACGGTCAACGGCGACACAGTCGTGTTTCCGACAGCCGCTGACAGCACGTTTTACGCGTTATTATGTGACGGCATGGGCAGCGGCATGGGCGCGGCGACCGCCTCGCGGCTCTCCTCGCTGTTTTTGGAAAAGATGCTTGCCGCCGGTACCAAAAAATCCATCATTTTAGAGCTTCTCAACACGGTGCTTCTGTCCCAGAGCGGCGAAAATTTCTCGACGGTGGATCTTCTTGAAACCGATCTTCTGACCGGACGCTGTTCCTTCGTCAAAGCCGGTGCGGCACCGACCTACATTCTCCGGGAGGGCAAGCTCTATAAAATCTTTTCGGCGACGCCGCCGGTCGGCATTTTATCCTCGTTCACGGCCGAAAGCACGCGCTTTGACGTGCGGCCGGGCGACCTTATCTTCATGCTGTCGGACGGCGTGGTGCAAAACGGTGAGGACGGCGCATGGCTTGCCGAGCTTGTGAAGTTGGACAAGACCAGCGACCCATCCGTGCTTGCCGCCAAAATTTTGGAGCGTGCCGCTGAAATCAACACGCGCACGGACGATGCAAGCGCGGCGGTCATCCGCATCAAGGCCGCTTGACAGGCGGATATTTCTGTGGTAAACTGTTCTCATACCACATGAGAGAAGGTTTTCCATGACCGACATACAGACAAAGGCTTTGCGCGACGCGTTATTTGCCTTGCAGGACATAAATTACAAGGCGTTTCACGAAAAATTGATACCGACCGTGCCGCCCGAAACGGTCATCGGCATCCGCACGCCGGTTTTGCGGCGTTTCGCTTCGGACTATGCCAAAACGCCCGATGCGGCGGACTTTCTTGCGACACTTCCGCACACCTATTATGAAGAAAACAATCTGCACGCGTTTCTCATCGAAAAAATCCGGGATTTTGACCAAGCTCTCGCCGCGCTTGAAGCGTTTCTGCCGTACATCGACAACTGGGCGACCTGCGATGCGCTTGCACCGAAGGTGTTTGCCAAGCACACCGACGAGCTTCTGCCGCACATCGAGTCGTGGATTGCGTCCGAAAAAACCTACACCGTGCGGTACGGACTCGGTACGCTCATGCGCTATTATCTTGACGAGCACTTCAAGCCGGAATACCTGACACTTGCCGCAGGCGTGCGATCGGAAGAATATTATGTCAACATGATGATCGCCTGGTTCTTTGCCACGGCACTGGCAAAGCAGTATGATGCGGCACTTCCGATTCTTTCAGAACACCGGCTTGACGTTTGGACGCACAACAAGGCCATTCAAAAGGCACGCGAAAGCTATCGAATAACGGATGCGCAAAAGGCGTATCTATCAACATTGAAACGATAAGAAAAAGCAGGCACATTCCAAAAACGAATGTACCTGCTTTTTTGTCTGTATCAGTTCTGTTTTGAAAAATGTGCTTCCAACGTCTTGACCGCTTCGGTATAGCCGTCAAAGCCGAGTCCCTTGATGGTGGCGATGCACGCCGGTGAAACAAACGAATGCCGGCGGAAGTCCTCGCGCGTCGAAATGTCCGAAATATGCACCTCGACCGCCGGAAGGGCGACGCATTTGAGTGCGTCCAAAATGGCGACGCTTGTGTGGGTATACGCCGCCGGATTGATGACGATGCCGTCAAAAGTTCCATAGGCCTCTTGAATCTTATCGACGATAGCACCCTCATGGTTGGATTGGAAGCATTCGACTGTATGACCGCGGCTTTGTGCAAAATCGGTCACCTTTTTCACAAGCTCGGCATAGGTATTTTTGCCGTAAATATCCGGCTCGCGAATGCCGAGCATATTCAGATTCGGGCCGTTGATTACAAGGATTTTCATGCTATTCCCTACCCTCCGTTTTTTCGTTTTTGCCGGTAAAACCGAATGCTTTGACGATTTCTTTCGCACACATTTCCGGGTTTTCATCTATCGGGAAGCACCGGTCGGCAACGGCTTTATACAGGCCGTCACGCTCCTCAAACAGCTTTTTTAAGCGTTCCGCGCCGCCGGCCGACAGAGGTCTGCCGTCGGTAGCCAGCTTTTCCACGTCGCGCTCGATATAGGCGACATAGCCGTTCTGCTTCAGAAGCACGCGGTTTTCCGCCTTTTTGACTGCGCCGCCGCCGGTGGCGATGATACAGCCCGAACGCTTGGTTAACTCCTTTAGCACGCCCGTTTCCATGCCGCGGAAAACGGCTTCGCCGTCCTCGTTGATAACCGTTTCGGGCGTTTTGCCGAAGGTTTCAGCAAAGACATCGTCGGCATCGTAAAACGGAAGCCCGGTAAGTGCGGCGATTTTTTTTCCGACGGTGGTTTTGCCGCTGCCCGGCATTCCGACAAGCACGAGGTTGCACACGCGTGCGGTGCATTGCCTAAGGATATCCTCGATGACCTGCGTGCGGTTTGCAAACGGCTTATCAAAGAAGTATTCGTGCGCCGCAACGGCCTGTGCCACAAGCATGGAAAGCCCGCTCACCGCCGGAATCTCACGCGAAAGTGCCTGACTGATAAAGGCGGTGCGCAGCGGATTATAGATCACATCCACCGCGCCGCAGAGCTTCGGAAACTTCGCAAGATCGATCGGGCTTTCGCCGTTATGCGGAAACATCCCGACCGGTGTGGTGTTGACGATGATCGCGGCATCCGTGTGGTCGTAAACGTTTTGGTAGTTCAGCGTGCCGGTACGCGACACGATGAGAACTTCGGCGGCTTTGCGGTCGGCAAGCACGTGACGCGCCGTCAGGCTGGTGCCGCCCGTGCCAAGGACAAGCGTTTTTTTGCCGGTCACATCGATTTTTGCGCGGTCAAGCATATACGAAAAGCCGAAATAATCGGTGTTGTAGCCGTAAAGCCGGCCGGCGCGGTTGATGACGGTGTTGACCGAGCCGATTTTGGCGGCTTCGGGCGAGACTTCATCGCAGGCGGCAAGCGCGTCGGTTTTATAGGGAATGGTGACGTTGACGCCGCAGAATGCGCGTTTTTTCATGAAGTCACAGAAATCTTCCTTCGACATATTCAATAGCGCATAGTCGTGATTGCCAAGGAGATTATGGATGATTTCGGAATAGCTGTGCTTTAAGGTTTTGCCGCAAAGGCCGTATTTACTCATGCCTTCACCGCCTTTGCCGCTTGCGTATCTTCGGGTGCAAGCTCTTTATACGCGCCGATGAGATGGAACACCTCCAGCGATTCGGACAGTTCGCACAACAGCCGCACAAGCGGTTCATCAAGGCCCTTGCAATCGGCTTCGGCATAGAACATAAACTCGAAATCCTTGCCGCAGATGGGCTTGCTTTCGATTTTGATGAGGTTAATGCCATAGGCGGCAAACCGGCCAAGCACATCGGCAAGCGAACCGGTGCGATTGGGAACGTTGAACATGAACGCCGCTTTATCCACATCTCCCACGATTTCAAGGTCTTTTGTAATGCAATAGAACATGGTATAGTTGACATCGCTGTTCTGCAAATCGCGGCCGAGAATATCCAAGCCATACAGCGCGGCACAGGCCTCCGAAGAGAGTGCGGCAATATCGCGTCGGCCGCTTTCGGATACCCGTTTGGCGGCAACGGCGGTATTTTCGCAAATATTCACCTTGATATGCCGGTGCGCGGTCAAAAAGTCACTGCACTGGCCGATGGCCTGTTTGTGCGAATAGATCTCAGTAATATCGTCAAGCGATGTGCCTTTTGCCGCCAAAAGTGCATGGTGGATCGGCAGCTTAACCGACGCGGCGACCTTTACGCGGCCGCTCGAAAGGCGGTCGTACACCTCGGTGACGCTGCCGTGAATGCTGTTTTCAAACGGCAGCACACCATAGCGGCACAGACCGGATTCCACGCTGCGGAACACGCCCTCGAAATCCTTGAAATAGAGGATTTCAGGCTGTTTGAACAGTTTGCGGCAGGCAAGCGACGAATACGCGCCCTCCACGCCCTGGCAGGCGACCGTCGGCGTTTCCGGGAAAGCGGTTTTGTGCGCCATCGCATTTTTCAATTCCTCGTACAAGGCGCTGTTTTTCACGTCGCCGGCCAAAAGCTCCTGTTGGCTGGCGCGGCTGATCTCGAAAATCGTGCGGTACAGCGCATCAACGGCTTTGGCGTCTTTTTCGGAAAGGCCGTCGGTCAAGCGTGCGACAATGGCGTTTTCACGCGAAGCGTCGCGCACGGCCTTGGCGGTCTGCTTTTTATAAGCGGCGACCTCGGCGCAAAGAGCCATGCGGCGCACAAAAAGTGCGGCAAGCTCGTTGTCAAGCGCGTCGATTTGGCCGCGGATTTCCGTTAAATCGAGCGGTTTGGTATAGTCGTTTGTTTCCATATTGAACCTCTTAATCGATGAATTCATACAAGGCAAGTGCCGTGACGGCACGAATCACGCTTACTGCGCGCGGTACAATGCACGGGTCATGACGGCCGTGAATGATGATTTTACTGTTTTCATGCGCGTTCATGTCCACTGTGTCCTGTTCACGCGAAATAGACGGCGTCGGCTTGACGCAAACGCGGAAAATCACCGGCATTCCGGTGGCCATACCGCCGCAAATGCCGCCGGCATGATTGGTGCGTGTGCGCACATTTCCGTTTTTGTCGTAATAATACGCGTCGTTGTATGCCGAGCCGCGCAGCGTGACACCGTCAAAGCCGACGCCGAATTCGATGCCTTTCACGGCAGGCACGGCAAAAACCGCACGGGAAATCGTGTTTTCGATGCCGTCGAACATGGGAGAGCCGGTACCGACCGGAAGTCCCGTTACCTTGCACTCGATCGTGCCGCCGACCGAATCGCCTTCGGCGGCAGCGGCGCGGATGCAGGAACGCATACTTTCACCGGCGTTTTCATCGATGACGGCAAACGGCATGGCATTTAGCTTCTGCATAAGCTCCGGTTGGTCGTCGAGCGTATCAAAGGCCGTGTCGGAAACATTGCCGACCGACGCGATATGCGCGGCAATGCGAATGCCTTTTTGTTCGAGAAGCGGCAGAACGATGCCGCCTGCGATGACGAGCGGTGCGGTAAGCCGTCCCGAAAATTGACCGCCGCCGCGGCGATCGATGGCGTTTCCGTATTTTACCATGGCCGGATAATCGGCGTGCGACGGACGCGGTTTTCCTTCAAGAGACGCATAATCGCCCGAGCGTGTGTCGGTGTTGCGGATGATGGCCGCGACGCTTCCGCCGCAGGTATAACCATCCTTAACGCCGGACAAAAATTCGGCTTTATCGGGTTCTTTGCGGCGCGTGGCGGTATCGCTTTTACCGGGCGCACGCAGGTCGAGAAGGCTCTGTATATACGCCTCGTTTACCGGTGTTCCGGCAGGAAACCCATCGACCGTTACGCCGATGGCACTTGCGTGGGATTCGCCGAAAACGGTCACTTTTACTTTATTTCCAAAGGTATTCATGCGTTTTCCTCCGCTTTGGGTGATACGTCTTTCCGAACGAGCATCTTAAAATCCTCAAAAAACTGCGGATACGACTTTGCAACGGCATCCGCACCGGTGACGGTCACCGGATTTTCGCAGAACACCGCCGCAATGGCGGCACTCATGGCGATCCGGTGGTCGTTAAAGCTGTCCACCGAGCCGCCGCGGAGCCTTTCCTGTCCCTCGATATAAATATGATCCTCATCGGCTGTCGCCGTTCCGCCAAGGTCGGCAAGCATCCGGCAGACAGCCTCCACACGGTCGCTTTCCTTCAAGCGCAGACGGTGTGTGCCGGAAATGACGGTTTTTCCTTTGCTGACGGCGGCACGGATGCTTAAAATCGGCACCAAATCGGGAATGCCGCTTGCGTCAAAGGAAATGCCGTGCGTGCGTTCGGGCGCATAAGCGGAAACCGTATCGCCGTGCGTTTCGATGTGCATTCCCATCTTGGAAAGCAAGGTCAGAACCGCCCTGTCCGGTTGGGAGGACAGGCCAAGCCCGTGCAGCGTGATTTTGTGATTTCCGTTTGCCGCCGCAAGCCAAAAGGCGGCGTTTGACCAATCGCCTTGCGCGTCGATGACCGCAAGCGGCGAACGGTAGCTGCCGGTCACACGCAGGTAATCTTCCTTCCATTCGACGGCAACGCCAAAGCAACGCAGCGCGTCGGCTGTCAAATCCACATAGCCCGCCGAAGCAAGCGGTGTGGTCAACCGAATGCCGGCTCCCTTGCATAACGGCAGGATAAACAATAGGCCGGTGATATACTGAGAGCTGACGTTGCCGCAGATTTCAAAATAGCCGTGCGGCTTCATGGTCTGCTCCACCCGAATAGGAAGCGAATGCGAAGAAAACCGTGCGCCCATCTGTTCGAGCGTGACGCACAAATCTTCAAACGGCCGCTCCGGCAATTTGCCGCTTCCGGTAATTGTCACGTCCTTGCCGTATAGCGCGGCAAGCGGCAGGATAAACCGTGCGGTCGAGCCGCTTTCGTTACAGTCGAGTACCGTAGCACGTCCGGCCGTTTCCGCGTCGAGCGGCCTTGTGACCGTGATCATCCCGGCATCCGACGAGCCGGAAGGCTCCTCAAAAATCTCCGCGCCGAGCGCGCGAAGCACCTCGATGGTGGCACGGATATCCGCCGAAAGCGCAGCATGATAGCGGATGCGCGTCGGCTTCGGCGAAAGGGCGGCACAGAGAATCAGGCGGTGTAAGTCGGATTTGGAGGAAATCGCGTCAAGCGTGCCCTCTAAGGCGACAGGCGGCAGGGTAACGATTTTGGGAAGTGCTTTTTGTGCGTCAATCGGCATAAGAATCAACTCCGTTATTTCGTGGGACGGCAGGCGGCGACCGCCAAGGCTTCAAATTCGGCAAGCGGCAGTTTCTTTAAGACGCACGCGCCGATACGAACCGGGAAAACCGGTGTGATCGTATCGCCGGCAGTCTTTTTATCGCCGCGGGCAAAGGCGGCTAATTCTTCCGGCGCGATGGCATACGCCGTCGGCAAGCCGTATTTTTCAAGAAGCGCGTCAAGACGCGCGCAGAGCGGCTCTTCGGCAAGCCCGATCTCTTCGCTGACGCAGCAGATCATGTGCATACCGATTGCCACCGCCGCGCCGTGACTGAGTGCAAAGCCGCTGTGTTTTTCCACGGCATGGCCGAACGTATGGCCGAGATTGAGCAGCTTTCGCTCGCCGTGTTCGAATTCGTCGTGTTCGACAATCTGCCGTTTGTTGTTCACGCAGCAGCGCACCAGCTCTTCGGCATCGGGAACGCCCGTTTCGAGCGTTTCGAAAAAGGCACGGTCGTTCATCAGTCCGTATTTGATGACTTCACCCATGCCGCAGGCTCTTTCACGCGCATCGAGCGTTGCAAAGACGTTTGTGTCACAAAGCACGCGAATCGGTTCGTGAAAAGCACCGGCAAGATTTTTTCCGGCGTCGAGATCAACAGCAGTTTTGCCGCCGACCGACGAATCGACCGCCGCAAGAAGGCTGGTCGGGATCTGCACGAAATCGATGCCGCGCAGGTAACACGCTGCCGCAAAGCCCGCAACATCCCCAACAACGCCGCCGCCGAGTGCTGCAATCAAATCGGTGCGCGTCAGGCGTTCCCCGGCGGCGCATTCGAGAATGTTTCCGAAGGTCGTTAAGTTTTTCGAGGCTTCGCCATGCGGAAACACATAGGTGCTTACCGTAAAACCGGCGTTTTCAAAGCTTGTTTTGACAGTTTCGCCGTACAGCGGAAACACGCGGTCGTCCGAAATAACAAGCACGCGGCAGGGTTGTTTCACTTGGGCGATATAAGTGCCGACCGACGGCAGAAGATTTGCGCCGATGAGAACGTCATACGGCGTGCGCGTTGCAACAGGAATGGTTGTCATGATTTTTCCTACCTATTTTATAATATAAGCTAACCGTCGATACGGCTTTTATCTTCCGAGCCCTCTCGCAAGAGTGCTGACAGCTTTTCGCCGTCATCGGCCGCAAGAGCCGCGCGGAAATTGGTCAAGGCCGCAACGATGCTGTCGATTTCGTGAAGCAGATTGTCGCGGTTTTCCAAAAACAGCTCCGTCCACATGACATCGTTTAAGGTCGAAACGCGCGTCATGTCTTTGTACGACCCGGCGGAAAAGCCGTGATGAAGCTTTGCGGTATCGCTTTTGATATACGCGCTCGACACAATATGCGCAAGCTGCGAGGTGAAAGCGATGATTTCATCGTGTTTTTCGGGTGTTGTCAGCACCACCTTTGAAAAACCGAGCGGCAGAAAGAGCGTTTTCATGCCGGTCAAGAACGCCATATCGTCCAAATGCGGCGGCACAAGGATCATGGACGCGCCCTTGAACAAGTCGGCACGCGAATATTTGATGCCGGAAAACTGGATACCGGCCATGGGATGACCGCCGACAAACGTAAAGCCATAGGTTTCGGCAAGTGCAAAGCAGGCCGCGCAGACCTTGCGTTTGGTGCCGCAGGTGTCGATGACAAGCGCGCCTTTTTTGATGAGCGATGCTTTTTCGGATAAGACCCGAATGGTGGCGTTCGGATAGAGTGCAACAAGCACGAGGTCGCATTCGGGAAGGATTTCATCGGTTAACGGTTCATCGATGGTTTCCGAAAGCTTTGCATAGGCAAGTGTGGCGGCGTCGGCATCACAGCCGTAGACCCGGTTGTCCGTATAGGCTTTGAAGGCTTTGGCAAGGCTGCCGCCGATGAGTCCGAGTCCGACAATCGCGATTTTCATACGTTTTCGTCCTTTCGCAAAAGTTGTGGAATGTTTTTTGCTTTAATGACGGTAGGCGAAAGCCTTGATTCGCGAAATGCGGTTTTCAAGGTCGTCGAACTGTGCCGGGGTCAGCGACTGTGCGCCGTCGCAAAGAGCCTTGGCCGGGTTGTTGTGAACCTCGATGATAAGGCCGTCCGCACCGGCAATCACGCCGGCAAGCGCCATGGACGGCACGAGCATACTCTTGCCGGTGGCATGGCTGGGATCGACCACGACCGGCAGGTGCGTCATGGAGCGAAGCATCGGAACAGCGGAAATATCCAGCGTATTGCGTGTTGCCGTTTCGAAGGTGCGGATGCCGCGTTCGCAGAGGATAACGCGTTCGTTGCCTTCGGACATGATGTATTCGGCACTCATGAGCAGTTCCTCCAGCGTATTGGCAAGGCCGCGTTTTAACAAGATTGGCTTATTGGTTTTGCCGAGGTGCTTCAGTAATTCGAAGTTCTGCATATTGCGCGCGCCGACCTGGATGATATCCACGTCCTCGAACAGCGGCAAATGCGCGTAATCCATGATTTCGGTAACCACCGGAATGCCGACCTTTTGTTTTGCCTTGATGAGTAACTTCAAGCCGTCCTCACGCATTCCCTGGAATGCATACGGCGAGGTTCTCGGCTTGAACGCGCCGCCGCGCAGCACCGTCGCGCCGCTCTTTTTGACGGCTTCGGCGATCGTGCAGAGCTGTTCCTCCGATTCGATCGAGCAAGGGCCTGCCATGACCATCAAGTTGCCGCCGCCGATTTTCGCGCCGTTGTCGAGCGTGATGACAGTGTCTTCGGGATGGAACTTGCGGTTGGCCTTTTTGTAAGGCTCGGCAATGCGCTTGACATCTTCGACAATATCGAGCGCACGGAGCATATCGATATCGATTTTGGAGGTATCGCCGACAAGACCCATGATGGTTTGTCCAATACCGTGTGTGAATTGTGGCTTGATGCTCATTTCGTCAAGCCAAGCGGTTAAGCGATCGAGCTGCATTTTATCGCAGTTGTTTTTTAAGATAATGACCATAATTCTTTCTCCTTGATTTTTCGTTGCTTCGTTTATTTGGCGGAAACAGATGGCGATACACAAAAAAGAAGACCGCAGTTTGTATCAACTACGGCCTTCCGTGAATGTACCTTGTTCAAAACGACTCCCTACTAACAAGCACAACGACGAAAGGCCTTGCCAAAGTAATAAGCAAAGCCAAAAAAGTAAAAACCAAAATAATTTTTGTTTGAAAGATTTGCTTTGTTCAAACGGCTCATGGCTTTTACTTCCTTTCGTTTTTGTTGTTTCGGAACGTTTGCGTTCGGAAATGTTGGCTCTATTATAAAAAGGTTTTGGCCGTTTGTCAAGAGAATATCGCGCAGTTTACAAAATAAACAATAAAAATTATTAAATTTACCGGTTTTTTTGCCGGATGACGAAATTTGACTCTTGTTAATTTTTCAAAGTCATGCTATAATGAAAGTGATTTACAGATATCCGAGTTTGACAGCATAAAGGAGACTACAAATGGGTAAGACAAAGGACTATGAAACCCAAATCGCCGAAAAGGTGGAAGCGCTGCTTCAAAAAATGACGCTTCACGAGAAGGTCGGTCAGGTAACGCAGATCGCCCTCATCGGCGATATTGAAGCCATCAAAGAGAAAATCCGCCGCGGCGAGGTGGGATCGCTGATTTTGGCCGGTGATGCCTATGCCGGTCACAGCAGTTACAGCACCAAAACGGAGATGTTAGACGAGCTGCAGCGCATTGCCGTCGAGGAATCGCCGCACGGCATTCCGATCATCAACGGCAAGGACATTATCCACGGACACAACACCGGCTTTCCGCTGCCGCTTGCCTGCGCGTCGACCTTCAATCCGGATTTGGTGGAAAAGGCGTTTGCCGCTGCCGGGCGTGAGGCTGCGTCCGAAGGCATACACTGGTCGTTTGCACCCATGATGGACATTGCGCATGATCCGCGTTGGGGACGCGTGGTGGAGGGCGCTGGCGAAGACCCGTATTTGGATGGGAAATGCGCTGCGGCAGCTGTCCGCGGCTTCCAAGGGCATACGCCGGAGGAAATGGCAAAGCCCGGAAAAATCGCCGCCTGTGCCAAGCACTATATCGGCTATGGCGCATCGGAGGGCGGCCGCGATTACAACCGCACCGAAATTTCCGACTACACGCTCCGCAACCTGTATCTGCCACCCTTTCGCGAAGCCGTAAAGGCCGGCGTTTCGACGGTCATGTCCTCGTTCAACGAAATCAGCGGTCAGCCGACCACCTCCAGCCGCTATCTGCTCACCGACCTCTTGCGCGGCGAGCTTGGCTTCAAGGGCTACATTATCAGCGACTGGGGCTCCATCTATCAGATGGTCAACCAAGGCGTTGCCGCGGACGGCAAGGAATGCGCAAGGCTTGCGTTCAACGCCGGTCTTGACATGGACATGGTGGATAACTGCTATATTGATCATTTGGAGGAGTTAGTCGCCGAGGGCGAAGTGCCGATGGAATATTTAGACCTGTCGGTACGCCGCATTTTGCGCATCAAATACATGGTCGGCCTTTTCGAGCATCCGTATATTGAGGATATCCCGGTCGATTACGACGCACATATGCGTTTGGAAAAGGAAATTGCCACCGAATGTGCCGTGCTTCTCAAAAACAACGGTGTGCTGCCGCTTGATAAGAGTGCCGATGTATGCTTGACCGGCCCGTTTGCCGAGGATCAGAAAAATGTGATGGGCTGTTGGACGCTTGCCAAGTCCGAATGGACGGTCACGATAAAGGATGCCATGGAAAAAGCAGGCGAAAACGTGAAATACGTTTCCTCGCTCATTCCGCTTGAGGCCGAACGCGAAATGCGCCGCCACGACGTAATTGTTCTCGCGCTCGGCGAAAGCCGTGCCGTTTCGGGTGAAGCCAGAAGCGTGTCCGATTTGGACTTATCCGAAGAATGCAAAGCACTCGCCAAAGCGGCGCGCCTGTCCGGCAAAAAGGTGGTCGGCGTGTTTGCCTGCGGCAGACCGCTTGCACTTCAGAGCGTGGAACCGTATTTTGACGCGATTTTATATGCATGGCAGAGCGGAAACGCCATCGGCCCGGCCGTTGCCGACCTGCTTTTCGGAAACGCCTGCCCGTCCGGCAAAACCGCCATCACCTTCCCGCGTGTCACCGGTCAAGTGCCGCTTTACTACAATTTCCAAGGCGCAGGCCGTCCGGTCAACGATTATTACTACAATGACACGTATTCCATTCACAGCTATGAGGATTGCTACGGTTCGCCGCTCTATCCGTTCGGCTATGGACTTAGCTATACCACGTTTGACTACGCAAAGCCGGTCGCTGACATTTCCGAAATCCGGTACGATGACCTCAAAAACGGCGCCAAATTCCGCGTGACCGTCAACGTGACCAACACCGGCGACCGCGACGGAAAAGAAGTGGTCGAATGCTATCTGCACGACAAGCTTTCGCGCATGACGCGTCCGCTCCGCGAGCTTTGCGGCTTTGAAAAGGTGCTCATCCGCAAAGGCGAAACCGTAGCGGTTACGTTTGAGCTTGGGTTTAACGAGCTTGGCTATTACGGCGCGGATGGCGTGTTTGATGTCGAACCGGGCGTGTTTGAAATCTATACCGGCAAAAACTGCCTTGACGTCGCCATGACGGAAATAAACGTTCTCCGTTAAGCGGCCGGGCGCATAGGATACACCCAACCGGCAAACACTGAATCATAACAAAGAAAGGAGTGGACGCGTGAACATTCTGCACTTAAAATACGCCGTCGAAGTGGCAAAAACCAACTCCATCAGCAAAGCGGCGGAAAATCTGTATATGGGACAGCCCAATCTCAGCCGTGCCATCAAGGAATTGGAAGAATCGCTCGGCATTGTGATTTTTGACCGCACCACCAAAGGCATTTCCGTCACACCCGACGGAGAAGAATTTCTGCAATACGCAAGACGCATCATTCGCGAAGTGGATGAAATCGAAGATCTGTACAAAAACGCACGCACCAAAAAACAGCGTTTTTCGGCGTGTGTGCCGCGTGCCAGCTACATTTCGTTTGCTTTTGCCGAATTTGCAAAGCATATCGACACAAACACGCCATGCGATATTTTCTATAAGGAAACCAATTCCATGCGTACCATCGGCAATGTCGCCAAAGAGGAATACAATCTCGGCATCGTGCGCTATCAGAGCATCTACGAGCCGTATTTCGAACAAAAATTCACCGAAAAAAACTTAACAAGCCGCCTGCTTTGCGAGTTTTCCTATGTGCTGTTGGTTTCCGAAAAATCACCGCTTGCCGCCAAGAAATGCATTTTGCCGAAGGACCTTGAGCCGTTCATCGAAATCAGCCATGCCGATCCGTATGTCCCTTCCCTGCCGCTCATCGATGCGCGCAAGGCCGAGCTTTCGGAATATGTGGACAAGCACATCTTTGTTTTCGAACGCGGCAGTCAGTTCCGGCTTCTCGAAAGCGTTCCCGACACCTTTATGTGGGTATCTCCCGTGCCGGAGGATCTATTGAAGAAATACCATTTGGTACAGATTCCGGCTGAAAGCCCGAAAATGCACCGCGATGTCCTCATTCATCGGGATGACTACAAGCTGACTGCAATCGATAACCGTTTTATCGAAGAAGTCATTGCCGCCAAACGCAGAATTCTGGATGCACAATAGCAGATTCTCCCTTGCTATATCATTTTTCATATAGCTTTATGTAAAAATCACTATTTACAAGGGAGAATAAGTGTGTTAAAATCTTAACAAAGAAAGCGAGAGGTACGGTTTCGCGCAAAACTTCGCCATTCCCTGCACCGCAAACCGCCTTTCAGCCAAAATGTTGTCATATGCTTATTTTAGGAGGACCAAGACATGGAAAAGAAAAACTATGGCATTGTTGACAGTGTGGAAACCTTGGAAGCCACCATTGCAAGTGTCAGAGAAGCACAGAAGAAGTTTGCGACCTACACGCAAGAGCAGGTGGATAAGATCTTTTTCGCCGCTGCCGTTGCCGCAAACAAAGCACGCATTCCACTTGCCAAGCTTGCTGTGGAAGAGACCGGCATGGGCATTGTGGAAGATAAGGTCATCAAAAACCACTTTGCCTCCGAATATATTTACAACGCCTATAAAAACACCAAGACCTGCGGTGTCATCGAAGAAGACAAGGCCGGCGGCATGATGAAGATTGCCGAGCCGATCGGCGTCATCGCGGCCGTCATTCCGACCACCAACCCCACCTCGACCGCCATCTTCAAGACGCTGCTTGCACTTAAAACACGCAACGGCATCATCATCAGCCCGCATCCGCGTGCCAAGCATTCCACCATCGAAGCAGCGAAGATCGTTCTTGAAGCGGCTGTGGAAGCCGGTGCGCCCGAAGGCATTATTTCGTGGATCGATGTACCGAGCTTAGACATGACCAACCTTGTGATGAAGGAAGCCGATATCATCCTTGCGACCGGCGGTCCGGGCATGGTTAAGGCGGCTTACTCCAGCGGCAAGCCGGCTCTCGGCGTCGGTGCCGGCAACACTCCGGCCATCATCGACGAAACGGCGGACATTCTGCTTGCCGTCAACTCGATCATCCATTCCAAGACCTTCGACAACGGCATGATCTGCGCCTCCGAGCAGTCGGTCATCGTTCACGAAAAGGTCTACAAGGCCGTTCGCAAGGAATTTGCCGACCGCGGCTGCTATTTCTTAAAGCCGGATGAAATCGAAAAGGTCAGAAAGACCATTCTCATCAACGGTGCGCTCAACGCAAAGATCGTCGGCCAGAAGCCGGTCACCATTGCCGCTCTCGCCGGTGTCACCGTTCCCGAAGCTACCAAGATTTTGATCGGCGAAGTCGAGTCGGTCGATATTTCCGAAGAATTTGCACACGAAAAGCTTTCTCCGGTTCTTGCCATGTATAAGGCAAAGGATCTGAACGATGCTTTCGATAAAGCAGAACACCTCATCGCCGACGGCGGCTACGGCCACACCTCGTCGATCTACCTCAACGCCGTTACCGAGCGTGCTAAGATCGATGAATTTGCCGAACGCATGAAGACCTGTCGCATCGTTGTCAACACGCCGTCCAGCCATGGCGGTCTCGGCGACCTGTACAACTTCAGACTGACTCCCTCGCTCACCCTCGGCTGCGGCTCTTGGGGCGGCAACTCGGTCAGCGAAAACGTTGGCGTCAAGCACTTACTCAACATTAAGACGGTTGCCGAGAGGAGAGAAAATATGCTGTGGTTCCGTGCGCCTGAAAAGGTTTATATGAAAAAAGGCTGCTTAACGGTTGCTTTGGATGAATTGAAATCTGTCATGAACAAGAAGAAAGCCTTTATCGTTACCGACAGCTTCCTCTATCAGCACGGTTACACCAAGCCGATCACCGATAAGCTCGACCAAATGGGCATTATCCACGCCACCTTCTCCAACGTTGCGCCCGACCCGACACTTGCCTGCGCAAGAGAAGGTGCTGCACAAATGACCGCCTTTGCACCGGATGTCATCATCGCCATCGGCGGCGGCAGTGCGATGGACGCAGCCAAAATCATGTGGGTTCTGTATGAACATCCCGAAGCAGACTTTATGGACATGGCTATGCGCTTTGTGGATATCCGCAAGCGTATCTACACCTTCCCGAAGATGGGTGAAAAAGCTTACTTTATCGCCATTCCGACCTCGGCCGGTACCGGCAGTGAAGTCACGCCGTTCGCCGTTATCACCGATGAAAAGACCGGCGTAAAATATCCGCTTGCCGATTATGAGGATGTGGCGGACCGGCTCGACCAGCAGAGCTTCCTTACGGTGGCAAAGTTATCCGCCATTCTGCGCGTTTCCAATGCGATGGATCGCAGCCACAAACAGAAGTTTAAAAACGTAAAAGCACAGCTTCGTGACAAAGAACTGATCATTACGATCGAGACGGATGAGGACATTGCGCTGGAGAAGGCGCTGTTCGCTTCCAAGACGGCTTATTTTGAGCGCATTTTCAGCATCAAGCCGGTCGTGAAGGAAAAACGTGTCTATTCGTAAGGACGTGGAGGGATGATACATGGAAAAAGAAAAGAAAAACGAATTCCATTTGCCGGAATATTACGAGAACAGAGAGCTAAGCTGGCTGAAGTTTGACGCCCGCGTGCTCAACGAGGCAAAGGATAAGAGTATTCCGCTGTTAGAGCGGCTCAAATTCGTGAGCATCACGTCGTCGAACCTGGACGAATTCTTCATGGTCCGGGTCGCGTCGTTAAAGGATATGGTACATGCGGACTACCGCAAGTGGGATATTGCGGGCATGACGGCATCGGAGCAGCTCGACCGGATCAACACGGCGACCAGAAAACTCGTCGAGAGCCAGTACAACACGTATAACCGCTCCCTCGTTCCGCTGATGGCAGCCAACGGAATACACATTATTGAAAAATACGAGGAACTGACGGCTGAGCAGGCGGCGTACGTGGATCGCTACTTTGAGGAGGACGTCTATCCGGTATTGACGCCGATGGCGGTGGACGCATCGCGCCCGTTCCCGCTGATCCGCAATAAGACGCTCAACATCGCGGCGCTGCTTTCCAGCAAGAAGGATGAAAAGCATAAGGACGCGGTGGAATTTGCAACGGTGCAGGTGCCTGGGGTACTGCCTCGCCTGGTGCCGATCCCGGCAGATACGTCGGAGAATTTCGGGGAGGTGGAGGGACGCACCTTTATTCTCCTGGAGCAGATTATCGAGAAAAATATTGATAAGCTGTTTTTAAACTACCATGTGCTCTGCGCACATCCGTACCGCGTCATGCGTAACGCGGATCTGCCGATCGATGAGGATGAGGCGGCAGACCTTTTAAAAGAGATCCAGAAACAGTTAAAAAAGAGACAGTGGGGCGAAGTTATCCGCCTGG
>OIWM01000750.1_pt1 | contig 37147 bp, 37 predicted proteins | sample 1587451 | NCBI WGS metagenome assembly OIWM01 (sample SAMEA3888907, study PRJEB22519) | human gut metagenome | biome: human gut; feature: human-associated habitat; material: faeces | place: Denmark | collected 2011
GGCAGCAAGCAGGATGACACCCTGCCGGATGGCAGCAAGCAGGATGACACCCTGCCGGATGATGTGGCGCCCACACCGCCCCCCATCGACACGCTCTCCGCAGAGGAATTCGAGGCAGCAATCACACACATCCGCGAGCTGTACAACGAGATCGAGTCGAACCGTCAGGCCGGTACATACGACGCCTACGACCCTGAAAACGGCGTGGTCTACTACTTCTCCGACGACGATCTGATCGCCATCACCACGCAGCCCAACGTTGAAAACAACGCCTACCGCCGCTTCTATTATTATCAGGACGGTGTGCTCTTCTTCGCCTACTACGAGGGCAGCGACAGCTACCGCTTCTACTTCTGTCAGGGCCGTCTGATCCGTCTGCGCTATACGCCGGATACCGCCGTTTCCAACACCGCCGCGAACTACGATCAGGCCACCACCTCGGCCTATCTCAAGTGGGAGGAACGCGTTCTGACGGAGGATGCCCAGCTCCGGCTGGAGCTTTCCCGCCTGTCTGCCGCCAGCGAGAGCGATTCGGAATATCTCCTGGCCGACAGCGACTCGCGCTATCTGACAGAGGACGATCTGGCAGGCTTCACGGCCGAGCAGTGCCGTCTTGCCCGCAACGAGATCTACGCCCGCCACGGCCGCCGGTTCAAGGACCCCGCGCTCCAGCGCTATTTCGATTCGCTCAGCTGGTATAACGGCACCATCGAGCCGTCTGATTTCAACGATAACGTATTCAACAGCTATGAGCGTGCCAATTGCAGTCTGATCATTGACTACGAACGGGAGCATGGATACCGCTGATGAAACACATTTGGAAACATCGCGTCTGCACCGCGCTGCTGGCGCTGACGCTCCTGCTGACCGGCTGCTCGGCGGCTGTGCCGTCCGCATCGCCGGATAGGGAAGCCGCGCAGCCCTCCGGCGAGGTCCCGGACACAGCGCCGGCCCCGGCAGTAACCGCGCCGTCTCCGGAGGAATCCGCAGCCGCCGTGCATGAGGAGCCGCCCACCCGCCAGCTCGAGGTCGATTATAACGCCCGCGCCCATGCCGCAGAGGCGGCGGAGGCGGCCGGCGGCGAAGCCGCTCCGGCCGAAGCGGAGACGCAGCCCGCCGATCCGGAGCTGCCGGAGCCTGCCGCCGAGGAAGCGGGCGCTTCCAACGAAGCGCCCTCCGCATCGAACGGTCTCGTCGTGGTCATCGACCCCGGCCACCAGCTGACGGCAGATCTCACACAGGAGCCGATCGGCCCCGGCGCTGCCGAAACGAAGTATAAGGTTTCCGGCGGCACCGCCAGCTGCAATACCGGCTCGCCGGAAAGCGAGCTGACGCTGGCCGTCTCGAAGCTTCTCGAAGCGGAGCTGATCCAGCGCGGCTATACCGTCCTCATGACGCGCACCGAGCAGGACGTGAACATCTCCAATTCCGAACGCGCCGCCGTCGCCAACGACGCGAACGCCGACGCCTTTGTCCGCATCCACGCCAACGGCTCGGAGAATTCCGGCGCAAACGGTGCGCTGACCATCTGCCAGACCGCCGCGAATCCCTATAACAGCGACCTTTACGCAAAAAGCCGCGCCCTGTCGGACGCCGTCCTTGACGAGCTGACCGCCAACGCGGGCTGCCGGAAGGAGTACGTCTGGGAGACAGATACCATGAGCGGCATCAACTGGTGCCGTGTGCCGGTCACGATCGTGGAGATCGGCTATATGACCAACGCCGCAGAGGACGCGCTGCTGGCCACGGACGATTATCGCAGCCTGATCGCCGTCGGGATCGCAAACGGCATCGACCGTTATTTCCGTGAGCTTTCTGAAAACTGAGAAACCGGAAAGGGGAGACCCCTTTCCGGTTTTTTGCGCCATCCGGCGCAAAATCGCGCCGCAGGCCCATTTCGGATGCGCCGAAGGCGCGGGATGCCTCCGGCGGCCATATCTTTTCCCTCTTGCGGGAAAAGATATGGAAGAAAAGGGCGCTGGAACGATTTTATAGCGCTTCGCGCCTGAAAAGCAAATCGTTACATAGTGCGTCTTATCGTTACATCGCCCGTAGTCCGAACGCCCTTCGGGCGACCGTAGAATCGGGTTTTCCGAGCGCACGATGCACAGTGCAAGTCGTTTCATTTGCGCCCGTTGAATATTTGACGTATGGGAGTCGAAAAGCCGTCCTTTTTGCAAGGGTGGCCACACATATCGCGCATGAATAAGCTTCCACACAAGGCACATTCGAAACAGACGCAGAGTATTTCGATGACCTCGCCGGTCTGCCAAATCCGTACCTGTAGCGCGTTTTGTAAGTCCTAATCTATCTCCGCACAAACCAAACTCCGGGGATCATCCAAGGAAGGGGGCCGTAGCCCCCTTCTTGGTCGTTTTAAGGGGGTTTGTCAAGGGGGAGAATCGAAACTCCCCCTTGACTATGCTTTCTTTCGACCGTCAACGGCGCTTTCTTTCTCATATGAGAAAGAAAGCGGGGTTGAAACCGCTCTTACGGAAGCACTCCGTTCAACGGATATGGCCCGCGGAGCGGCGGCCGCTGTGCCGCAAACCGCACCGCGCCCTCGGCGCATATGAAATGGGGGCTGAATATCACTCCTACGGAACCACCCCGTCACTCTTCTTCCTTTTCTCTCTCAGCCGGCGGAAGAAGCCCGACAGCAGCGCCGCCGCTTCCTCCTCCAGCACGCCGGAGACGATCTCCGGCTTCTGGCTGCATGGCAGCATAAACAGATCGACGGCGGAGCCGCAGCAGCCGTTGACCGTATCCTTCGCGCCGTAGACGATGCGCGGGATGCGCGCGTTCATGATCGCGCCCGCGCACATGGGGCACGGCTCCAGCGTGACGTAGAGCGTACACTGCCACAGCCGCCAGCCGCCCAGCGTCCGGCAGGCCTCAGCGATGGCCTCGATCTCCGCATGGGCCAGCGCGGACTTTCCCTCCTCACGGCGGTTACGGCCCGTGCCGACGATGCGATCGCCCAGCGCGACGACGCATCCGACGGGCACCTCTCCCGCCGCATCGGCCTCCTGTGCCAGCCGCAGCGCCTCGCGCATCATTTTTTCGTCATCCATGCCGTCCCCTCCGTGTCTCTGCCCGATATCGCCGGACGCCGCAATCGCGTTGCGGCGCATTTTGATCCGTTTCTTACCGTCATTTTACCAGAGGAGTAGTCCGCCGTCAATCCGCCTCGCCAAGCGCCGCCGCCAGCAGGAGTGCCAGCTCCGCCTCTCCAAACGGCCGCTCCGCGCCGCTTTTATCGCGCAGCAGCAGCGTTCCACCCAGCCTCTCCCGCATCTGCGCCCAAAGGGCACGCAGCGCGGCGTCGTCTCTTCCGTCCGCAGCCGTCCCCGTCAGCAGATAGTCCGTCGTCACGCCGAACAGCTCCGCCAGCCGCACAAGCCCTGCGCAGTCCGGCTCCCGCCGTCCCTGCTCATACATCCCGATGGTGCTCGGGCGGACGCCCATCCGTTCCGCAAGCTCCTTCTGGCTCCAGTTTTTCTGCCGCCGCAGGGCAGAGATCCGCATTCCCAGCATCGTTTCCGCTCCTTTCGAATTTTCCATTTATTTCTAATTTCCTCTTGACATCACACGTTTCGTGTAGTAGACTGATACCGTCAGATGGTAAATAATGTAATTTACATCTCGGCACATTCTGCATATCATCAGAGAGGAGAATGGAAAACGTCAAAGAAGTATCCGAAATTCATGCCGTATGACCGGCAGCTTGCGCCGGTCTACTGCCGGTGCAGCTGGTGCGCCGGAGAGATCTATATGGGTCAGTCCTATTATGAGACCGAGGACGGAAAGATCTGCATGGACTGTCTGCCGGACTACGCGCGCAAGTATTTCCTGGCCGATCTGCGCACCGCCATGCCGAGAGGGCGCGTCTATGTCCCTTGAGGAGCTGGCGAAGGATTACCGCGCGGCCGCCGCGCCCATCCGTCTGCGGCTGCGCCAGCTCCGGCAGGCGAAAAAGCAGACGCAGGACCGTGAGGAGCTGTTCTGGATCGCACGGCGGACAGCCGTGCTGACGACCATGCTCCATGAGCTGAACGAGCTGAGCGAGCTGCTGGAGCATTACTACGAAGGGGGATATTACCGCAATGAAAAATACAGATTATGACGGCTACCTCGGCCCGCGTCTGAGCCGGGACGTGCAGCTGCGGCGGCTCCAGCGCGTCATGGACAATGAGCTGACCGCCTGCCAGCGCGAGACTGTCGTCGCCTACTATCTTGAAAAGAAAAGCATGCGCCAAATCGCGGAGGAGCGCTGCGTCAACAAATCCACCGTCTGCCGCACCATCCAGCGCGCCGAGCGCCGGATGCGCCGCTGCCTCCGCTACTGAAGGGGAACTTTTCGCCGCATTTCGACAGGACGGCCAAAAAAGCGCCCCTGACCGATGCGGTCAGGGGAAAGATGGATTGTGGGATCTGACGCCGCTGCCCGGACGGGCCGCAGCGCCGGGACATGAAGTGCGCTCGTATTGGATAAGCTGTGACCACATCTTACCAGACCAGCAGGGAAAAGTGTGTCGAATCCCGTCGGCAGCGTAATTTTTTTCCCTTGCGGGCCGCCCTTCCACGCGGAGGGCGGCTTTTCCGCTGTTTTCGGCGTTTCCGTCGGAACAATTCCTCTTTTTCCGGTAAAAACGGTTGACAACACAAATAAACTCAGATATAATACTCTGGTCTGCGGACGTATCCGCGGACGATCCTTGCCGCAGGCGGGACCTGCGGCCATAAGTCCAGAAGGAGGTGCAACATCATGGCAAAGCTTTCCGCAAAGTATGAGGTCATCTATGTCGTCGATCCCGCAGTGGGTGAAGAAGGCATCGCTGCTCTCGTGGAAAAATTCAATGGCATCGTAGGCGGCTACGGTACCGTCACCAGTGTTGACGAGTGGGGCAAGCGTCGTCTTGCTTATCCGATCAACGACCTGGTCGAGGGCTACTACGTTTACATGACCTGCGAGGTCAAGCCCGAGATGCCGGCAGAGCTGGATCGTGTCTTTAAGATCACGGACGGCATCCTGCGTTCCATCATCGTAGCTGTCGAAGAGTAAGGAGGCGCAAACATGCTGAACCACATCGTTCTCATGGGGCGTCTGACCCGTGACCCCGAGCTGCGCCGGACCGGCAGCGGCATCGCGGTCGCATCCTTTACGCTCGCTGTTGACCGTGACTTCACGGCACAGGGCGCGGAAAGGGAAACGGATTTTGTGGATATCGTCGCATGGCGGAATACGGCTGAGTTCGTCAGCAAGTATTTCACCAAGGGCCGTATGGCTGTCGTCTCGGGCCGGCTGCAGATCCGCAACTGGACCGATAAGGAAGGCAACAAGCGCCGCTCGGCAGAGGTCGTGGCGGACAATGTCTACTTCGGCGACTCCAAGCGTGACGGCGCTGCGCCGGGTGGCTTTGATCAGTCCGCGCCCAGCTATGCCGCTCCGTTCGGCTCCTCGCCTTATACCGCTCCCGCGCAGCAGAGTGCTCCGGCGGCTCCGGCCTCGGACTTCTCGATGCTCGAGGGCGACGACGACCAGCTTCCGTTCTAACAGCTTACCGCTCCATCCCTGCGGATGACGCGGTATCGTTCAGGTTTTGGATTTTTTCACAAGACTATAAGGAGGATTTCATATGGCAATGGCTAACGACCGTGTCCGTCCTCGCCGCCGCAAGAAGGTTTGCAGCTTCTGCGTCGATAAGGTCGAGCACATCGATTTCAAGGACACTGCAAAGCTCCGCCGTTACCTGTCCGAGCGCGGCAAGATCCTGCCCCGCCGCACGACTGGTACCTGCGCTGCCCATCAGCGTCAGCTGACGGTCGCCATCAAGCGCGCCCGCCACATCGCCCTGCTGCCCTACGTAGCGGAGTAAGAAAGATCGAAGCCCCTGCGGATGCGCTCCGCAGGGGCTTTTTCTGTATTCGAAGCACCGGTGGCACAGCGCACTTCGATGCGCTGTGCCTGCGCTTTTTGCGGGCGGGCAGAAGCGTCCGCCGCTACAAGGGAACCGAAATACCTGCATTACAGAACCGGCAAAGAGATTTAAGACCGTGCTGCAAGGCAGCACGGTCTTTGAAAACGGATATCAGCCAAACACGGCAAGCAGGAAGCCTGCTGCGATGGCGGAGCCGATGACGCCGGCCACGTTCGGGCCCATGGCGTGCATCAGAAGGAAGTTTGCAGGATTGGCCTTCTGGCCGACCATCTGCGAAACACGCGCGGCCATCGGGACCGCGGAGACGCCCGCGGAGCCGATCAGCGGGTTGACCTTGCCCTTGGAAGCCTTGCACATGATGTTGCCGCCGATGAGGCCGCCGACGGTGGAGATCGCAAACGCGACCAGACCGAGCAGGATGATCTTCAGCGTCTCGAGCTTCAGGAAGTTCGAGGCGACCATCGTTGCGCCGACGGAGGTGGACAGGAAAATGGTGATGATGTTCATCAGCGCATTCTGCACGGTGTCGGACAGGCGGTCGGTAACGCCGCACTCACGGAACAGGTTGCCAAGCATCAGGCAGCCGATCAGCGGAGCCGTGGACGGAAGGAGCAGGATGACGAAGATGGTGACGATGATCGGGAAGAGGATCTTCTCGTTCTTCGAGACCGGACGGGCCTGCGTCATTTTGATCTGACGGTCCTTCTCCGTGGTCAGGAGCTTCATGATCGGGGGCTGGATCAGCGGGATCAGCGCCATATAGGAATACGCCGCGATGGCGATCGCGCCGAGCAGCTCCGGAGCCAGCTTGTTGGTGAGGAAGATGGCCGTCGGGCCGTCCGCACCGCCGATGATGCCGATGGAGGCTGCCTGCGGGCCGGTGAAGCCGAGGCAGATCGCGCCGAAGAAGGCGACGAAAACGCCGAGCTGTGCAGCCGCGCCGAGAAGCAGGCTCTTCGGATCCGCGATCAGCGGGCCGAAGTCGGTCATGGCGCCGACGCCCATGAAGATCAGGGACGGATACAGACCGGCCTTGACGCCGATGTAGAAGATGTCAAGCAGGCCGGCATTCGAGAGAATGTGGCCATAGCTGTGCTCATACTGGCCGCCCTTTTCAAGGAAATCAGCCCAGAGCTCCGGATGATAGAGCGCGTTGGTAGCATTCAGCTCCGAGTTGACGGCGTCGAGGCCGGGAAAGTAGCTGACGTTTGCCAGCAGGCAGCCAAAAGCGATGCCGACCAGCAGCAGCGGCTCAAAGCCCTTGACGATGCCAAGGTACAGCAGCACGCACGCAATGACGATCATTACGAGGTTCTGCCAGCCGCCCTCTGCGAAGAATCCGGCGAAACCGGACTCGGTCGCAAGCTTTGCGAGGGTGTCCAGAACGTTAAAACCCATATTTGTTCCTCCTTACGCCAGAACGACCAGAGGAGCGCCGGTATCGACGGTAGCGCCCTTGGTGACGACGACCTGTGCGACCGTGCCGTCACGCGGAGCGAGAATTTCGTTCTCCATCTTCATGGCCTCGAGAATGACCAGAATGTCGCCGGACTTGACGGCGGCGCCCTGGGCCACGTTGACGCTCAGGATATTGCCGGGCATCGGAGCCGCAACGACCTCGCCTGCGGCGACGGAAACGGGTGCGGCAGCGGCGGGAGCCGGAGCAGCAGCGGGTGCGGGTGCGGCGGCAGGAGCAGCAGCGGGTGCGGCGGGAGCCGGAGCGTAAGCCTCGTACTCATCGACCAGCATGGCCTGGTCCTGATCGACCTCGACCTCATAGGTTCTGCCATTCAGGGTAATTTTGTATTTCATTCTCACTTGACCTCCTTGATGGATTTGAAGCGCAGTTCATTCAGGGGCTTGCCGAGCTTATAAGCGACGACGGCCATAATCATGGCGGCGTCCTTCGGAGCTACATCGTGAAGCTTCAGCTCACCGGCGGTGCCGGCCGCCAGAACGGGTTCGGGCTTCGCAGCGGGAGCGGGTGCGGGAGCCGCTGCGGGCGCGGCGGCGGTTTTCTTCGCCGTCGAGATCTTGCCCTCGATGCGAATTACGATCATGAGCGCGATCAGGCCGACGAACACGACGGCGTAGCCCAGCAGCGCGACCAGACCGGCCGTGCCGATGCTCAGATCGGTCATAGCAGTATTGATCAGGAACATGACGTGTCCTCCTTACGCTTCTTCGATCGAGTAGCGGACGACGTTCTCTTCCTTGGCCTTGCGGGCCTCGAGGAACTTCATGGTCTGATCGGGATAGCAAATGTAGCTCATGACGTCCTCTTCGGTCTTTGCCAGATCGCCGAGGGCTTCCTTCGCCTTCTTGAAGTCCTCGCCGGTGCGCTTGGCGTCCTCGATGCGGCAGTCAACAGGCTTGCCGCCCTCGCCGAGGATCTTGGTCTGAAGCTCCTGAGAAACGGGAGCCGGAGCGGTGCCGTATTCGCCCTTGAAGTAGTTCTTGACTTCCTTGGAGACCTGCTTGTAGCGCTCGCCCAGCAGGACGTTGGTAACGGCCTGATTGCCGACCATCTGGCTCAGCGGGGTGACCAGCGGAGGATAGCCGAGGTCCTTGCGGACGGCGGGGATCTCAGCCAGCGCGGCGTCGAACTTATCCATAGCCTTCATATCGGTCAGGTTTGCGATCATGTTGGAGAGCATGCCGCCGGGAACCTTGTAAACAAGCGCCTGTGCGTCGGTCGCCATGGACTTCGGGCTGATACGGCCGGAGTCGATGTACTTCTGCTTGACGGGCTTGAAGAAATCGTTGACCTTGTTGATGACGTCCTCGTTGAGGCCGGTGGGGATGCCGTACTGCTGGAGCGCGTAGAACATCGTCTCGGTTGCGGGCTGGGACGTGCCGTTGGAGAAGCAGCTCGTCGCGCAGTCGATGACGTCGATGCCGGACTCGATGGCCTTGGTGACGGTCATGTAGGCCATGCCGGTGGTGCAGTGGGTGTGCAGGATCAGGGGGATATCGCCGACGGCGTCCTTGATGCCCTTGATGAGGTGCTCTGCCTCATACGGGCTCATGGTGCCGGCCATGTCCTTCAGGCAGATGGTCTTGAAGCCCATCTTCTTGAGTTCCTTGCACATCTGAACGTACTTTTCCACGGTGTGGACCGGGCTTTGGGTGTAGGAGATGCAGCCGGAGGCGATGGTGTTCTTCTTGGCGTACTTCATCGTTGCGTCAAGCGCCGTGCCGAGGTTGCGGAAGTCGTTCAGCGCGTCGAAGATACGGATGATGTCGATGCCGTTCTTGATGGACAGCTGGACAAACTTTTCGACGACGTCGTCGTGATAATGCTTGTAGCCGAGCAGGTTCTGGCCGCGAAGCAGCATCTGCAGCTTGGTGTTGGGCATCAGCTTGCGGATCTTGCGCAGTCTCTCCCACGGATCCTCGTCGAGGTAACGCAGGCAGGAGTCGAACGTAGCGCCGCCCCAGCACTCAGCGGAATAATAGCCGGCCTTGTCCATCTCGGGCAGGATCGCCTCAAAGTCGGAGTAGGGCAGGCGGGTCGCCATCAGGGACTGATTGGCGTCGCGGAGAACAGTCTCGGTAATCTGAACTTTTTTCATGTATACACCTCCATGAATATTAGCACGCCGCGCTCACCGGCGTGGGGATCTCGGGGCACTCCGGCCTCGCGGCCGGAAGGTTTCCGGCGGCAAGCCGCCGAAAAAAGCACGCTGCGGCGGAAAACGCAGCAGCGTGTTTCGCGCCTGACATATCCGGGTCAATGGAGCTGCCGCGCGGAAAACTCCGCACGGCTCCATTTTAACGGAGCGGATGCTCCGGCGCAATATGCAGAAGCGTTAAGAAAATTCCCGTCCTGCGCTTCCGTATGGCCGGACGGCCGGGCTGCGGGCGGCGGAGCCGTCCGCAGCCGAAGCCGCGCCGTTTGGGGTTCCGTAATAAGCTCAGAGCTGCGGGCCTGCCGCGACCAGAGCCTTACCGGCCTCGTTGCCCTCGTACTTGACGAAGTTCTTGACGAAGCGGGAGGCCAGATCCTTTGCCTTGACGTCCCACTCGGAGGCGTCGGCGTAGGTGTCGCGCGGGTCGAGGATCTCGGTGGCAACGCCGGGAAGCTCAGTGGGGATCTCAAAGTCGAAATACGGCAGCTTCTTGGTGGGCGCGGTGTTGATCGAGCCGTTCAGGATGGCGTCGATGATGCCGCGGGTATCCTTGATGGAGATGCGCTTGCCGGTGCCGTTCCAGCCGGTGTTGACGAGGTAAGCCTTGGCGCCGCTCTTTTCCATCTTCTTGACGAGCTCTTCGGCGTACTTGGTCGGATGCAGCTCAAGGAAGGCCTGGCCGAAGCAGGCGGAGAAGGTCGGGGTCGGCTCGGTGATGCCGCGCTCGGTGCCGGCCAGCTTCGCGGTGAAGCCGGACAGGAAGTAGTACTTGGTCTGCTCCGGGGTCAGGATGGAGACGGGAGGCAGAACGCCGAAGGCGTCGGCGGAAAGGAAGATGACGTTCTTGGCGTCCGGTGCGGAAGAGACCGGGCGGACGATCTTCTCAATGTGGTCGATGGGGTAGGAGACGCGGGTGTTCTCGGTGACGGACTTGTCGGCGAAGTCGATCTTGCCGTCCTTGTCGAGCGTGACGTTCTCCAGCAGCGCGTTGCGCTTGATGGCGTTGTAGATGTCGGGCTCGGAGTCCTTGTCGAGGTTGATGACCTTGGCGTAGCAGCCGCCCTCGAAGTTAAAGACGCCGTTGTCGTCCCAGCCGTGCTCGTCGTCGCCGATGAGCAGGCGCTTCGGGTCGGTGGACAGGGTGGTCTTGCCGGTGCCGGACAGGCCGAAGAAGATGGCGGTGTTCTGGCCGTTCATGTCGGTGTTGGCCGAGCAGTGCATGGAAGCGATGCCCTTGAGCGGCAGATAGTAGTTCATCATGGAGAACATACCCTTCTTCATCTCGCCGCCGTACCAGGTGTTGATGATGACCTGCTCACGGCTGGTGATGTTGAAGGCGACGCAGGTCTCGGAGTTGAGGCCCAGCTCCTTATAGTTCTCGACCTTGGCCTTGGAGGCGTTGTAGACGACGAAATCAGGCTCGAAGTTCGCAAGCTCTTCCTCGGTCGGACGGATGAACATGTTGGTGACGAAGTGCGCCTGCCATGCGACCTCAACGATAAAGCGGATGGCCATGCGGGTGTCCTTGTTCGCGCCGCAGAACGCATCGACGACGAACAGGCGCTTGTTGCAAAGCTCGTTGACGGCGATGTCCTTGACGGTCTTCCAAGTCTCTTCGCTCATGGGATGGTTGTCGTTCTTGTACGCCTCGGAGGTCCACCACACGGTGTCCTTGGAGTTGTTGTCCACGACGATATACTTGTCCTTGGGGGAACGGCCGGTGTAGATACCGGTCATGACGTTCACAGCACCCAGCTCGCTGACCTGACCCTTTTCGTAGCCTTCCAGGCCGGGCTTGGTCTCTTCTGCAAACAGAGTCTCATACGACGGGTTGCGGATGATCTCCGTAGCGCCGGTGATGCCATATTTGCTCAAATTCAGTTCTGCCATTGTAAAAAGACCTCTTTCTATTAGAATTTGACATTTCAAGAATGGCTTGAAAGCCAATACTCACCAAGTAGCATTGTATCACAAATCCGCAAGAATTTCCACCGAAAAAACGCTTTCTGCGGTTTTTGTGAATTGTGCTCATTTTACGGGTGCAAAAAGGAAAAAAGAGACAGAATAAACGGTAAAAACGCACAATTCGCGTTTGCCGCCGCTTTTATTTGTGTGCGTCCGGGCGGGAAAATATGCGCAGAAGCGAGGAAATGCGCAAAAACCGGGCGGCAGGATCTCCTGCCGCCCGGCCTGTCTGTCAAAAATCTTGCGGGGTTCCGCCGCCCACGGCGGAATAACGTATTATTTTCTTGCCGCCCTGGCGGAAAGCTGCTTCTGAAGCCAATCCTTTCCGTCCACGAAGCGAGCGACGATGAAGGAGACAACGTAGTCGCCCGCCGAGTTGACCATGGTCGCGGGAGGATCGACGAGATTGCCGAGCGCCAGAGCGATGGGGAACGCGACCGCCAGATGCTCCGGGAAGAAGATCGAGCAGAGGACAAGCTCACCCGTACCGCCGCCGCCGGGAATGCCGGACATGGCAACCGAGGAAAACACGGCAACGATGATTGCCAGAATTGCACGGCCCGTGGTGAAGTCCTGACCGAACATACCGAACAGGAATGCGACCTTGATGATCGCGGCCATAGCCGAGCCGTCCATGTGCATCGTCGCGCCCAGCGGCACAACGATATTGGAGACGTCCTTGGAGATGCCGGTCTCCTCCGCGACCTCCATGTTGGTCGGGATCGTCGCAACGGAGGAGCAGGTGCCGAAGCTCATGGCCGCCGGGCGGAAGAGCTTGGAGAACATGACCTTCGCCGCGCCCTTTCCGCCGCCGAAGCGGGCGTACAGCGGGAAGGAGATAAACATATACACAAAGCTGAGGACGTAGTAGATCACGAGTGCGCGGCCGTAGTCGCCGATGAGGTCGGAGCCGTGATAGGCGATCAGATACGCGAAGAAGCCGAAGAAGCCGATGGGCGCGTAGTAGGTGATGATCTTGAACGTCTTCATGATGCAGTTCGTAACGTCCTCGAGCAGCTTCGCGGTCTTGGTCTCCGCGCCGCCGGCCGCCTGCACGCCGAAGCCGAACAGCACCGCCGCCACGATCAGCGGCAGGATGGCCTTGCGGCTCCAAAGCTCTGTGAAATCGGGCTTGGTGAAGAAGTTGACGATCATGTCGGCCACGCCCAGCGTGCCGCCGACCTTGCCCTCGATCAGGTCATATTCGCCCGTGACCGGCGGGATGAGCCGCACAACGATGTAGGTGATGACTGCGGCGATGGCTGCCGTCACGAGGAACGTCGCAATGGTCACGCCCATGATCTTACCGGCGCGCTTGGCGCTCTGCATATTCGCGATCGCGGACGCGATCGAGCAGAACACCGTCGGGACGGCGATGCAGAACATCAGGTTCAGGAACACGGTGCCGAGCGGCTCGAGCACGGTCGCGCCCTTGATGACGACCACCGTCTCACCGTCAACGACCTCCTTGACCGCCGGCCAGATGGCGCCGACGATGCAGCCGGCGACGATACCGGTCAGCATCAGGATCAGGAAGCCGTAGTTTTTCAGAAAGCTGCCCTTTTTCATAATACTCCCTCCAAATAACAGATACCGGCGGGGACGGGACGTACCCGTGCAGCCGCAGATCCTCTTTCTGTCCCTATTATACAGGCGGGAGCCGCGCAATAAAAGTAAAATACTGCCCGAAACATTGCAAATCGTGCGCAATATGCGTCAGATTTCCTGCGGCGGCAGAATTATCCGCTCACAGGACGTGCAGAATATAGCCCTTCAGATACAGCGACTGCGCGGCGGCAAGCTCCGCCGGATGGTCGCGCGACTGCATGAGCGTTTCGATGAGGCGGACGGTGCGGCCGCTGTCGGCTGCGGCCTCGCGGAGCATTTTCAAAAACAGCTCCGGCGTCATGAACTGGCTGCACGAGCAGGAGACCAGGAAGCCTCCCGCCTCGACGAGCTTCATGCACCGCAGATTCAGCTCCTTGTAGCCACGGTACGCGCCTTCGAGCGCGTTTTTGCTCTTGGCGAACGCGGGCGGGTCGCAGATCACAAGGCCGTACTGCCGCCCGGCATCGGAATATTCCCGCGCGAGGTCAAAGACGTTGGCACAGGTCGTCGTGATCTTATCCGCCACGCCGTTGAGGGCCGCGTTTTTGCGCACGAGCGCAAGCGCCTCCTCCGAAACGTCCACGGCCTCGACGCTTTTGGCGCCATAGAGCGCGGCGTGGATGGAGAAGCCGCCCGTGCAGCAGCACAGGTCGAGCGCCGTCCGTCCGGCGCAGTAGGGCCGGATGCGGCCCCGGTTCTCCTGCTGATCGAGGAAATGGCCGGTTTTCTGGCCGTTCCGGATGCTGACGAGCATCCGGGCGTCATGCTCCCGGATCTCCAGCTCCTCGGGAACGGAGCCGTAGACGCAGCCGGTCGTCTGCGCAAGTCCTTCCTTTTCGCGGACGGGCACGTCGTTGCGCTCATAGATGCCGCGCGGCGAGAAAATTTCCGCCAGCAGCCCGATCAGCTCCTCCTTCCAGCGCTCCATGCCGAGCGAGGTGATCTGGAACGAAAGGCAGTCGGCAAATTTATCGACCGTCAGGCCGGGCAGGCCGTCCGATTCTCCGAATACGACGCGGCAGGAATCCGCAAAGCCGAGGCTCCGGCGGTATTCCCATGCGCGCAGGAGGCGGCGGCGGAAAAATTCCCGGTCGATCGTCTCGTCTGCATCGCGCGTGAGCACGCGGACGCAGATCTTGGAGTCCGGGTTCCAGAAGCCGCGCGCGGCAAAGCGCAGGCGGCTGTCGAGCACGTCCACAAGGCCGCCCTTTTCGCAGGTGTCGTCGGCCCAGTCCAGCTCGTTTTCAAAGATCCACGGCGCGCCGCCGCGCACGCGGGACTCTTCGCCGCGCCGCAGGCACACCTGGCCGGATACGTTCATATGCATCCTCCCCCGCCGTCCGCTCAGCGAAGGAAGCCCTCGAGGATCTTCTCCTCGGCTTCCTCCGGCGTCAGACCGAGCGTCTCGAGCTTCAGGATCTGTTCGCCCGCAATGCGCCCGATGGCGGCCTCATGGATGAGCGCCGCGTCCACATGGTTGCAGGAGATCTCCGGGATGGCGCGCACCTTCGCCTCGCCCATGATGATGGCGTCGCAGGAAACATGCCCGAAGCATGCGGTGTTGCCCTGCACGCGCGGATAGAAGATCTGCGTGGAGCGCTCCTTGGCGACGCTGCGCGAAACGACGCGCGTCCGGGAGCCTTCTCCGTCGAGAATGACGTCCATCTCGGATACGGCGTGCTGCTCGCCGTGCGTCAGGAGCTTTTCCGTGATGACGACCTCGGAATTCGCGCCGCTGGCGACGCACTTTGTGTAGCGCTTCGTGTCGTCCACGCCCGCGATCTGGCTCGTCTCCATCGTGATGGAGGCGCCCTCCTCAAGGTAGACGATGGTCTGGGGATTGAGGATGCGCTTGCCGCTGCCCTCACCCTCGCCGTAGTGCTTTTCGATGTAGGTCACCTTCGCGTTTTTGCCGACGTAGAAGGTGTGGATGCCGTCGTGCTGCGAGTCGCAGTCGCCGCAGTTGTGAATGCCGCAGCCCGCGACGATGCGCACCTCCGCGCCCTCGCCGACGAAAAAGTCGTTGTAGACCATGTCGTGCATACCGCTGGCGGTCAGCACGACGGGGATATGCACGTCCTCGTGCTTCGTGAACGGCTTGATGCGGATATCAATGCCGTCCTTGTCGGTCTTGGACGTGATCTCAATATTTTCCGTGTTGTGGCGGTACGCCTTTTTGCCGTCGGAGCGGATGTTGACCGCGCCGTCGGGAATGGAGGCCATGTCGGCCACCACGCTCAGGATATGCTTCTGAATGTCGTTCAGCATGTTCCGTTCACCTCCAGCATGTTGCAGCCCGTGACCGTGTCGGTCAGGATCTGCGGATACAGCTCGTCCACCGAGCCTCTGGCCGTGATCTGGCCTCCGGCGATCAGGACGATCTCATCGGCCAGACGGATGATCCGCTCCTGATGGGAAATGATGAGGATGGTGCGGTCCTGCCGGTCGTGGATGGAGCGGAAGGTCTCCGTCAGGCGCGCAAACGACCACAGGTCGATGCCCGCCTCCGGCTCGTCGAAGATCATGAGCTTTGCGTTGCGCGCCAGCAGCGTGGCGATCTCGATGCGCTTGACCTCGCCGCCGGAGAGGCTGGTGTCCACGTCGCGGCCGAGATAGTCGCGCGCGCACAGGCCCACCTGCGTCAGATAGCCGCAGGCCTCGTCATGCGAGAGCTTCCGTCCCGCCGCAATGGCCAGAAGGTCCGCGACCTTCATGCCCTTGAAGCGCGGCGGCTGCTGAAAGCCATAGGAAATGCCGCGCCGCGCGCGCTCGGTGACGGACATGGCCGTCACGTCCTCGCCGTTCCAGAGGATCTGACCGGAGCTTGGCTGCATGATGCCCATGACGGCCTTCGCCAGCGAGGTCTTGCCGCCGCCGTTCGGGCCGGTGATGACGAGGAATTTGTTGTCCCCGACGGTCAGATCGATGTTTTTCAGGATTTCCGTCTTGCCGTTTTCATCGTTCGCGGTCAGACAGAGCTTTTTCAGTTCCAGCATATCGTGTCCTCTATCGTTCTGTATTTTTTACTTATTTATATAGTATGTCCGGTTTTCGCGGAGGCCGGAGGCCGCGCCCGCTCAGGTGCGCGGAGCCTTCTGCTGATACCACGCGATGAGCAGATCGGCCACCTCGCCGTAGCTCTGGACGCCGGTCTCCTCCGAGAACGCCTTGAGATAGGCGTCGTTGACCTTTGTCGCCGCGTCCTGCACCTTGCCCTCGTACTGGGCATAGTGCTCGTTCGCGGCCTGCGCGTCGGCGCGGATGCCGGGATCAACGCTGTTCCAGATCTCCGTCGCCGCCGCGCGGTCGGCCTTCATGAGCGCGTTGCTGCAATAGATATACGCCGCCAGCGCACCGGAATACTGGAACTCCGCGTCCGGATTCTCCATGCAGGCCAGATACGCGCAGAAATTCGCCCCGTCCTCGGCGGCGACGGCCTGCCGGTGCGCGATCTCATGGCACATCGTGAACGGGAGCCATGCGACATAGGTATCCGGATTGACGCAGGCCTCGCCGGTCACACAGATGAAAATGCCGGTAATGCCGAAATGGCTGAACAGCTTCCAGCTGGCAAGCTTTTTCACCCGGTCGGTCGAGCCGGTGAAAAGGGCGTATTCCTGCCCAAGCTTTTCATAGCCCTTCCCGGCCTGCTTTGCAAGCGTACTGAAATCCGAGAACTGCCCGACCTGCTTTTCGTCGCGCCGGACGCCGGAGGCGAGGCGCGTGGCCTGCTGGGCATAGTAACGTGTGGCCTCCGTCAGCTCTGCGGCGGAGTATTCCCGGACGGAAAGCCCGAGCTGCTGCGACACGTCCGGGCCGAAGTGATTGAGGCCCCAGACGCCGACGAATGCAAAGAGAAATACGCACAGCGTCAGCACGATCCCCGAGAGCCACGAGAGAATGCCGCGGCCATGGTGCCGGAACACGCGCACGAGCGTGTAGACCAGCCACAGCACCGCCAGCAGCACCACGACCTCCCAGATGCAGAACGGCACGACCGCCGTCACCGAGGAGACCGCCGCCAGCACCTTGCGGGAGAAAGCGGGATAGAATGCAAAGACCGCGTCCGGCGCGGTGCGCGCAGCGGCGACCATCACGCCGGTCAGAGCCAGAAAAATTGCTGAGAGGATCAGCCGTCCAACGGTTCTCAAGGCTGAATGCTCCTTTCGATAAAAATGCTATTTTGCAGTATAGCACAAAAATGGGAAAAACAAAAGCGATCCCGCAAAAAAAGACGCCGCGCAGTTGACTTTATGGCCAGTTCTACTATAATAATGAATTATGATCCAGAAAATCAACTGGCGACAGGAGGAAATTCTCTTATGATGAAAAGCTCTGAAAAATCCATGGATAAGATCATCGCGCTCTGCAAGGGCCGCGGCTTTGTCTTTGCGGGGTCTGAAATATACGGCGGCCTGGCCAACAGCTGGGACTACGGCCCGCTCGGCGTGGAGTTCAAGAACAACGTCAAAAAGGCGTGGCTCAAGAAATTCGTGCAGGAAAGCCCGTACAACGTCGGTCTCGATGCGGCCATTATCATGAATCCGCAGACGTGGATCACGACCGGCCATGTGTCCAGCTTCTCCGACCCGCTGCTCGACTGCAAGGCCTGCAAGGCCCGCCACCGCGCCGACAAGCTCATTGCCGCCGAGCATCATGAGGTCAATGTGGACGCCATGAGCTTCGAGGAAATGGACAAGTTTATCGCCGAGCATGAGGACATCGTCTGCCCGGTCTGCGGCAAGCATGACTTCACCCCCATCCGCAAGTTCAACCTCATGTTCAAGACTGCCATCGGCGTCACCGAGGACTCCTCCTCGACCTGCTATCTCCGCCCGGAGACCGCGCAGGGTATCTTCGTCAACTTTGCCAACATCCAGCGCACCACCCGCCGTAAGCTGCCGTTCGGCGTCTGCCAGGTCGGCAAGGCATTCCGCAACGAGATCACGCCGGGCAACTTCACCTTCCGTACCCGCGAGTTCGAGCAGATGGAGTGCGAATTCTTCTGCCAGCCGGGCACCGATCTGGAGTGGTTCGCCTACTGGAAGGACTACTGCAAGAACTGGCTTCTGAGCCTTGGCATCCATGAGGAAAATCTGCGTCTGCGCGACCATGAGCCGGCGGAGCTGGCGTTCTATTCCCGCGCCACGACCGACATCGAATATGCCTTCCCGTTCACCGACTGGGGCGAGCTGTGGGGCATTGCCGACCGCACCGACTACGACCTCAAGCGCCATCAGGAGGCGTCCGGCAAGGATCTGACCTACTTCGACCAGGAAAAGAACGAGCATTATATCCCCTACGTCATTGAGCCGTCTCTGGGCTGCGACCGCGTGATGCTGGCGTTCCTGTGCGAGGCGTATGACGAGGAGGTCATCGACGAGGCGAAGAACGACGTGCGCGTCGTGCTGCACCTGCATCCGGCGCTGGCCCCGTACAAGGCTGCGATCCTGCCGCTGTCCAAGAAGCTCTCCGAGCCTGCGCGCAAGATCTATCAGGAGCTGAGCAAGTATTGGATGATCGATTTCGACGAGACCGGCTCCATCGGCAAGCGCTACCGCCGCGAGGACGAGATCGGCACGCCGTACTGCATCACCGTGGACTTCGAGACCATCGGCGACGACAAGACCCCGGCCGACAACGCCGTCACCATCCGCGACCGCGACACCATGCAGCAGGTCCGCGTTCCCATCTCCGAGCTGAAGAGCTGGCTGGAGGAAAAGCTCGCGTTTTAAGCGCGTCAACCGGGAAAAGCCGCCGGTCTCCGCGAAAAATTTTTGCGGAGGGACTGGAAAAAAGATCGGTTTTGCGGTATGATAGAAGCGTAAAACAACAAAAACGAAACAGACCGCAGGAATGACTGATCGCAAAACAGGCAGAATCCAACATCCTGCGGGACAGAATCTGCAAAGGAAGGAATTCATATGGACAAAACCAAGGAAACCCAGCTCCGTCTGGAAGCCGCCAAGGCGCGCCTGCTGTGCGTGCAGATGGTCCACGACGCGGCCTCCGGCCATCCGGGCGGCTCGCTGAGCTGCATCGACGTTCTGACCACGCTCTATTTCGATATCATGCACATCGACCCGAAGGCGCCGCACGATCCTGACCGTGACCGCTTCGTCATGTCCAAGGGCCACTGCTCTCCGGCCATGTACCCGGTGCTGGCGCTGCGCGGCTTCTTCCCGGTGGAGGAGCTGAAAATGTTCCGCCGCGTGGACGGCCACATGTCCGGCCACGTTGAGATGCATTACGTTCCCGGCGTCGATATGTCCACCGGCTCTCTGGGCCAGGGCATCTCCGCAGCGGTCGGCATGGCGCTGGCCGGCAAGCAGTCCAAGAAGGACTACCGCGTCTACGCCATTCTCGGCGACGGCGAGGTCGCCGAGGGTCAGGTCTGGGAGGCCATGATGGCCGCCAACAAGTACCATCTGGACAATCTGTGTGCCTGCGTGGACGTCAACGGTCTCCAGATCGACGGCGCAACGAAGGACGTTATGCCCACAGAGCCGCTGGACAAGAAGTTTGAGGCGTTCGGCTGGCATGTGATCCAGATCGACGGCCATGACTTCGCGCAGATCGAGGCCGCCTATCAGGAAGCCGCCGCGACGAAGGGCCAGCCCACGATGATCCTTGCGCACACCGTCAAGGGCAAGGGCGTCAGCTTTATGGAAAACAACGCCGGCTGGCACGGCAAGGCTCCGAACGACGAGCAGTTCGCGCAGGCCAAGGCTGAGCTGGAAGCGGCCATCAAGGAACTGGAGGGTTAAGTCATGGGTGAAAAGATTGCGACTCGTAACGCCTACGGCCAGGCTCTGGCCGCTCTGGCCGACAAATATCCCGAGCTTGTTGTGTTCGACGCCGACCTTGCCGGCGCGACCATGACCAAGTTCTTCAAGGATGCCTGCCCGGAGCGCTTCTTCGACATGGGCATCGCGGAATGCGACATGGTCGGCGTTGCCGCCGGTATGGCGACCTGCGGCTATAAGCCGTTCGTCAACAGCTTCGCCATGTTCTCCGCAGGCCGCGCCTGGGAGCAGGTCCGCAACTCCGTCTGCTATCCGCGCCTGAACGTCAAGGTCGTCGGCAGCCACGGCGGCCTGTCCGTCGGCGAGGACGGTGCGACGCATCAGTGCGTCGAGGACTTCGCCATCATGCGCGCGATCCCCGGCATGATGGTGCTCTGCCCGTGCGACGGCAATGAGATGCGCCTCGCCACCGAAGCGCTCCTGAACTACGACGGCCCCGCCTATATGCGCCTCGGCCGTCTGGCGGTCGAGACCGTCACCGACGAGCTCCCCGGCTACAAGTTCGAGTTGGGCAAGGGCGCTGTCCTGCGTGACGGCACCGACGTGACCATCATTGCCACCGGCATGAACGTCCAGATGGCGCTCAAGGCGGCGGAGCTTCTCGCAGCCGAGGGCATTTCCGCCCGCGTGATCGACATGCACACCATCAAGCCGCTCGACGAGGAGCTGGTTTTGAAGGCTGCGAAGGAGACCGGCTGCATCGTGACCTCCGAGGAGGCCAACGTGCTCGGCGGCCTCGGCGCGGCAGTCGCGGAATACCTGTCCGAGAATTACCCGGTGCCCGTCGTGCGCCATGGCGTGAACGACGAGTTCGGCCGCAGCGGCAAGGCGCCTCTGGTCCTCGAGGCCTACGGCATCACGCCCGCGGGCATTGCGGAAAAGGCCAAGAAAGCCATTGCGCTTAAAAAGTAAATCCGATATAATAAGCGGGAAGCCTTCGGCTTCCCGCTTATTTTGAAATTTGGAGGCTGCTCCATGAGACAGACGCTTCTTGCCGGGCTTCCGGCGTATTCCGTCACGCTGTCGGACGGTCAGATCGACACGCTCTGCCGCTTCGGCGAGGCGCTGATCGAAAAAAATGCGGTCATGAACCTGACCGCCATCACAGAGCCGTCCGCCGTGGCGCAGCTGCACTTTCTGGACTGCATCGCGCTTCTGAATGCGGCGGACTTCCGCGAAAAGCGCGTCATCGACGTCGGCTGCGGTGCGGGCTTTCCGGGCGTGCCGCTGAAGATCGCGGAGCCGTCGATCCGGCTGACGCTGCTCGACTCGCTGGCCAAGCGGATGAACTGGCTTTCCGAGACGCTGCCGGCGCTTGGCGTGGACGCGGAGATCGTCACCGCCCGCGCGGAGGAATTCGCCGCACAGCGGCGGGAGCAGTACGATCTTGCGACCTCACGCGCCGTCGCGCGGCTGAACGTGCTGGCGGAGCTGTGTCTTCCGTATGTGCGCGTGGGTGGAAAATTCCTCGCCATGAAGGGCGCGCTCGCGCAGGAGGAGGTCGAGGAGGCGCGCCGGGGCATCGAGCGGCTCGGCGGACACGTCCTGCGCATTTTTGAATATCCGGTCGCGGACGCCGTCCACAAGGCCGTCGTGATCGAAAAGCTGCGGCCGACGCCGCCGCAGTATCCGCGTGCCTTCGCAAAGATCAAAAAATCGCCGCTGTAAGGAGAATTTCGCTATGAACGCAGAAAAAGCGCTGGAAAATCTCAGCTGGAATGGCTTTGACGCAAAATATTTCGGGACGGCGGCGCAGGCCGCGGACTATCTCGCCGCGCAGCTGCACGGAAAAACGATCGGCTTCGGCGGCAGCGTCACGCTCGACACAATGGGCCTTTACGACCGTCTCAGCGCGGACAATACGCTCTTCTGGCACTGGAAGCAGCCTGCGGATGAGGCCCGCGCAGCCGCCGCACACGCGCAGGTCTATCTGACCTCCGCAAACGCGATCGCGGAAACCGGCGAGATCGTCAACATCGACGGCAGCGGCAACCGCCTGGCCTCCATGCTCTACGGGCACGAGGCGCTCTATATCGTCGCGGGCGTCAACAAGCTCGCGCCCGATCTGCCCGCCGCGCTTGACCGTGCGCGGAACATCGCCGCGCCGCGCAACGCCCGCCGTCTGAACTGCAAAACGCCCTGTGCGCTCTCTGAGCCGATGCGCTGCCACGACTGCCACAGCCCGGCGCGTATCTGCAAGGGCTTCTGTGTACTGACGCGGCCCATGGGCGGCGTCGGACGGACAGAGGTTCTTTTGATCGGCGAAACGCTCGGCTATTGAGCAGCCGGGAGCCGCGGCAGCCGTATTTCGATGAAAAGCCTCCGGCGCAGAAGCTGCGCCGGAGGCTTTGGCTTTGCTTATTTCGCGCCTGCGGAATCGATCTTCCCCTCGCGCTTGTATTTTTCCACGCAGTCCCGCACCAAGATCAGCATCTGACTGTTTGCGGAGCGCCCCTCGTAATCGGCTACACGATGCAGCTCATTGAGCAGCTCCTCGTCGATTCGGATGGATACACTTTTGATCGCCATAGCTCCCTCCGTTTACCTCAGCCCTTTTCCGGGGACTCGATCTTTCCCTCCTTTTTGTACTTCTCCACGCAGTCGCGGATCAGCACGACGGTCTGGCTGCTTGCCGAACGGCCCTCATAGTCTGCAACGCGGTGCAGATCGTCCAGAAGCGCTTCATCGATCCGGACGGTTAAGCTCTTGATTGCCATAATAGCCTCCTGTTGATGTTATTATGACTTTACTTTAACGTCACCATGTGTTAATATCCTCATAATGACGTCGTTTATACGTCAATATGATGCAAACGGAGGGCCAATCAATGCCAGACTATCAGGAACTCTATCACAAGCTTTTCCGGGCGACAGAGGATGCCATCAACCGTCTGATCCAAGCGCAGCAGGAATGCGAAGAGCTGTATATTTCGGAAAACAAGCCGGAAGCTGCAAAACAGGAGTCGGAATAAAGAAAAAACGTGCTGCCCACCGGGCAGCACGTTTTCATTCTGCACACGCAGAGGCTCAGTCGAACTTTCCGGCCAGCTCGCTGTAGGGGCTGTCGGTACAGGATTGCTCGTCGGCCTGCTTCATGTGCTCGGTGAGCTTTTTCTTTGCCGTGTCGGCGGAAATGACCGTACCCGCGCCCGCGATGCAGCCGCCGGGACAGGCCATGCCCTCGAGCAGATAGCCGTCGAGCCGTCCGGCCTTGGCCAGCATCAGGAGCTTGCGGCACTCGCGCAGGCCGTCGGCCCGTTGGGTCTTGACCTCCAGCTCAGGACGCTCCTTTTTCAAAATTTCCTCCACGGCGGCGGCCACGCCGCCTGCGGCCGCGAAGCCGCGTCCGAGGCCGCTGCCGTCGTGCAGCTCCTCCGACTCGGGAAGCGCGGAAAGCTCGATCTCGCGGGCCTCGAAAATGCCCATCAGCTCCTCATACGTCAGGACGAAGTCCACGTCGTTCCGCAGCTCCTCCTGCATGGCCTCGAGCTTTTTCGCCGCGCACGGGCCGATAAAGACGACCTTCGCCTCCGGATGCTCGCGCTTGACGAGCCGGGCGGTGTAGATCATCGGGGTATAGGTCATGGAGATGTTGCCGGACTCCTTCGGGAACAGCCGCCGCGCCATCATCCGCCACGACGGACAGCAGGAGGTAGCAAGGAATTTCTGCTCGTTCGGCACCTTTTCCATAAAGTCGTGCGCTTCCTCGATGGCGCAGATGTCTGCGCCCGCCGCGACCTCCACCACGCCCGCAAAGCCAAGCTGCTTCATGGCAGACAGGAATTTCCCGACAGTCACGTCCTTACCGAACTGGCCGATGAAGGACGGCGCGACGATGGCATAGACATTCCCGTCCTCCAAAATCGCGCGAATGACCTGATAGATCTGGCTCTTGTCCACGATCGCGCCGAAGGGGCAGCTCACGAGGCACTGGCCGCAGGAGACGCAGCGGTCATAATCGATCTGCGCCTTGCCGTATTCGTCCACGCCGATGGCGTCCATGCCGCAGGCTGCCTGGCAGGGGCGTTCGAGATGCACGATAGCATGATACGGGCAGGCGGCGGCGCACTTGCCGCACTTGATGCACTGGCTTTCGGTGATGCGGCTGCGGCCGTTGACAAATTTGATCGCGCCCTTGGGACACACGCGCTGGCAGGAGGCCGCAAGGCAGCCCTGACACAGCTCCGTCGCAAAATAGCGGTGGGTCGGGCAGCCGTGGCAGGCGTAGGGGATGATGTTGACGAGCGGCGGCTCGTAATACTGCTCGGCGATGGCCGCCTGATCCATGCCCTCGGACAGAAGCGTCCGCTGCTGCACCGGCTGGAGCGACAGGCCCATGGCCAGACGCACGCGCTCACCGGCGATGGCCCGCTCCAGAAATACGGATTCCCGGTGCAGCGGGCTTTGACCCGGCACGATGCGGAAGGGGATGTCCTCCATCTGGGTGTAGTCGCCGGAATAGGCCATCCGGGCGACCTCCGTAAAGACCTGCTTGCGGATATCGGTGATCAATGAGGGGATTCCTCGCATAATGCTTCCTCCTGTTCAGATAAAAGGCTGTCACAGCCCGCCGCGGCGCGCATCTGCCCAGCCGCGCAGATAAAAAGAGAGCCGGGCGCTTACTGGTTCCCTTACAGTAAGCGCCCGGTAAGGGTTTCAGGCAGAACCGGCGTAGGGGGTACGCCGGTGGTCTTGACTGCTGAAAAGAAAACAGGCTGCTCTCTTTATTGTACTGCGCTGCCTCCCATAGCAGGCGCAGGCACAAAACAAAATCCGTCCAGCCATCACAGCTGCACGGAGAGAGCACCCATATCCATATCAGACTGGGATCGTCTTCGGCCCCGGTGACGGCGGAGGCACAGGACAGCGCTCAGCGTATCTGACTTATCCCCGAAGGGCATCACAGTGACCGACTCGCGGGGCTTTTCACCCCATTCCGCCTGCGGCATGGCCGCACGCGCCGTCCATCTATTCAGTTCTGCTTTATTATAACACAGTTCCGGCAAATTGCAATGCCTTTTTCAGAAAAACCACATTTTACCGGGCTGAGCGCCCGGAAGCGCCGCTGCATACGCAGCGCGCGTCCGGGATCACTCCTGCACGCTGGAGGGGAACAGCTCACGATTGGTATGCGGCAGGAAGCAGGCCGCAACGAATTCGTCCATGTAGCGCGGGTTGGTGGACAGCTCCATGTAGGTCATGTTCGAGGCCAGCTCATGCACCTTCGCGTCGGCGGTATCGCTCAGCACCATGGCGTAGGCGCCCGCGAGCGAGGAGTTGCCGATATACTCGAAGAGACTGCGGTCGATGTCCGGGAACATGCCGATACGCACAGCGTTTTCCATGTTGATGCCGGAGCCGATGCCGCCCGCGACATAGACATGCTCGAGAACGCTCACGTCCATATCGAGCGAGGAGAGCATGATGTTGATGGCGGAGAAGATCGCGCCCTTGGCGCGGATGAAGGAGTCGATATCCACGCCGGTGATGGAAATTTCGCGGCCGGTCTCACTTTCCTCCGGGAAGGCGAGGATGTAGCGGCCCATGCCGTGGTGGTCGAACTGGACGCGGCGGCCCTCGCGGACAAACTGACCCTTGGCGGAGATGATGGAGGTGCGGTACAGCTCGGCGATCACGTCAATGATGCCGGAGCCGCAGATGCCGACGGGCTTCTGACCCTCCGCGCCGACGATGCGGAGCGTCGGCTCCATGGTGTCGCGGTCGATCTGCACGGCCTCGACGGCGCCGTCCGTGGCGCGCATACCGCAGGAAATGTCACCGCCCTCAAACGCGGGGCCGGCCGAGCATGCGCAGGACATCATGAAGTCCCGGTTGCCGAACACCAGCTCGCCGTTGGTGCCGAGGTCGATGAAGAGCGAGAATTCGTCCTTGTCCCAGATCAGGCTTGTGAACGCGCCCGCGGTGATATCGCCGCCGACATAGGAGCCGATGTTGGGCGCAAGGCGCACCTGTGCCTCGGGATGTGCAGGCAGGCCGAGATCGGCGGCGCGCAGGCCGTCCCAGCGGAAGAAGGTGGGGATATACGGCTCCATGCGGACGGGATTGGCGTCCACGCCGAGCAGCAGATGGTTCATCGTCGTGTTCGAGGCGATGCACAGCCGGAGGATCCGCCGCGCGGAGATCCCGGCAGACTTGCACATGGCCGCCAGCATCGGAACGAGCGTCTCCTTGACGATCGCGTCCTGAAGGCGCTTGACGCCGCCGGGCTTCGTCTGCTCGATGATGCGGTTGATGACATCCGCGCCGTAGCGGATCTGACCGTTGCCGGCAGAGGCCTTCGCCAGCAGCCGTCCGGTCTTCAGATCGGCCAGCACGCCGGTCACGGTCGTGGTGCCAATGTCGATGGCGCAGCCGACCAGCGGCGTTTCATCGTCCGCCGGGACCACATCCAGCACATGGAATGTGCCGTCCGTCAGCGTACCGGTGACCTTGACGCTGAAATTGCTCTCCCGCAGCGCGGCGGCCAGCTTCTTCACGACGTAGTACGGCAGCTTCACATCCGTGCATTCGATCGCGCCCTTGACGCCCCACTCCAGACGCTCGGTATCCGGCATGGTGTCGTCGAGCGACGGCTCGTCGAGCTGGATGCAGAACTCCGTGAAGTCGTTTTCAAAGTCGATCCCGGCGGCCTTGACATCGGCCTCCAGCTTCTCAAAAATGGCGATCTCCGCGCCGGAGGAGAGATCGGCCGTTTTCATGCGGCTCTGGTAGGCGGACGCGATATCCGGCACCAGTACGGTCACATCGCCGGTGACCTTGCTTGCGCAGCTCAGCCGCCATCCGGCTGCGTAGTCCTCCTCGGAAATGTGGCTCGAGGGATAGCTGTCCACCTCGCCCTCGACCAGCTTCACGCGGCACTTGCCGCACGAGCCGTTGCCGCTGCACGGCGCGTCGATGGCGACGTTGGCGCTGCGTGCGGCCTCCAGCAGGGTGGTACCCGGCGTGACGGTGATCACGACCGGCTTCGCGTCATTTTCAAACTGGAAAATGACCTGAGACATGTTTCATTCCTCCTTTGTATCGGCTCGGACGGCGGCGGCCGTCCGTTCTGCGGGCAGCGAGGCTCCCCGGCGGAGACTGCCCGGCAGCTCCCCGATGATACCCTGATTCTAACATGCCCGCCGCGCGATTGCAACGGCGGAAGGAAAAATCGGCCCGCCGGCAGGCGCGCCGGAGAACGCACATCCCTTCTTGTGTATGATAATTCGTCGGGCACAACATTTTGTGTCTTTGAAAACAGGCATTTTCTGTGCAAAAAATTATGATTTTCCTCCAAAAAAGAGTTGAAATTTCCGATGTTCTGTCATAGAATAGGGATGTTCAATTTTTTGAGACGTTGCGTAAAGATTTACGCGGAAAGGCTGCCATGCTGCACGTTGTTCTGGTCGAACCGGAGATCCCTGCAAATACCGGCAACATTGCCCGGACCTGTGCGGCGACGGGCAGTGTGCTGCATTTGGTCAAGCCGCTCGGCTTTGATATCTCCGACAAGGCGGTCAAGCGGGCCGGACTCGATTACTGGCATCTGGTGGACGTCCGGGTGTATGAGGACCTGGATGATTTTTTTGAAAAAAACCATCCGGCGTGTCTGCGGCTTTTCAGCACGAAGGCGCCGAAAAGCTACGCGGAGGCCGATTACCCCGACGGCTGCTATCTGATGTTCGGCAAGGAGACGAAGGGCCTGCCGGAATCGCTTCTGGCCGAGCGCTACGACGAATGCGTCCGCATCCCGATCCGCGCGGAGGCGCGCAGCCTCAATCTCAGCAATTCCGTCGCCGTCGGCGTCTTTGAGGCGCTGCGGCAGCAGGATTTCCCGCATCTGCTCGATCAGGGAAAAATGGTCAACTGGTAAGCACTTTATCACAGGAGGAACATTATGAACTACAACAAGAAATCTGTAGAGGATATCGACGTTCGCGGCAAGCGCGTTCTGTGCCGCTGCGACTTCAACGTACCCACCAAGGGCGGCGTTATCACCAGCGACAAGCGCATCGTCGCGGCTCTGCCGACGATCCAGTATCTCGTCAAGCACGGCGCGCGCGTCATTCTCTGCTCCCACATGGGCAAGCCCAAGAACGGCCCCGATCCCGCGTTCTCGCTTCAGGTCGTCGCCGACCGTCTTTCCGAGCTGCTGGGCCAGCCCGTCAAGATGGCAAAGGACGTTGTGGGCGAAAGCGCCCAGTCTCTGGCCGCCTCTTTGAAGGACGGCGAGGTCATGCTTCTGGAAAACACCCGCTTTGAAAAGGGCGAGACCAAGAACGATCCCGAGCTTTCCAGAAAGCTTGCGTCCCTTGCCGACATCTTCGTCAACGATGCCTTCGGCACCGCGCACCGCGCACACGCCTCCACGGCCGGCGTCGCCGACTATCTGCCTGCCGTCTGCGGCTACCTCGTCCAGAAGGAAGTCTCCATCATGGGCAAGGCCCTGTCCGATCCCGAGCGTCCGTTCGTGGCGATCCTCGGCGGCGCGAAGGTCTCCGATAAGCTCAACGTCATCAACAACCTCCTTGAGAAGGTCGATACGCTCATCATCGGCGGCGGCATGGCCTATACCTTCCTCGCAGCCAAGGGCTACGGCATCGGCAAGTCCCTGTTCGACGCCGAGAAGGTCGATTACTGCAAGGACATGATGAAGAAGGCCGAGGAGAAGGGCGTCAAGCTCCTTCTGCCGGTCGATACCGTCATTTCCGCAAACTTCCCCGACCCCATTGACGCCCCCATCGACGTCAAGACCGTTTCCGTGGACGCCATCCCGGCGGACATGGAGGGCATGGACATCGGTGAAAAGACCCGCGAGCTCTTTGCCGACGCCGTGAAGAACGCAAAGACCGTCGTCTGGAACGGCCCGATGGGCGTTTTCGAGAACCCGACCCTTGCCAAGGGTACCATCGCCATGGCGCAGGCGCTGGCCGATTCCAGTGCGACCACCATCGTCGGTGGCGGCGACTCCGCAGCGGCCTGCGAGCAGCTTGGCTTCGCCGACAAGATCACGCACATCTCGACCGGCGGCGGCGCTTCCCTCGAATTCCTCGAAGGACTCGAGCTGCCCGGTATTGCCTGCCTTCAGGACAAATAAATTGGGCCGGCGGATCTTTTCCGGCAATACGGCGTTTGTAAAGGCTTGAAGTACACCCGGTACGTCTGCGCCTTTACACCTTGTCCTGCCGGAAAATCTCTCGCCGGAGCGGAATCGGCTTGCCCTGCACGAAAATCTCTCGCCGGCGGTGAAAATGGCTGGCCGGGAATTTCTTGCCGATGGCGAGATCGGCGGACAGGAAAATTTTTACCGATGGCGAAACCGGTTTGCCGGGATTTTTCGCCGGAGTGGATTCACTGACCGGAAATTTCCCGGCGGAGCGAACGCGGATGGCTGGAAGCCTTCTCGCGGGAGCGGGGGCCTGACCGTGCAGGCGCGCCGCAGAAGCAGCAAACACAAATTTTGATTTCACATATATAAAATTAGGAGATTTCACATCATGAACAGAAAGTATCGTAAGACCGTTATCGCGGGCAACTGGAAAATGAATAAGACGCCGACCGAGACCAAGGCGTTCATGAACGAGTTCAAGACCATCATGCCCAAGGGCCGCTGGTGCGACGTCGCGCTGTGCGTTCCCGCCGTCTGCATCCCCGCCGCCGTCCGCGCCATGCGCGAGACCCGCGTCGGCATCGGCGCTGAAAACTGCAACGCCAACGCCTCCGGCGCCTACACCGGCGAGATCGCAGCCAATATGCTCGTGGACGCAGGCTGCAAGTACGTCATCCTCGGCCATTCCGAGCGCCGCGCCATGGGCGAGACCGACAAGGACGTCAACGCCAAGGTCCTGACCGCGCTGGAAAACGGCCTCGTTCCCATCATGTGCGTCGGCGAAACGCTGGAGCAGCGTGAGACCGGCATCACCACCGAGTGGATCACCATGCAGATCAAGGCCGGCCTCAACGGCGTCGCCGAGGACAAGATCCGCAAGATGATCATTGCCTACGAGCCGATTTGGGCCATCGGCACCGGCAAGACTGCGACTCCCGAGCAGGCGGAAGAGGTCTGCGAGAGCATCCGTGCGGTCATCCGCAAGATGTACGGCGCGAAGATCGCCCGCGCGATCTCCATCCTCTACGGCGGCTCCATGAACGATAAGAACGCTTACGATCTGCTGGCTCAGCCCGACATCGACGGCGGCCTCATCGGCGGCGCTTCCCTCGTTCCCGAGAAGTTCGTCAAGATCATCGAAGCAGCCAACCAGCCCACCATCTGAATCCGATAACAGCAAGCGCCCGGGATTTTGAATCCCGGGCGCTTTGCGCGTGTCAAAATATTTTTGACACGCTCTCAAACGGAAAACGCTTCGCTGGTTTTCCGTTTGAATGGGCTTGCGTCCTGCTGCGCGCATAATTTGTGTGCCGCAGGCACACAAATTCCACACTTGCAGGACGTAGCGTGTGTTTTCCGAGGTACACGCCCTCGGAAAACACGATCAACATTTTATTCCGCCGTGCGCGGCGGAACTCTGCGAGGCTTTTTCTTATTGTGCCACAGTGAACAGCGCGTAGAAATAGCCCTTTCGCTGCATCAGCTCGTCGAAGCTTCCGCTCTCGGCGAGCGTTCCGTTTTTCAGGACAAAAATGCCGTCATAGCGGCGCAGAAGCGCTTCCTCCAGCGAATGCGTCACGACGATGCGCGTCATGCCCGTCAGATTGAGGATGTCGCTCGAGACCTGATGCGCGGTCTGCACGTCCAGCGCGGCGGTCGCCTCGTCCACCAGCAGGACGGAGGACTTTTTGAGCAGGCTCCGCGCGATGGAGACGCGCTGCTTTTCGCCGCCGGAAAGTCCCTTCCCGTTTTCGCCGCAGAGATAATCCGCGCCGCGCGCGTCGAGCAGCTCCCGGAGGTGTGCCCGGCGGATGGCCTCGTCCTGCGCCTCCTGCGGGAATTCGCGGAACATCGAGACATTGTCCCGGATAGAGGCGTTGAACACGAACACGTTCTGATGGATCACCGACATCAGCCCGTACAGCGCCTCCGGCGACAGCTCGCGCAGCTCCGTGCCGTCCAGCAGGACGCTGCCCCGGTAGCCCGTGTTTTCCGCCAGCAGCAGATTCAGGAGCGTGGACTTTCCGCTGCCGCTGCCGCCGACGATGGCATAGGCTCTCCCGGCCTCAAAGCGGGCGGAAACATGGTGCAGAACGTCCTTTCCCGCCTCATAAACGTCCCGCAGCTCGATGCCGTGCTCCAGCCGGGAGAGCGTCCGGCTGCCGCCCGCGGAGCCGTCCTTTTCCAGTGCGTCGGCCAGCTTCCCGATCAGGCCCAGCGCCGCCCGGCGTCCGGCCAGAAGCGCGGGCAGCTCGCTGACCGGCCCGATCATGAAATTCATCAGGTTGACGAACAGAATGACCGTGCCTGCCGTGAGGCCGCTGCCTGACAGCGCCAGCCACGCACCGGCGAGAAATACGCCCAGCTGCGCAACGAGCCCGGTCACGGCGCCGATCATGCCGATCAGCACCTTGAGCCGCCTGCGGCTGAATTTTTCCTGCTCCAGCGCGCGGTTGCTCTCGGCAAACAGCTGGAAGATCTCCCTTTCGGCCTTGAACGTCTTGACGACCGCAAAGCCGCTGAGACAGTCCGACAGCGCGGCGGTGAAGTCCCGATTTCGCTCCGAGACCTGCTTTTCCGCCGCTTGCAGCCTCCCGCCGGTCAGGAGCGACGCTGCCAGCGGCAGCGCCGTCACACCAACCGCGATGGCGGTCAGCAGCGGAGAATACCAGAGCATCATGAACAGCGCGCCGAAAAACGTCACCGTCTTGGTGATCACAGCGAGCTGCTGCGCGAGATAGTCCGCCTCCACGCTGGCCGCGTCGTTGGTCAGCGCGGAGAGATACGCCGCCGTGCTCTCGTCGCGGAAGGAGGCGATGCTCTTTTCCGTGAGCTTCTGAAAGGCAAGCTCCTTATACTGGCGCATGGCGCGCGCGATAAAGCGCGGCTCGGAGGCGTATTTCAGCAGGAACAGCACCGCGCACAGCACCACGAAGCCGCCCGTGATCTCCGCCAGCGCTGCCAGCGGCAGCGCTCCCGGCGCACCGGAGGCCGCGTCGATCAGCTGCTGCATGAGCCACGTCACGATCAGATTCAGCGTCCCTCCCGCCAGCGCGGCAAACACGGCCAGCGCGAAAACGCCGCGATTTCCCCGGTAGAACTGCGCCCGCAGCTGCTTTTCCAGCGTCTTATGCATGGCAGCGCAGCTCCTTCCACAGCGTCAGCAGCTCCGGGCTTTCCATCTGCTCGACCGCCCGCTGGATGCTCTGCATTCCGCTCGTGCCGAGGTCGTCATAGACCCCGGCCTCCTCGTCGTCCCGCACGAACCGGAGCGCGCCCGCGCGGTGATCCGGCGCGGCGTCGAAGCGCTCCGCCGCCGTCCGCGCCTCCAGCAGCGACGCCCGGGCCGCCTCCGCGTCTCCGGCCTTCAGCTGCGCAAAGGCAAGGCATGTCAGCAGCGTGGCGTTGATCTTGTTGAGGAAGGACGGCTTTTCGTCCTCCTGAAGCCCCGTGAGCACGCGCACACCCCAGCGCAGGATGGCCTGCGCGGAGGGATAGTCCGCCCGTGCAAGGTAGACGTTCCCATAGCCCATGATGATGCGGATGACGGACGCCGTGCTGCGCAGGAGCGCCGACGAGAGGAACGGAAGCGCCTCCTCCGGCCGCTTGCAGTCCGCCGCCAGCGTCAGACCGATCTGGTCGTCATAGATGCCGCCCGCGTTGTTTTCCTTCAAAAGCCGGACGGCCTGCTCATGGTCGCCGAGGCTCAGCAGAATTTCCGCCATCTCGCCGCTGAGCGTGCTCTCGCTGATCTTTGGATCGGTGTTCTGCGGCAGCAGCAGGCGGGCGCATTCCGAAAGCTCCAGCGCCCGGTGCAAAAGCTGCGGCTCCTTACCCTCCATGCCGAAGACCCGGTAGAGCGCGGCGCTGTTGTAGACGACCTCAAAGGCGTTCGGATATTTTTTCAGCGCCTTTTCCGCCTCGGCCAGTCCCATGCGGTCCTTTTCCCAGCGGCACCTTTTCAGCCGCGCGACCGTCGCCTCCAGCCGGTTGTCCTTCATTTCATAGCCAAGCAGAACGTCCACAGACGTGTCGAAAAAATCCGCCAGCTCCATGAGCATTCCCAGCTCCGGCTGCGACAGCCGCGCTTCCCACTTGTAGACCGCGCCCGTCGTGACGCCCAGCACCTCGGCCAGCTGCTCCTGCGTCAGGGAGCGCGCCTTCCGGAACGTGCGGATGTTCTCCGCAAGCTTATTCGTCATATTTGCAGCCCCTTTCTGTTTCGATAATCAGCATAACAGAAAATGGGCAAAAACGGAACACACCATCCATACGAAAAGAAGATAAATAATTATACCGTTGGTATATTTCTCTGCGATGGACAGACAGCGCGGGCCGGTGCACCGCACCGGCCCGCGCTGAAACAGGTTTCTGAATGAGGTCACTTCCCGAAGTGGAACAGCCCCTTCTTTTCGTAGGGCTTGGATTCAAACGCCAGCACACCGTAGCCGGTCGGCTCGATGGCCGCGCGGACGGCTGCCTCCTCCAGAGGCTGTTCGGAGAGAATGACGGTCTCGCCCTTGCTGTGCGAGGATGTCACCTTTTTGACCGGAAACGCCTTGCGGACAGCGTCGTTGACATGGCTCTCGCACATGGAGCACGCCATGCCGTCGATTTTCAAAGTGGTCTGATACATGAAAATGCCTCCTTTGCCGCGCATTGAAAGCGGCATATGTCGATAACCAGATTGTACCGCACTGCCCCTCGAAAGTCAAGCCCGATGTGCCGCGTGCGCGGCGGATATCCCGCGCACGCCCATCTGCGTGCGTCTTACGGAAGGGAGCCTGCCCGGACCTTCCTCCGTCAGGAGGTGCGCTTATCGACCACTTCATAGATATATATTTTCGCCCCAGGTTCGTAACAGTATCCGCAGAAGCTGTCGCCGGTGGTCGTAAGGATCTGACCGCCGATCAGATCGGCGATCTCGCCCTTATGGGACAGCTTTGCGATAATTTTGAAGGTCGGGTCCGCAACGTATATCCGGTGAACTCCCCGAAGCAGCAATTCGCCGGTCGGCAGGAATCCCACAGGGTCAAACCAGTTGGGCAGGGCCATGGTTTTTCCACGGTATTCCGGCGGGCATTCCTCTGAAAAGGTGACCTTGCCGGGAGTCCCCTGATCCAGCGTAAACCGGGGATCTTTGGTACGGTATGGGATCCGTCCCTGTGCAAAGGTATCCGGATCGATCGCTTCCAGACTGCGGCCGGTAAACCGCACAGGCGTCAGGGCGTGATAAGCCCCGCCGACACTTTTATCCGCCGTATATCCATACAGAAAGAAGTGCGGCTTGATCGTATCGTGCTTCCCAAACACATCCGTAAAGAGCTTGCCGGGATATTCCGCGATCAGCCTGAGCGCCAGTGGCGCCGCCTTTCCCGTCAGCGCCTGCTCCTCCGCATGATAGGCCCGGTAAATGGCGTCGCCCCGATCCCGGCGAAGCGTCTCGCCTTCCTCCGGCATTTCCGGCTCATAGCACAGGCAGACGCCGAAGAGCTCCTCCAGCATGGATATTTTCAGGTCGGTATCCGCGCACGCGAGGATCTCGGAAAAGCGTTTTTTGCTGCCGCCCGCGCAGCCAGTCATGGCCGGAATGTCGGAAAGCTTCTTGTTTGCGGGAAACCCTTCGTCAGAGTATCTTGCGGCGAGCTTTCCGCCGCAGAAGATCGAAAGCCATATCGTTTCACTGTCAAATACGCCGAAATACAGAACCGGCGCGTCGATCTCTCTGGAGATCCGCTTTGCCGTCTGATAGGAGGCGTCGGGCGTTTTCCCGGAGAGATCCTTCACGCAGGTCAGCCAGCCCGGCGAAAAGGATCGGAACGAAAGCTCCGCGCCCTCCGGCGCTGTCGTTCCAAAAATGTGGATGCTGGTCAGGGAGATCCCCATGCGCGCACCGCCTGTTTCAATAGATTTTGGCCGGAGCATCGGTCTGCAAGGCCAATGCTTCTTCCGTTTTTATTTTATCATAAGGGTGCGCAGCGTGCAAGAGGGAGGCGGTCAAATGACCGCCTCCGGCATTACGCTGCCGCGTCCAGCATATTTTCGATGAAGATCCCATAGCCGGTATCCGGCGAGTTGACGAGCACATGCGTGACCGCGCCGATCAGCTTCCCGTCCTGCAGGATCGGGCTTCCGGACATACCCTGCACGATGCCGCCGGTCTTTTCCAGCAGGGCGGGGTCTGTCACCTTCAGCAGCAGATTCCGCCCATTCCCGGCGTCCGGATAGAGCTTCAGGATCTCCACGGTATATTCCCGGATCTCCGTGCCGCTGACGTTCGACAAAATCGCCGCAGCACCGGTGTGCGCCTCGCCGGCCTGCGCGACCGGAACCGCCGCCTTGCGCGGCAGGCTCTGCATCACGCCGAAAACGCCGCATTCATTGTTGGCCGTCACGCTTCCGAGCGCGCATGACAGGTCAAAGTCGCCCTTGAGCATCCCCGGCGTGCCGCGGCTGCCCCTGCGCACCTCCACCACGCGCGAGGACACGACAAAGCCCGAGGCAGCGGGCGTCAGACGCAGGTCGCCCGCGCTGCTGACGCCGTGGCCCAGCGCGCCGAAGCGGCGGCTGTCCGGGTCATAATAGGTGACGGTCCCGATGCCCGCGATGTGGTCGCGGAGCGTCAGCCCGAGGCGGCAGCCGTCCTCCGTTTTCTCCGGCGAAACGAGGAATTTTGCCTCCTGTTCGCCGCGAAGTACCGTCAGAACGACCGGCTTTCCCTCCTGAAGGTGCGCGCAGAGGCTCTGCGCCGTGCGGACGGGGTCGCCATCCGCCGCAAGGATCGTGTCCCCGGCCTTAAGCCCGGCAGCCTGCGCGGCCATGCCGTCGGAGACCGCCGTTACGACCAGTCCGCGCGTATATAATTTGATTCCTACCGTGTTCCCGCCGGGGATCAGGTATGCGGGCACGGCAGCCAGCACCTGCGTGACCAGCAGCGCCAGCAGCGTCAGCGTCACGCCGAGCTGCCGCACGCGATTTTTGATTTGTTTCATCATCAAGCATCCTCTCCTGCGCCAAATCTCACAGTGCTTAATATGCCTGTCTCCGCGAAATTCAGTCGGACAGGGGATTAGCAAAAACATGCGGCGTTTCCTTGTCAGAAAATGCGCGGGCGCGGTTTTCCGGCGGCTTCCGCATCCCGGCCGAAAAAGAGATGGAAGCGGCGGGAGATATTTCCGGCGTATTTCCGCCGTTCGCGCGCGCAAAATATCCTTACCTTAATTTTTGCAAAACCGATGAAATTAGTCTTGACATTTTTGCGAATCTCAGTATAATAATACTTGCGTTTTGACGCAGAGCACAAATAGGGGATTTGTGTAACGGTAGCACACCGGACTCTGACTCCGTTTGCGGGGGTTCGAATCCCTCATCCCCTGCCAACCGTCGTAGGCTTGTCCTGCGACGGTTTTTTTATTTGCACGCCGAATACATGCTTTTTTGCGCCGGAGGCCCATTCTTTCCTGCGCCGTAGGCCCATTTCGGATGCGCCGAAGGCGCAAGTTGCCTCCGGCGGCCCATTCTTTTCTGTCTTGCCAGAAAAGGGGCTGTTTCAACCCCGCTTTCTTTCTCATATGAGAAAGAAAGCGCCGTTGACGGTCGAAAGAAAGAATAGTCAAGGGGGAGTTTCGATTCTCCCCCTTGACAATCCCCCTTAAAACGACCAAGAAGGGGGCTGCGGCCCCCTTCCTTGGATTTTCCCCGGAGTTTGGTTTGTGCGGCGATAGACTAAGACTTGCAAAACGTGCTACAGATGCGTCTTTGATAGACCGGCGAGGTAGACGAAATACTCTGCGGTGAGGTCAGGTGGACAGGGGCGTCCGACCCTATAAGCCTCTTGATATCGGAAACGCTTCGAATTCCATACGTCAAATATTCAACGGGCGCAAACAAAGCGATTTGCTTTGTGTATCGTGCGCTCGGGAAACCCGATTGGACGGCCGCCCGAAGGGCGTTCGGACGACGGACGGGATAACGACTAAACGCAGAACGGAACGACAAGCTTTTCAGGCGCGTCAGCGCTATTTCGCGTCTCCAGCGGTCTTTTCTTCCATATCTTTTCTGCCAAGACAGAAAAGATATGGCCCGC